>Ga0134125_10007800_pt1 | contig 12065 bp, 10 predicted proteins | sample KB31751_FD_96464 | JGI IMG/M metagenome (GOLD analysis project Ga0134125, IMG submission 96464) | Terrestrial soil microbial communities with excess Nitrogen fertilizer from Kellogg Biological Station, Michigan, USA - KB3-175-1 | ecosystem: Environmental > Terrestrial > Soil > Unclassified ... | reverse complement strand
GGTGTCTTGCGCGATCTTGAGCTTGGTGCCGACGCCGTCGGTCGTCGAGACCAGGATCGGATCGGTGAAACCCGCCGCCTTGAGATCGAACAATGCGCCGAAGCCGCCAAGGCTCGCCGCCGTCCCGGCGCGAGCGGTGGCGCGGGCCAATGGCTTGATCGCCTCGACCAGGGCGTTGCCGGCGTCGATGTCGACACCCGCCGCCCGGTAGTCCTGGCTCGAATTTTGGCGCGGTTTAGGAGTTTGGGGCATTATACTCGGGCGGCGCCATCATGGCGGCGCGCCTAGGGGGCACAATACGTCACCGGGATTGTTTGGCAATGTTCGATCGCCGGATTCGCATCGCCTGTTGCGCCGCGTTCGCCCTGTGGTGGCTGGCGCCGTCGTCCGCCTTTGCCGACGATGACGGTTTCACCGTCGCGGATGTGCATGAGGACGTCACCGCGGCCAGCGCCCTCGCCGCCAAGGATCAGGCGCAGGCAGAGGCCCAGTCCAAGGCGTTCGAAACGCTGATGGGCCGGATGGCGCAGGGCAAGGCGCCGCATCTCAATTCGGCGCAGATCACCGACCTGGTGGCCGGGTTCGAAGTCGCCAACGAGCAGACCTCGCCGGTGCGCTACATTGCCGACTACACGTTCCATTTCAATCCCGCCGCCGTGCGCAAGCTGCTCGAGACCTCGTCGGTCGCGTTCACGCCGAATCCGGTAAAGCCGGTCGTGGTGCTGCCGGTGCTGGCCATCGGCGGGCGTAGCGAATTGTGGGACGACCCGAACCCGTGGCGCGATGCCTGGGCGAAACGGGCAGGGGTCGAGGCGACGCTGCCCGTGGTGGTGCCGGTCGGCGATCTCGCAGATGTCGCGGCAATCGACGCCCCCAAGGCGCTGGCGGGCGACCGCGTCGCGATCAAGGCGATCTCGTCGCGATACCAGAACGATGACGTGTTGGTGGTACAGGGCAGGCCGGCGTCGGGACCGCGACGCTTCGAGGTGACGGCCGCGCGTTACAGTCACGATGGCGGCGTACCGGCGCAAACCGCGACCGTCGCTACGGCGGCGAAGCCAGGCGAAAGCGACGCCGATCTGATGACCCGCGCCATCGCCGCGACCATCGACAAGCTCGGCCAGTCGTGGAAGGCGGCGAATACGGTCGATCCGAACATCAGCGGCACGATCGACGCGACGCTGACATCGGCGTCGCTCGCCGACTGGGTCGCGGTGCGTAACCGACTGCGCGCGATTCCGTCGGTGCGCGGCACCGATCTTCTGTCGTTTGACCGCAGCCAGATCAGGATCGCGATCCGCTATATCGGCGACCAGAACCAGTTCCGCGCCGCGCTCGGCGAACGCGGCCTCGCCCTCGGCGGCGCCGATCCCGACTGGACGCTGGCGCTGCATGTCGCGCCTGCTCCGGCTCCCGCGCCGCCGCCCGATGCCGGAGCGAAACCCGACGCCGGCCAGCAAGACAATTTGCGCAAGGCCGACGAGTAGGGCGCCGTGAGCATTCCTAATCTCATCACCCTGGCGCGGCTATTGTCGGTGCCGCTGATCGTCTGGCTGGTGCAGATGGGTGCGTTCAAGGCGGGGCTGGTCGTGTTCGCGCTGGCGGGCCTCTCGGACGCGGTCGACGGTTTCGTGGCGAAGCGCTGGAATCAGCGCTCGGCGCTCGGCGCCATGCTCGACCCGGTGGCCGACAAGGCGATGCTGGTCAGCTTGTACGTGACACTGGGACTGATGCACCATCTCCCCGCCTGGATCGTGATCCTGGTCGTGTTCCGCGACGCGCTGTTGGTCGGCGGCTTCCTGTTCTGGAGCGCGCTCGGCCAGCGCATCCGCCCCGATCCGCTGATCATCAGCAAGATCAACACAGCGGCGCAGATCGGCCTGATCCTTGTGACGCTCGGCAAGCTGGCGTTTCAGGTCCACGACTACCGCGTCGGCGAAGCGCTGATCTATATCGTCGGCGCCACCACGCTGCTGTCGGGAGCGGCTTACCTCGTGCGTTGGGCACGTTCGCTCGCCGGCGCGGAAATCAATCCATGATCGCCAATCCGCGTCAGGAAATCCTGTTCTGGCTGGGCGTCACCGCGGTGTTTTTCCTGCTGGTCTATTTGCTCAGCCCGATCCTGCTGCCGTTCGCAGCGGGCGGTATCATCGCCTATTTTCTCGACCCCGCAGTTCGCTGGCTGTCGCGGTGGCGGGTGCCGCGCTGGCTGTCATCGTTCGTGGTGCTGGTGATTTTCGGCGTCGTGCTGGGGCTGTTGATCGCGCTGATCGTGCCGCTCGTGCGGTTGCAGGCGTCGGAGCTGGTGGCCCGACTGCCGGCGATCGTGGCGCAGGCCCAGGCGCTGCTCAATCAGCTCATGGCGCATGCCGCGCAAAGCCTGCCGCCCGAAGATTTTGCCAAGCTCCAGCATACGCTCGGCGGCAGCATGGGCGACGTGCTGGCCTGGGCGGTGCGGCAGGTTCAGTCCGTGCTGTCGAGCGGCCTCGCGCTCGCCAATCTCTTGTCGCTGGTCGTCATCACGCCGGTGGTGGCGTTTTTCCTGCTGCGCGACTGGGACCGTATCGTCGCCGCGGTCGACAGCTGGCTGCCGCGCGATCATCTCCGCACGCTGCGCGAACAGGCGCGCGAGGTCGACGCCATGCTCGGCGGCTATATCCGCGGCCAGCTTTTGGTGTGCGTCGCGCTGGCGCTGTTCTATGCGGTCGCGCTGAGCCTGTCGGGTCTCGAATTCGGCCTGATCGTCGGCATCCTCACCGGCATTCTCGCTTTCATTCCCTATGTCGGTTTTGCCATCGGCTTCGTGCTGGCGCTCGGTCTCGGCTTGCTGCAATTTGGCTGGGGTTGGGGGTTGATCTGGGTGCTGCTGACTTTCGCGGTCGGGCAGGTGCTGGAATCGAGCTTTCTGTCGCCCAAGCTGGTCGGCGAACGCGTGCGGCTTCATCCGGTGTGGGTGATCTTCGCCTTGCTGGCGTTCGGCTCGCTGTTCGGGTTCCTCGGCGTGCTTATCGCGCTGCCGGCGGCGGCCGTGACCGGCGTAGTCGTGCGCTTCGCCCTGAGCCGCTACAAGGACAGCATGCTCTATCGCGGCCCCGACGAAGTGGTTCACCCGCATCGCCGCAAGTCCGACGCGGCCGAATAGCTTCCGCAAGACATGACCGAGCGCCAGTTCGTTTTCGATCTGCCGCATCCCACCGCGCTGACCCGGGCCGATTTCGTCGCCGCGCCCGCCAACGAAGAGGCGCTCGACTGGATCGAGCGCTGGCCCGATTGGCCCGGCGCCGCGCTGTCGCTGTTCGGCCCCGCCGGTGCCGGCAAGACCCATCTCGCGCAGATCTGGCGCGCGCGCAGCGGCGCCGCCGAGATCGCGCCCGATACCATCGGCAATGCCGCGCTGCCGGGCCTGTTGCGCGACGCGCGCGCGGTGCTGATCGATGGCGCCGACCGCGCCGGCGAGGAGCCGCTGCTCCATGTTTTCAACATGCTGGCCGAGCGCGGCGGGCATCTGCTGTTGGTGGCGCGTGAGCCGCCGGCGCGGCGCGGCATCGCGCTGGCCGATCTGCGCTCGCGTCTCGTCGCGGCGCCAGCGGTCGGGGTCGCCGCGCCCGACGAGAAATTGATCACGACGGTGCTGGTGAAATTGTTTGCCGACCGCCGCCTCGCCGTGCCGCGCGACGTCGCAACGTTCCTCGCGCTGCGATTGGAGCGCAGTTTCGCCGCCGCGCAGGACGCGGTCGCGCGGCTCGATCGCGCCGCGCTCGCCGCGCATCGCCCGATCACCGTGCCGCTGGCGCGCCAGGTGTTGTTCGGCGAGGACGACGCGCCGCTACTCTAAATCCTTCGGCGTCACCACGGCGACGAGACGGGCGGTGCGGCGGCGCAGGCCCGACCATTCGATGTTGACCTCGAACCGCACGAGGCCGGCGGTGGCGAGGTTGGTTGCGAGCTTGTCGGCGAGCGGCCCGGTGGTGCCGTCGGCCAGCCACTGCGCCAACTCGTGCAGGCCGGGGTTGTGGCCGATCAGCATGACGCGCTCGACGGCGTCGGGTACTTCGCGGACTCGTTCGAGGAGGCGATCCGCGCTGGCGAGATACAGCCCGTTCTCGTATTCGATCTGTGGCGCCGGCGCGATGCCCTCGGAAACCAGATCCAGCGTCTCGCGCGTGCGCAGCGCCGGCGAACACAGCACCAGCTCAGGCGCGATCTTCCACTTTTTCAGGTATTTCGCCACGGCACGGGCGCCGGCGCGGCCGCGCTCCTCGAGCGGACGGTCGGCGTCGCGCATGATGCCGCCCTGCGGCACCGCCTTGGCATGGCGGAGAAGGTATAGTTCGCTCATCGCGTCCTCCTCCCGTGGTTTCTTCGCCCGATCCCGGGGCCGAGGTTGAGCTCGAAGGCTCAACCTCATGATTCATTTAGTCGATCTCCTCTCATCCTGCACCTGTTTCCTCAACCCGTCGAGACGGGCTGGAGCGGGAACGGGTCCTTGACGACGGTCACGCCCTGAAGCGCCGGCGAATTGGCGTCCACGATGGCGTAGGTCTTGAACGTCGCGTCGTAGAAAATCTTGATGTCGTACGCGTCGTCCGCTCCCTGGCTGAACATCGTCACGGTGCTGACGATTTTTTCCTCGGTCTTGAGGTCGGTCGTCTGGCTGGTCGTGAACGTGGTGGTCGTCGTGGTCTCGGTGTTGTCGGCGCCGAACAGCACCGCCGCCCAACCCGGCTTGAAGTCGGTCACGTTGGTGGTGGAACTGGTGTTGACGGTCTTGTCCTCGGTGGTGGTGTCGAGCGTGACCTGGAACTGATCGCCCATCGGGCCGGTGCCCGAGCCTTTGCGCTCCGGCGGATCGGCGGGGGTGAAACGAGGCGGCCCGATCAGCGGTCCGTGCAGGATGCTGACGATCGGGCGCGCGCGCGCCGCCGTCAGCGGGTCCTGGTTGAGCAGCGACTGGATCGACGCGGCGTCGAGGCCGAGCCGTGGCGCGTTGCCCGCCTTGAGCGATTGCAGCTCCTGCTGCAGATCCTGCATCGCGTTCGCCGCGGGACCGTCGGAGCCGATGATGCTGATGCCGACTTCGCCGTTCGCCGCCGCCCAGAACGCCTTGACGTTGCTGAGATAGACGATGCGGTCGCCGGGTCCCGAGCCGAGGCCCGCGTCCGACATGTACTGGCTCATGGTCGAGGTTGCGATCGTCAGCGAATGATCGTTCTCCACGGTGAGCACGCCGGTCGATGACGGTGGGCCGGATCCGTCGACCGCCGTGATGATGTTGCTGACCAGCGACAATTCGCTCGAGATCTGCTTGGTCGCGTCGGCAGTGGAATCGTTCGCGTCCTTGGCGCCGCCGAACAAGGCCGAGCCCAGTTCCGAGAGCGCGCCCGCCACCGAGGCGCCCCCGGCGGCGCCCGCCCCGCCGGTGCCGACCACCGCGGCCACCGCCGTGATCGCGCCGGCGACCTTGCCGATGAGATCGGCCGGCGAATAGGCCTGCGCCGTCTTTGTGTTTGTGCTCTGCGTGATCGCCGATGTCACGGTTCGGGTCAACGTTTCCGTGTCGGCGTAGGTCGCGGTGTTCTTCAGCTGCTTTCCCTGGGGCGGCGCGTAGACGATGGTCATCGGCAGCGCCGGGATCGTGAACATGCCCATGCCGACCACCGGCGGACGCAGCACGAACATCGGTACCGCGATGTCCTGCTTGCCGGGAATGCTGATCGTGACGTCGACTGTGCTGACGCGCGGCGTGGTGCTGATCGCCTCCGGCAAATACTGGCTGCAGATCAGGCCGGCATCGACGATGATTTCGGTCGCCACCGAGGTCACGGTCGGGAAACCCGCAATCGTGGTGCCGCCGTTGGTCTCGTTGGTGAGGCCGCCGATGACGCCGATATCGACCGGATTGACCTTGAGTGCCGTGCGTGCGGTCGCCGTCGCCGCGGCGCCGCCCGTGCCGGGTCTGCCGCCCGCGGGTGCGGCCGTCATTGCCATGACGGGCGCGTTCGTGAGCGGGGTTTGTATCGGGATCACCGCGAAGCGAAGCCGCAGATCGACCGCCTTGGTGGCGACGACGCCGACCGTCTGGTTGATGATGGTGTTGGTCTTCTGCGGCGGAATTGGCGGAATCACCGTGGTCCGTGTCAGCGTCGGCACCGACCAGGCGAAGGTGCCCGCCTTGGGATCGATGGTCCCGACCGTCACCGTGTCCAGCGTCGTGGGCAGCGTGATCTGGCCGCTATTTTCGAGCGTTTTGATCTGCGCGTATGCGTCGGCGATTGATAATCCCATGATCGTCCTCCATCGTTGTCGTTGTCGTTGTCGTTGGCATCGACAGTGATGGGGACTTTGCTAACGACCCGTTACCGGCGCGTGTCGCGGGGCGCATGCCATGACTTTGTCACGCAATCGTTATAGACTCCCGGTGCAACCTGTGACGGAGCATGGCGTGGAAGGTTCCGTGGCGCCCGACGCCGCCATCATTGCCTCGAACGATCCGGCGCGATTCATCAATCGTGAACTGTCGTGGCTGGCCTTCAACGAGCGCGTGCTGGCCGAGGCCGACAACGAGAACCATCCGCTGCTGGAGCGGTTGCGTTTCCTGTCGATCTCGGAAACCAATCTCGACGAATTCTACATGGTTCGCGTCGCCGGCCTGACCGGTCAGGTGCAGGCGGGCGTGCGCGTGCCGAGCCAGGACGGGCTGACCCCGGCCCAGCAATTAGAACAGATCAACGCCCGCGCCGGCATCCTGATGCAGGCGCAACAGGTGACGTGGCGCGAGCTGCGCGGGCTGCTCGACGCGGCTGGCCTGGCGGTGGTCGGGCCCGACGATCTCTCCGCCGAGGAACGCGGCTGGCTCGAGGAGCGTTTCCTCGCCGACATTTTCCCGGTGCTGACGCCGCTCGCGATTGACCCGGCGCACCCGTTTCCGTTCATTGCCAATCTCGGCCTCGGCATCGCTCTGCAACTGACGCGCGCCGGCGGGCGTCCCGATGCCGACAACATGCGCGCGCTGATCCTGATTCCGCCGGCGATCAACCGCTTCATCCGCCTCCCCGGCAAGGAACTGCGCTTCATTCCCGTCGAGTTGATGATCGGCCTGTTTCTCGACCGGCTGTTCCCCGGCTTTTCGCTCGTCGGGCAGGGCATGTTCCGCATCCTGCGCGACAGCGAGGTCGAGGTCGAGGAAGAGGCCGAGGATCTGGTGCGCGTTTATGAAAGCGCGCTCAAGCGCCGCCGCCTCGGCAATGTAATCCGGCTCAGCGTCGAAGCGTCGATGCCCGATGATCTGCGCGAATTCCTGATCGAACAGCTCGATGTGTCGGGGGACGATGTGTTCGCGCTCGACGGGCTGCTCGGGCTCGGCGATGTCAAGCAGCTCATTGTCGACGAGCGGCCCGATCTTCTTTTCACGCCCTACAACGCTCGCTTTCCCGAGCGCATCCGCGATTTTGGCGGCGACTGTTTCGCCGCCATCCGCCAGAAGGACATCGTCGTCCATCATCCCTACGAGAGTTTCGACGTTGTGGTGCAGTTCGTGCGCCAGGCGGCGCGCGACCCCGCCGCTGTCGCGATCAAGCAGACGCTTTACCGCACCAGCAACGACAGCCCGATCGTGCAGGCGCTGATCGAGGCGGCCGAGGCGGGCAAGTCGGTGACGGCGCTGGTCGAGTTGAAGGCGCGCTTCGACGAGGCCGCGAACATCCGATGGGCGCGCGACCTCGAACGCGCCGGCGTGCAAGTCGTGTACGGCTTCCTTGAATTGAAGACCCACGCCAAGGTGTCGCTGGTGGTGCGGCGCGAGGCCGGCCAGCTTCGCTCCTACGTGCATTTCGGCACCGGCAATTATCACCCTTATACGGCAAAGGTTTACACCGACCTCAGCTTCTTCACTTGCGACGAAGCGTTGTGCCGCGACGCCGCGCGCCTGTTCAACTACATGACCGGCTATGCCACGCCGGCGGTCCTGGAAAAGATTGCTGTGGCGCCGATCAGCCTGCGCTCGCGCCTTCACGAGATGATCGAGGCCGAGATCGCCAATGCCCAGGCCGGCAAGCCCGCGCAAATCTGGGCCAAGCTCAATGCTTTGGTCGATCCCGCAATCATCGACCTGCTCTACAAGGCGTCGCAGGCGGGCGTGACGATCGACCTCGTGGTGCGCGGCATCTGCTGTTTGCGGCCGGGCGTGCCGGGTCTTTCCGACCGCATCCGCGTCAAGTCGATTGTCGGCCGGTTCCTTGAGCATGGCCGCATCGTGTGTTTCGGCAACGGCGCGAAACTGCCGTCGCCCAAGGCCAAGGTGTTCATCTCCTCGGCGGATTGGATGCCGCGCAATCTCGATTGGCGCGTCGAGTCGCTGGTTCCGATTGAAAACGAGACGGTTCATCGCCAAGTTCTCGACGAAATCATGGTCGCCAATCTGCGAGACAAAGCGCAAAGCTGGCTACTCCGGGCCGACGGCACGTATGAACACGAGCCGCGCGAACCGAACGCCTTCAGCGCGCACACTTATTTCATGACCAATCCGTCGCTGTCCGGGCGCGGCAGCGGCTCCGCCAACCGCGCGCGTCACGCGCCGCGCTTGGTTTCCACCAAGACGTGAGTCGCCGCAAGTCTGGCGGGCGGCGGCGCGGACCCGTCGCCGTCATCGATGTCGGTTCCAACTCGTTGCGTCTCGTCGTCTATGACGGGCTGGGCCGCGCGCCGCGCATGCTGTTCAACGAAAAGGTCCTGTGCGGTCTTGGCCGCGACATTGACGAGACCGGCAAGCTTCATCCCGAGGGCGTGCGTCTCGCGAACGAAAATCTGCGCCGCTTCGTCGCCTTGGCGCGCGCCATTCCGGTGTCGCGCCTCCACGTCCTCGCGACGGCGGCCGTCCGCGACGCCGACGATGGCGGCGAGTTCATCCGCAAAATCGAGCGCCGGTTGCGTATCCGCGCCAACGTGCTTTCCGGCGTCGAGGAGGGGCGGTTGTCGGCGTTCGGCGTTATCGCCGGGATTCCCGACGCGCAGGGATTGATGGGCGATCTCGGCGGTGCCAGCGTCGAATTGGTGCAGATCGCGGGCGGGCAGGTGGGGCCGACTGCGTCGCTGCCGATCGGACCGCTTCGTCTTGCCGACATCGCCGATGATGAGCGGCATTTGCGCGACGCGATCGATGGCCACCTCGACGGTTTGAGCTGGCTGCAAAATCGTTCGTTCAACGCGTTTTATGCGGTGGGTGGCGCGTGGCGCGCGCTCGCCCGCATCCACATGGAGCAGGACGGCTATCCGCTTCACGTCATCCAGCAATACACGCTGTCGCGCGGCAAGGCCGAGGATTTTCTGGATCTTGTCGCGCACCAGTCGCGCAAGTCGCTGGAGAAAATTCCCGCCGTCTCGCGCAAGCGCATGGAGACGGTGCCTTTCGCGGCGCGCATGCTTCATCGCTTGCTAAAGCGGACGCAGACGAAGCGCTTGGTGTTTTCCGCCTACGGTTTGCGCGAAGGCCATCTATACAGCCTTCTCGATGAGGAGGAGCAGCAGCGAGACCCGTTGATCGCGGGCGCGGAGGCGATGGCGGCGAGCCATCGTCGTTTCGGTGCCGATGGCGACGAATTGTTCCGCTGGATCGAGCCGCTTTATCGCGACGAGACGCCGGAGCATCGCCGCCTGCGCCACGCCGCCGCGCTGTTGAGCGACATCGCCTGGGCCGAGCATCCCGATTACCGCGCCGAACAGGCGCTGCGCACGACGCTGTTCGCTCCGCTTGCAGGCCTCGAACATCGCGACCGCGCGTTCCTCGCCGCCACCCTCCATGCCCGCTATGGTGGCAACGATCCAGGCGACACGGTCCGGCGGCTCCTCGACGACGACGCCTTTGGGGCGGCGCGCAGCATCGGGCTTGCGCTGCGGCTCGGCAATACGTTGACCGGCGGCGTGCCGGGTCTGCTCGCCGGCAGCAAGCTCGCGACGCACAACGGCACGCTGACGCTGACGCTTGGCCGCAAGACCGGCCAGCGTCTCGGCGAAAGCGTGACCCGCCGCCTCGACGCGCTCAGCAAGGCGCTGGGCAAGAAGGCGGAGATCAGGGTTTAGAGTTCGTCCGTCCAGGAGTATGTTCGCCGCGCCGACAACCACAAACACGGGCGCCTTTCCCATGATGCGATTAATCATGCTTGCCGCGGCGGCGGCGCCGCGTGTCGATGCCCAGGATCTTGGCACTCTCGAAAAAGAATCCGTCCAGTTGACGGTCGAAAAGGGGGAGATCGCGACCAAGCTCGAGCAAAGTGCGAAGGCCGCGCGCGACAACGACCACGATTTCGACGTGCAAGAATTCGGGGCCGCCAATCCGGGCCCGCATACTTTGAAAATCAAGCCGGTTCCGCCGCCGTCGAACTGAGGGGAGCGCCAGCATGCCCAACGACAACAAGAAAATCCGCACCAGTCATGCCGGCAGCCTGCCGCGCCCGGACGATCTCATTCTCGCGAACCGCGCGCGCCGGGAAGGCAAGGGTGATGAAAAGGCGTTTCAGGATCAGCTTCGCGCCGCGACCGTCGACGTCGTGAAACATCAACAATCGCTCGGCATCGATGTGCCGGGTGACGGCGAGTTCGGCAAGTCGATGGCCTACAGCATCAATTACGGCGCGTGGTGGAATTACTCGTTCACGCGCCTCTCCGGCCTGACGCTGATTGAGAACATGCTCGACGCGCCGCCGGGCAAAGACGGCAAGGGCAAGGTCCAGCTGACCAGTTTCATCAATCGCCGCGATCGCCAGAAATTTTCGGCCGCCTACAACGATCCGGAATCCGGCATCTATATGGGACCGGATCGGTTGCAGCTTCCGATCTGCACCGGCCCGGTGAAATATATCGGCCATGATGCGATCGCGCGCGACATCGCCAACATGAAGGCGGCGCTCGCGGCGTCCGGCGCGACGGAGGGTTTCATGACCTCGGTCGCGCCCGGCAGCGCGGCGCGCATGGCCAACCAGCACTATGCCGACGAGGACGATTTCCTCCAGGCTATGGCCGACGCGATGCGCGAGGAATACAAGGCCATTGTCGATGCCGGCCTGATCCTCCAGCTCGACGATCCGCTGGTTGCCGAGGGCTGGGACCAGATCAATCCCGCGCCGAGCGTCGCCGACTACCGCAAGTACGCCATGCGCTGGATCGAGGCGCTGAACCACGCGATAAGCGGCCTGCCGCCCGAACGCATCCGCTTCCATCTCTGTTGGGGAAGCTGGCACGGCCCGCACACCACCGACCTCGCCATGCGCGACATTGTCGAGGTGATGCTGGCGGTGAAATGCCAGGGCTATTCGTTCGAGGCCGGCAACGCACGCCACGAGCACGAATGGAACGTGTGGGAAGAGGTGAAGCTGCCCGACGGCAAGGTGATCCTGCCCGGCGTCGTCAGCCACGCCACCAACGTGGTCGAGCATCCCGAACTGGTGGCGCAGCGCATCGAGCGCTTTGCCAGGTCGGTCGGGCGCGAGCGCGTCATCGCATCGACCGATTGCGGTCTCGGCGGTCGCGTCCACGCGCAGATCGCCTGGGCCAAGCTCGAGGCGCTGTCGCAAGGCGCGGCCATCGCCAGCAAGAAATTGTGGGGGAAATGAACCCTACTGCGCCGCGGTGGCTTGCGGTGTGTCGAGACGCAGGCGCTCGATCTTCTTGCCCGAGGCGGTGAGGGCGAGGCGGCCGTGCTTGAGGTCGAGCGCATCGCGGCCGAAAATCTCCGCGCGCCAGCCGTGAAGCGCGCGCACATCGGCCTCGTCGCTAACGGCGATGTCTTCGAGATCGTCGTTGTCGGCGATGAGGCGCGGCGCGACGTCGTTTTCCTCCGCGCATAGCCGCAGCAACACCTTCAGCAGTTCCACCAGCGGGCCGATGCCGGCGGGCAGGTTGCGCTGTTCCGGCAATTCCGGCCATTCCGATTCCGGCAGTTCGCGGGCGCGCTGCACCACGGCGAGGATGTCGCCGCCGAGCCGGCCTTCCGCCATCGCGCGGCCGAAGGCGCGGATGCGCCCCAAATCCTCGATGTCCTTGGGTGGATGTGCGGCGATTTCGAGGATCGCCTC
>Ga0134125_10007799_pt1 | contig 12065 bp, 11 predicted proteins | sample KB31751_FD_96464 | JGI IMG/M metagenome (GOLD analysis project Ga0134125, IMG submission 96464) | Terrestrial soil microbial communities with excess Nitrogen fertilizer from Kellogg Biological Station, Michigan, USA - KB3-175-1 | ecosystem: Environmental > Terrestrial > Soil > Unclassified ... | reverse complement strand
TTCTCGTCGCCTCGGCGGCCGCCTTCTGCGTGGCAGTCCCCTTCGCCAAGCACCCGCTCGCGCCGTTGACGGCGTTCATCCCCTCGTATCAATCGGCGCTGATCGTGAGCGACCTCGCGACGGCGGCATTGCTCTTCGCGCAGTTCGCCTCGCGACGCTCGCGCGCGCTGATCGTGCTCGCGTGCGGCTACCTCTTCACCGCCGCCGCGGCGCTCGCGCACCTGCTCAGCTTTCCCGGCCTCTTCTCGCAGGGCGGCCTCCTGGGCGCCGGCCCGCAGACGACCGCCTGGCTCTACATGTTCTGGCACGGCGGCTTCCCGCTCTTCGTGATCGCGCACACGATGCTCGAGGACCGGGAGCGCGCCGGATCGGCCCCTCCCACCGGGTCGATGCGCCGCTGGATCTACGGCTCTGCGCTGGCCTCCCTCGCCCTCGCCGCGCTCTTCACCGCGCTCGCCACCGCCGGGCAGGCCCTCCTGCCGCCGATCATGTCCGGGAACCAGTACACGCCCGCCATGGTGGTCGTGGTCGCCACCGTATGGATCGCGGCGGTGGCGGCTCTCGTCGAGGTCTGGCGCCGGCGCACGCGCGAGGCGATCGACCTCTGGCTGATGGTGGTGATGTGCGCCTGGATCTTCGACATCGCGCTCTCCGCGGTGCTGAACGGCGGGCGATTCGACCTGGGCTTCTACGCCGGGCGCCTCTACGGGCTCGCCGCCGCCAACGTCGTGCTCTTGATGCTCGTCGCCGAAAACGCCAGGATGCATCGCGTGCTCGCGCGCGAGCGCGACCGGGCGCTCGCCGCCGAGCAGGCCAAGGGCAACTTCCTCGCGACCATGAGCCACGAGATCCGCACACCACTCACCGGCGTGACGGGAATGCTGGAGCTCCTCTCGCTTACGCGGCTGGACGCCGAGCAACGCTCGATCCTCGCGACAGTCCGCCAGTCGGGCGACTCCCTCATGCGCATCATCGACGACATCCTCGACCTCTCCAGGATCGAGGCGGGAAGGCTCGACCTTCGTCCCGAGGCCGCGTCGGTGCCCGCGCTCGTGCGCACCGTATGCGACGTGTACTCGGGCAACGCGAGCATGAAGGGCCTTGTCCTCGAGGCGATCGTGGACGAGCGCTTGCACGGCGCGCACGTGATCGATTCGCTTCGCGTCCAGCAGGTGCTGAACAACCTCGTAAGCAACGCGATCAAGTTCACCTCGGCGGGCTCGGTGCGCCTGAAGGCCGAGCTCGCGGCCCAGGCCGAGGAGGTCGACACGCTTCGCTTCGAAGTCATCGACACCGGCGACGGGCTCTCCCTCGAGGAGCAGGCGCGGCTCTTCAAGCCCTACTCGCAGGCGGGCGCGGCGCGCGCCGGCAGCACGGGCCTGGGATTGTCGATCTGCCGGCGCCTCGCGAGCCTCATGGGCGGAACGCTCGAGTTGAGGAGCACCAAGGGCGAGGGCACGACGATGCTCTTCACGCTCTCCGCGCGTCGCGCGCCCGCCCCGGCCGCGGCCGCCGCGCCCCAGGCCGCGCCGCTGGAAACCGCCCGCCCGGCCGTGCCCGCGGATGCGGCGAGCTGCACGGCCGGCCTCGTCCTTGTCGTGGACGACCATCCCATCAACCGGATGCTCCTTTCCAAGCAGCTCGCCTCGCTCGGCCACGCCGTCCTGGTCGCCGAAAGCGGCGCCGACGGGCTGGAGCTATGGAACCGCGGGGGCATCGCCGCGGTCATCACCGATTGCGACATGCCCGGAATGGACGGATACGAGCTCACTCGCAGGATGCGAACCGCGGAGGCCGCCGAGGGCCGCCCCCGCACTCCCGTCATTGCGTGGACCGCGAACGCCCTCGAGGGCGAAGCCCGCAAATGCCTCGACTGCGGGATGGATGATTACCTTGTGAAACCCACGCGCCGCGACGAGCTCGCCGAGAAGCTCGCGCGCTGGCTCGTCCCCCGCATCCCGCAGGGCGAGCCCGAGCGTCCCCCTACGCGCCGCTGGGAGCCCTGATGGAGATAGGCAAGCTTCGCTTCCTCGTCGTGGAAGACCACCAGTTCCAACGCTGGCTCGCCGACAGCATCCTGCGCGAGGCCGGCGCCACGGCGATCTACTCCGCGGCCGACGGCCGCGCGGCCCTCGACATCCTCTCGGTCCTGGATCCGCCCGTGGACGTCGTGGTGAGCGACCTCGACATGCCCGGCATGGACGGCATGGAGCTCGTGCGCCACATCGCGGCGCAGCCCCGCCCGGCCTCGCTCATCATCGTGACCAGCATGGATCCGAAGGTGGCCCTCGCCGTCGAGACGATGGCGCGCGCGCTGAACGTGCCCTTCCTCGGCACCATCCAGAAGCCCTTCACGGCGAGGAAGCTGGTCGCGCTGCTCACCACGCAGGCGCCCGTGAAGGCGCCCGCGTCCGAGCACAATTTCACCGCCGACGAGATCGCGCGCGGGCTCAAGGCGGGCCAGTTCGAAGCGCTCCTCCAGCCGAAGGTGGACATGCGCACGGAAAAGCTGGTCGGCGTCGAGGCGCTCGGGCGCTGGCGCCATCCCCAGCACGGCTTCGTGAACCCGCGCCATTTCATCGAGGTCGCCGAGGCCGCGGGACTCATGGATCCGCTCACCACCGCCATGGCGCGCGGGGCCGCCCGCTCCTGGCACACGATGCAGCGCGCGGGCTTCGACATCACGGTGTCGGTGAACCTGTCGATCGCGTCGCTCACCGACGTGTCGTTCGCCGAGCGCATCACCCAGGTGGTGCGCGAGGAGGATCTCGACCCGGCGCACATGGTGCTCGAGGTGACGGAGTCCCTCGCGACCAACGACCTCGCCGCCACCCTCGAGAATCTCTCGCGCCTTCGCATCAAGGGCTTCGGGCTCTCGCTCGACGACTACGGCACGGGCTACTCGTCGATGCAGCGCCTCACGCGCGTTCCGTTCACGGAGCTCAAGGTGGACGGCGCCTTCGTGAAGGCGGCCCCCAGCGATCCCCAGGCCCACGCGATGGTCGAATCGAGCCTCGAGCTCGGCAGGAAGCTCAAGCTCGACGTCGTGGCCGAGGGCGTGGAGACGCGCATCGAGTGGGACCTCCTCCTCACGATGGGCTGCCCCGTGGCGCAGGGCTACTACGTCGGCCGCCCGATGGAAGCGACCGAGCTCCTCGAGTGGGCACGTGCGCGCCAGAAGCTCTCGGCGGACATGCCCGACTGCGCCAGCCGCTAGCGGCCCACCCGCGAGGAGATCTCTCGCGGAGAGCCCGGGTCGGGCGACAATGGCGCATGGCCCTCAAGTCCACGATCTTCAAGGCGGAGCTCCAGGTCTCCGACCTCGACCGCAACCATTTCGCGACGCATTCGCTCACGATCGCGCGCCATCCCTCCGAGACCGACGAGCGGATGATGGTGCGCATCCTCGCTTTCGCGCTCAACGCCGACGACGCGCTGGAGTTCGGCCGCGGGCTCTCCTCGGAAAGCGAGCCCGACCTGGTGAAGCGCGACCTCACCGGGGCGATCGACCTCTGGATCGACGTGGGGCTTCCCGACGAGCGCGAGGTGCGCAAGGCCGCGGGACGCGCCCGCGAGGTGAAGGTCTACCTGTACGGCGGGCGCTCGGCCGCGCTCTGGTGGACCCAGAACGAGGCCTCGCTCGCGCGCCTCGCCAATCTTTCCGTCACCGAATTTCCCCCGGCGATCACCGCGCCCCTGGCGTCCCTCGCCCAGCGCAACATGCGCATCGACTGCACGATCCAGGACGCCCAGGTCTGGCTGGCGGCCAACGGGGAAAGCTGGCACTTCGAGGTCACTTCTCCCAGCTCGCCTCGCAACGCGTGATGTTGGCGAGCGGGTTGCTGGGGTCGGCGTTCTTCGACGCGTCGCTGCAATAGCAGGCGCGGCTCCATTCCCACTCGCCCTTCTTCGTTTGCCGCATCACGTGCTCGCACGTGGCGGTCCCGAGGTCGCCGGCGAGCTTGTCCGGGCGCATCGCGATGGGAGGCGGCGGGGCGGAAGCTTCGGGCCGCGGACCCGGCTTGTCGTAGAGCGTGTCGCAAACGGGCATCTGCTTGCAGGCGCTGCCGTCGCCCTTGCACAACCATTCCCATTGGCAATCGGCGAACGCGGACGTGCTGGTGACGATCGAGAACGCAACGGCCAGGCTCCACTTCATCGTGACCTCCCCTTGAAATTTGGACAGTTTGCACGCGAAGGCCTCGCGAACAATGCCCTTGGAGTTCCTGCCTGTTACGGTTTGTCACTCGCCGCGGGCTTGTGGAGCTCCATCAGCGCCGCGTCGTATTCGATGAAGTTGCGGGGACATCCGTCGCGGGCCGCTTCGAACAACTTGCGCGCGTCGTCCACGCGATGTTGCGTAACCAGGTGCTCGGCCGTGTAGAAGCGCGCTTCGCACTCGCGGCCCTTGCGCTTGTCCTCCTCGCCCGCGGCGGCGGCCGCCAGCAACCCCTCCTGGCCGAGGCCGCCGAGGAAGTACTTGAGGACCGGGGCCGGCCACTCGTCGCCGAGCGGCTTCAGCCCGTCCTCGAGCGCCGCGCGGTTGTCGAGGCCGCGACGCTCCCGGGCGAGCGCGAGCCACAACGTATCGAAACCATGGGGCCGCATCGCAAGGAGCGTGACGAAGTCGCCTTCGGCCGACTCGAACCGGCCCGCGACGAAAAGGAATCGCCCCTGGACCTGCACGGCGTAGGGATCGTGCGGGTCGAGGCGCACCGCCTCGTCGAGCTCCGCGAGGGCGCCGGCGAAGTCGTCCTGCGCGCGGCGCAGGTAGGCACGCGCGACGTAGATGGCGGGCGTGCGCATGCCGAGCGCGATGGCGGCTTCGGAATCGGCGAGGGCGCCGGCGTAGTCCTTCTGCGTGCCGCGCAGCGCGGAACGCGTGGAAAGAGCCACCGCGTTGTCGGGGTCGAGGGCGATGACGGCATCGAGGTCGCTGCGCGCGCCCGTGGGGTCGCTGCGCGCGCGCAGCATGCCCCGCCTGAGAAGCGCCTTGGCGTCCTTGGGGTTAGAGGCGATCGCCTGGTCGAGCGCGGCGATCGCCTCGGGCGTGTTCTTCACCCGCGGCAGGTCGTCGCAGTCGATCGAGGGCGTCGCGGGGAATATCCTGCCGCCCGTGTACGAGAAGTAGACCTTGCGCTGGCTGCGTGCGATGAGCACGCGGTGCGCGCGCAGGAAGTCCGAGCCGAGGATCATCTCCGGAACGCGGCGCCAGCCGCCGACATAGTCGGCGAGCTGCAGGTGGGCATCGTGAATCGTCTCGTCGCCCAGGCCGATCGAATCGAAACGCGCGACCCACAGGCGCACGTTCCCGGCGCCGATTCCAAAGGTGCAGGCGGCGGGCTGGACTCCCGGGGTCTGCGGCGTGATGCCCGCATCGTCCGCCAGCTGCAGCGACATGACCGAGCCCGCGGCCGCGCCGCTGTCGATCATCGCGCGGCCCTCGTGGCCATTCACCTTCACCGGGACGTAAACCTGCCGCTCGTCCTCGATGGGCAGGCGAATGGCGTTCGGGTCCCAATAGGAAAGCGGCACGTCCTTGCCGCAATCGAGCGGCTGGAAGAGCCGCACCACGCCGTGGGCGTAATCGAACTCGAGGTCGACCTGCTGGAAGAAATCCTCGCCCAGGATGAGGTCCACGCCCGGGAACGGCCGCTCGCCGCTCACCCGGACGCGCAGGTGCTTGCTCACCATGTTCCCGATCCTGATCTCCTCGATCCGCGTGGCGAGGACGCGGGAAGCGCCGCCGAAGCCGCTCACCCATTCGAACGTGCTGCGCGTCTCGAGGCCGAGGCGCTGTGCCGCGGAGTTGGTGATGAGGCTGAGGTACGCACCGGTATCGACGAGCACCCCGACCTTCTTGCCGTCGATCTCGCCCTCGACGATCGGCAAGCCGCCGCGAAGGCGCACCGGCCATTCGGCGATCCGCACGAACTTGCACTTGGCGGGCTCCGCGGCGAACGCGGAGCCGGCGAGCACAAGGGCGAGCGCGAGGACGATCGATCTCACGCGCCAAAACTTACCACGCAAAATGAAAAAAGGCTCCGGGGATTCCGGAGCCTTCGTGTCGTGCCCTCGAAATTGCCGCCCGGCTTTACCCGTTGGGGTTCGAGGCCTGGCCGCTGGTGGAGGTGCCGGAGGTCGTGGACGAGGTATCCGTCGAGCTGGCGGCGGGCTGGCTGCTGCTCGGGGTGCTCACGCTCGGAGTGCCCGGAATCGCCGTGTCGGTGCTCGCGCTTGGCGCCGGCGTGGGGGTCGAGGCCGAATTGTCGGGCAAGCTCGTGGAGCTATCCGTGGGCGCGCTCGTCACGGGCGCCGTCGAGGACGCGCTCGAGGCCGAACGGCTCTTCGGAGCGGACTTCGCGACCTTCGCGGCCTTCCTCGGGGCCGAGCTCGTCTCTTCCACGGTCGCGGTTTCCGGCGCGCGCGAAGGGGCCGCACTGGGCAACGGGGTGGGGGCAGGCGTGCTCGCGTCCGCGACGACCGTCGAGGACGTCGTGGTGGTGCTCGCTTCCTTCGCGGGCGACGCGGCTTTCATCTCGAGGCCCGAAGCAGGAGCGGCTTGCGCGATCGGCGCGGTCTTGCCGACGTCGTGGTTGAACAGCAACGCGCCGGCGATCACGAGTGCGATGATCACGCCGAAGGCAATGGGAAAATGCTTCACGGAGGCCTCCTGTGGGATAGGGCAGTCACGTTCCGACAGGAGGGACCCTCGCGGGTTGCGAACCCCGGGCCGAATCGGCAAGCGGCTACACGCTCATGGCCCCGATTCCGACACGCCCCGTAGGACTTGGGGCGGGGCGAGGCCGACCCTCAGTAAAGGCTTCGCTCGAGCGCTTTCAATTCCTGCTCCGCATCCCTCAGCTCCGCTTGCGCGTGCTCGATTCGCGCCTGGAATTCCTCGGTGGGGATGCGCCGCGGTTGCGCGCCTCCCGGCATGTCCACCCAGATGGTCCTGAAGTCATTCTCGGATGGATGATCGCGGAGCTCGTCCAGCTTCTTCTGGATCGCCGCCACGCGAGCACGTGCGGGGGCGATTCGCTTGTCGAGCATGAGGTTGTCGTTCGTGCGCGCGCCATCCGCCGCGGCGGCCTGGGGTGCGTGACCCGCGATGGCCAGCGCCACGAACGCACACAATGCCCAGGCATGCAGGATTCCGGTCATGGATCGCATCAAATCATCGTAGCATCGCTCTTCCGGCATCGGATACGACAGAATGGTCTGACAAGCCGGGTACGCTTTTCCCGACAGACCCGGCGCAATCCTGGCCTCATGATGGCCGTTGGAGCAATTCGTCCGCATTGACGCTCGGGAGATCCGCCATGAAATGGGCAGGAATGTACTTCGTCGGGTTCGTCGTCCTGATGGGCGGCATTCTCGCCGCGCTATGGAAGCTGGGCATCCTGCAGCACATCGAGACCACCTGGATCCTGATCGGCGTCGCGATCATGCTCGGCATCGGGATCATGGTCTCGGTGGCCAACAGCGGGTCCAAGGAAAATATCCAGATCGACCGGAAGTAAGCGCCGGGCCGTTAGACGGCTTCCAACAAAGCCTTCCGCCATTTGCGAACAGCCGCGTCGCGACGCAAAGCGTCGTTTGCATCCCACGCAGATCGGAACCAATTCACCAAACCGTCCCAACCCGAAACGATAGGCGCGAGGTCCACGGGGCCACTCAACTCTTCCACAAGCCAACTACCCTTGGCACTGTTTCGCAGCATCGATGTCGTGATTACATTGCTTTCATCATCAGGGCCGCCGCGTGCCACCGGGACTATGTGGTCAATGGTCGGATACAGCTCATAGAACGCCGAATGAGTTAGGGACATCTTCCAATTGGGTTGATACGGAAATTGATCGCCAAGAAGTATGGACAACGCGTGCAGCGTTCCCGGAAACACAAGCCGCTCGCCAAAATAGCGGTCCGTGAATCCGTCGCGTATAAACACTTGGAGCAACCGCCGTGTTGACCAAGACTTGCGTGGAGTCGCCTTTGTCGCTTGTGGGTAGTTGGTGAGTAGCGACGATTTAGCAGCGTCAAGCCGCCCTTGGCCAATGAGTTCACATACTGTTGCAAGGATTTCAGCGCGTTGCATGCGGCTCACTACTAAGTCCCGGGGCAATTCACAACTCTGGGGCGCTAAATAGGCGACGTCAAGTGTCACGCGGGAGACGGCCGGCGTGAAACTGCAACCTCAGCTTCTGGCGGTTACCGACCCATAGCTGACCTTAGGTGGGGCGTCATGGCTGCAGCTTCAATTGCATCCGCGTGTACTTCGTCTGAGCGGCCTTGGTCTCGTCTGGCCCGTCGGTCGCCACAATTGCCTCAACATCGAAGCATGACTGGTCATACGGCGTGACGGTGATCGAGCCATCCCATGTCTTCAAGTCCCAAAGATACGATGCTCCATGGCCGGCGGATGCCTCGAGGGTGGACCTGCCAGAGATCGGCCCGCGCATCTGGATCCACCAATCGCCAGGGATCGTCGTGACGCCGGTGAAGTACCCACAGCTAACCGTGACTTCGATAGCCGTAACCCGGCCAGAACTGTTTTCTGTCTCGACGCGCTTGAATGGTGGAAAGTAGATTCGATACCGAGGACCGCGACCAAGATCATCGGCGTGACCGACTGCTCCGGCGACGGCTGGCCACAGCAACAATGTCGCCGCAATGATCTTCACCATACCTAACGGCCCATAGCTGACATCAGCACCGTCATCGTCTAGAACAACTCCCTTGTCACGCTCTTCGTGCCGCTCACGCCATCGACCGTGTAGCTCAGCACTGCGTTGTTTGCATCAGTAAACTCCACTGTTGCCGTTCCCACCGCGAAGACCCGCACCTGATGCGGATCGAAACCCGTCGAAAAGGCGGGGCCGGTCGTGCGATAGAGCGTTCCGGTGCATGCGTTTCCGACTACCGCACAGTTCGATGCCACGTACCACATCGGCTTGCCGTTGCCATCGTATACGTACCAGAGCAGGAAAATATTGTTGTACTGGTGTTCGATCGTCATTCCCCATCCAGGCTCGTTCGGATTCCACCAAAGATCTGTGTAATCGATGGGCGGGGTTGATGTCGGGATGATCGGAAAAATCTGGCGAGTAGCCGAAATGGTGCGGCTCACGCCAGAGATGGTGTATTGAACGGATGCGTTGTTCGAGTCCTTGAACGCCACCTGGATGCGTCCCGCCTTGCTAACCTCGCTTTCGGTGAGCGGTGCGAAACTGACTCCGAAAAAGCGCGGTCCGTTCACTTCATATACATCGCCCGCGCAGCTTCCTTCCGGGGCGTTGACGGGTATCTCATCGCAGTTTGCGGTGTACCACATCGGATTGCCCAAAGCGTCGTAGGTGTACAAGGTAGCGAAGATATTGGACAAACGTTGAGTGAAGCTGATGCCCCACCCCGACTCGCTCGCATTCCACCAGAGGCCACTGAGTGGGCCAGGCGCATTCGGCGGTGGCGGCACATATACAACAGTGATCTGGGCGGAGGCTGTGTTGCCCGTCAAGCCAAGTCCCGGCGACCTAATAGGGCGCGTTGTGTTGATCTTCACTCCAGGCGTCATCCCGGTGACGCTCACGACAATCGTGCAAGTCGCGCCAGGCAACAGACCATTGCCTCCCCCACTCAACTCGATCGCATCTGTGTTGTCAAAGTTCCGACCGAAGGTGACTATGCCGTCGCAAGTATTGCTAATGAGGCGGTTCGGCGTGGACACCGCCAGTCCCTCAGGGAGGTCATCGTCAAGGACAGGACCAAGGACCGTGGCGGCGTTGGGGTTTGAGATGGTGAAAGCGAGAGTGGTGGAACCGTACTGGGGAATACTCTCCGCGCCGAAGGCCATGCTGAGCACTGGCGGGCTCACCGCGGCGAGCGCCTGCGTGGTCACCAGCGCGCTCGCGATCCCGAGAAGCGCCGCTCCTTTGCCACTCCAGGCGCCTGCCAACCGAAGCCGAGCATTCATCGGAGTCTAGCGATAGGTCGGAATCGCGGCATTAGACACCGCCGCGTTAACTCATGCAATGACAGGCCCTAACCTAATTGTGGGCCTCTGCGAACGTCCGCTTCTGGCCGTTAGCTGCCGGATAAGGAATGAAAAAAGCCCTCGTCTCATCGACAAGGGCTTCGGGATTTGGCGCGCCCGGCAGGATTTGAACCCACGACCCCCTGGTTCGTAGCCAGGTACTCTATCCAACTGAGCTACGGGCGCGAAGAGTCGGAATTATATAGGAAAACCGGGGGATTTCCCCCGGTTTGGGCGCTCAGCGGGAGCGCGATGCCCGGGTCTGGGCGCCCTTGCGGGCCGCAGCCGAGCGGCTCGCCGCGGAGCGCTTGCGTGCCGCGCCCCTGGCCTGGCGTGAGAGCGCCAAGCGCGAGGCGGCCTTGCGCGGAAGGCGTTTCAGCGCCTTCAATGCTGCGCTCGCGCGCTTGGCGGAAGTCCGCGCCCCGGTCTTGCGCTTGGGCGACGAGCGCTTCTTCGGCGAGCTCTTCGATCTGCGATTCGGGTTGTCGCGAATCGGCACGCCCGCGCGGCGCGCCTCGGAAAGCCCGATCGCGATGGCCTGCTTCGCGTTCTTCGCGCCGTGCGCGCCCTCGCGGATCCTGTCGATCTCGCGATGGACGAATTCGCCCGCCGCCGTACTGGCCGATTTGCCTTCGCGAAGGTCTTCCTTCGCCTGTGCGGTCGTGCGCTTGTCGGGCATGGTCGTCTCCTCTCCTGGTTCGATAGAGGAGCGACGCGGTCGTCGCGAAGAAGTTCCTCGCGCGGCTACCAGCCGCCGAAGCGCTCCCACGTCTCGGCCACGCGCCCCTCGCGAAGCACGCGGTACTCGACGTGCTGCGCGGCCGTGGCGCAAGCATGGTTGGGCAGGATGCGCAGGAGCGATCCGATGGGGAACCGCCCGAAATCCACCGGGCCGCCGCCGCGCCGGGCGACGATCCCGTGCTCCTGGTTGGCGTCGGCCACGATGAAGTCGTCGATCGGCCGTCCATCAGCGTCGCACACCATGCCGTAGCCCTGGTCGATCGCCTGCTTCTGCGTGCCGCGGTCCCGCGAGAGCGCCATCCAGCCCCCGTCCGTGATGACCCAGCCCTTGTCGCGCTGGTGGCCGATGACCGAGGCGAGCACCGAGATCGCGATGTCGTCGATCGCGCACACGCCGAGCCCCGCCATCACGAGGTCATGGAACATGTACACGCCCGTGCGCACTTCGGTCACGCCGGCGAACGAGTCGGCAAAGGTGGCGGTGGGCGTCGAGCCCACGCTCACGACGGGGCTCGGATGGCCGCGCGCGCGCAGCGCCGTGGCCGACGACACCACCGCCTCGCGCTCGCGCTCGGCCACTGCGCGGATGGCGTCCACGCTGGTGCAGTTGTACGAGTCGCCCGCGTGGGTCATGACGCCCGCGAGCGAATCGCCGAGCACCTCCGCCACCGCGAAGAGCTCCCCATCGGCCGGCGCGATCCCGGCGCGATGGCCGTCGCTGTCGATCTCCACCAGCGTCGGGATGCGCACGCCCGCCTTGAGGCTCGCCTCCACCACGCCCCGGGCCGCCTCGCGGCTGTCGACGATCGCGGAAACCCGCGCGCCGCGTTTCGTGAGGGCGGCGATCCGCTCCACCTTGGCGGGGACCATTCCAACCGCGTAGAGGATGTCGCGAAAGCCGTGGTCGAAGAAGTATTCGGCCTCGCGCAGCGTCGAGACTGTGATGGGGCCCGCGGCGGATCCCAGCGCGCATTGCGCGACCTCGACGCTCTTCGCGGTCTTCATGTGGGGCCGCAGCGCCACGCCCCCGCCCTGCACGCGCTCACGCATGCGCTGGCAATTGCGGCCGAGCTTCTGGACGTCGAGGAGGAGTGCCGGGGTGTCGATGCCTTCCAGCATCGGGAAACTATAACCGAGGCGCGGCGAGCCGGCGAAACTGGTCCCGGAAGAGCGCCTCGCCGCCCTGGGCCGGGTGGCGGATGTATCCGGCGCAGTCGATGCCGCCCCAGCGCGCGAGGGCGTCCTGCGCGACCTTGCCCACGGCGAACACCGCGGGCCGTTGCGTGAAGCA
>Ga0134125_10007797_pt1 | contig 12066 bp, 8 predicted proteins | sample KB31751_FD_96464 | JGI IMG/M metagenome (GOLD analysis project Ga0134125, IMG submission 96464) | Terrestrial soil microbial communities with excess Nitrogen fertilizer from Kellogg Biological Station, Michigan, USA - KB3-175-1 | ecosystem: Environmental > Terrestrial > Soil > Unclassified ... | reverse complement strand
GTCGGAGAAATCGTTCCGCGCCTCGCGATACGCCTCGAACGGCAGCGTCAGCCGGTTTAGCGCATCGCCCCCCGTCACCGTCACCGGCGCTTCCCAGCGAAACTCGCCCGCCGACTGTGCAAACGCCGCCAGTGTCACCCCCGCGAGAACTGTCACCCCCGCGAGACCTGTCACCCCCGCGAGACCTGTCACCCCCGCGAAGGCGGGGGCCCAGCCAAATCGCGCAAGCATCCTCATCCCCCCTCCTTCTCACGAGGCGGCACCGGCGAAAAATACCCGATCACCAGCATCAGCACCCCCACCCCGATGAACGAGATGATCCGCTCCAGCCCCGCCAGCCTCGACAGGTCCACCAGCACGAGCTTCACCACGACCACTCCCATGAGCGACGCCCCGATCACCCAGAGCGTGCGCCGGCCCTGGCGAGTGGCGATCAGCATCGTCGCGAGCGCGAGCGCCGCCCAGAAGACCGACAGCGCGGCCTGCACTTCCCGCGAGCCCATGAGCGCATTGGGGTTGTACGCGACGCCCGTCCAGTGGTGCATGGACCGCAGCAGGATCGCGTTCAGCCAGATGAAGAGCACGATTCCCGCGGCGGCAAGCCCCATGCGGCCCTCCACGAGCGGCGGCGTCTCGATGCCGCTTCGGCGAAGGGACAGCCACCAGGCCACGACCGCGAAGATTCCCAGCAGGTGCCCGAGGTCGATGGCGTTCAGGATCGGCAGGTAGGGCAGCGGCTCGCTCCCCCCGGCGTGCGCGAAGTTGATGTGCAGCGACCACACGGCCATCGCGATCACGAGCGGGAACGCGGCGCCCAGGCGATACGCCCGGTCGTTCGGCCCCACCGGCCATCGCGCATCGAAGAGCCGGCTCGAGACGAGGAGCACCACGACCGCGGGGGCCACGATGCGTGCCGAGAGCGCCCACGCGGTCCCGGGCGCGGTGTACTCGTTGGCGAGCCACTCGAGCTCCATGGCGCCCAGCATCGCGACCACGATCGCGCCGATCGCATGGGGCCACGGGAGCCACGCGGCGGGAATCGAGGGCTCGTCGTAGCGCAGCAGCGCGAAGTGCACCGCGAAGGCGAGCGGCCACGCCATCCAGCCGAGGAACTCGAACGGGTGCGCCTGCGTGAAGAAGCTCGCCGCCGCGAAGAGGAACAGCACCGGCGCGAACACCAGCTCGGGCCAGCGTGCCGCCTCCCAGTGCTCGCGGCGCGCGAGGATCGCGAAGGCGAGCGTCGTGAATGTCGCGAAGAGGATCCCGGCGTAGAGCTGGTACTCCGCGTCCACGAACTGGTTGATCTCGTAGACGCCCGCCGCGACCCACCACACCATGCCCCACAGGAAGTAGGCGGGGCCGAGGATCTCCTCCCAGGACCCCTGCCGGGCCGAGCCCGTGAGCATCCGGTGCGTGAAGAGCCCCGCGAGCGACACGAGCGCCATCCCCACGAACGCGGCGTCGGCGAGCGGCGGGCCCGCTTCCAGGTTGGGCCACGCCTTGATGAACGCGATGCCGGCCAGGAGCTGCAGCAGCATGCCGAACGCCCGCATGAGCCTTCGATCCTGGCGCGTGCCCACCCACACGACCATCGCGCCTTCGAGCGCCCAGGCGGCGCTGGTCCAGCGCGCGTCGAGCGCGAGCGGGATGGCGAGCGACACGAAGACCATGCCGAGCGCCAGGAACGATTCGGCGAGGAGGATCCAGCGCTCGCCCGCGCGGCGAAGGATCGCCGAGAGCACCAGGTACACCGCGCCCGCCGCCACGCTCGAGAACGCGAGGCCGAATTCGGTGTACTCGCTGTGGTGCATGAGGCCCGCCTGCAGGCCGAACGCGGCGATCGGCACGCCGAAGACGATGATCCCTTCCACGTAGCTCTTGTGCGCGGCCACCTGCTGGCGCGCGAAGAGGATCGCGATCGCCACGTACATGAGCCAGAAGCCGACCAGGAACGGCTCCGTCGAATCGAAGAGCTCGGGCCGGTACGAGCGCACGCCCCACAGGAGCCCGATCCCGAACGTGAAGAGGAACCCCAGCACGTTCAGCACCCGCCACGCGCGGAACCAGGCGATCGCGCAGATGGCCGCGTTCAGCACCGCGTAGTAGCTGAAGAGCATCACGTGGCTGCCCTGCCCCGTGGAGGCGAGGATGGGCGCGAGGAAGCCGCCCGCGGCGCCGAAGACGGCGAGTGCCAGCGAGTTCTGCCCGATGGCGAGCACCGCCGAGAAGATCGCGATCAGCGTGAGGAGGAAGAACGCCGCGGACGCGGGCAGCAGGTGGTAGAGCCGTAGCGACCCGAACACCACGAGGTAGAGGACCGCGACACCCGCGCCCTGCAGGCTCAACGCGTACTCGGGCCGCCTTTCACGCAGCCACCAGCCGATCACCAGGAGCGCGATCCCCGCCGCCGCGACCGCCGCGACGCGCAGCTCCACGGGCACGAGCTGGTGCTCGACGCCGTATTTCACGAGGAACGCGAGGCCGAAGAAGAGGATCACCAGCCCCACGCGCACGATCGTGTTGCCGCCGGTGAACCAGGCGACGATGAAGTTGGGCTTCGGCGGCTCGCGAGGCGGCGGTGGAGGGGGCGGAGGCAGCGGCGGCGAAGGCGGCGAAAGCGGCGAAGTCGGCGGCGCCACCGGCTCCTTCTGTCGCTCCCGCGCAGGCGGGAGTCCAGCCGAAATGCGCAAGCTCTCCAATTCGGGTTCCGTTATCGGCTCTGGCTGGGCCCCCGTCTTCACGGGGGTGACGGTCTCCATGGACACGGGAGCAACACCCCGCTCCAACTTCGAAAGGCGCTCCTCCAGCGCCGCGACGCGCCTCACCAGCCCCTCGAAGCTCATCTCCGCCACGGGGCGCGGCACGGCCGCGGGTGGCGTCGAGGGCGAGCGCAGCGCCTTCACGATCATTCCCACCACCCAGCCGATGAAGCCGAACGCGAGGAACGTCGCGAAGCTCTTGCCCAGCACGGCGCCGAGGAGCGCGCCTCCGATCGTGAAGAGCCAGACCATGTCGCCTCCCTTGGCGCCTTGTTATCGGCGGTCGCCGCGAAGGGCGCCGACCATTTCCTGCAAAGATTGACGCGTTGCCGCGGCGGGCGCAACCGGCGGCCCTGCCACGAGCGCGATGTCCTTCACGAACGCCTTGGTGAGGCGACTGAACTTCGAGAACGCGGGCCCGTCCTTGCGGCTGAAGAAGCTTCCCCACAACCCGCGGAGCGCCAGCGGAACCACGGGCACCGGGTCGCGCTCCACGATGCGCTCGATCCCCGAGCGGAAGGGATAGAGATCGCCGTTGTCGGTGATGCGCCCCTCGGGGAAGATCGCGACCAGCTCGCCGTCGCGCAGCGCTTCCGACACCTTCTCGTACGCCGCCTCGAGCATCTGCGGGTTCTCCTTGGCGGGCGCGATGGGGATCGCCTTCCCGGTGCGGAACACGAACGAGACGATGGGCGTGTGGAAGATGCGGTGGTCCATCACGAAACGGATCGGCCGCGGGCTCGCCGCGAGGATCACCAGGGGATCGACGAAGCTCACGTGGTTGCACACCAGCACCGCGGGCCCCTTGGCCGGGATGTTCTCGAGGCCGCCCTCCTCCAGCCGGTAGAACGTGTGCACGAGGATCCAGCAGAGGAACCGCATCAGGAACTCGGGCACCAGCATGTAGATGTAGCCCGCGACCGCCGCGTTCATGAGGCCCACCACGAGGAAAAGCTGCGGGAACGTGAGCCCGGCCGTGAGCAGCGCGAACGCCATGAGGGATGCCACGATCATGAAGAACGCATTGAGGATGTTGTTGGCGGCGATCACGCGCGCGCGGTGCGAGGGCTCGGAGCGCGCCTGGATCAACGCATAGAGCGGCACCGAGAAGAGCCCGCCGAAGAACGAGAGCAGGAAGAGGTCGGCCATCACGTGCCAGCTCGAAAGCTGCCCCACGAACCAGCCGATGCCGCGCAGCGCCGTGGGCTGCATCGCGTGCGTCGTCCACCAGAGGTCGAGCGCGAACACCGTCATGCCGATGGAGCCGAAGGGGACGAGGCCCACCTCGACCTTGCGCCCCGAGAGCCGCTCGCAGGCGAGCGAGCCCGTGCCGATGCCCACCGAGAACACGGCGAGCAGCAGCGTCACCACGTTCTCGTCGCCGCCCAGCACCTCTCGCGCGAGCGGCGTGAAGGACGTGAGGAAGATCGAGCCGAAGAACCACAGCCACGAGATGCCCAGGAGCGCATTGAAGACGCCCTTGGCCTTCGAGGCCACGGCGAGGTTGTTCCACGTCTCGCTGAACGGGTTCCAGTTGACCTTGAGCTCCGGCACCGAGGAAGGCGACGGGGGCACGAAGTGCGAGGCGATGCGGCCCACGACGGCGATGGAGAGTGTGGCGATCGTCACGTAGAGCGGCCCCTCGGGCCCCGTCTTCACCAGGATCCCGCCCGCCATCGTGCCCAGCAGGATCGCGACGAAGGTCCCCATCTCCACGAGGCCGTTGCCGCCGGTGAGCTCGTGCTCGTCCAGGTGCTGCGGCAGGTACGCGTACTTCACCGGGCCGAAGAGCGTCGAGTGGCAGCCCATCAGGAACACGCACGAGTAGAGCGCAGCCGCATTCTTCGCGAGGAATCCCCACGCCGCGACGGCCATGATCACGATCTCGAGCGTCTTCACGAGGCGCATGATCCGGCCCTTGTCGAACTTGTCCGCGAGCTGCCCGGAGGTGGCCGAGAAGAGGACGTAGGGCACGATGAAGATCGCGCCGATCACGAATCCCACGCGATCGGGGGCGAGGCCGCCCCACTCGGCCGCATGGTACGTGGCGAGCAGGGTGAAGGCGAACTTGAAGACGTTGTCGTTCGCGGCACCCAGGAACTGCGTCCAGAAGAGCGCGGCGAAGCGGCGCTGCCCGAGGAGCGCGTATTGGCTGGACATGGGCTAGGCCTTGCGCTCGAAGAAGCCGCGCGTCTCGAACGTCGCCTCGGGGAAGCGCCGGCCGTCCACGGCAAGGGAGCGTTTCAGCACGAAATCGAAGAGCAACGCATTCTTCTCCCGAAGCTCCTTCAGCACCGGCACGCAGCCCTTGTCCAGCACGCCCTCCTTCACCAGGTGGTCCAGCGAGAAGAGCGGAATCACGCCCGGCAGCGGGTAGTCGGAGCCGTTCAGGAGCCGGCCATCCCAGTCGCGATGCGAGAGGATACGCCGGACGATCCCGTGGCGGTTCGCCTGCGTGATGGCGGAGATGTCGCCCACGAGCCGGCCCTCGTAGCGGCGCTCGGCCATGAGGCCCTCGAAATGCTCGAAGTTGCCCGCGCCGAGCGAGGCGCAGTGCGCCGCGATCACGCGCACGCCCGCCTCCAGCGGATGGCGAAGGAGCAGCGGATTGGCGAGGTCGCCCCGCTCGGCGCCGGGCACCGCCTTCTCCTCGCCCACGTGCACCAGGATCGGCAGGTCGAGGCGCACCAGCGCGTCGTACACGGGCTTGCAGCGCGGGTTCGCCATGTCGATGTTCATCGTGGGCGGGAGCCACTTCACCGCGCGCGCCCCGCCCGCCTTGGCCGCTTCGAGGGCGTGAATGGCGTCCTCCCGGTACGGATGCACCGACGCATTCCACTCGAAGCGATCGGGGTGCGCCTTCGCGACCGACTGCGCGTACTCGTCCGAGATCGAGAACGTGGTGAGGTCGGGGCGGCGCTGCCCGCGGTCGTCGTAGGTGAAGTCGAAGGCGAGCAGCATCGCCTTGGCCCCGGGCGGGAACTGGCCGGCGAGGTCCGCGAGCCGCCGCACCATGCTCCCGTCCAGGCGGTCTTCGTCGGTTCCGGCGCAGGCCGCGTTCATGAAGAAGGTGCGGCGCGCGCGATTGGCCGGCCCCCAGCCGTGGTCGAAGTCCGGGTCGATCCACACGCCCCGGTCGCCGCGGCCGTTGCCGAAGAGGTGCACGTGCACGTCCCAGACCTGGTCGGGGCGAAGGCCCTTCCAGGCGTTCGTCACCATCGCGGGCGGCTCGTGGCCTCCCCAGCCCGGCGCCCGGCACTCGTTGAAGAGGCCGTCGGTCAGGTCGAAGTCGCAGCCGGCGAGGAAGAGCGGCGCGGCGAGCGCCCCCAGGAAGTCGCGGCGTCTCATGCCCTCTCCTTGATGAAATGCAGCACGGCCGTGAGCGACTCCTCGATGAAGCGCTTGTCGACCCAGTAGTAGACCTCCTTGCCCACCTTCTCCGAGCCCAGCACGCCGGCTTCGCGCATGAGCTTCAGGTGGTGCGAGACCGCCGAGCGCGACAGCGTGGAGACCTCCACGATCTGCCCCACGTTGAGGCGCTCGCCCTTCTCGAACGTGAGCAGGATTCGCTGGCGGTGCTCGTCGCCCAGGGCCGTGAAGGCCCGGGAGATTTCGCGCCACTCGCGGGGAATGGCCTTGAGGTAGTTGCGGTTCATATGACTACATTCTTGGTTATATGGTTACGTAATGTCAAGCCCCCGCCCTCGCGCAAGGTGGCCGTGGTACACTCATTCCAGGCAAAAACGGTTTCCGCTCAAAGAGTTAACGACCAAATGCTCGACGATCTTCGCAAGGCCGCCCTCGAATATCACCGGGTGCCTACCCCGGGGAAAATCGAAGTCGCGGCCACCAAGAGCCTCATCACGCAGCGCGACCTGGCCCTCGCCTACACGCCCGGCGTGGCCGCTGTGTGCGAGGCGATCGTCGAGGACCCGAGGGCGGCCCGCGAGCTCACGGTGCGCGGCAACCTGGTCGGCGTCGTGACCAACGGCACCGCGGTGCTGGGCCTGGGGAACATCGGCCCGCTCGCCGGCAAGCCCGTGATGGAAGGCAAGGCCGTGCTCTTCAAGAAGTTCGCCGGCATCAACGTCTTCGACATCGAGCTCGCCGAGAACGACCCCGACAAGCTGGTCGACATCATCGCCGCGCTCGAGCCCACCTTCGGCGGCATCAACCTCGAGGACATCAAGGCGCCCGAGTGCTTCTACATCGAGAAGAAGCTGCGCGAGCGCATGAAGATCCCGGTCTTCCACGACGACCAGCACGGCACCGCGATCATCGTGGGCGCGGCGGTGCTGAACGGGCTGCGCGTGGTGGGCAAGGACATCGGGAATGTGAAGCTCGTGGTCTCCGGCGCGGGCGCCGCCGCCCTCGCCTGCTCCGACATGCTGGTCGCCCTCGGCATGAAGATGGAGAACATCTGGGTCACGGACATCAAGGGCGTCGTCTACCAGGGCCGCAAGGAGGAGATGGACGACAACAAGGCGCGCTATGCCCGCAAGACCGACGCGCGCAAGCTCTCCGACGTGATCGAGGGCGCGGACGTGTTCCTCGGATTGTCGGCGGGCGGGGTCCTGAGGCAGGACATGGTGAAGAAGATGGCGGCGAAGCCCCTCATCCTCGCGCTCGCCAACCCCGAGCCCGAGATCCTTCCCGAGAAGGTGAAGGAGGTGCGCAGCGACGCGGTGATCGCCACCGGGCGCTCGGACTACCCGAACCAGGTGAACAACGTCCTCTGCTTTCCCTTCATCTTCCGGGGCGCGCTGGACGTGGGCGCCACCACCATCAACGAGCCCATGAAGCTCGCGGCCGTGCACGCGATCGCGGACCTCGCGCTCGCCGAGCAGTCCGACATCGTGGCCCTCGCCTACGGGAGCGAGCAGCTCTCGTTCGGGGCCGAGTACCTGATCCCCCGCCCCTTCGACCCGCGCCTCATCGTGAAGATCGCGCCGGCCGTGGCGAAGGCGGCGATGGATAGCGGCGTCGCGACCGACCCCATCAGGGATTTCCCCGCCTACGTCCAGCGGCTGAACGAGTTCGTGTACCACTCGGGCCTCATCATGAAGCCCATCTTCGCGGCGGCGAAGGAATCCCCGCGGCGGGTCGTGTTCTCCGAGGGCGAGGACGAGCGGGTGCTGCGCGCGGTGCAGGTGGTCGTGGACGAGGGCCTCGCCAAGGCGATCGTCATCGGGCGGCCGGCGGTGCTCGAGCGGCGGATCGAGCGCTTCGGGCTGCGCATGAAGGCGGGCGTCGACTTCGAGGTGGTGAACCCCGAGAGCGACCAGCGCTTCCGCGACTACTGGATGGGCTACTTCAAGCTGGCCGAGCGCCGCGGCGTCTCCCAGGAGCTCGCGCGCATGCACATGCGCCAGAGCCCCACGCTCATCGGCGCGATGATGATCCACCGGGGCGAAGCCGACGGGCTCATCTGCGGCATGTCGGGCACGCACCAGATGCACCTTCGCCACATCGAGCTCGTGCTGGGCCGCCGGCCGGGCGTGAAGAACTTCTACACGATGAACCTGCTGATGCTGCCCAAGCGCACGGTGTTCATCTGCGATACCTACGTGAACGTGGATCCCACGCCGGAGCAGATCGCGGAGATGACCGGGCTCGCCGCCGAGGAGATCTGCCGCTTCGGCCTCATGCCCAAGGTCGCCCTCCTCTCCCATTCGTCGTTCGGGAACAGCGACGCGCCTTCGGCGCGCAAGATGCGCGACGCGCTCGACCTCATCCGCGCCCGCATGCCGCACCTGGACGTGGAAGGCGAGATGCACGGCGATGCGGCGCTCTCGGCGGAGCTGCGGCTGAAGGCCTTCCCCAACGCGCGGATGAAGGACGACGCGAACCTCCTCATCATGCCGACGATGGATGCCGCGAACATCTCGTTCAACCTGCTGAAGGTGGTGGGCGGCTCCGGGATCACCGTGGGGCCGATCCTGCTGGGCGCCGCGCGGCCCGTGCACATCCTCACGCCCACGGCCACGGTGCGGCGCATCATCAACATGACCGCGCTCGCCGTCGTGGACGCCCAGGAGCAGGAAAAACAATCGATGTCGCGCTCGTCATGATCGACCGCTTCCACCACATCTTCATCCGGCCCGCCGATTTCGAGCGCTCGCTCGCCTTCTACCGCGACACGCTCGGCTGGACGGTGACCGAGACGTGGGGCGACGACGGCAAGGACCGGGGCGCGATCCTCTCGGGCGGCGCGATGAAGGTGGTGATCGCCGAAGGCCACGGGGAGGGCGGCGATTCGCGCCCCAGCGTGCACCTCGACATCCACGACATCGATGCGCGCTTCAAGGTCCTGCCCAAGGGCGACCACGTGGTGACGCCGCCGGGGCCCACGCACTGGGGCACGCGCTGGTTCGTGGTGAAGGACCCGGACGGCAACACCATCGCCTTCGAGGAAGTCCACCCGCGTGGCTGAGATCCTGAGGAGCGCGGTTGCGCCGCTGCGCGGCGTGTCGCCGCGGGTGCCCCGCGCGATTCCCGAGCCCGCGACCATCGGCGCGTGCGCCCTTTCGGGGCGCGTGGACGAGCAGAGCCTCGTACGCGGCGTCGAGTACCTGCGCGACCTGGGGAACAAGGTCGTCGTGCCCGAGGAGACGCTGCATGCGTGGCGGTATTTCGCGGGCAGCGACGAGGAGCGCCTGAAGGGCTTCCACGACCTGGTGGACGATCCCTCGATCGACCTCGTCCTCGCCTCGCGCGGCGGATACGGGCTCTCGCGCATCCTGCATCGCATCGACTGGAACCGCGTGGCCGGGAGCGGCAAGGCGTTCGTGGGATTCAGCGACTTCACCGCCTTCAACATGGCGGCCTACGCGTGCTCGAACCTCGTCACCTTCCACGGGCCGATGCTCGCGATCGACTTCGGCCATGGCGAGCCCGACAGCTTCGCGCAGCAGCATTTCTGGATGACGCTCTCGCGGCCCTCGCATCGCATCGACGATTTCCCGAGCCCCCACGGCTACGAGCCGCGGCGGATCGAGGGGATCCTCTGGGGCGGGAACCTGTCGCTCCTAGCGCACCTGGCCGGCACGCCCTACTTCCCGCAGATCGACGGCGGGATCCTTTATGTCGAGGAGATCGCCGAGGAGCCGTACGCGATCGAGCGGCTCTTCCTCCAGCTCCACCACGCCGGCGCCCTGCAGCGCCAGCGCGCCATCGTCCTGGGCGACTTCACCGACTGCAAGCCGACCAACCCGGTGCGCTATCCCTATTCCATGGAAGAGGTCGTTGAGACGCTTCGCGACCTGCTGCCCTACCCCGTCCTCACCGGCCTTCCCTTCGGCCACATCGCCCGCAAGGTGACGCTGCCTTTCGGCGCGCCGGGCACCTTGTCCATCGGCGCGGGCTCCGCGTCCCTGAGGTTCTCTGGCCACGTGAAATAGGGGTCAGAGCCCTTTTTCACGAAAAAGGGGACAGATCACTTTTCGGGCCACGCGGCGTTCGCCGCCTTCACCTCGAAGAGCCAACCCTCGAAGGTCTCGACCCGGAGCCTCGCGTCGGGGCTCTTCACCAGGGCGAGCGCGAGGCGCCGGTCGGCAACCGAGACGACCGCCCAGCGCGCCGAGAAGCCGTCGTGGATCTTCGATGCGAGCGCCGGATCGTCCAGCATCTCGCCGCGAAGGATCGCGTACCAGAGGTTGAAGCGCGCCGCATCGCCGAACTTGAGGAAGTGGCCATCCAGCCCCGCGACGTATTTCGCGTTGGGCGCCTGGAAGAAGAGCGTCACGTAGTCCCACCAGCGGCTGTTGAACACCATCGGCGCGCGGTCGTGGGCGACGACGTACTCCATCTGCGGCCGGTACGTCGTCACCGGGACGGCGATGATGCGTAGCCCCGTGAGATAAAACACGCCCTGGAAGAAGGTCCAGGCGGCGAGCGCCGCGGCGGCCAGGGCAGGCATGTCGCGCGTGACCGAGGGCCGCGCCGGGGCGACGCAGGCATCCCGCCAGGCGAGCGCCGCCGAGAGCACCGCGAAGGGAATGTAGTACTCGGCGAAGCGCCAGCCCGACCACTTGTACATCCCGAGGAACACCAGGGTGACGATCGAGAAGGCGATCGTCTCGCGCGAGACCTTCATGCGCCCGCGCAACGCGAGCACCGCGCCCACGGCCAGCGCGCCGAAGAAGAGCAGGTTCGCGGGCCACGACTCGACGAGCACCTGCTCCCAGGGCGGCAGCGACCATTCGCTTCCGAGGAGGCCGAAGCTCACGTCCTCGGCCTTCGCCACCTTGAAGATGGTGTGGAAGAGGAGGTAGCGCACGTTGTCCGGGAACCAGGGGCTCAAGAGCAGCCCGAGCATCACGCCGTAGAAGACCGCGAGCAGCGTCCTCCAATGGGGCCGGCCGTCCTCGCGCCATTGCACGGCGGCCGCCACCGCGCAGAAGAGCCCGAGGATCACCGCGGCGTGGTATCCCTGCATGAAGAGGAAGGCGCCGACGCCGCACCAGAGCGTGCGCCGCGAAAGCATCGCGAAGAGCATCGCGACCATGATCGGCACCGCGAAATCCTGGCCGCGCAGCACGAGGTAGCGGTAGGGCAGGAGCTGGCTCGCGGTCACCATGAGCAGGCACACGAGCGGCGCGTACGGCACCCGGTTGCGGCGAAGGATGACGAGGAGCGCGGCGACCATGACGCCCGCCCAGATCGCGGTGGCGAGGTGGATGTCCCGTGCGCTCTCGCCCAGCAGCGTGAGCGGCGCGGTGAGGAGGTGGAAGAGCCAGTTCTGGTCGGTCCCGTGCGCCCCGAGGACCGTATAAGGCAGGCTGTCGATCGAGACCCACGGCCCGCGCTCGAGGATCAGCTGGGACATGCGGTAGTGGAAGAGCGTGTCGCCCTCGATGGGGCCGGGCAACGCCGCGAGGGACCAGAAGAAGATCCAGGTGCAGGCCGCGAAGAGGATCGCGGCTTCCAGCGCGATCCAGCGCCAGGCGAGCGGCTCGTCGACGCCGGCGGGGCGGTAGCTCCGCCAGCGACCGGGGCCGCCCACCATCAGGCGGCGGCGCGGATCGGGATTCGCCGGGCGGAAGCGCTCGCCGGGTCGCGCCACTGCTGCAGCAGCTGCGCTTCGCGCGCCTTGGCGTCGGCGAGGTGGCGCTCCTTCACGTGGCCGTAGCCGCGGATGAACTCGGGAATCGCGGCGATCTCGGCGGCGAGGTCCACGTTGGAGGCGGTGAGCTTCGCGAGGAGCTCGCCCACCGTCTTCTCGTAGGCGGCGACCAGCGCGCGCTCGGTCCTGCGCTCGTGCGAGTAGCCGAAGATGTCCAGCACCCCGCCCCGCAGGAACTTCATC
>Ga0134125_10007795_pt1 | contig 12067 bp, 5 predicted proteins | sample KB31751_FD_96464 | JGI IMG/M metagenome (GOLD analysis project Ga0134125, IMG submission 96464) | Terrestrial soil microbial communities with excess Nitrogen fertilizer from Kellogg Biological Station, Michigan, USA - KB3-175-1 | ecosystem: Environmental > Terrestrial > Soil > Unclassified ... | reverse complement strand
GGAGTATCAGAATGCACTCGCAGATCTACCTCTGCGGAGTCATTGCGCAAGGTGACCTCAATGGGTGGAACGCCGCCTTCCTCGGGAACCACGAGTGGATCGCGCAACAAGTCAACGCTGCCGGAACGCAAGGCAGCCACGTAGCCGCCAAGCAGTGCACCTGCCCGTACCCAGTAACGGCCAGGCATCACGCCCCGAACCTTCAGGTTGTTGGGATCTCGATTGGGCCGGTAACCCACCATAATATTGTTGCTGTCCTGGAGGATGTCGGCGCCAACCACCTCGAAGCCAACGGGCGAATGATCGGAACAATCAGAGACGTGAAGCTGGCCGTCAGGTCCGGTCGACGAACACTGCGCTGCAGGAAGAGGTTTGGTGAATTCATTGTGCACAATTACAGGAATATCCAACGGCGCCGGCAGGTTCAAGTTGAGATGGCTAACCGACCCTGCCACCACCAACTTGCGATATGCGCTGTGGTAGATGCCATTCTGGTCCTGCCCGCCGAGTTGGACGGTGTAATTTCCAGCCGGGACAGCGTTGAAGCTAAACTCGCCATTGTCGGCGAAGTCGTTTGCTGTGAACAGCGCCTGTCCGGTTTCGTCCACGATTATCGGCGGATTCAACTGCTTCCACACAGAGGAGCCGTGAACGGTGCCCGCAACAGCGAACGTGGGCATTCGCTTGAGCGAAAAATCTGCAGCCAACCGCTGCCCGCCCACGACCTGGACCGGCATGGCGGACTCAAAGTCGGGCGCGTCCGGATAGTAAATCACCGCAGGATAGGCGCTCGTGTCCTTAGCCACCGCGAAACCTATCCGTGCCTGCGCCCTTCGGCGGAGCGCCAGAACGCCTGTCTTCACCACGAGGTAATAGTTTCCGGGAGCCAGGCCCGCGATGCGATAGTTTCCATCCTCATCCGTCTGCACCTGCGACGGCAGCATGGGGCTCAACCCAAAACCTGTGCGAAACGCCAGGGCCACCTTCTGCTGGCCTCGAACAGTATGCAAGCTCAGCAGCTCGACCTCGGCGCCCTCGACAGGCTCTTCGTCCGCGCCTGTGATCTGCCCGTAGATCACCGCCTCGGGTGTGAGCTTCAGAACCATCTTGCCTGTTCCATCCCCCACTTGAATGCTCTTCTGCGTGCGCGCGCCGTTCCCGTAGAGCGCCGGCCGGTGAATAAAGCCGGGTTTGTCAACCGCCACTGTCGCTGGGCCTTTCCTCAGGTTGTCAAAAGAGAATTCACCTTCCGGTCCCGTCAGCATGGCTCTTGCCGGCGTGGCGGTGATCTGTACCAGGGCGCGTGGAATCGGCTGGCCGGTGACGGAATTAATGACCGTACCTTCCAGCTTGAACGTCTTGTCGCTCGCTTGCGAAGCGGTCTGGGCCGGGCAGACCAGAGCTGGAACAAACGCGAAAACCAACAAGAGAACGCGAAAACCGCGGATGGCACCCATAAGTCGAACAGACGGAATTGTAAACGTAGCCCAAACGCGGTCGCTGCGCAACGGGCTTCTGCAGGAAAATCCTTTGAAAGAACGCTCAGAGCCATGGTTCTTGCGCGCAGTGTATCAGACGCGCCGCAGCAGCAGATCCGCCGCAACAAACACGAAGAATACGACGGAAATCACACCATTCATCGTGAAAAAAGCAGCGTTAAGCCGGCTGAGGTCCCGTGCCGAGACCAGCGAGTGCTCATATGCCAGCAACAGTGCAACCGCTGCAACTCCTGCAAACGCTATTTTTCCCAGCCCGAAAGCCAGAACCAGCGCTATGAGCAAACCAAGCATGGCCACGTGGAGAAGGCGCGCCAGCCAGAGCGCCCGGGGCACTCCCCAGGCCTGGGGGACAGAGTTCAGGCAGTGAGCGCGGTCGAAGTCCACGTCCTGGCAGGCATAGAGCACATCAAAGCCGCCCACCCAGAACGTGACCGCGGCAGTCAGCAGGAGAATGCGGGAATCAAGCGAGCCCCGTACGGCGATCCACGCTGCTGCCGGAGCAATCCCGAGGGCGAAGCCCAAGACAATATGCGACCAGCGGGTAAAACGCTTGGTATAGGAATAGAGAAGAATGACGCAGAGAGCGACAGGCGACAGAAAAAACGTAAGCCGGTTGAGCTGCGCCGCCGCGGCCACAAAAATGACACAGGAGATGATCACGAATGCAGCGACAAACCTCTGCGAGAGAACACCCGCCGGGATCGCGCGCGCGGCCGTGCGTGGATTTGCAGCATCAATCCGCGCATCGGCCAGGCGGTTGAACGCCATGGCTGCCGAGCGGGCCGAGACCATGCAGACAACAATCCAGCCAAGTTGAGCAGCCGTGGGCAAGCCGCCGGCCGCCAGCATGGCGCCGCAAAGCGCAAATGGAAGCGCGAAAATCGAGTGCTCCCATTTGATCATCTCCAGCGTGATCTTGATGTTGGTGAAAAGAGGCACCGGATATTGTAAAGGAACAGCTCTGAGCCGTTAGCCATTGGCCCTTAGCTGCACAAAAAAGAACTCCGAGGATTTTCGAGGAAAGCCGCCAGAAAGCAAAGTTATGAATAGGAACCCATTGCAATTTGGATTCTTTGGCAATTTTGGCATTTTCTGGCAATTCCTTCCTATGCCGCAAACCCATATCTTCCAATGAGCGGCACAAAGCGGCAGGCCTCAAGCTGCGTCATGGATATGGAGTCATCAGCATTTTTGTGGAAGAGTTGCAATACCTGGGCATGGGCGTCACCGATGGGAATTACGAGCCGGCCGCCGGCAGAGAGTTGTTCCCGCAGCGCAGGAGGCACGCGCGGCGCGGCCGCGGAAACAATGATTGCGTCATAAGGAGCAGACGATTCCCAGCCCAGTGTGCCGTCGCCCGCGACCACAACTACGTTGCGATAGCCAAGTCGCTGCAGCCTGGCCTGTGCGCTTTCTGCCAGACTGGAATACCGCTCCACGGCGATGACGTGCGCGGCCAACTCGGCGAGCAACGCTGTTTGGTATCCGGAACCAGCGCCCACTTCCAGCACACGGTCCCGCGGCTGCACCTCGGCAGCCTGCACCATCGCGGCAATAATGTACGGCTGGGAAGTTGTTTGCTGTTCTGGAATGACGACCGGATGATCGGCATACGCCTGACGGGACTGCTCCGCGCTGACAAACTCATGCCTTGGAATCCGGCGCATCGCTTCAAGCAGGCGCTCGTCGTGAATACCACGGCGACGCAACTGTTCTTCCACCATGGCGCGTCGCTCGGCTGCGAATGGCTCGTCTGTCATGCTGTTGCGCTACTTTCTGCGCCGCCGGATGTGCACGTCAAATCCCAGAACGCCGTTCTGGTCCCTCACAGCTACGATGGAAACATTTTTGTCGATGTTGTATTCCACCTGCACCACCGTTTCAGCCGATTGCGTGAGGCTGGTGATGTAGGTCAGGGTGATGTTGTTATTGATGGTCTGCTCAATCGTGACGCGCGCACTGGGATTGTTTTCCGATCCGATGAACTGTGGATCAATTTTCACCCGGCTGGCGCCGAACAGCCGCTGCACGCGATCGCTGAAAGTGGAATTCAGCGCCTGGCCCAGAATCGCATTGGAGGCAGTGGCCGTGTCGCTCCCTGTAGGACCGGCCTGCGATGCGCCGTACAGACCCTGGTTGCGCGTCCTTCCAAAGGCAAGCAGCGCGATGATATCGGCATTCGAGAGCGGTGGATCGGAACGGTAGGTCATGCTGAGGCTTTTGCCCGCCGCGAGTGTGCCGTGCAGCCCGATGGTGATGTCGTAATCCTGCACTCGAGCCGACATATCCATATTGATGACGGGCTCAATGGTCACGGGATTGGTGAAACTGATATCGCCTCTCTCCAGGCGATACTTCGTTCCCTGGAACGAAATGTCTCCTTCCGCAATATTCACCCGTCCCAGCAAGGTGGGGCGTGCGGCTGTGCCGCGCAGACGCAAATCCATGTCGCCGGAGAGCTTGGCCAGCGATGTCTCGACGCGCAACTCAGGGGTGGAGGTGATGTGCACGTCCAGGCGCAGATTATCAAGGAAGGGATTGAGAGTGGTCAGCGTCGGAGCTTTTCTGTTTGTCAGGTAGTTGGCGAAATCGAAATTCGGATTCATTCCGAACCGCGTCACCACGACGTCCCCGGTGAGCAGAGACGCTCTCGCGGAACCTGTGTAGCGGAGGCTCGCATCCGCCGACGCGCTCACTCCCGGAGGATAGCGCAGGCGAACATCTGTTCCTGTGGCGGTCAGATCGAAATACAGCCCGTTCCGGTAAGCCAGGAACCCGCCCACGTTCAGCTCGCCACCGCCGGTCTGGGCAGTAAGCTTCTGAATCCGCACGCGGTCCTGAGCGAATACCAGGGTGCCGTTGATGTGGCTGAGGCCATTGGGCAAATCGAGCAGCGAAATGCCGGCGTCCACGAGGTCCACTTCTCCTCTGACCTGCGGATGTTCGAGCGTGCCGTCAACGTTAACGGTAAAGTTGGCGGGACCGTAGGCGATGATGTTCGGGTTGTAGCCTTGAAGCAGTCTCAGGTCCACGCGACCTTTTGTGCGCAGGTCGAGCCGATGATCGCTCGAAAGCCGTATCCCGCCCTGCACATAAGCGTCAGTGTTATCTCCTACCAGATGGAACTGATCCACGTGAGCATATTCGCTGTCCATGGACAAGTGCACTGGACCGTCATTGTGCAGCCTGATGTGCTCCAGGTCCGCGGTCAACTGGTCAGCCACACCGCTGATGATCAAGTCGCGCGGATGCCGGAATGGCCCATGAATGTCAATAGTCCCCGCAATGGAGGAGTGACCGGTGATCTGTCCGTGAAAGTAAGCTCGGATCAAAGGGTCGAAATCAAGGTTTGCAAAGTTGAGCTTCATCTGCCCGGGCCAGTCGCCGCGCAGCCTGATTTGGCCATCCATGTTCAGGGACGAGCCCTCAAAGCGCGAGCGCCCCTGCAGCACCATATCGGCATCATGGGTTTCCGCTGTGATCCGCATTGTGCCCACGTTCTCAGTGTTCAGCACCAGATCAGTCAGGTTCAGCTCTCCATTCAGCACCGGTGCATCTTCCCTGCCCGAACCCACCAGATGAAACGCGGCCTTGCCCGCCATGGTCAGCCGGGGCAGTTCAAAGAGGTGCATCGAGGCCAGATCAATGTTTTCGCCAGTGAGATCGAATTCGGAATATTGCGCGGCAAAGTTATGAGAGAAATCGCCCGTCAGTCGCGCGCCATTGTGACTAAGAAATATGTTCCGAAGCTGAATGGTGTTCGCCGCAATTTGGACCTGGCTGCGAAAAGCGCGGAAAGGCTCCCCCGAAACAGTCAGCTTGTTGATTTGCACGCTCCCCGCGCCATGGGGAGACTCAGGAGTACCCATTATGTGCAAATCCGTCGCCAGAATCCCGGTCACAGGGTACTTGAGCCCGAGCAGCGGCTGGAGTTCCTCCACGGGAGCGTCCTGCAGGTGCAGTGTGATATCAATCGCGCTGGTGCGCTCATCCAGCGTTCCGTTCCGCAGTGTTGCGGTTGCAGAAAATCCCGCCGTAGCTCTACCGCGTTTCAGCGAGCCGCCCTGCAAATTGATGCTGGAAGGAGAATAGGCCATGTCGGCGGCCAGAGAATCCCAGTGAATCCTCTGCACCTGCTGACTTCGTGTTTGAGGCGCTGCGGTGGATTCAAGCGCCTGCAGCGGGGCCATTTCAGTATCAAAGTTTTCGAGGTTAAGCCTTCCACGCACGGAAATTGCGCTGAATTTGCCGGAGAGGGAGCCGTTAAAGGAACCGCGTCCTTCGAGAATCACAGGAAGCCGCGTGCCCGGACTGAGCGCCGCCAGAAAGGGACGAACCTCAGAAAATCCGGTGGAGTTCACCGAAATTTTCGCCTGCGCCTTGTCCGACCCAATCTGCCCGGTGGCATTGATGCGAATGGCCCGGGTGGCAAGGTTGAGCGCAGCCACATCCAGCACGCGAGCGTCACCGTGGTAGGTCGCCTGGAGCCGCCCGGTAATTGGGACCTGCTGCTGGGCTACATTCTGAGGCGGAGTGACGTCGAAATTCAGTTGCGCCACGCTTCGCCCCGGCTCGCCCGTCCACGAGGCTTTCACAGTTCCCGACGCCGCGCCGGCCAGGTCCAGTTTCCTCAGCGGAATCTGCGGTTGGAAGAGAGCCGCCGCCACTCTTTTCAATTCCAAATCGGTGATTTGAGCGTTGAGTACGCCCCTTTCCGGCTTCGACTTAAGGCGCCGCGCCGAATTCCAGTTACTAACTTGCAAATCTCCTCTCACGTTTCCGCCAAAGGCTTTGCCGTAAAGTCTGCTCAACAAGAGCTTGTCCGGAGCGAGGGTGTAGTCTGAGCGTCCATCTATGTCTTCAGCGTGAAGATTTGAGTCTTTCCAATCCAGGTTCCTGACTTGCACGCTGCCCCGTGCGCCGTAGTTGCCGCCCTGCCATTCAATCGTCCCGGTCAAGTCGCCGCGTCCGGCACGCAACTCCGGCAAATGCGCCAGTTGGCCCACCTCGCTCAGATCGAGAGACGAGCTGTACTGCATGCGTAATTGAGGATGGTTGTAGTTGCTGAGCGTGCCGCTGGCCTGAAGCGTGGAATGTCCGGTCGCTATGCGCAGAGAGCGGATGGCCGTTTCAGTATTGCGCAACAGCAACTGCATGTCGATGTCGCCGTGCTGCACGGCCACGTTACGCCAGCGTGCGGCGCTCAGTGAAACCGAAACGTTAGCGTCATACCCCTTCTCGCCGGGGGAATAGCTCATGGCGGCCGAGAGCCGGTCCCCTGTGAGCGCAAACGGAATCTGTTCCTGATTCAGCAGCAGCGTTCCATTGCTGATCTCCAGATGGTTGATGCCCAAGTCAAAGAGTTGTTCCGGAGATGCACCCTGGCCGGTGGCTTGCTTTTTCGGCTCTGGCTGGTTCGTGGATCCGTCAGGGTAAACGATGATGTGGACCAGCAAACGGTCCACATTCACATTGCTGAGCGCAACTTTTCGCGAGAGGAGCGAGACGATCCGAAGCCCCACACCGAAAGTTTCAGCCTGCAAGTAGGGCGGCTCTGAAGGCGCCTCCAGACCGTGGATGGTGAGGCCGCGCGCCTCGCAATGCATTGATATCCATTTGCAATCGAGCGATTGGAGCTCAACCTTGCCGCCGGTCATTCGTTCCAGTTGTGCTACCACCTTGTTTCGCACGACTTGGCGGAACGAATCACTGTTCAGATAGAGGACCAACACCGCGAACGCCAGCAGCAGCGCAATTACGCCGCCCGCCACCACGCTGCGCAAACGCCTCTTTTTGCCTGGAGGAGCCGCGACCACGGTGCTCATGGACGCGTCTCGCCGCCGGCCGAAGCCGCCGATGCTGGTGATGAAACCATCTTCTCGATGTGTGCTTGTCCTCGCAGCGTTTCCAGCCAGCGCTCCAGCATCTGGTCAATGCCTTGCTCCACCAGAATGTTTTCGATCTTGGCGGACACTTGAGCGAGCGGCGGCTCAGAAGCCCCCTCGGCCCGTAACTGCGGCACCAGTTTGTCGCGGTAATACGCCTCCACGTCTGTGGGTTCCACTCTCACCAGACCGCGAAAACGCATGTCGATGAATCGCAGAATCCTGATCTGCGACTTCAGGCTTTCATCGATGTCCTGCTGGCTCAGCTCGTAGTCGTGCAGCGCCTTGCGCCAGCCCTCGTCAGTTTGCGCGCCGGGAAGTTGCTTGCGGACCTCGGCAAGTCGCGCCGCGAGTTCCTCCGGTGCTGGTTCCACCATTTCGGTGCGAGCAATCTGCTGCTCCAGCAAGGAGCGGTCAATCAGGCGATCAAGCACCGCATCCTTCTCGCCCTGTGTGAGCTGTTCCAGGGGTTTGCCGGCCATCAGGAACTCCACCCGCGCGTTCTGGTCCAGCTCACTTTCCAAAATCACGCGCTTGTTCACCACCGCGACCATCCGGTCCACCACCTGCGCGGAACACGACACTGCAATCAGGAGCAACAGCACGAGTTGAAGGCGCGCACGCATCAGAAGGTCTGCCCGATATTGAAGAAGATGTTGAGCCTGCGCAGCACGTCGGAGCGCGGCAGGGTACCGTCCGTCGGCGCCGTAACGGGGAAAGCAGGCGGGTTCAGATTGTAGCCCACGTCCAGACTGACGGGCCCAATGGGCGTCCGGTAGCGTATTCCCCCTCCCACGGCGTGTGACACGTAATCAAAGTTGCAGACCGTAGTGGTGGCGCTGAGGCAGGCACTCCGGTCCTGCTGTGAGTAGCGAAAGAGATTCCGTACCATCGCATCAGGTGTGGTGAACACATTCCCCATGTCATGAAACAGCACCGCGCTCAGATTGTTTCCCACCCACGGAAAGGGCAACGGCGGAGTGCGCAACTCCAGATTGTTGATGAACAGCGCCTCGCCTCCGAGCGGAAATCCGGTGGTCAGATCGCGTGGGCCGGCCTGGTTGATCCCGAAGCCGCGATGGGTCGTGCTTCCACCCGCGAGAAACCTTTCCGGAAGCGGAATGAAGGACGCCGGCGGTGACCCAGCCACGCCGGGCGCTACGATGGCAGCGCTGGTGCTTCCAAACGGCTCTTCAATTCCGATGCGCGTGGAGCGGGCAAACACCCAACGCCGTTTGTGAAATGGGTAGTAAGTGGAGTTCTGCAAACTCACGCGGGTAAAGTTAGGTTCTGATCCGAACCATCGCGACGCTACCCCCACATCAAAGCTGGTGAAGGACCCCTTGCGCGACTCAAGAGGGTTGTCGCGCGTATCGCGCAGGTAGCTAAAATCCGGCATGCCGACGACCACAGGCTGGGAGAAGAGTGGTACCAGGAGATCACTAATTTTCAGATCGGTGGTGCTGACGCGGCGGTAAATTAAGCGATACAGAAGCGTTGTGGCCTTGTCCAGTTCCTGCTTGATCTCCGCTGAGCCTTCCAGCCGGTTCGCGGTGAATGTCTTCACGTCATTGGTCTGTTCGTAGAAAGCGGTCAGGTTCATCGATAGGTGCTCAAAATCGAACCAGCGGGGCGCGTCGTAGCCGACCAGACCGAGCTTTTCCAGATTACCGAATCGCGTCTTCAAGGTAACCGTGTGATCCCGCCCGCGAAAATTGAGCCGCGTCACATCGAATGAGACACGCGGGCTGACGCCCGTCTTCCCCTGGGGATTCGTAGTCCCTGTAGGCTGGCCCGTTTGCACCTCAAGTCCCACTCCATAATTAAAGGTGTAGCGCTTGGCCTCGGATACCTGGAAATTGATGTTCTTATGCGTCGTTTCACCGTCAGGATTCTGCACCGCCATATTCACTTCATTGAATATGCCGAGATCGTAAAGGCGCCGCTGGGAATCCAGCATCTCTTGCTGGCTGAGCGGTTCGTTAGGCTGGATCTGCATCTCCCGTTGCACTACAAACCCCTTCGTGAAGTTAAGGCCGGCGTAGAGGACCTTGTCCACAAAGATCTGGGGGCCTTCAGTGATCTTATAGCTGATATCAATCTTTTTCGGATCCTGCGGTTCAGGTGCAGTCTGGTATTCAAACCGCATCTGCGGAAATCCGAGATTGAAATACCCATCTGTGACTTCTGTCTGATCATTGATCACGGTGCTGTCGGAGTAGGGCTGGCCCTCGCGGGCTGAAATCATGGAAAGGACCTTCTCGGTGGGAACAGCGGAATTGCCCTCGATTGTGAGTTTCCCGATCGTGGTTTGCGTCCCTTCATCAATGCTGAGCGTGACCTTAATGCGGCCTTTCCTTCCCTGATAGTTGTCCGTGACCTCCGGCGTGATTTTTGCATCCCGGAATCCGTTGCTGAGATACAAGCTCTGGATTGCCTGCACATCGCGCGTCAGCATGGACTGGCTGAAGTTGCCCCAAAGCAGCAAACCTCCCGCAGGCTGAAGTTCCATTCGCTCCCGGATCTCTTCCCTGCTGAAGTAATGATTGCCATTAATTGCCAGCTCGCCAAACTTGTGCCGCTCGCCCCGCACAACCGTGTAAACCACCTCCCGGCGATCGCTGCCCGGCTGCTCGCTTTGCCTGTAGGTAACCCTTACATCAAAGTAACCCTGGCTCTGGAAATAGTCGCGTATATTGCGGGCGCCTTCGTTCAGCAGGTCTTCGTCTACTGCATTCTCTTCATACACAGGGACGAATTTCTTGATCTTGCCCTGGCGCAGCTTTGCCCCTTCCACTCTCACATCCACCACTGGCCCACGATTGATCTCGAACGCGTAGTCCAGCGTGTTGTTCTGTGGATGGTAGTTGCGCTCGGTCAGAACCACCTGCGCTTCGAGGCGCTTTTCTGACTGGAAATGCTTACGCAGCTTTCGCAGGCCTTGCGTCACCCGGTCCGCAGAGACGTCGTCATCCGGATGAATTCCCGAAATTTCACTCATGTCGTCAACGCTGAGGCCTGAGTCACCTGTGACCTTGATGTTCCCGACGCGAGCGGCTTGTCCCCGGTTCACCTGAAATGAAACGTCAACCTGCTGGTTGGCTGGATCCCACTCATAAAAAGGATGGATTGTCGCCTTGTAATAGCCGCTCTCCTGGAGCGTTCGCTGCATGTGCTGAATTGCCTCCTGCACCTTTTCATCCGTAAGCAGCTCACCCAGGACCAGCTTGCTGGAATTCACCAACTGGCTGTCAGTGGGACGAGAGTCCAGTCCCTCGGCCCGCAGCGATCCGATGAAATAATTTTCGCGGGCCGAAAAAACCAAAGCGACGTTTTCAGGTTTCGTGTGCTCCGCTTCAACCTGAATTTCAGCAAATTGCCCGGTGTTGTAGAGCACCTGCACGGATTGGCGTACTTTGTACTTATCCAGAGGCTGGTTGATCTTCTGGGGCAAGTCCTGGAGCAGCCACTCGGGATGTTGCAGCCCCTCACTCTTGATCTGGATGGATGAGACTGTCAGACCCTGGAGGGCGTTCAGTCCTTCCGCGTGCGTTGGATTTTTCTGCTCGGAAACGGGCGCGGGCGCTTGCTGTTGCTGGCTGGCCGGCAACTGCTGAGCAGCGCAAACGGCAAACCACAACCCGAAAGCCAGGCTTAGTGGTCGGAAATGCGGCAAAAAGCGCCCCTGTTTGGATACTTGGTCTTGATTTCCTCTGATGTCAGCAGCTTACACCTTTGTTGCACATCGGGAAGCTCTCCCAAGGGTACCAGTCCCAAGACCTCCCGTTGGCACTTGCAAAGGAGCCAAACACCTATAATAAGGCCAATGGAATTCCCGGACCGATATTCGCGCCAGGTGCTTTTTCCGGGAATTGGCGCGGAAGGTCAAACCAGGCTGAAGAACTCACGCGTGTCGATTGTCGGCTGCGGAGCCACCGGGACTTGCGTGGCCTCGCTTCTGGCTCGCGCCGGCGTGGGCGAGTTGCGCATTATCGATCGCGACTACGTTGAACCCAGCAACCTGCAACGCCAGACGTTATTCGATGAAGCCGATGCAGCCGAGTCCCTGCCCAAGGCGGTTGCAGCCGCGCGGAAGATCTCGGCATTCAATTCGGCAATTAAAGTGATTCCAGAAGTCGCCGACCTCACGCCCGAGAATGCTGACGCATTGCTTGGGTTTGCCGACCTCATCCTCGACGCGACCGATAACTTCGAGACGCGATACTTGATCAACGACTTTGCCGTACAGAGCGGCAAGCCCTGGATCTACACCGCCGCCGTCGCAGCCTACGCAGTGACGATGAACATCATTCCCGCCGAAACGTCGTGTCTCTCCTGCATCTTCCCTGCTCCGCCGGAAGGGACGGTCGAAACCTGCGACACCGCCGGTATTTTGAACAGCGCCGTAAACCTGGTCGCATCCATTGAGGCGACTGAAGCGGTCAAGTTCCTGGTGGGGGCTCGGGACAAGCTGCGGCGGACCTTGCTCTCCTTTGACGTGTGGAGCAACGACCATGCGGAAGTCGCTGCGGGGCGACCCCGTCCTGGCTGCCTGACCTGCCAGCAACGCAAGTTTGTCCACCTGGCCGGAGAACGGCGGCCTCAAATTACAATGTGCGGCAGGAATTCGGTCCAGATCCATGAACGCAACCGGCCGGTGAACTTCAGCGAGATGAGTTCACG
>Ga0134125_10007794_pt1 | contig 12067 bp, 9 predicted proteins | sample KB31751_FD_96464 | JGI IMG/M metagenome (GOLD analysis project Ga0134125, IMG submission 96464) | Terrestrial soil microbial communities with excess Nitrogen fertilizer from Kellogg Biological Station, Michigan, USA - KB3-175-1 | ecosystem: Environmental > Terrestrial > Soil > Unclassified ... | reverse complement strand
GGGGCCCGTTGGGCAAGCTCTTCCTGATCTGCATTGTGGTGGCGGTGACCGTGTGCTCGCTCGCCGTACACACCGCCGCCATTCGCTTGACGTTCGCGATGGCACGCGACAATGCGCTGCCGTTCGGCGAGCGGCTCGCTCGGGTGAATCCCGACACTCAGACGCCAATCACGCCCGCCGTCGTGATCGGCGTGATTGCAGCGCTGATCCTGGTCGTCAACATCGGCCAACCCAAGATCTTCACCGTGCTGACATCGATCGCGGTGATCATGATCTACCTTGCGTACCTGATGGTGACTGGCCCGTTGCTGATGAAGCGGCTGCGCGGGGACTGGCCTCCCGCGGATCTTGCGGCCGGTGGCTACTTCAACATGGGCAGGTGGGGACTGTTGGTCAATGTCGTCGCGGTACTGTGGGGCGCCGGGATGGCGCTCAATCTGGCTTGGCCGCGCGAAGCTGTCTATGGCACGCCTTGGTACAACACTTGGGGTGCATTCGTGTACACGGGGCTGATTTTGGGGAGCGGCCTGTTGTGGTATGGCTTCAAGGGCCGCCATCACATCGGTACGCTTGCCTCGCACGCCGTGGTGAGCATGGACGACGCAGCCCCGGCGAAGATCTAAGGCACTTGGTGTGCGCGTTCGGAATCCGCGGCGCCGGGGTCGTGGCCGCCGGAGACTAGCGGCGGATCTTGCGCACCACGCCGCCGGCAGATGCGGCTTCACCGGCAAGGGCAGCGCGGGCATCGCGCGCGAACTCCTGGGCGACCGCCGCAGCGCCGTCGCGCTCCAGCACGGACAGCGTCACGTGGCGCACGTACTCCTCGATCCCGCGCGGCCCGTTGTGTGTCGCCTTGAGCTCGATGCGGGTGCCGTGCTTGCCGTCCAGCAGGCGCGCGGTCATTGAATACGTGCGCGGCGCCGCCAGTAGTGCCAGGCGGCGCACGAGGTCGTTGAGGTGACTATCAGATTTGAGCGGCAACGCGGTCCCTCGGGTCACAACTGAGACAACCAGTCGGGCCGTCGCCATGTCGCGAGCCCGTTATTACTTTCTGTAACGCCGGCGCGCCGGCTCTCACCTGGACGTCCCCGCGCTCCTGCGGTGCGTGAGCATGAGTTGGAACGTGCATCGAAGGCATGAGCCTAGCGAAAATCTGTAATCGTTATCCGACTGTGTTGACAAACCGCCGAGCCCAAGTCACTGTCCCGAGATTCCCGTGTCAGATCCGGCACACTGAGTTGGGACCGGGGGAAGGACTGGCGCTGATGCAACGGCCGAACGGGCAGGGCGTACGCGACCACAAGCGACCGAATAACGATAGCAGAAGTGTCGCCAAATGGAAACACGACGCGGCCGCGGTGCGCCCGCTTGAGCGCGTCCGGTGCCAGCGGCACGGCCGGTACGCGCAGCCTTTTCTGACTCCTTCATGACGACGGCGCACGACGAGACCGCGCTCTGGGTCCAGGGATTCCTGCATAACGCGCACGGCATAGCCGTCGCCGACGCCCAAACCGCCACCCTGCTGGCCGTCAACGACGCCTATGCACAGCTGTTCGGCAGTACGGCCGAAGAGCTGCGCGGGCAGCCGTTCCTGCGGGTCTACCCGGCCACCGAGCACGAGCACCTGCTCGCCGCGGCCGACGCCGCCGATCTCACCGGCAGTGCGAGCGTGCAGACCTGCCGCCTGCACCGCGATGGCTCCCTCATCCCGGTCGGGATCCGCGTCGTGTCGCTGCGCGATGCAGATGGGCGTGTCACGCATCGCATTGCCACGATCACCGACGTGCGCCCACAGCTGCGCGCCGAAGGCCAGATGCTGCACGCCGAAATCCGGCGCACCAGTCATGAGCGCTTCCGCCAGATGGCGGAAGCGGCACCCATCGGCATCCTGCTCATGGACACCGACGGCGCCTGCGAGTATGCCAACCCGCACTGGCTGCAGATCACGCAGCTGTCGAGTGAGCAGGCGCGCGGCGACGGCTGGTGGAGCGCGGTGCATCCGGACGACCGCGAACGGGTGAGCGAGGCCTGGGAACGGCTCGAACGCGGTGCCCCCCTCAGCGTCGAGTTCCGCTACCAGCGCCCCGGGGGCGAGATGCGCTGGGTGCAGTCGCGTGCCGCGGCGCTCCGCGCTGATGGCTCCGAGACCCTGGGTTACATCGCCGTAGACGTCGACGTCACCCAGCAGCTGCAGCAGCGCGCCGCGATCGACGGTTTCCATGGGCGCGTGCGCGCCCTGGCGCACCGCCTCGAGCATCTGCGCGAGCAGGAGCGTGCCGACCTGGCGCGCAAGCTGCACGGCTCGCTGCGCCAGGAGATGACCAGCCTCAAGGCCGAGATCGGCGTCCTGCGCCAACACGCGCCGGATTCCGAGCCCGGCAGCCAGTCGATGGTCCGCCTGAGCGAGCTCGCCGACCGCTGCCTGCAGCAGCTGCGCCACATTGCCTTCGAGTTGCAGCCGCCGGGGGTAGACGATCTGGGACTGGTGGCCGCCATGAAGCGGCTCGGCGAGGAGTGTGCCGCGCAGTCAAGCCTGCAAGTCGAGGTCGACACCAGCCGTACGCCCGTCGACCTCGGGCGGCGGCGCGCGCTGACACTGTACCGTACGCTGCAGGAAGCGCTGACCAACGTCATGCGCCATGCGCGCGCCCGCAAGGTTGACGTGCAGGTGTGGGTGCAGGACGGCGCCGTGCGCTTGCGCGTCAGCGACGACGGCGTGGGGATGGGAGACAAGGACCGCAGCAAGCCGGGCTGCTTCGGGCTGCTGGCCATGTCTGAGCGCCTGGCGGAGTTCGGCGGTACGCTGCGGGTGCTGAGCGTGCCTGGCAGTGGCACGACGCTCGACGTCAGCCTGCCGTCCGTAAGCGGCAAGCGCCAGCGCGATCTCGCCCGGCGCTGAGGGCCTAGCCTAGCCGCGAACCTGCGGTCCGATCGCGATCCAGGCGCTGCGGATCTCTCCGAGCAGGCTCAGGGCCTCGTTCAGGTACTTGACGTCGTCACGCACGTTGCCGAGCAGCAAGCGCTTGGTGATGTATTCGTACAGATCGCAGAGGTTCTGCGCGAGTGCGCCGCCCTGGATGAGATTGAGGCTGCCGCGCAGTTCGGCGATGAGCGTGACGCAGCTATGCAGGAGCTTGGTCTTGCGCACCGTCTCACCCTGCTCGATGCAGGAGCGTGCGGCAGCGATGCGCTCCACGGTCGCATCGAGCAGCATCTGCACCAGGCCGTGCGGATCGGCGGTCGATACTCCGCCCTGCACCGCGACGCGCTGATAGGCCGCCAGATTTGCATTGCGCGCTAAGCCGTTCACGACTGCACTCCTCGTTCCTAACTCCTGTAACGGCCGCGGCAGGCCGAACTTGAGTGGCGGGAATGGGCGGCGCCTGCGCGTGGCGCCGCTGGTGCAGCTTAGTGGCCGACCTGCGTCTGGATCCTGGGCAGCGTGGCGAAAGCCTGGGTCAGGTAGGCGGACGTGCTCTGCAGCTGCGACAACAATGTATTGAGCGCCGAATACTGCTGCGTCAGGCTGGTAGTGAGGGCAGCCATCTGAGCGTCGAGGTCGTTGCTCTGCTTGGTGAGAGCGTTTTCCTGCGCGGTGAGCGTCTGCCCCGCGCTGGTGATCGAGCCACCGGCGCCGAGCGCGTTCGTAATCTGCGTATTGAGGGTGGTGGCGACGCCACCGGCTGCCGTGAACAGCTGGCTGACGGCGCTGAAGTTTGTGCCGAGCGCAGCGTTGAGACGCGCGGAGTTGACACTCAGCGTCCCGTCGCTCTGAGTGGTGATGCCGATGCTCGCGAGCGTATTGTAGGTGCCGGAGCCGGTGTTGACGATGCTATAGAGTGCGTGCTGGACCTGGTTCTGGATGCCGGTCAGCGCCGCGTTGCCCATCATGGGGCCGGCGGTATTGCTCGCGGCGTCGAAGCCGCCCAGCGAGCTCAGCGTGCTCTGCAGCGTGTTGTACGCTGAGACAAAGGCCGAAATGTTCGTTGCCACCGTGGCGGTGTCGGTGCCGACGGTGAGTGTCGTCGGCGCGGTAGTCGTGCTCAAAAGATTGAGCGTCACCCCACCCACCGCGTCGGTCACGGTGTTCGTGGCGCTGGTGAAGTTTACCCCTGAGATGCTGAACGCCGCATCCTGCGCCGCCGCCTCCTGGGTGTAGTTGGCGGTGTTGCCCGTGCCGTAGGTGAGCGAGGCGAGGCTAGTGCCGCCGTCGCTCTCGGTGACCTGGATCGTACTTGCCGCGCCGGTCTGCGCGGAGGACAGGAGCAGATGGGCGCCGTCACTGCCCTGCAGCACTGTCGCGCTGATGCCCGGGTTGCCGGCAGCCGCATTGATGTGTGCGGCGACGTCGGCGAGCGTATCGGTCGCGGCGACCGTTACATTGAAAGTCGTAGCGCCGAGCGCCAGGGTCAGAGTGCCGTTGCCGACAGTGTTGGTTGCTACCAATGGACCGGACAGCAGCTGCTGCGCGCTCGCAAGCTGGGAGATGGCAACGTTGTAGGTGCCCTGGGGGGCGCCCGCCCCCGCGGAGACCGTGAAGGCGGCTTCATCGCTGCTGCTGGCGGTTTCGACCTGAAAAGCACCGGGGGTGTCCAGGGAGGACAGCGAGCCTTGGAAGGTTGCGAGCGCGCTCTTCAGCTGCCCGAGCGCCGAGATCTGGGCCGACACCTGCTGGGTCTGGCTGGAGATCAGCGCCTCCTGCGGGGCCTGGGTGGCGGCAACCAGCTGCTGCACCAGCGAGCTGACGTTGATGACCGAACCGCCCGCCGCGTCCGCGCTGCTGCTGCCGGCGACTGATACGACCGGGGCGGGACTGCCCGTGGTGCTGCTTACGCTGGTGGCCATTTCGGACTCAACCTCGCTGCTCAGACCGCATCAAAAAAATGTGGAGGGGCGGGTGCCAGCGTTAAAGCACCCGCCCCTCCGATCATGAGTTGCCAGGCATGCGGGACCTGGAACTCATTTCCTTTACGGCAGCTTCTGCAGGAGCGTCAGAATGTTCTGCGGGATGGTATTGGCCTGCGCCACCATCGCCGTGCTTGCCTGCTGCAGAATCTGCGCCTTCGACAGGTTCGACGTGGCCGCGGCGTAGTCCGTATCCACGATGGCGCTCTTCGCGGCCGTCAGGTTAGTGGCGGTCGTATGGAGCCCCTGGATCAGGGCGTCGAAGCGGTTCTGGTAAGCGCCCAGCTGCGCGGTCGACGTCGCCAGCTGCTGCAGAGCGGCGTCGATCTGCGTCAGGGCCTGGTTCGAGTTGTCGACCGTGTTCACGTTGGCGCTGCCGACGAACGTGGCGCCGGTTGTCGCGATCGTGTCGCTGGAGTCAAGGCCAAGGTCCTTGAGGGCGGTCGTGTCAGCGGCGATCGAGCCGGTCGAGCTCCCCACAGTCACGGCTACCGTCGCGCCCGCGTTGGCCTGGTTGCCGCTCACCACGATGGTGCCGGCGGTGCTGTCGACCGTCGCGATGACGCCCTGCGAGGCCACCGCCTGGTTGATCGCCGCAGCGATCGTGGCGAGGTCTGAGGAGGCATTGCCGGTCAGGGTGACCGCATTGGTCGTGTAGTTGGTCGTGGTCGCACCGGTGCCCGCCGGAGTCACGGCAACCTGGAAGGTCGCGGTGTCGCCGTTGGCGATGTTGGTCACCGGGGGCGTGGCGGTGGTGGCCGCAAGGTAGGCGCCGGCGGTGCCACCCGTGGTCAGGGCACCCGCATAGAGGGCGCCGACCGCGCCAGCCTTGGCGCTGGCGACCGAGGCGACGGTGATCGTCTGACCGGCATTGGCGCCGATCTGGAACGTCGCACCCTGGAAGCTGCCGTCGAGCAGGTTCACACCGTTGAACTGGGTGTTCGAGGCGACGCTGTTGATGTCAGCGATCAGCTGCTGGAACTGCGCGTTGAGGTCCGCGCGGTCGGTGGCGCTGTTGCTGGCGTTGAGCGACTCGACGGCCAGGTCGCGCATGGTCTGCAGGTCGGTCACGACCTCGCCGAGGGCGCCCGTGGCGGTCTGCGTGAGCGATACGCCGTCGTTGGCGTTCTGGGCCGCCTGGTTCAGGCCGTTGATCTGCGAGGTCATGCCCTGCGCGATCGCGAAGCCCGCGGCGTCGTCGGCTGAAGTGTTGATGCGCAGGCCAGAGGACAACTGGCTCAGTGCACTGGCCAGCTGCGTGCCCGAGGAACTCAGGCTGTTCTGCGCAACCAGCGCGTCGAGGTTCGTATTAAGGACGAGTGACATGGTCTTGGACTCCTGATGCTTGCTTCAGGCGCCGGACACCACGTCCGTCGCGCTGGATACCTGCGCAGGGGTTTATGCCCGCTGCGGTTCTACCCGTTATCGGGCCCCCCGGGCCGAACTTGAGTCGCCGAGGGGCGCCAAACGCGACCTGTGTCACGTTCACGACAGGTAGTTAAACAGCGACAGTTTCGCCATCGAAGCGTAGGACTCCTGTGCTGCCTGCAGGGCCAGCTCCTGCCCACTCAGTTGTGTGACGGCCGCCGCATAGTCGACGTCCGAGAGGTGCGAGACCGAGGTCTGGATATTGGTCTGCGTCGTCTGGGCACTGGTGGCCGCGGCAGTGACGGCATTCAGCCGTCCGCCGACCCCGGCCTGCACGTTGCCCAGATTGTTGAGGCCGGTGTCGATCTGCTGCAGCGCGCCACCGAGCTGGGTGGCGACCTGGGAGCTGCTCAGCGTGGTGGAGCTGAGCGTCGTGATCAGACTATTGATGGCGCTGAAGACGCTGCCGCTGCCCGCCGGGGCCACGGTGAACCGGTCGCCGGCTGCGGGCGTCCCGCTCACCGTGACCTGCGCACCGTTGAAGGTGATGGCGTCGCCGCTGACGTAGTTGCCGGCGGTCACCACCGCGCCGGCACCGTTCGTGACCTGGTACTGGGTCGGGCTGGTAAAGGCAACCGTGTAGGTGTCCGGCACCCAGGCCGCTTGATTGGTGACGGTGCCGGGGTCGATGGAGGCGCTGCCGGTGTTGCCGGCGGCCGCGGCAGTCGTGAAGGTGCCGTTGCCGGTCGGCAGGTTCATGAACACCGAGCTGCCGGCGTCACCGACCGAGACACTCTGGTCGGGGCCGATCTGCACCTGATTCACCTGGTCGTTGCCGACGTAGCTCACCGCGCCGCCGCCCTGCACGAAAGGCGGGGCGGTGCTGGCCGTGCCGCCGAACAGGTAGTTGCCGCCGGCGTCGCGGCTGTTGGCGGCCGCGAGCAACGATTGCTGCAGCTGCTGCAGCTGCGCGACGATGCCCTGCCGCTCGGTCGTATTGAGGTCGGAGTTGTTCGCCTCGACCGCCAGGTCGCGCGCGCTCTGCAGCGCGGTGGTGGCGTTGTTGAGGGCGTTCTGTTCCAGCTGCAGGAGCGAGGTGACCGCGTTGCCATTGCTGACCTGCTGCTGCGAGGCCGACAGCTGCGCGTTGAGCGCGTTCACCTGCGCCATGGCGGCCGGGTTGTCCGAGGCGCGCTGCAGCTTCTTGCCCGTCGACAGCTGCGACTGGGTCTGCGACATGGCCGTCTCGAGCGCCTCCATCTGCGCCAGGGCATTGGTCTGGAACGTGAGCGTCGAGATGGTCATGGCTAGCGGTTCCCGAGGGCGGCGATGAGCGAGTTGAACATCTGTCCGGAGGTTTGGATCATCTGCGCCATTGCGGCATAGGCGTGCTGGAACTGCAGCATCTTGGCCGCCTCCGCATCGAGATTGACGCCGGACAGGTTGCTGCGCGCAGTCGAGGCATCCTGATTGACCGACTGCTGGGCGGCAGCGCTCGCCTGGGCCTGCTGCGTGACCACGCCGATGCGGGCCACCATGTTGTTAGCCGCGCCGCCGAGTGAAGTGGTGCCACCCGCGAGGCTCGCGGCGCCGAGGGTGTTGACGAGCGCCAGCAGATTGCTGTTGTCGCCGCTGTCGGCGGCGGTGCTGCTGCGGATGGTGAAGCTGTCGCCGCTCGCCGGCGCGCCGCTGATGGTCACTTGCGCGCCCTGGAACGCGATCGGCTGTCCGGCCACGTAGTTGCCCGAAGCGACCACGGCACCGCTGCCGTTGGTGACCTGGTACTGGTTGGCGGACGTGAACGACAACGAGTACGTGTCGGGAATCCAGCTCGGCGGAGCGGTGATGGTGGCCGGCGAGATCGTGCCGGTGCCGGTATTAGCGGCATTGGTGCCGGTCTGGGCCAGCGAGGCAGCGGCGATCTGCGAGGGACTAGTGAGCGCGACCGCAAGGCCTGCGGTGGCCGCGGCGGTCGGCCGGATCAGGAAGCTGTCGCCGGCGGCGGCGGCGCCGCTCACCACGATCGACAGGCCGGCGGCCTGCAAGGGGCTGGCGGCGGTGCCGGTGCCGGTCAGCGCGACGTTCTGCCCGGTGGTGACGTCCTGCATCTGCCAGGCGCCGCCGGTGAAGCGCAAGGTGTAGTCGTCGGTCGTGAGGGCGCTCAGGCTGGTGCGGGTCGCCGCGAGCGTTGCCGCACCGGCGTTGTTGCTGTTCGCCAGGGTCTGCACGCCGCCGACGCTGAACAGAGGCTGGCCGGGGGCGCCGCTCTGATCCATGCCCGCCTGCTGCTGCTGGTTGACGATGGTGGCGAGCCCGACGCTGATCTGGCCGAGTGCATTGCGAGCCGGATCGAGCACTTGGCTGCGTGCACTGAGCAGGCCCCCCAGGTCGCCGCCGGTGAGTTCGCCGGTCACATCCGCGGTGCCGCCGCCGGTCGACAGGCCGACCTGCAGCACCGAGGCATCGTAAGCGTTCGGCATGGTCGTGAGCTGCTGCGCGACGCCGCCGCTGACCAGTGCCTGACCGCTGCCGATGTACACATCGAGCATGCCGCTCGGCTCCTGCGCGGTGCTGACGGTCACGTATTGGCTCAGCTGGTCGAGCATGCTGTCGCGCTGGTCGAGCAGCTGGTTCGGCGCCCCGCCGTTGCCGGCGACGTCCTTGGCGATCTGGTTGTTGAGTGAGGCGATGCCGCTGGCGAGCGAGTTGATCTGGGCGACGTCGGCGCCGATCTGCTGCTCGAGGTTGCCGCTGTACTGGGCGAGCTGCGCGTCGTAGCCGCTCAGCTGCTGGGCGAGCGCCTGCGCCTGGCTGAGTACCGCCTGGCGCGAGGCCGAGGAGGTCGGTGCGCTGGACAGCCCCTGCAGCGCATTGACGAAGTTCTGCAGGCCGGCGCTCAGGCCGTTGCTGCTGGAGCTCAACAGGTTGTCGACCTGCCCGGCCTGGGTCGCGAGGGCGTTGAGGCTCGAGTAGCTCGACTGCGAGGAGCGCACCTGCTGGGCCAGCAGCTCGTCGTAGGACCGGGTGATGCTGCCGACCGTGACGCCCGTGCCGATGAAGCCGCTGCCGGTGCTTTGTCCCGGAAGCTCCTTGAGGTTCGCACGCTCGAGGCTGTAGCCGGGCGTGGACGAATTCGCAATGTTGTTGCTCGTAACGTCGAGCGCCTGCTGGAAGGCGAGGAGGCCCGAAACGCTCGTGTTGAGGATGTCTGCCATGCCTTAACGCTTCCCTAGAGCGCAGCCGCCCCAGTGGTTATCGGCCTCGCGTCGGCAAACTTGACGGGTACCTGGCCAAAGGCCGGATCGGCCATCACGGCTGCGACCTGGCGGGCGACCGCGGTGACCTTGTGGGCATAGTCGGGGTCGGTGGCGTAGCCACCGCGCTGCAGCGCGCTGGCGTAGGCGCCGATGTCACCCCCGGAATTGAGGGCCGCGCGGTAGCGCGCGCTGCCGCCCACCAGCGCGACATAATCCTGCCAGCCGGCTTCGGGACTGGCGTAGGCACGGAACGCAGCCGGTGTCGTGCTCGCGCTGCCGTTGGTGAACTCCCGAGTGCTGGCGGTCACGGCGGTGCCGTGCCAGGTACCCGCCGCCTTGACCCCGAAGAGGTTGTGGCTGGAACTGCCATCGTTTCCCTGCGGCACGCTGCGGCCCCAGTTGCTTTCGAGAGCCGCCTGGGCGATGAGACTGACCGGATGGACGCCGAGCTGGCGGCCGGCCTGTTCAGCCTGCGGCCAGAGGTTGCGGATGAACTGCGCGCGCTCGGCGCCGCTCGGGGCCGCGTTGGCCGTGGGCGCAGGTGCAGCCGGTGCAGCCGGTGCAGCCGATCCGGCGGCGCGCGACGTCCCGGTCGTCGCCGCGGGACTGGCGGCGCGCACCTCCGCCGCGGCACCCGGGGTGCCGCCGCGCAGCTGGCGCATGAGCATGTCGGCGAGTCCAAGGCCGCGACCGCGCGTGAGATCGAGCGACAGCTGGTCGTCGAACATGCCCTGGTACATCTGCGCCTGGTCGCTGCCGAAGATGGGGTCGGTACCGATCGCCTTGCGCATGCTCTTGAGCATCATGCGGGCGAACAGGCTCTCGAACTGCTGCGCGACCTGACGCAGGGCGCTGGGGTCCTGGGCGCGCACGCTCGACTTGAGCTTCTCGAGGCCGGCAAAGTCGCCGTACACGCCCGTCTGATTGGACACGCCGCTGGTCATGGCCGTGGAGGTGCCCTAGATGACGATCAGCTCGGCGCGCAATGCGCCGGCTTCCTTGAGCGCCTCGAGAATCGCTACCAGGTCACCCGGTGCGGCGCCCACCTGATTCACGGCGCGCACGATCTCATCGAGATTGACGCCCGCCTGAAACACGAACATGCGGGCGTCAGCCTGCTGCACGTCGATGTTGCTGCGCGGGGTGACCACGGTCTGGCCCTGCGAGAACGGTGCAGGCTGACTGACGTCGGAGCGCTCGGTGATGGTGACCGACAGCGAGCCGTGCGCGACCGCCGCCGCCATGACGCGCACGTGCGAGCTGATGACCACGGTACCGGTGCGCGAGTTGACGATCACGCGCGCCGGCGCCTCACCCGGGTCGACCTCCACCGCCTCCAGTGTCGCCAGATACGCGATGCGCTGGTTCGCATCGGCCGGCGCGGAGACGCGGATCGAGACCGCGTCGAGGGCCTCGGCGGTATCGGCGCCGAGCAGCTTGTTGATCGCCGCCGCCACATGCGCCGCGGTGGTGAAATCGGGCGTGTTGAGGTTGAGCGTCAGGTGCGGGTCGTTGGCGAAACGCACCGGCACTTCGCGCTCGACCGAGGCGCCGTTGGGGATGCGGCCGCTGCTGGGTACGTTGAGGGAGATGCGCGAGCCGTCCTTGCCGTTGACGCCGAAGCCGCTTACCACGATGCTGCCCTGCGCGATGGCGTAGATTTGGCCGTCGGCGCCGCGCAGCGGTGCCATGATCAGATCGCCGCCGCGCAGGCTCGAAGCGTTGCCGATGGTGCCCACCGTGACGTCCAGCTTCTGCCCGGGCTTGGCGAACGGCGGCAGGTCGGCCGTCACGGTGACGGCGGCGACGTTCTTCAGCTGCGGGTTGGTGTTGGGAGGCACCGTGACGCCGAAGCGCTGCAGCATGTTCTCGATGCTCTGGATCGTGAACGGCGCCTGGGTGGTCTGGTCGCCGGTACCGTCCAGCCCCACCACCAGTCCATAGCCGACCAGCTGGTTGCTGCGCACCCCGGCCACCGTGGCGATGTCCTTGATGCGGTCGGCACGCGCCGGGGCACAGATAAAGAGGAGTAGGCCGCAGGCGCTCAGCGCCGCGGCCACCGAGCGGAGGCCCGGCCGGCCGCTGCGCTGCTTGTCGATATTGATGTGCATCAGAAGGGCGCCCACGGCGAGTTGAAGAATCGGGACAGCCAGCTCTGGGCGTTGGCGTCGGCGAGCGCGCCCCTGCCGTTGTAGGTAATCTTGGCGCTCGCCACGCGGAAGGATGGGATGGAGTCGTCCGCGGCGAGGTCGATCGGGCGGATCACGCCGGTGACGCGCACGTACTCCTTGCCCTGGTTGAGCCCGATCTGCTTCTCGCCGGCGATGAACAGGTTGCCGTTCGGCAGCACCTTGAGCACAGTCGCGGTGAGGTAGCCGGTCAGGCTGTTGCTTTCGGCGCTCGCGCCCTGGCCCTGGAACTTGGTGGCGTCGTCGACGCTGTTCTGCAGCACCGGGTTGCCCTTGATGGTCACGGCCTTGCCGAGCAGCGTCGGCCCCGGCATGGCGATGCTCGTGGCCTTGCTGGTGCTGGTGGTG
>Ga0134125_10007793_pt1 | contig 12068 bp, 13 predicted proteins | sample KB31751_FD_96464 | JGI IMG/M metagenome (GOLD analysis project Ga0134125, IMG submission 96464) | Terrestrial soil microbial communities with excess Nitrogen fertilizer from Kellogg Biological Station, Michigan, USA - KB3-175-1 | ecosystem: Environmental > Terrestrial > Soil > Unclassified ... | reverse complement strand
TAGATGTCGTGATAGCGGCTGGCGCGGACGTCCATATCTACAGGCTCCTCGGGCTTCTCGGCCGCAATAGTGGAACGGGCGGCATGCGCAAACAAGGCTGGCGCTGTCGCGGCCCTTAGGCTTTGATTCGGCGCAAATTTTCCTCCCTTGTCCGGCCCCGTGACGATCATCACCGACCCCCTGTTCTACGCGCTGGCGATCCCCGCCGTGATCGCGCTCGGCCTGTCCAAGGGCGGCTTCTCCGGCGTCGGGCAGATGGCGACGCCGCTGCTGGCGCTTGTAATGCCGCCGCTCGAGGCCGCGGCCATCTTCCTGCCGATCATGATCGTGCAGGACCTGAACGCCGTCTGGGTCTACCGGCGCGACTTCGACCGGCGCATTCTCGCCATCATGATCCCCGGCGCGATCATCGGCATCGCCGCCGGCGGCTTCCTCGCCGCCTATATCTCGGACGCCGCGGTGCGCGTCTTCATCGGCGTCACCACCATCGTCTTCGTCGGCTACGCCTTCGCGGTGATGCTGCGCGTGCCGCGGCCGGCCGCGCCGGCCAGCGTCGCCGCAGGCGTCGTTTGGGGCGCGCTGTCGGGCTTCACCTCGACCATCTGCCAGGCCGGCGGCCCGCCCTACCAGATGTACGTGCTGTCGCAGAAAATGCCGAAGATGCTGTTCGTCGGCACCACGGCGATGTTCTTCGCCGCGCTGAACGCGATGAAGGTGGTGCCCTACTTTGCGCTCGGCACCTTCTCGACCAAGGGCCTCGGCACCTCCTTCGCGCTGTTGCCGCTGGCGCTGGCCGCAAACCAGCTCGGCTTCTGGCTGGTGCGCCGCGTGTCGCAGGAGGCGTTCTACCGCATCACGCTGCTGTTGATGCTCGTCATCTCCATCGAGCTGACGCGCGAGGGCGTGCTGCAGATGTGGCGTTGATGACAGAAGCGTAATTGCCCGCTAATTTTTCGCCCGAGGGGGAACCACCCAATGGCGAAAACGCCCTACGACGTCGATCTCGACCGCAACCCGGCCAATTTCCAGCCGCTGACGCCGCTCGGCTTCCTCGAGCGTGCGGCGAGCGTGTTCCCGCAGCACACCGCCATTATCCATGGCAAGCTTAAGCGCAATTACGCCGAGTTTTATGCCCGCGCGCGGCGGCTCGGCTCGGCGCTGGAAAAGCGCGGCCTCACGCGCGGCGACACGGTGTCGGTGATGCTCGCCAATACCCCGGCGATGCTTGAATGCCATTACGGCGTGCCGATGTGCAAGGCCGTGCTCAACACGCTCAACACGCGGCTCGACGCCGCCATCATCGCCTTCTCGCTCGACCACGCCGAGGCCAAGGTCGTCATCATCGACCGCGAATATGCGAAGGTGATGAAGGAGGCGCTGGCGCTCGCCAAGGTCAAGCCGTTGATCGTCGACTACGACGACCCGGAATATTCAGGCGCCGGCGAGCGGCTCGGCACGCTCGACTACGAGCAGCTTATCGCCGAGGGCGACCCCGATTACGTGTGGCAAATGCCCGACGACGAGTGGGACGCGATCACGCTCAACTACACCTCCGGCACGACCGGCGACCCGAAGGGCGTCGTCTACCACCATCGCGGCGCGCATCTGCTCAGCGTCGGCAACGTCGTCACCTGCGCGATGAGCAAGCACCCGGTCTATCTGTGGACGCTGCCGATGTTCCACTGCAACGGCTGGTGCTTCCCGTGGTCGATCTCGGTCGCCGCCGGCACGCATGTCTGCCTGCGCTACGTGCGCGCGGCGGCGATGTACGACGCGATCGCGACGCATAAAGTCACCCACCTGTGCGGCGCGCCGATCGTGATGGCGACCTTGCTCAACGCGCCCGACGCGGACAAGAAGCCGCTGCCGCACGTCGTCGAATTCTTCACCGCCGCAGCGCCGCCGCCCGAGGCCGTGCTCGCGGCCATGAAGGAGGCGGGCTTCAACGTCACGCATCTCTACGGGCTGACCGAATGCTACGGCCCGGCCGTGGTCAACGACTGGCACAGCGCCTGGAACGCGCTTCCCGCCGCCGAGCAGGCGGCCAAGAAATCGCGCCAGGGCGTGCGCTACGGCGCGCTCGAGGCGCTCGACGTGCGCGATCCCGAAACGATGGCGCCGGTCGCGCGCGACGGCGAGACGCTCGGCGAAGTGATGATGCGCGGCAACGTCGTGATGAAGGGCTATCTGAAGAACCCGGCGTCGACCGGCGCGGCGTTTGCCGGCGGCTGGTTCCACACCGGCGATCTCGGCGTCATGCACGCCGACGGCTACATCCAGCTCAAGGACCGCAGCAAGGACATCATCATCTCCGGCGGCGAGAACATTTCCTCGATCGAAGTCGAGGACGCGCTGTACAAGCATCCGGCGGTGATGGCGGTGGCGGTCGTCGCCAAGCCCGACGACAAATGGGGCGAGACGCCCTGCGCCTTCGTCGAGTTGAAAGCCGGCGCCAGCGCGACGCCGGAGGAGCTGACGCAGTGGTGCAAGACGCACCTCGCCGGCTACAAGGTGCCGCGCACGATCGTGTTCGCCGACATCCCGAAGACGAGCACGGGGAAGATCCAGAAGTTCAAGCTGCGGGAAATGGCGAAGGGGGTGTGAGCTCTTCCTTCTCCCCGCATTGCGAGGAGAGGTGAAGGAGCCCCACCGGATATTCCCCGCGCGCTCTGATATCCTGAGCCCCAGACCCGCTGGGAAACGAAGGCTTCAAGAGCAACGATGCGCGGCCACGCCAGAAAAAGGCACGTCTCCGCAAATCCGGAAGACACGCTGAGAAACCTGGCCGGGCTGACCGGGCGAAAGCGAAACACGCCCGTCGGCGCCCTGCCCGCGATTCCGTGGGACCCCAAGGCCGACCAGGCCCTGAAGGGTTTCTACGATCTGCGGGCGCTCGCCCTGCGCTTCCTCGACACCGAATTCGTGACCGCGATCAGGCCGGCGCACGCCGAGCAGGCGCACATGTTCGATGCCGGGCTCGACGCCATGGGCTACGTCGCCTTTGTCTCGAGCGAATACGCCGATTACCCTGGCATCCAGAACAACCTCCAGGCGCTGCGCGCTTATCTTCTGAGCACGCCGAACCTGGAGATCATGCAGTACGATCTCGCCGCGTTCCTCATCGTCCTGCGCGCCGCGCGTGAGGCGCTGCCCGAGCTGGCCGCCCGAACGCAGGACCTCGATCCCCTGCTGACCGAGGAGCGCATCTTTCAATTGGCCGGCAAACGGCCCTCCGAATTCTCCAGGGTCCTTCGCGGCCTGTTCGGCAAACGGCAACGGTTTGCGCAATACTTCCGCCCGCTGACCGCGTTGAACGAGGCTGTGGCCGCCTTTTTCCCGTTGCTTCAGCACGAGCCCGACGAGACCGCTCCCGGTTATCACGCGCTGATGGAGACAATCGGCGCCACGGCGCAAAACGCAAAAAATGCAGCACGCGAAGCGACGGCGTTGCATGAGCAGCCGGGACGCGGCCGCAAGCGTTCCGCGCCACGCAAGCGCCGTGTCGATGGCGAAGTTCCCAATCTCGATTATTATCTTTCGGTCGCCGACGCCGTCGCGGACCGCGTGACGCGCCCCGACCAGTTCGCGAGCTGGCCGATCGTGCCCGCGACGATCAAGGATCTCTACCTTCGTCACGCGCGCGAGCTGACCAAGGCGCAGAGAACATGGGACCGGTATGCCAAGGAAACGTGGCCGGCCAAGTCCGCCATGCGCTGGCGCATCGCGGATGAAGGGGGGAACCGGCCGCTTCACCTCAGTCAAACGGTCACCGACCCCTTCGGCCAGCCGCTGGAAGTGAAACTGATCGAAGAGGCGCAACAGGAGCGCCGCACCGAAGCGATCTTTCTCTTCAATCTGTCGGTCTCGATGCAGGAGAACGAGCGTTCGCTTCTGAGCTTCATAGTCGCCGACCGCTTCAGCGAGTTTCTCACCCGCGGCGGAATTCCAACCGAAATCATCGGCCATACGACGACTGGCGAGGCCATCCCGCGGGTCAAGGGGCGCAACCGCTCCATGCTCTACCTGCTCTTCAAGACGCGCGACGAGCCGCACAATCTGCTGACGATTCAGCGCCTGTGCAGCGTCCTCGATACACAGATGCACTATTTAAGCTACGACGGCGAAGCCATGATGTGGGCCTATGACCGGCTCAGGAGCAGTCCGGCAAAACATCGCCTGCTGTTCGTGGTGACCGACGGCGACATCAGCGGAACCTATATCGGCAAGAAGAATAACGAGCTTCGCAACGCCACCACGAATTACTTTCGTGACGTCGTCGCTCTTATCGAAGCCGAGAAGCTCGTCGACGTCATCGGCGTGCCGATCAGGGCCGACCTGGACGGCGTTTTCAGACGCTCGGTGCGGATCGATTCGATCGAGGACATCTACAAAAATCTCAGCCCCTATGTTTTGAGGCTGCTGCGCGACTTCGATAACGATGAAGGAGACGCTGCCAAAGCCCGCCGCTCGCGCATGGTGGCGCACCGGAAAGCCAGAGTGACGGGCCGAGGGTGACGCCGCCGTCAGCCGTCAGCGGAACGACGGGATCCGCTATTGCCCGGTCGGCCGCAGGTCGTTCTGGTTGAGCATCTGTTCCATAAGCCGCTGGTGGCCGCGCGTCTCCCTGGCCTGCTGGTTGGCGTAGCGCCGCCGGCAATCGTCATATTGCAGCGTGCCGGGCTGCAGGCCGGACGACTTGCAGGCCGCGTCGTCGGCCGCCACGCGCTCGCGTGACGCCGCCTCCAGGTTCTCGGTCCGAATGGCGTCGTATTGCGCGCAGCCGGCGAGACACGTCAGCGCCAGAAGCATCGCCGTATACCGCATGGCCGAACCCTCTCCGCAAAATGCGCGATCCGCGCCCCAAGGCGCCGCGGACTGTCATCGAACAATAAGGCCGGAATCGGATCGGGCCCTATGCGAATCCGATGACGGCGGTATAGCGCGCGCCCGCCGGATATTCCAAACTCCCGGGCATGCAACGGCCCGCGGCGGCCGGCTTAAAACAAAAAAAACCGCGAAGGAGGACCCATGACCATTTCCACCCGGCTGACCGAGCTGCTCAAGGTCAGGCACCCGGTGCTGCTGGCGCCGATGGACACCATCGCCAGCGGCGCGCTGGCCGCGGCGGTGTCGGGCGCCGGCGGCTTCGGCATCATCGGCGGCGGCTATGGCGACGAGGCGCGGCTGGCGCGCGATCTCGACGCGGCGGGTGACGCGCGCGTCGGCGTCGGCTTCATCACCTGGAGCATGGCGAAGACCCCGCGCCTGCTCGATCTCGCGCTCGAGCGCAAGCCCGCGGCGATCATGCTGTCGTTCGGCGACGTCGCGCCGCACGCGGACAAGATCAGGCGCGCCGGCGCGCTGCTGATCTGCCAGGTGCAGAGCGTCGCGCAGGCCAGGGACGTGGCCGCGCATGGCGCCGACGCCATCGTCGCGCAGGGCGGCGAGGCCGGCGGCCACGGCGCGGCGCGCGCCACCTTCCCGCTGGTGCCGGCGGTGGTCGATGCCGCGGGCGCGGTGCCGGTCATCGCCGCCGGCGGCGTCGCCGACGGGCGGGGCCTCGCCGCCGCGCTGATGCTCGGCGCCGACGGCGTGCTGATGGGCACGCGCTTTCTCGCCTGCACCGAAGCCGCGGCGACGGCGGCGGCCAAGCAGCGCGTGGTCGACGCGACCGGCGACGCCACGATCCGCAGCACCTTGTTCGATATCGTGCGCCGCCGCGAATGGCCTGCGCCCTATACCGGCCGCGCGTTGCAGAACGGCTTCACCGCGCGCTGGCGCGGCCGCGAGGCGGAGCTGATGCACAATCTCGGGCACGAGGAAGTCGCCTACGAAGAGGCGCGGAAGCGCGGCGACCTCGACACCGCGGTCCTGCATGCCGGCGAAGCGGTCGACCTGATCGGCGAAGTGCTGCCCGCCGCCGAGATCGTCGCGCGCACGGTCGACGGCGCTACAAGGCTCATCGCCGGCGCGTCGAACCGCTACAAGGCGACGTGACGCGCGCCGCCTCAGTCCGCCATCGCGAGAAATTCCTGACGCGTCGCGGGATTGTCGCGGAAGCAGCCGAGCATGCGGCTCGTCACCAGGTCGGAGTCCGGCTTGTGCACGCCGCGCGTCGTCATGCAGTGATGCGACGCCTTGATGATGACGCCGACGCCCTGCGGCTTGAGGACATCGTTGATGGTGTTGGCGATCTGCGCCGTCATCTTCTCCTGGATCTGGAGGCGCTTGGCGTAGACCTCGACGACGCGCGCGAGCTTGCTGATGCCGACGACGCGGCCGTTCGGCACATAGGCGACCCAGGCCTGGCCGACGATCGGCGCCATGTGGTGTTCGCAATGGCTCTCGAAACGGATGCCGCGCAGCACGATCATCTCGTCATAGCCCTCGATCTCCTCGAAGGTCTTCTGCAGGATCTCGACCGGGTTCTGCGCATAGCCGGCGAAATACTCCTCGAACGCGCGCGCGACCCGTGCCGGCGTTTCGATCAGCCCGTCGCGGGCCGGGTCGTCGCCGGTCCAGCGGATGATGGTGCGGATCGCCGCCTCGACATCGGCGCGGTCGGGCCGGTCGGCCTCGGCGTGCGAGAGCCTGGCGCGGTCCAGGGCACGGACGTTCGAACTCATGTGCGTGAAGTCCTCTCAGCGGCCGGCGGCCGGGCCGCCGATGTTTTTCGATAGCGGTTTGATGAGGCCGGGCGCGAAAGGTTCCCGGACTTGAAGCGGCCGGATCGATACGGGACACTCGGCTCAACCAAAGACAGAAGCGGCAAGGGGAGGATGGCGCATGCTGACGAAACGGGTGTTTTTGGCGGGGGCGGCGTCGCTCGCGGCCGGCGCGACCTTGTGCGGCGCCGCGGCGGAGAGCCCCTACCCGAGCCGGACGATCCGGATCATGGTCGGCTACGCCGCCGGCGGCGGCGTCGACATCGTGGCGCGCCTGATCGGCGACCCGATGGGCCGCGCCTTTCACCAGACGATCATCGTCGAGGACCGGCCCGGCGCCAGTGCCATGATCGCCTCGAACATCGTCGCGAAGGCCGAGCCCGACGGCTACACGCTGCTCGCCGCCGCCTCCGGCGAGGTCGCGATCAACCAGCACATCTTCAAGACGATGACCTACGACCCGGACAAGGACCTCGTGCCGTTCTGCCTCGTCGGCATCGTGCCATGCGTCGTCGTCGTCGCGGCCAAGACGCCGGTGCACAATCCGAAGGAGCTCATCGCCTACGGCCGCGCCAATCCGGGTAAGCTGTCGTTTTCGTCATCGGGCGTCGGCAATCCGCAGCAGCTCGCCGGCGAGCTCATGAACACGATGGCCGGCATCAAGGTACTGCATGTGCCCTATCGCGGCTCGGCGCCGGCCGTGACCGACGTCGCCGGCGGCGTCGTGACGATGAGCTTCTCGAGCCTCGCGGCGGCGCTGCCGCTGATCAAAGGCGGCCAGCTGCGCGCGGTCGCGGTCACGTCGAAGGAGCGGCTCGAGCAGCTGCCGGACGTCGCGCCGCTCAGCGAAGGCGATCCGGGGCTCAAGGGCTACGAATTGCTGAACTGGTTCGCCATGTTCGCCCCGGCCAAGACGCCGCGCGACGTGCTCGGCAAGCTCAATCAGGAGGCCAATGCGGCGATCAAGAGCAAATCGGTCAGCGATAAATTGACAGTGCAGGGCATCATTCCGCGGCCGATGAACCTCGAGGAGGCCGGCGCCTTCGTCCACTCGGAGAGCGCCAAGTTCGCCAAGATCGCGAAGGCGGCGAATATCCAGGTGAGCAACTAGGCTCCCGCACGCCGTCTCGTCACGCCGCCTGCGCCCGCTGCATATGCCGCCGCAGCGACTCCAGCCAGCCGGAAAAGGCGTCGCGCAGGGACGATACGCGCGCGTCGTAGTCCTCGGCGCCGCAATCGAACGAGGCCCACCATTCAACGAAGGCGCGGTCGCCGTCGATGACCGGCGTGACGCGCAAGGTCGCTTCGAAATTCCACACCGGGATCGGCGCCGGGCCGTCGAATGCATACACCTGCGTGCGCTCCGCGTCCGACAGCGCCAGCAGCTTCTGCCGCCGCCGCGCGCCGTTGTAAAGGACGTTACGCACCGCGCCGACGGCGTCGCCGCTCCTGCCGTCCTCGATGACGCTCTCGCCAGCCCCGTCGACCCAGACCGGATAGTTGTTGAAGTCGCGGATAACGCGCCAGACGGCGTCCGCCGGCTGCGCGAAGATGGTGCTGTAATAGGCTCTGGCCACGGGTAAACTCCTTGTGTCCCGCGCACAGGACGCCATCGCGCACGCGCCGCCCACCCGTTTCCTGAAGGCCCACGACATGCCCGACATCATCGTTTCCGACGACGGCGCGATCCGCACCATCCGCATGAACCGGCCGGACAAGAAGAACGCGCTGACGCTGGCGATGTACGACGCCATGGCCGCGGCGATCGAAAGCGCCGCCGCGCGCGACGACCTCAATTGCCTGCTGATCGCCGGGCACGCGTCGGGTTTCTCGGCCGGCAACGACATCGGCGATTTCGTCGAGATGACCAAGACCGGCGCGCTCGGCGCACCGATCCTGCGCTTCCTGCACGCCCTCAACCGGTCGGAGAAGCCGCTCGTCGCCGCCGTCGCCGGCCGCGCCGTCGGCGTCGGCACGACCATGCTCCTGCACTGCGATCACGTGGTCGCGGCCGAGGATGCGCTGCTGTCGACGCCGTTCGTTGCGCTCGGCCTGGTGCCGGAGGCGGGCTCAAGCCTGATCGCGCCGCGGCTGATGGGCCATGCGTGCGCATTCGAGTTGTTGGTGATGGGGCGGACGCTCACCGCCGCGGCGGCGAAGGAGGCCGGCATCGTCAACGCCGTGGTGCCGGCGGCCGAACTGGAAGCCGCCGCGCTCGCCGCCGCCCAGGCCATCGCGGCGCTGCCGCCGCACGCGGTCGCGGCGTCGCGGCGGCTGATGCGAGGCCACGTCACGCAGATCGACGGTCACATCGACGCCGAGGCCGAGGCCTTCCGCAAGCGCCTCGCCTCACCCGAGGCCAAGGCCGCCTTCGCCGCGTTTCTGGGGAAGAAAAAGTAGCCGCGGCGCGACCGGGCTCCGGCGGCGCCGAAGGAAGCGCCCGCGCGCGATTTGCAGTTGCCTCATCCGGCCAATTGGTTTCAACTTGATGCCAAGAAAAATGGAACTATTGCGAGCGGTGACGCGCCCGCCCTTCCGGACTGCGCCGCCGCTGCTGGGGAGGCAGCAATGGGCTACGCTTTGCTACGCATCGCCGGCGTTCTTGGCCTGATGCTTTCGTCGTGCATCACGGCCGGCGCCCAGGATTCGCCGACGCTCGGCAAGATCAAGCAGAGCGGGACGATCGTGATCGGCCACCGCGACATCGGCATCCCGTTTTCGTATTACGACGGCGCGCATCAACCGATCGGCTACTCGATCGACATCTGCCTGAAAATCGTCGACGGCATCAAGCAGGAGCTGGGTGTCAAGTCGCTCGACGTCCGCTTCAAGGAAGTGAACGCTTCGACCCGAATTCCGTTTGTGGTCAACGGAACGATCGATATGGAGTGCGGATCGACCTCGAACAGTGTCGCGCGCGACCGGCAGGTCGCCTTCTCGCTGACGACTTTCATTGCCTCTCCGCGCTTCGTCACGAAAAAGGACGCCGGCCTGACGACGCTTGAGAGCCTGCGCGGAAAGACGATGTCCGCCGTCGCCGGGACGGCTACATTGCGGACATTCAGCCAACTCAACAGCCGGAGCAACATTGGGCTGACGATCGAGCCGGTGAAGGATCACGCCACCGCATTCGAAATGCTCGACACCGGTGAGGTGGATTCCTATGGCGCCGTCGACACATCGGCGTTTAGCATGGTCGCGAAGTCGAAACATCCCGACCGCTATTTTGTGTCCCAGCCGCTGGCGGTCGATGCCTTCGGGATCATGTTCCGCAAGAACGATCCCGGGCTGAAGGCGATCGCGGATCGCACGATTCGGGCGATGTTCAAATCCGGCGAGATCGAGCGTCTCTATGTGAAGTGGTTCGAGTCGCCTTTGCCGCGACTGGGATTCAGCCTGAGCATGCCGATGAGCAAAGCCCTCAAGCATGCCATTGCCAGCCCGTCCGATTCGCCCAACCCCGCCGATTATGGCGGCTAGGACGGCAGTGCAAAGACGGGACGAACGGCCGTGACTTTGAATTCCTGGTACTTCGCCGCGCAACTGGCCGTCATCGCCTGCTCTGCCGCGGTCTGGTGCCGTGTGGCACACGGCAAGAGGCTCGGTGAGCATTTCCCCGACGGCGACGTTATCCCGCCGCCGCTCGTCGGCACGATCGTCATCTTTCTCGCCTTCTTCGTCGGCTTCGGCGGCGCCGACATGCGGGAGCAAAACCGGGCGCTCCGGCATTTCGCCCAGGAAGAGGCCAATCAGGCACGATCAGTCCTGAAGTTTGCCGAGGGTGTCGGCCCGTCGGCGGATCAACTGCGCGAGGCGCTGATCGAGTACCTGCAATCGGCGACGACCGTCGAAAGGCGCTGGATAGAAGGAAATTCGAATGATAACGCCCCGGCTCAGCCGATGGTCGACGCATTGGTGCTGTCGGCGAGCATCTTCACGGTGCAGGCGCAGAGCCCGGACGTCATCAAGAGCCTGCTGATCAATTCCGTCGAGCGATTGCGCCAGGCCCGTGTCAGCCGGCTCGGCGCATCGCGCCAATTCGCATCGCTGCCGGAGTGGCTCGCGATCACGGTCCTCGCGCTTATCGCCCAGGCTATGATCGCGTTCGTGCTGGTAGGCAAGCCGAGAGCGACGACGGTCACCGTGACCGCATTCACGTTCGCGGTGCTGTCGGTTTACGTCTATCTCGCCTGGGTCGACGGGCTGATCGGCACATCGAAAGCGGCGGTCTCCGTCGCTCCGTTGCAGGACGTGTTGAGAACAGTGACCTACTGACCGCGCGGATCTCCCCAAACGCCGATGGCCGGACCTTACGGCCCGGCCATCGATGAAACTCCGTTTTGCCGGAGGCCGCTCAGCGGCCGTCGCGGTAGAACGGATTAAACAGGTTGTTCGGGTTGTAATTCTGGTTCGCCGAACTCTGGCCGCCGAAGCGCAGCGAGGTGTTGCCGTTCTGGATGACGGTCTGGCCGTTGCCGTTGCGGCTGTCCTGCGATGTCGACGGGCTGTAGCGCGAATCCGGATCGACCAGCGCCGAGCCGCCGGTCACGCCCTGCGCGCCCTCGAAGGTGAAGGCATGCGCGGCGGAGCCGAACGCGGCGACCGCGGCGGCAACGGCGAGAGCGCGGACGGCGGAACGTGTCATGGACGGCCCCTTTCCCGAAGCAGGCAGGCGAGCAAGGTCACCTCACAATATGGCCGCACGGCGGCGGCGCGCGCAACCCCCTGCCGGCATCTCGCTTCAGGAGCGTTGCACGAATGCGACGGTGCAGCCGCGCATGACATCGCCGGCGCGTGTCTTCCAAGCCTGCGTCCCGGTCATGGTTCCGCTGTGCGCGGCGATGGCGCCGGAATAGCTGCCCTGGTAGCTGACGCCGCCGATGCTCCAGGTCGAGGTCAGCTTGATCGCGCCGCCGTCCTCGACGGTGCCGGTCGCGAGTTCGCTGCCGATCACCAGGGTGCCCCGCACATCGAACACCGGCCGCGCGAATGTCGCCGTCTTGCCGCTGACGATCATGTCGAACGGCGCGCGCAGGATGTCCGGCGCCGCCGCCATTTTCTCGCACACCAGGCTGCCGCGATAGGTACCGTCGAAGCCGTCCGCACGCGCCATCGAGGACGACGCAATCGCCGCAGCGGCGAACGCCGCAACCGTGAATGCCCTGATCATCCCCGCCTCCCTGAAGGGAGGCGCAGTCTAGGGCCGCCGCCGCGGGCCGGAACATAAAATCGGCATAACAGAATTGGACAAATTGGACCCCTGCCTCGCGCTCTGGTCCGGAAACACAAAACCGCCGCCTCGCGGCCGCGAGCCGACGGTTCATCCATCGAAACGACTATCGGCGCGAAATCGGCGGTGTCAGTGCACGCTGGCCAGGCCGTTATGGCGCAGCCTTTCGATCT
>Ga0134125_10007792_pt1 | contig 12069 bp, 12 predicted proteins | sample KB31751_FD_96464 | JGI IMG/M metagenome (GOLD analysis project Ga0134125, IMG submission 96464) | Terrestrial soil microbial communities with excess Nitrogen fertilizer from Kellogg Biological Station, Michigan, USA - KB3-175-1 | ecosystem: Environmental > Terrestrial > Soil > Unclassified ... | reverse complement strand
AGCCCCGGGTGTCGATCGAAGAGGTGTTGTTGCACACCCGGGTCAAGGGCATGGACCTGGTGCCCAGCAACATCGACCTGTCGGCGGCCGAGATCCAGTTGGTCAACGAGGTGGGACGCGAGCAGACGCTGGGCCGCGCGCTGCACCCGGTGCTGGATCGCTACGACTACGTGCTGATCGACTGCCAACCGTCGCTGGGCCTGCTGACCGTCAACGGCCTGGCCTGTGCGGACGGCGTGGTGATTCCCACCGAGTGCGAATACTTCTCGCTGCGCGGCCTGGCGCTGCTCACCGACACCGTCGACAAGGTGCGCGACCGGCTCAACCCGAAGCTCGAAATCAGCGGGATCCTGCTGACCCGGTACGACCCCCGCACGGTCAACGCGCGCGAGGTGATGGCCCGGGTGGTGGAGCGGTTCGGCGACTTGGTGTTCGACACCGTCATCACGCGCACCGTCCGCTTCCCGGAGACCAGCGTGGCGGGCGAACCCATCACCACGTGGGCCCCGCGATCCACCGGGGCCATCGCCTATCGCGCGCTGGCCCGCGAGTTCATCGACCGATTCGGCGCGTGAACGCGACTGCAAACGGTGAGGCGCCCCAACAGAACGGCTTTCAGGTCCACCTGACCAATTTCGAGGGCCCGTTCGATCTGCTGCTGCAGCTGATCTTCGCCCATCGCCTCGACGTGACCGAGGTGGCGCTGCACCAGGTCACCGACGACTTCATCGCCTACACCCGCGAAATCGGTCCCCAGCTGGAGCTGGAGGAGACCACCGCGTTTCTGGTGGTGGCCGCGACCCTGCTCGACTTGAAGGCCGCCCGGCTGCTGCCGGCCGGAAGGGTCGACGACGACGAAGACCTGGCGCTGCTCGAGGTGCGCGACCTGCTGTTCGCCCGGCTGCTGCAGTACCGCGCGTTCAAGCACGTCGCCGAGATGTTCGCCGAGCTGGAAGCCACCGCGCTGCGCAGTTATCCGCGCGCCGTGTCGCTGGAGGACCGGTTCACCGAGCTGCTGCCCGAGGTGATGATCGGCGTCGACGCCGACCGCTTCGCCCAGATCGCGGCGATCGCGTTCAGCCCGCGGCCCGTCCCGACGGTGTCCGTCGGGCACCTGCACGAGGTTCAGGTCTCGGTTCCCGAGCAGGCCAAGAAGTTGCTGGCCATCCTCGAAGCTCGGGGTAGCGGCGTGTGGGCCACGTTCTCCGAGCTGGTCGCCGATTGTGAGGCGTCGATGGAGGTGGTCGGGCGCTTCCTGGCGCTGCTCGAACTGTATCGGTCCCGGGCGGTAGCATTCGACCAGTCAGAGCCGCTTGGCGTGCTCCAAATTTCGTGGACCGGCGAACGTCCGGTCAGTGAAGCCTTGGTAGAAGTGCGGGACGAATCATGAGTGAAGAGATGCCCGGCATCGATCTCGGGGTCGATCTCGACTCCGAGATCGAAGGCATCCCGGACATCGCCGAGGCAGCGCCGATGGAATCCGAGGAACTGGGCTCCGCACTGGAGGCGCTGCTGCTGGTGGTGGACACCCCGGTCACCGCGGAGGCGCTGGCGTCCGCCACCCAGCAACCGGTGTATCGGATCGCCACCAAGCTGCAGGAGATGTGCGAGGAACTGACCGCGCGAGACAGCGGTATCGACCTGCGAAAAAACAGTGAGGGCTGGCGGATGTACACCCGCGCCCGGTTCGCGCCCTATGTGGAGAAGCTGCTGCTGGACGGCGCGCGGTCCAAGCTCACCCGGGCCGCGCTGGAGACGCTTGCCGTCGTCGCCTACCGCCAGCCCGTGACACGCGCGCGGGTGAGCGCGGTCCGCGGCGTCAATGTGGACGCCGTCATGCGCACCCTGCTGGCGCGCGGCCTGATCACCGAGGCCGGAGCCGACGACGACACCGGCGCCGTGATGTTCGCCACCACCGAGCTGTTCTTGGAGCGCTTGGGGTTGACGTCGCTGGCCGACCTTCCGGACATCGCGCCGCTGCTCCCCGACGTCGACACGATCGAGGACCTCAGCGAATCCTTGGACAGCGAGCCACGTTTCATCAAACTTTCCGGTGGCCAGGCGTCCGACCCGGCGCTGACGTTCGACGTGGACCAGGATTGATGGTCGAACCTGAGGGGATCCGGCTGCAAAAAGTGTTGTCCCAAGCCGGAATAGCGTCGCGGCGGGCCGCCGAGAAGTTGATCATCGAAGGCCGTGTCGAGGTCGACGGGCGAGTGGTGACCGAACTGGGCACCCGCGTCGACCCGGACACGTCGGTGATCCACGTCGACGGGGCCCGGATAGTCCTCGACGATTCCCAGGTGTATCTGGCGCTGAACAAGCCGCGCGGGGTGCACTCGACGATGTCGGACGACCGCGGCCGGCCGTGTATCGGTGATTTGATCGAACGACGAGTTCGCGGCAACAAGAACCTGTTTCACGTCGGGCGGTTGGATGCCGACACCGAAGGGCTGATCCTGCTGACCAACGACGGCGAACTCGCCCACCGGCTCATGCATCCCTCCCACGAGGTGTCCAAGACTTATCTGGCCACGGTGACCGGCTCGGTGCCGCGTGGCGTCGGTAAGACGCTGCGTGCGGGAATCGAGTTGGACGACGGGGTGGCGCGGGTCGACGAGTTCGCGGTGGTGGATGCCATCCCGGGTAAGACGCTCGTGCGGGTGACGTTGCACGAAGGGCGTAATCGCATCGTGCGCCGGCTGCTGGCGGCGGCGGGATTCCCGGTGGAATCGTTGGTGCGCACCGATGTTGGGCCGGTTTCGCTCGGCAAGCAGCGGCCGGGCAGCATCCGCGCGCTGGGCCGCGACGAGGTCGGACAGCTGTACAAAGCGGTGGGCTTGTGAGCGAAACGAGTATCATGGTGGCCATCGACGGCCCGGCGGGGACCGGAAAGTCCTCGGTGTCAAAGGGGTTGGCGAAGGCTCTGGGGGCGCGCTATCTGGACACCGGGGGGATGTATCGGATGGTGACGTTGGCGGTCTTGCGCGCTGATATCGACCCCGATGACGCGCAGGCCGTCGCGCGCACAGCGGAAGCCGTGCAGATGTCGGTCGACTACCACCCCGATGAGGACCGCTATTTCCTTGGCGGAGAGGATGTCTCAGCGGAGATCCGCGGCGACCAGGTCACCGCCGCCGTGTCGGCGGTGTCGTCGGTTCCCGCCGTGCGCACCCGGCTCGTCGGCTTGCAACGGGAAATGGCCGACGGCATGGGCAGTGTCGTCGTCGAGGGCCGAGACATCGGCACCGTCGTCCTGCCCGACGCGCCGGTGAAGATCTTCCTGACGGCGTCGGCCGAAACCCGGGCGCGCCGGCGCAACGACCAGAACGTGGCGGCCGGGCTGCCCGACGATTACGACGCCGTGCTCGCCGACGTCCGCCGTCGCGACCATCTGGATTCCACCCGCGCGGTGTCGCCGCTGCGGGCGGCGCCTGACGCGGTGGTCGTCGACACCAGCGAGATGACCGAGGTGCAGGTGATTTCCCGCCTCCGGGATCTGGTCAAGCAGCGAAGCGGGGCGGTGCGATGACTCAAGACGGCACGTGGAGTGACGAAAGCGACTGGGAGTCCGTCGAATTCGGCCTGGACGAACAGGAGGAGGCCGGTCCGGCGCCCGTGGTGGCGGTGGTCGGCCGGCCCAACGTCGGCAAGTCGACGCTGGTCAACCGGATTCTCGGCCGGCGGGAAGCGGTGGTGCAGGACGTCCCGGGCGTCACCCGAGACCGGGTGTCCTACGACGCGCTGTGGACCGGCCGCCGGTTCGTCGTGCAGGACACCGGGGGATGGGAGCCCGACGCCAAGGGGCTGCAACAGCTGGTGGCGGAGCAGGCTTCGGTGGCCATGCGCACCGCCGATGCGGTGATCCTGGTGGTGGATGCCGTCGTCGGCGCCACTACTGCCGATGAAGCCGCAGCCCGGATTTTGCTGCGGTCGGGAAAGCCAGTGTTCTTGGCCGCCAACAAGGTTGACAGTGACAAGGCCGAAGCCGACGCGGCGATGCTGTGGTCGCTGGGGCTCGGGCAGCCGCACGCGATCAGCGCGATCCATGGCCGCGGGGTCGCCGATCTGCTGGACGAGGTGCTGGCCGCGCTGCCCGCGGTGTCCGAGGTGGCCCCCAAACCCGGTGGCCCTCGACGCGTGGCGCTGGTCGGCAAACCCAACGTGGGCAAGAGCTCGCTGCTGAACAAGCTGGCCGGTGATCAGCGTTCGGTGGTGCACGATGTTGCGGGGACGACGGTGGACCCGGTGGACTCCCTCATCGAGCTGGGCGACAGGGTATGGCGGTTCGTCGACACCGCGGGTTTGCGGCGCAAGGTCGGTCAGGCCAGCGGCCACGAGTTCTACGCCTCGGTGCGCACCCACTCGGCGATCGACGCGGCCGAGGTGGTGATCGTACTGATCGATGCGTCGGATCCGCTGACCGAACAAGATCAGCGGGTGTTGTCGATGGTCATCGAAGCCGGCCGGGCGCTGGTGCTGGCCTTCAATAAGTGGGATCTGGTCGACGAAGACCGGCGGGAGCTGCTGGAACGCGAGATCGACCGCGAACTGGTGCAGTTGCGGTGGGCGCCGCGCGTCAACATCTCCGCCAAGACGGGCCGCGCGGTGCAAAGGCTGGTGCCCGCGATGGAGGCCTCGCTGGCGTCGTGGGACGCGAGGATCGCCACCGGTCCGCTGAATTCCTGGCTGAAAGAGGTGGTCGCGGCCACCCCACCCCCGGTGCGCGGGGGTAAGCAGCCGCGCATCCTGTTCGCCACCCAGGCCACCGCCCGGCCCCCGACATTTGTGCTGTTCACCACCGGCTTTCTCGAGGCGGGGTATCGGCGTTTCCTGGAACGCCGGCTGCGCGAAACCTTCGGGTTCGAGGGGTCGCCGATCCGGATCAACGTGCGGCTACGCGAAAAGCGGGGCGCACGGCGCCGCTGAGCATTTTTCGGCGTGCCGAGGCTTCACCTTGGCCGATGGGTGTGTCTCGATTCCGATAGCGCATGCGCCAGCGCGTTTGCGAACCACCTAATACTCGCCGAGCGGCAGGATTACGAGCCCGAGACCGGCCGCCGGGTGCTCGACGACTTTCCGGAGTGGGAACCCTGCCACCGGGCCATCCCGCTGAAGGGCGCTTGGCGGGTCGGCGGGGAATTTACGGTAGGCTTTCGACCTGCTGCCGGTGGAACCACTGGCGCGCGGGCTGTGGCGCAGTTTGGTAGCGCACTTGACTGGGGGTCAAGTGGTCGCAGGTTCAAATCCTGTCAGCCCGACCAAGAGAAATGCGACCTGACCTGTGGTGACGCGATCGGGTCAAGATGAGATGACGCGGAGCTGGGGACCACTTGGGGACCACAAGTGCCGCTCAAGCAGGTCACCTGCGTTGATGACGGACTGCGGTCGGGATGCAGATAGCGCTGGGTTGTCGTAGGCGCTCCGTGACCGGCGATCTTGCGGAGGGTGTGTACCGGGACACCCGCGTCGGCCATCCAGGTCAATCCGGTATGCCGCAAGCCATGACGCGTGAGCTTCTCGTAGCCGAGCTGGGTGACCACAGCGTCCCAAGAGGTGGCATCACGCAGGGTGGCGGTCGTGATCCGCCCACCACGCGGGCCCGTAAAGAGCCGGGCGTCGGGGTTGTGTTCGGTAAGTTCAATCCGTCGTTGCACGAGGTCGCGGACCGGGGTGATCAACGGGACTTCGCGGGCGCGTTTGCCCTTGGTGTTCTTATCCACCAAGCCACCCGGTGATGGAGTGGTTTGGCGGCGCACCGTCCAGATCCACGCGTCGGTGTCGATGTCGCGCACCAGGCATCCGGCAACTTCGCCGATGCGGGCTGCGGTGCATGCCTCGAAAATGACCGCATCACCCCAACCCCGGTAGCGGTCGGTCGATCGGGCGACGAGCGCGTCCGCGAGCGTGGTGAGGGTAGTCCAATTGGGGAGCGCGAGTGCGCGCGGGTCGTCGAGTTCGTCTTCGGCGAGCTTGTATTCGCGCTGCCACCCGGTTATGCGTGGCAGGGTAGTGGCGCGCAGCGGCGGCTGATCTGTGATGGGGCGCCACGTTGGCGCCGGGCCTGAGCAGTGATGGCGGCATGCTGGCGCGTAATGGCGAAGGACGCGGGGCTGCGATTGGCGCGCAGACTGGCACAGACCGCACGGTGGCCACCGCCAGAACACCGTGGGCAGTTTCATGCGTGTCGCCGATCGCCACCGTCACCCCTGACCAACCGCATGTGGTGACTGCTCATTGCACACAGCGGTCAGATCGGAGCGGCGACGCGGCGACGCGGCGAACCGCAGCGAGCCGTCGGTCTACCACATGCCCTGTGCTACCATGTAGCACATGAAGACGATAGGGGTGCGGGAGCTGCGGCAACACGCAAGCAAGTACCTCGAGGAAGTCGCCGCTGGGGAAGCGATCGAGATCACTGACCGCGGTCATCCTGTCGCGCGATTGGTGCCGATCACCAGCGATCCGTGGGAGGACCTGATTAACGCCGGTGAAGTCGTCAAGGCGGGCAGTCCGATGAAAGTCGACGACCTCAAACCCGCGGGATATTCGCACAGCGCCTCTGAAACCCTTGAGCAGCTTCGGAGCGATGAGCGCTAGCCCGTGCGGATCTATTTGGACACCTCCGCGTTAGTCAAACTTGTTGTCGCCGAGGATGAATCGCAGGCGTTGCAGCACTTCCTGGGCGCACACGCTGCTGACAGCTTGTTCTCATCGGCTTTGGCGCGCACTGAGTTGATACGTGCTGTGGCACCAAACGGAGCACCGGCGATCACTGACGCTCGAAACCTACTTAACAAGTTGGACACCGTCATGCTGACGCGACAGCTGCTTGACGACGCTGGCATCATGCTCCCGTTGCGTCTGCGAAGCCTTGACGCGATACACCTCGCGGCGGCCCAGCGAGCCGGCGAGGCATTGCGTGCGGTGATCACCTACGACTTCCGAATGCTTTCAGCGGCAGCGGATCTTGGGATCCCAACGGCGACTCCACGCTAGAGCTATGCGGTTCTGGGACGGTAGTTGAGACCGCAGGAGGCGATTCACTGAGCCGCCGATACACCGGTAAAATCGCATATTCGATCTCCGCGTATTCACCTGGCCTGGCTACAACGAAGAGCCGTTGTCTTACGATTTGTAGTGCGGTACGGGCTTGGCTGACACGGTCACGTTTCGTCTCGATGAGGATGCATCTCGGGCGCTTGCTGCATTGACCCTGCCACAACGATTCGCGCGGAAGCGGCGGACCTCGCTGCGGACGAGGCCGACCGCGCTGAGGCCACGCAGGTGGTTTGCGACACGGAGACGTTGCGTGCGTGGTGAGGTCTTCCGCCTGCGCGCTCGACGACGTGCCCGCGGTCACGAGCAGTTCGGCTCGCGATATGCCGTCGTGGTCCAGTCGGACCAGCTGCTGCTATCGACATGGCTGGTAGCGCCGACATCTATCTGCGCTCGGGCCGCAAGCTTTCGGCCCGAGGTCGAGATCGACGGCCGTGTCACGCGCCTGCTGGCTGAACAAACTGCGGCGGTCGAACCCGGCCGGCTCGGCAACAGCGTGGGTTATCTCAGCCGCGACGAGATGCGCCGCGTCGACGCGGCCCTGCGGGTGGACTGGACCTGTAGCGCGTAAACCACTGGCGTACAACGCAATAGCATAGAGATCGATTCTAGATTATGCCGCAAACAAGCCCATGCCGTGGATACCGCCGCGTCCGATCAGCGCGATCACAGCGCCAATTACGGCGTAGAGGGAACCGCCGCCGAAGCCGGTCCGGAAGTTCTTCTCCGGAATCCGGTCGCGAATCAAGAGCGCCGCCGCCGCATCGATGAGGTCGGCGAGGATCCCAACCTGTAGCAACGTCGACGTCGACGTCGACTTCGGATCTGAGGCGAGACCAATGCCCACTCCGATGTCTCGGGCTCCGACGCTACGTAACAGTGCCGACGTGGACGCGGGCGATCATGCTGCTCGCCGGGGCAATGCAAGAAATTAGACGAAGTGGTACGCGACGAACATTCCCATCGCCTATCGCCTCTTCACCGAACACCAAGCGTAGCTAAAGGAAGCTGAAGCTCGTTTCTTGCCTTTTCTTGTCGTCGGCTTGGCGGCTTTGGCTTGACCACGCTTGATGATCTCGACGTCGCCGTGCAGGCCACCGTGCTCGCATCGACGCAATCAAGGACGAGATAGATCGCGAAGTTGGGCAGCCGCACGACTTCGTGCGGGGACCACCCCGGGACGCGTCATGCTCGAAGCTGAACGACCTGCGCGTCCGTGAGCGCCATGCTTGGCCGTACCGGTATCAGCAGGTCGCGGTGGCATTCGCGGCGCCCGCGAAGGTCGTCGGTCTCAGCGAGAGGCATCCGACGGCCGCGTTGGCGTTGACGGTGCCTGGCTCGCTCATCGCCATGGCCGCAGTCGCCGCGTACCCACTGGTGTTCGTGTCATCGCTGTTTCTGCTCGCCCTGGCTCTGGTGGCGTCCATCCGCTACGAGGAAGCCCGCACCGAAACGGAAGTAGTTCACCGGTCGGCAGGACACAGCCGGCTTACGGCTGAAAGGCCGGAAGAACAGTGCCGGAATCGCGAATCTCCCAGATGCTGCTTTTGGTGATGCCGTCGAAGTTGATCTTGTCCAAGGTTGCTCGCGAATACGTGAGGTCGATGGCGACCCGAGTCGAGGTGTTGCCGTACGGGTCGGTCATCGGGAAGGTGCCCTGTACGTGCACCGCGGACGCGTCAGGATAGGTAGTTTTTGCGTACTTGAGAATGCCGATGGTGTCCAACCGGGCGCCATCTCTGATCAGCTGTTCGGTGTAGTTGTCACGAATGGCGAATCGGGCGTCGACCACGTCGCCGTTGGGCCCCGGAGCCGTGGTGAAGGTGACGCCGTCCGGTTTCTTGGGACCGGCAGGCGTCGACGGCGCCGCCTCGGTCGGTGCCGGCGGTCCCGCCGTGGCCGAACTGCTCGATGGGGTCGATTGGTTGTCTTTCTTCGGGTCGAAAACCCAGCTTTTGCCGACGATGACCAGGAGAACGAGGACACACAGCGCCGCCAGGGCCAGGACCGCCTTGCCGGAGAGGCCTTTCTTCGGCGGCTCTGTGGCGAACGCCCACTCGCTGGTCCAGCTGGTGCCGTCGAAGTACCGCTGCAGCCCGTGGCCTACCCCTGCGGGATCGGGGTACCAGCCCGGCGCCGACTTCGGCGGGGGCGGCGCCTGTTCAGGTGGCATTGCTCCAGTTTCGTCGTGACAGAGCATCGCGGCTACCCGCCCCCCGCGGCAGCACAACCCTATGGCGCCTTCCGGAGGTCGGCGAGCGAACGCTTGAGCCCACCGTCCATCCGGATCTGGACGGCCGCCACCGCCACCATGATCGCGGCGGTCACCAGGTGCACCACCGCGTCGGTCGTGTTGTTGGGAAAGTTGAAGACAATGGCCACTTGATGCGAGAAGAAGGCCCAAATGCCCGGCAGCGCACCGGCTATCGCGGCAAGCAGTAGATACAACACGGACCACGACTTGCGCATAGCGAACACCAGGCCGGGCGCGAACAGCGCCAGTCCGGCGACGGCGTGCCAGCCGTTGTAGTCCATTCCGAGCAGCTGGACGGTCGGCGCGGTGGGTCCGGTCGCGAAGCTGGGATTGATGACGAGGCCGATCACCGCCTGAACGACATGAAAAACACAAATGATCAGCAGCCCGACCTGGGCGAAACTCCACCTCACATTGCACCCCCTTGTGCGCGGCGAGATGTCCCGAATACTACGCTCGGTAGTAGATCGGGGTCAACGAAAGCAGTGGCTACGCTGTGCCGTCGTCCCGTTCGATCCAACGGGTCAGCGCGTCTTCGAGCGCGGTCGCGACATCGACACCGGCGCTGTCAGCGGCCTGCTCAAACCGCTCGACCAAGTCTGTGCGGACCGAGGCGCCCAACCTGGAGAACGGTGGCTTCGGCTTTGGCGGCAGGTCTACAGGCACGTGTCGCGCGACGGACGCGTCGATGATTTCGCGCAGTTCCGGTATCTCGTCGAGCAACGTGGCGAGATCGTCGCGCTCTATCCGTAATAACTCCGCTGGCCCCATCGTCGTCACGGTCGCGGAACGCAGTCTGCCACGGTGCAGCGCCGCTTCGCCGATCACCTCGCCGGGCCCCAGCGCGGCGACGCGGTCCTGGCCGACGTACACGCCCACCTCGCCGCTGAGCAGGATGTAGCAGGAGTCCGACGGAGTCTGCTCATGAATCAGGGGCAATGTTGCCGATGTCGCGGTGCGATGGGCTACTCGGGTGAGACGCTGTAGTTGAGCATCCGAGAAGTTATCGAATGTGGCGTACCCGCGTAGTCGCCGAGCGTCTTCCTCGTATTGCTTCGCGTCGGCTTTCATTGCGGACTCCTGACGTGCGATGTGCCGCTGACATCGACGAGCGTAACGCGGATTTACGCAGAGCCGCCGGCGAATGTCAGTTCCGGCCGGGGATCTTCATCACCGTCCGTACGATGGGCAAGAGCGACTTTTGCCAGAGGGTCGACGGAATGCCAAGCGGCGGATCAAGATTGAACACGCGTGCGGTCGCGATCGTCTGCGATTCGGTGTACTTCAACAAGCCCTCGGGGCCGTGGCGGCGCCCGACGCCGGACTGGCCCATCCCGCCCATCGGTGCGCCGAGGCTGCCCCACGCGAACGCGTACCCCTCGTTGATGTTCACGGTTCCCGATCGCAGCCGGGCGGCGATCTGCTGGCCGTCCGCGGACGAGCCGGCCCACACGCTGGCGTTGAGCCCGTACTCGGTGGCGTTGGCCTTCTCGACGGCCTCATCGACGTCGGCGACCGGATAGATCGAGACGACCGGCCCGAACGTCTCGTTGGCCGCGCACTCCATCTCCGGCGTGACGTCAGTCAGCATCGTCGGCTCGTAGAACAGCGGCCCGATGTCCGGTCGAGCCGTGCCACCCGCAATCACCTTCGCGCCCTTGGCTTTCGCGTCGTCCACATGGTCCGTCACCGTTTCCAGCTGGCCGGCCGAGATCAGACTCCCCATGTCGATCGAGAAGTCATACGCGGTGCCGAGCTTCATATTCCGTACCGCGGCGCCGAACTTGCCGATGAAATCGTCGGCGATGTCTTTCTCGACGTAGATCCGCTCGATGGAGATGCACAGCTGGCCCGCGTTCGAGAAGCACGCGCGGGTGGCCGCCTTGGCGGCCTTGCCGAGGTTGGCCCCCCGCGTGACGATCATCGCGTTCTTGCCGCCGAGTTCGGCGGAGAAACCGATCAGCCGGCGGCCCGCGTGCTCCGCGAGTTGCCTGCCGGTGGCGGTCGATCCGGTGAACATCAAGTAGTCGCAGTTGTCGATGATCGCGGTGCCGACCACCGAGCCCGGCCCCGGCACGATCGCGTAGAGCGCTCGCGGCAGGCCGGCCTCGTAGAGCAGCTCGGCACATGCGAGCGCGCAATACGGGGTCTGGCTGTCCGGCTTGAGCACCACGGCGTTACCGGCCAGCAGCGCGGGCACCGAGTCGGACGCCGTCAGGGTCATGGGGTAGTTCCAGGGTGAAATCACCCCGACCACGCCCTTGGGTTGGTAACCCACCGTGGTCTTGCCGATCCCCGGGAGCAGCGCCTGCACCGTGCGGGGCTTCAGCAGATCCGCCGAGACGCGTGCGTAGTAATTCGCGTTCGCTACCAGGTCGACGATCTCCTCCTGCGCAGCCCATCGCGCCTTGCCCGCCTCGGCCTGCAGGAGATCCATCAGGAACTCGCGGTTCTCGACCACCAGGTCGCGATACCGGCTGATGACATCGATGCGCTCGCTGACCGGACGGTTCGCCCAGCCGGGCTGGGCCGCGCGCGCATCGGCGAATGCGGCTTCGACGTCTTCGGCCGTGCCGACGGGGATGGTGGTCATTGGCCTGCCGGTGAAGACCTCGTCGATCGTCCTGGTCTGGCGTGCGGTGGCGTCTTTGATCGCGGCCAGCTGGCGCAGGCGGTCGAAGACCTCGGCTGACGGTGCGGGCATGTCGTTACCTCTCGAAAAAGCGCGGGCGTCCAAAACACCAGACTATTGGCTT
>Ga0134125_10007791_pt1 | contig 12070 bp, 8 predicted proteins | sample KB31751_FD_96464 | JGI IMG/M metagenome (GOLD analysis project Ga0134125, IMG submission 96464) | Terrestrial soil microbial communities with excess Nitrogen fertilizer from Kellogg Biological Station, Michigan, USA - KB3-175-1 | ecosystem: Environmental > Terrestrial > Soil > Unclassified ... | reverse complement strand
ATCCCGGCGCATGCTATCGGTACCGATTTTTCCGCACCTGACCGACGCGCAACAGATACGTGTTTGCGATCTGGTGGCGCGAATTTTGCGGTCACCATGAGGACCAGAGAGCGGAACGCTCGGAGGACACGGACCGCACGTCAGGCCCGCCAAACCAACGCCGGCAATGGCTTCGCCTGGAGTCTCGTTAATACCGCTGCGACCAAATTTGGGACCTTTGGTATAGGCGTCATTCTGGCGCGTGTTCTAGGACCTGAGGCCTTCGGAACTTACGCTGTCGCGCTCGTGGCCCTACTGGCTGTCTTGAGCTTTAATGAACTTGGGGTGAGCCTGGCCATCGTCCGCTGGCCGGGTGACCCGAAACGGATAGCAGCCACGGTAGCGACCATTTCCACCGTCAGCAGCCTCATTTTCACGCTCGCGGCTTTCGCCGCAGCGCCGGCATTTACAGCCTTGATGGGTGCTCCTGAAGCAACGTCAGTGGTACAAGTTCTGACGTTCAACGTCTTCATTGGCGGACTTGTGGCTACACCAGCGGCTTTGTTGCAGAGGAATTTCAATGAGAAGGCCCGCACGGGGATTGATCAGGTCAATGTCTGGATCGGTGCCGTCTTGTCTGCGGGCCTCGCCCTTGCCGGCATGGGCGCTATGTCCTTGGCCATCGGTCGTTTAGCGGGCGCAGCCGTTTCCGGTGCTCTCTTTGTCCTGTATTCGCCCTTGCCATTTAGATTCGGCTGGAATCGAGAACACGTCCCAGCGTTGCTGAGGTTCGGGTGGCCGTTGGCTGGTACAAGCATCGTGTTGTTTTTGGTCGGGTACGCTGACCAAATCATCGGCGGACACGTTCTAGGCGCCACCACTTTGGGGTTCTATGCGTTGGCCTTCAACCTCGCCTCTTGGCCGCTTGGCCTAGTTTCACAACCACTTCGAAGGGTCGCACCAGCAGCATTTTCAAGTCTTCAAGCCGACCCCGAACGCATGAAACAAACCATGAATTCATTAGTGGGCCTCGTTGCGGTTGCGACGCTCCCAGCTTTTTTGGCACTAGCAGGTGCGGCGCGGCCGGTTGTCGTTTTCGTGTATGGCCACGAGTGGCTTCCGGCCGCTGCTGCTTTGTCATGGTTAGTTGTCGCTGCGGCCTGCCGTGTTTTCCAAGAGCTGATCTACGACTATCTCGTGGTCCTTGGGCGGACAGCGGCGATATTCCGCATCCAAATCACGAGTTTGACGATCTTAATCCCGACATTGCTTGCCGGGGCACACATCGGTGGGCTGGCCGGAATAGCAATGGCGCAGGCAGGCGTGGCGGTCATCGTGACATTGCCGCTATACCTTCGCCAACTTCGCCAGGCTGACCTCAAATTACGTGGCCTTTTCCAGAGCGCCCTGGCCGGACTCGCCGTGGGGCTGGCTTGTGGGTTCGCCAGCTGGGCGTTCTCACGCATGTCCATTCCGGGTCTCGGCGCCATCGCCCTGGCCGGTGGCTGCGCGATCCTGGCCAGCGGTCTGCTGCTGTGGTTCCGGAGAAAAGAATTGGTCCGCCTTCGTAGCATTGGCGACTTCACGGAAGTTGAGGCTGCATCATGATTGGCCGATCCTCCCGGCGGGACAGCCGCACCCGTCTGCGGGCCGTAATCGTTGGCGTTCTTGCGTTGGCTTTGGCAGCCTGCACGGGAGGAAGCCGAGCAGGGGTCGAGGCCGACCCGAATCAGGAGAATGCAGTGCAGACTCACGGTCCAACCAATGTGGAGATTCTCCATCTGAACCGGGTTCCGTGGGAAGGCGGTCCAGAATATTGGAGGCACTTCAGTCGAGCGGACGCCGCCGGCTGGAGCCGGGATGACTTTTTTCCGATCGTGGCTTGGTTCGACAGCGTCAGCACGGATGAGGAAGCAGCATACGACAAATCCATTGGTATAAACACTTACATCGGCATGCCCGAGACCACGCCCTACAGCCTATTTTCTGAAAATGACCTCTACTACATCGGTCCCCGGCTAAATGACACGTACACCGAAGGTTCTTCCAATTGGGTCGGGCAACTCTTGGGAGACGAACTCGACGGGCAGTTTCCCGAACCAGCCGCCGGACAAAAGTACATGCGCGAACGGGCGGAAGCTGTCCCAAGAGGATTTTTCAAATACGCCAATTTCACACAGATCGTCATTGGACAAGATATTTCTGATTCTGACGCTGAGACCTATGTGAATGAGTTCACCGATGTTGCATCGATGGATATGTACTGGTATTCCGTTCCGTATTGTTCTATCGAGCCATATCGCGACAACTACGTCGTTCCCATCGAGCAGGAATTCTGTCGGACGGCCTCCAGTTATGGGAAAGCAGTCCGGGCCATGAGAATTCGCGATGCCGCTGACAAGAAGATCCAGCCGATTTGGCAGTTTGTCGAAAACTACAACGGGGGACCGAGTGGCGAGCCGATGACCGCGCCCATTAGTCCTGACCAGCTCGAAGGCGCGGTTATGAGCTCATTGATAAATGAGGCCCGAGGCATCGTCTACTTCAACCAAAGCCTTTCCGGCGACTGTCAGAGCGGCAATGTATTTCGAGATACCCAAGTCAACGACGACTCGTGCATGACGAATACGGTTGGTGCCGCGGCACGTGTTAACGGCAAGATCCATGATCTCGCGCGGGTGCTAAACACCCAGAGTTATGCCTACGACTTTGGGCCTGGCCTGCAAACGATGCTCAAGGTTCTGGACGGGGATGCCTATATATTCGCCATGATCGACGGCAGCAGCAGACCAGGTAAGAGGCAATTCCATCTTCCAGACGGCATTACAGCGCAAGATATCGAGGTTCTTTACGAAGACCGCTCCTTGAAATCTCAAGACGGAGCCTTTTCTGATGATTTTCCGGACGAAGCCACATATCACATCTACAAGGTGGAGCTATGATTCCAGCCATTGACCACATCTTCCTTACGCGGTTCAATCTTCCTTCCGCCGGTGTTGAACATGCCATTCGGGCCCAGGAGGGGTGGCTGCGGGACAGGGTGGAGCTATTCGAAAGCGTTTGCCTGCCCTCGCTCAGGCAGCAGTCGGACCATGGGTTCGCTTGGATCATCTACTTCGATCCAGAGAGCCCCGCGTGGCTGCGAAAGTGGATAGTCAACATCAACGAGGACCGGATCTTCCAAGCCGTATTCCGGAAGGAAGTCACCGATTCGACCCTGTACGAAGACCTGTCTGGAGCAATACATGCCCGCACTGGCAAGTTGCTGACGACCAATATTGATAATGACGACGGACTGGCCGTTGATTTCGTGGAGCGTGCCAAACGAGCAGCGGCTCAGACTACTGCACCGCGTCAAGCTCTCTACTTCACCGAGGGACTGGTCAAACGGTCGAACGAACTGTACCTCCGAGCCGACAAACGGAACGCATTCTGCAGCGTCGTGGAATCCTGGGAACGGCCGGTGAGCTGCTGGGCGGATTGGCATAACTTGTTGGAACGCAGCATGCCAGTGCGTGAAGTTTCCGGCACCCCTGCATGGTTGCAGGTCGTACACGAGCACAACGTGAGCAACCGCGTCCGGGGCCAGAGAGTCTCCCCCGTGACCTACCGATCATTGTTCCCGGGGTTGTTGGAACATGTTCCCGCTCCGAGCCGTCTGGAACTGCTGACTGACCTGGTGGCGAAATCAGTGGTACGAGGAGCGAGCGAATGCATTCGCGCCGTAGCGAAGAAGATCCTGATGGGGCTCTTCGGCAAAGCCGGTGTTGAAAAACTCAAAGTGCTTATTGCTCGGAGCTTTACGCCGGGAGCGTGGAACAAAGTGTCCGCGAAATTGCGGATATGAATAAGGGGGCATTCATGAAAAACCGAAGCCTTTGCCGGCGGCCCCAGAGAGGAAGAGGCTCATGCTAGTTTGGGACTTCGTTCGGACGTGCTTGAAACGCTGGTACATTATCGTTGCTGGTCTGCTTCTCACAGTCGTCGGCGCATACGGCACCTATCAGAGCACGCCGATTACGTACGAGGCGACAGCTAGCCTCGTTCTTATCCCTCCGAAGGACTCGGTGGTGATCGGCGATAACCCCTATCTCTATTTGGGAGGGCTTGATCAAGCACTCGGGGTCGTCTCGGTGCGCATGACCTCGCCGGACGTCACCAAACTTCTGCGTCAACAATATCCAAATTCGACCTTTACCGTGTCCAAGGACCTGACGACGACCGGACCGATCATGGCCATAAACGTGACTGGCAGTGACGCGCGAAGCACCCTCAACTTACTCGGTTCGGTAGTGGACTTGGTTCCACGTCAACTCACGGATCTGCAGGAAGCCTTGAACGTCCCCAAAGGTTCCAGAATCGGTTCTCTTCCATTGGCGCAAGACGATGAACCCACCGCGCTTACCAAGGATCGCCTCCGTGCCGTTCTCGTTGTCGGCGCCGCGGGATCAGCATCGACGCTCCTGATGACAGCCGGCTTCGACCGGTTAATGCTATCGCGCCTCGATCGGCGTTCGAGGCGCTCGCCGTCACGCAAGAAAGGGAAAGCGAAGCGAGTGCCACTACCTGATGACTTGGCGGAGTTGCCGGGGCAAGACCTGCGCAAAGCCGAGGGCGAGGTTCCCGCTGCACCCAATGCAAATGCCCATGGGCGAGGGAGCGTACGCTCCGCGGAGCGTGTGGTGAAGGTGGAACGGCCGGACCGGGACCCGCCGTCCGGCGGGGTTTCTTCCAGCCCGGCAACTGAATTTCCACGTCGTGGCATCGTTACCATCGACCGGAGTTGAGAATGACCTTGCCTAGCAGGATGGTTCTGAGGAACCCGACCTCGATTGCGCGTACGCCGATGGACGCGACGACTGTCCTGACCATCTACGCGACGCTGCTTCTGGCTATCCCCTCTGATCTGGCCGTTGGGCCACTGGGTGGCGCTGGCTCACCTTCAGCATTGTTCGGCTTAGGAATGCTCCTATGGTGGTGTTGGCATCAGGTGCACCTCCGGCGTGGGGCCGATGCTGTCTTCATCTGGCACCCCGTAAGAACAGCTTTTGCGATCTTCGTGCTTTTCGTGCTGGCCAGTTTCGTTGTCGCTTCAATTTCTCCATTGCCGATGGCGGAGGCCAACGGTGCCGATAGGGCACTGATTCAAGTTGCAGCATTCGCCGGTATTGTCGTCGTGTCCCACGACGGGATCCCCACCCGGGCTCGATTCCTCGCGTTGACGCGTCGAATTTCTCTCCTGGGGGGGCTGTATGCATCTCTTGGGCTACTTCAATTCACCACGCACAAGAGCTACGTCGACGCCATTAGCATTCCCGGGCTCCAGCCATCGGGCTTCGGAGGAATCGACATACGTGGTGGTTTCGTGAGAGCTTCCGCGACAGGCATACATTCAGTTGAATACGCCATGGTGCTGACCATGATCCTTCCTATCGCTTTGACGCTGGCCTTGCGCGACACAGAGCGTTCGAGAATCAACCGATGGTTTCCGGCCGTCGCGATACTCTTGGCCTCGGTGCTATCGGTCTCCCGCTCTGCGTTGGTTGGTCTTGCGGCCGTTATGGTCGTGCTGGTCATGTCATGGCGGCCCCGAGAACGCAAATTGGCATTGTGGGCGATCCTGGGATCCGGCGCCGCCATCTACCTGCTAGTTCCGGGCATGGCGGGAACGATGCTTGGCATGTTCGGAGGCAGCGATCCGAGCATCGCCTCGCGAACGGATAGCTATGGACTGGCCACCGCCTTCATCCGGGATGCGCCACTTCTAGGGCGCGGTATGGGAACTTTTCTTCCAGCCTATCGAATTCTGGATAATCAGTATCTGGGACTACTCATTGAAATCGGAATCCTCGGAACAAGCGCCTTTCTGGCCGTGCTAGTCGCAGCCATGGTTGTGGCCTACCGGGGTGGATGGCGGACCCTGCCGGGCCTGCACAGAGACCTCGCCACTGCAGTGATGGCAGCTGTCCTGGGCGGGGGGTTGCTCACGGGATTCTTCGACGCCTTCAGCTTCCCGCAAGCATGTGGTCTTCTGATGATGGCAACTGGGCTATGCGGTGCATATCGTTCTCTAGCTGATGGCCAGCTGGAGGCACGACCGTGAAGAATGATGGACCGAAAGCTTCGCGTTCTGTGATCGTTGCCGCCGGCAGACGGTGGTACGTGTTCGTTGCCGTTTTGATGCTGTTCGTGCCGCTGGCCCTTCATGCCAGTTCGGTGCGTGGAGTGTATTGGGCGAAGTACGACGTGGTGTTCCTGCTCCCACCTGGGGCATCGGATAACAACGCATTGCGCAATGGGGCAAGCAACATCGTCTTCTATGCCGCGATGATACAACGCCAGTACACGTCCACTCACAAGGTCGTTAAGGTGCAGACAAATGGGGCCCCGCTATACGGCAGCGGCGTGCGTTCAGGCGTTTCTATGTACCTACCGGACACCGGTGGACAATGGCAGTCGAATTTCAACAGGCCGGCCATAACGGTTGAAGTCGTTGCAGAAACGGAAGCAGAAGCCAACTCACTGGCCGGAGCGACGGCAAGGCAGATACGCGATATGGCGCTAAAGCCGCAGGCAGATCTCGGGGTCGTCCCGAAAGCCTACATTTCGACTACGACCAATCCAGAGCGGCCGACGGCCGAGTATGTTGACGTTCGCAACAAACGTGCAGTTGGTGCGACCGCGCTAGTGGCTTTGGGCGCGGGTACCGGGCTGGCCGTACTCGTGGACGTGGTCATCTTTAGAGTTTTCTCCCGGCGTCGGCGTAACGCCACACGCGCCCAAGTGGCCGCGGAATCCGCAACACTTCTCCAAGCGTCGCTCGGATTATCTAAAAAGGTGGAATCATGACCGGACAAGCGGGCGAATCGGTGAAAACGGATGAACGGGTCTCCAGCATCATTGGGAACGCGGCGGAATTTCGGCTCCTCGTTGATCGTGCACGGCGCCATCTGAGCGACAACAAAGTTGGACGAGCCGCTGAAGACCTGCAGCAAGCAGCTTCTTTTGCCTGGTTCAATCATCCCGGCTTCTTTGCGGATCCCGAGTTCGAAGGTCTGTTGGCGAAGATCGGGCTGCGACTCCCGGCAAATCGGAATCGTCGAAGTCGAAAGTCATTCGGTGGGAAACGTGTGGTTCTGCACGTCGCGACGCAACTGTACCCGACGGGCGGACATACGCAGATGTTGGGCCGATGGCTACTTGATGATTCCGGATCGAATCATCGGGTTGTTACTGTCCGCCAAGGCTCCACGCCATTGCCAGAAAAAGTCACGCACATGCTGTCCGAGCGTCCCCTACAACTGGACCGGCTGGCAAATACACTACTCGACCGTGCCAGTAGCCTCCGTCAGCAAGCTCAGGAAGCGGATTTCGTGATAGTCCATGCTCATCCGGACGACGTCGTGCCGGCCATTGCGCTGGCTGGACAAGCGACGCCCTGCATCTATGTCAACCATGCTGACCACGTCTTCTGGGCAGGCTCGTCGGTCGCCACCCTCCTGCTGCATCTGCGATATAGCGGAGCCGAATTGTCGGTGGCGCGGCGAGCGGTTTCTCAAGAACGTTCATTCCTCATGAACCGACCGTTGGCACCTGCGGCTAAGGGCCTGTCAAGAACTTGTGAGAGGGAAAGACTCAGCATCCAAGCGGGCCAGATTGTACTTGTTACGGCGGCATCTGCCACAAAGTATGTTCCGATCGACGACCCGGGGCTTCTACCTCTTCTCGAAGCCGCGGTGCTGGCGGATCCTAGACTCGTCGTTCTTGCGGCGGGGCCGTCGCCAATCGGTGACTGGGCGCTGGCCAGCGCCCATACGGGCGGACGCATCACTGCTCTCGGCCCCCTCCAGAGTGTCCAGGGCTTGTTTGCTGCAGCGGATATCTACGTGGACTCATACCCCTTTTCCTCACTGACCTCGCTCTTGGAAGCAGGTAGCCATGGTCTGCCCTGTGTTAGTTTCAGGGGGCACTCCGAAGAATGCGCAGTCCTCGGGGCCGACAGTCCGCATGTTGAGCGAGACATCAGCTATCCGCACACCAAAGAAGCGTTTCTTGCCACCATCCGGCAACTGGGGGACGACCCCGGGGTCCGTCGTGAGCAAGGGGACCAGCTGCGGACAGCCATTCAGATGAGCCATGGGCATTCTTGGGGATCAAATTTGGAAAACTTGTATGCACGGGCACACAAAGCTGCATCCCATAGGCCGGAAGGACTCGAAGCAGCCGTTTCGGTTGGACCGCTCGACGTTGCAGTCGCCGCCTTACAGGAGCGGACCGGCTATGCCCTTGGGGCGGTGGGAGCTCAGCGATCTGTGCTGAGTGTCATGTCGCCTTGGCGTCGTCTAGCTGCCTGGCTGCAGATCCGAAGAGCAGGAATCCGGGTGCGTCCGGCGGAGTTGCTGTCTGATGGTCATCGCATCCGCTTCGAGGAGACGGTGGTGTCCGTACGCCGCCTGATGAGTACATGAACCGACACGACGGAGCTATGCGACTCCCAAGGGACGCGCAGACTTCTGTTGCCAGGCATCGGGCCGTCGCGCGGTGACCGGCCCAGTGAGAAGCCAAAAGCCGATAGCTTGGTCGTAACCTATAAGCTGGTCGGGAGTAGTCAATCTGCGTCCTATGCGTGATAGATACTCCGCGGTCAGGTTCGTGAATAGTTGGGAGCCGGTATCCAGATCGGTGCTCGGTAAGCCCTCCACTTCATCTATGGACATGGCCCGAAACGTTAGCTGCCGTCCCCGGCGCGGTAATCGAATTCCATTGCCAAGCGACCGATCGACGAACTCCATATCGCAGACATTGGTCACTGAGAGTCTGTCTACGCCAGCACGTTCCATGGCTATATCGACATCGAATCGGATGTCTGAAAGTACAAGTCGTCGCCTATCGACTTGCTTTCGAACTTTATAGGCCCGCCAAGACGCCTTCAACCATCGGAGTCGCCAACGGTTGCGCTCGAGCAGGTGTGGAAGGGTCCTCGGGCGCTCGCCACCTATGACACCACAGGTCGTCATGAGTGGAGTGAGTTCCGGGTAGAGCCTGGCGACGTGCTCATGGGCTTCGGTGAGTAGCGCAAGATTGATGGTCAGGCTATTGTGCGTCAGCGGAATGTTGACCGCAGAAACGCCCTTGCCCAGCCGTCGCATGCGTGCACCGTATTCCACGGCGTAGGCATGCCAGGCGAGTTCACTGTCCTCCGAGAGCGGCTCCTCGCGTAGTTGTGGTGTGGTCGCCATGAAGAGCACTTCGTCGAGACTTTCAACGTCAATACTCGAATCTGCTTTCGTCCCCGAAACGATCACTCGGTCCCGCACTTGACCCCGCAAGTTCCCCGCTCTATCAATGCCAATGGCCCCGATGAGTCCCTCCTCGGGGTGAGACAACAGGTAGGCGGCTGCTTCCTCTAGACGGGCGAGGGAATGAAGGAACACATCCTGGTGGACAAAAGCGCAAACAGCATTGCGGGCCTGGCCCACGCCGTAGTTGAGCGCCGCTCCAGCCGTGCTGAATTGTTTATCCGCATTTTCGATAACAATGAGTTCTGTTAGGGGCGCAGTGGTACGTCCCTCGTTGACGGAGCGCTGAAGACAGGCGTTAAGAACAACGACGTCGTTGGAGACGCAGATAATGGTGACGGGAATCCGGGGCAGCGGGGGCACGGAGGTGTTCAATTGTTCCTCTCCTGGGTACTAATCGCCGGTGTAGATAACATCGACGAAGTAGTTAGTGTTGTTCCAAGAACCGGTTGGTATGGTGCCGCCGCTGCCATATGCGTAGCGCCCGTTCCAAGGTGAAGGGACTACAGCGGCGGCGGGAAGGGACCCCCACTTAAAGTCCGGGGCGTAGTTATACCCTCCTCCCGGGACCAAGTAGGAAACGGTGTAATCGCCAGGTTCGAGCACGACGGGCGTGTCGAAGGCAGCGAATTCCCATCCCGAGGGGGTCTCGTCATTGAACGGCACACTCGCGAGAAGCGTGCCATCAGCTGCGTATAGGTAACCGGTGTGTTGGCCGGTGTTCACCGCTGACTTATAAAATGCCACTCCACGGGCGGAAACCGGTGAGGTCACTGAGAATCCCATTCCCAATTCCACCGAGTTGCCGTCGTCCGTGACAGCGGCGTCTACTGGCGGCATTCCAAACACCGATTTCGCGTTCTCCGGGAGCGCCGGCGGTGGAGCCGGGCTGTTCGTAGGGGAAGCACTCTCGCTCACAGGTGCGCTGCTGGTTTGCGGTGGTGACGTGGTGGCACTCTGGCTAACTGCCGGTGTGGTCGACGTTGATGTGGCTGGGATCTGTGTTTCGGAAGGAGACGGCTCGGCCGAGGGTTCCGGAGACGTCGTGGGCGACGGTGGTGTCGCCGCTTCGATCGTGCGGTAGATCAGGTCGGCGAAATAGTTGGTGGAATTCCAACTTGAATCAGGCATTGTGCTTCCGTCGCCATACCGGTATACGCCATTGTTCCCCTCTATTGTCAGCGCGCCGACAGCTGCTGTCTGCCCCAGTCCGCCGGCAGTGCTCACGTAGCCACCCTGAGGGGCGAAGTATGAAACGGTGAACACTGTTCCGGCGGGGAGAAGCACCGGTTCTTCCAATGGTGCGGTTTGCCAACCACTGGTGGTCGTAGCTGGAAACGTGACCGCCGCAAGTCGCTGACCACCCGATGACCATAGCGAGCCGGTGTGCTGGCCAACAGCATCCGAGGCTCGGTAGTACCGGATGGCGCTCACTTCGATGTCTTTCGATGTCTTGAGTCGCAGGCCGAGTTCAATCTGGCTCGAATCATTAGGTGTCAGGTTTTCCGGGATTGTCGATCCCAGAAAGGATGATGGTTCGCCATCGGCTGAAAGAGTCGTGAACGTCCACGTCACAGGGGCCAGAGTGGAACCTTCCGTGGACTCCAGACCCGCAATGGTGACCGATATCGTTTTCCCCGCTGGAAGCTTTTCAGCGGGAACGAACGAGACGGTTTTTCCGTTATCGGAGAGCCTCGTGCTGCCAGCGATGTTGTCGTCCCCCGTCGCAGATGCGGTCATCGTGTACCCGTCTTTGAGCGCGACGTTGAAGGTCGCGCTGGGTGACGAGTCCAAGGACACATCAACGGAACCGGACCCTGGGCTCTGTTTCGCAATTGTCAGGGGTACGGCGTCAGGCGCGAAGGCGACGTCCACGAGGTAGCTTGTAGAAGTCGTTGCCGACGGGTATCAGTTGGAATAGCTGTACTGGCCGGACTCCCACTTCGTGTTCACTGGACCGAAGTCGTGGGCTTCAGCGAACGCTCCGAGCGTGGCCGAATAGGGGCCAGTCGTCGTGTAGGAGGCGACGTACTCAGTTCCGCTCGCGATGGCAACGGGCGTGTCGAACTTGGCGTATTGCCAACCGGAAACGGACGCAGTGCCAAATGTGACCTCTGCAAGTTTCGTTCCGTCCGTCGTGTACAAACGACCGGTGTGTGGTCCCGGATTGGATGCATCCCGATAGTACTTCAATCCCAGGAGTTTGCCGGGTCGGTCCGTCGTGAATCTGGTGCCGAGCGTCAGGACGGAATTATCGTTGATGTATCCAATATCGGGAACATCGGAGTCGTTGTAGATGCCACATGGGCAGTCGTCTGCCGCCCTTGTCGGCAACACTGAGCGGAACGACCATTCGGCTCCGGCCGAGATGGTATGCCCGGCGTCGTCCGCTGCGGCGATGGTAGCTGTATAGCTCGTTCCTTCGGCCAGTGGATCCTGAGGCGCGAACTTTGCCCTTCTTGTGGTTGCATCGTAGTTCGTTGAACCTGGGACAGCCGTCCCAGCTGCAGTATGGACAGTGATTTTCACGCTGCCAGCGACCACTGGTTTAGACAGCGTGGCCGCAATTTCCGTCGACGTGGGCACACTTACCGCGGTATCGCGCGGCGATTGCCCAGTGGCTTGGAGCGGCACGGCACTCATGGGTTGGAACAGCGCGTCGACGTAGTAGTTGCCTTGCTGGTAGCTGCTGGCCGGGAAGCCCCCCGACGTGTCGTAGACGCCAGCTGGGTCGGTTCCGAATCCCCCGGCAACAGTTAGAGGTTGTTGCGTGATACCGCGGTAGGCAAAGT
>Ga0134125_10007790_pt1 | contig 12070 bp, 8 predicted proteins | sample KB31751_FD_96464 | JGI IMG/M metagenome (GOLD analysis project Ga0134125, IMG submission 96464) | Terrestrial soil microbial communities with excess Nitrogen fertilizer from Kellogg Biological Station, Michigan, USA - KB3-175-1 | ecosystem: Environmental > Terrestrial > Soil > Unclassified ... | reverse complement strand
GCTTTTAACTGCAATTACAGTTTTAATCAATATTTCAAACAACGTTATTTGCTAATCTCACGATTGGCGCTTTTTAAACTCAATTTGCATTAAGCAAATTGGAATATGTTGTACCACACTCACAAGGGAGAGGGAGTTAAAAACGATAGTATTTAACCTTTCAGCTTTACCTTTCTCCTCATCCCTTAACCGATTCCACCCAGGCGTGGGCCATCAGGGCCTGCCCGGCCACCGAGGGGTGTACACCGTCACCGGTCCAGTAGGGCGAGGGTTGTATTTCAGCGGCCTTATCGAACAGGGTTTGATACGGAACGAATGTAGCATGGTATTCGGCTGCAATATCGCGGGCAGCTTTACGGAACAAGTCGAATGTGGGATACCACCTGTCGTCAACCGCTTTAACCCCTTTTAATGCAAAGGGCTCGCAGATAACAAGCTTTACATCCGGCAAGGCCTGTTTGGTACGGTCGAGCAGTTTGTGATAGTCGGTAATGTAAGTTTCGATAGTGCCTTTATACGGCGGGTTTCCCAGGGTGTGCCAAAAATCGTTTACACCGATATGGATGCTTAAAACGTTGGGCTTTAACGCCAGGCAATCGGCGTCCCAGCGTTCCGCTAACTGGTAAACCTTGTTGCCGCTTACCCCTTTATTGTAAATCTTCAAATTTTTATCGGCATGCTTAAACAGCAAGTGGCCGGCAGCTATATGGACGTAGCCCGAACCCAGGGCGCCATTGCTGTTATAATCGTTGGCCTTATGGTCGCGCCCCCAGTCGGTGATCGAATCGCCCTGGAAAAGAATAACGTCATCTTTATTTAGTCCAACCTTTTTAAAATTCTCGCCGGCAAAGGCAGCCGAAACGATTTGCGGAAGCGCCAGGGTGGCGACGGTTCCGATGGAAGTGATTTTTAAAAAATCGCGGCGCGTGTTTTTGTTCATAAGTATTTGTTTATAGTCGATAGTAAGAGAACGGAGATGCTAATATAAGATTCTTTTGTTTTAGAAAGATAATATCTGGTTGTACAACGCCCGCTCCCGACTATGGACTCTCTCCAAAAACCGCTAACTTCGCGGCGATGTATTCGCTGATCAAACCCCTGCTTTTCAAATTTGACCCGGAAAAGGTGCACTATTTTGTTACTGCCAACCTTAAACGGTTTAACCGGTTTCCTGGCGGCGCGGCTTTAAGCCGGTTGTTGTGGGACGTTGAAGGCGTACGGTTAGAAAAAGAAGTATTTGGTTTGAAGTTTAAAAATCTGGTGGGCCTGGCTGCCGGGTTCGACAAAAACGCGGAGTTGATGGGCGAGATGGCCAACCTGGGCTTTGGTTTTGTTGAGATAGGTACCGTAACACCGTTGCCGCAGCCGGGCAATCCTAAACCGCGTATGTTCCGGCTTCCCGATGATAGCGCGTTAATAAACCGGATGGGTTTTAATAACGATGGGATGGAGGTGGTGGCAGAGCGGTTGGCCGCTTTTCGCAAGACCGCGACAGGCATTAAAAAAAACCTGATCATTGGCGGAAATATCGGGAAAAATAAAATTACCCCTAATGAAGATGCCGTAAACGACTATGTAAAATGTTTCGACCGGTTGTTTGACGTGGTTGATTACTTCGTGGTAAATGTAAGCTCGCCGAATACACCCGGCCTTCGCGCCCTGCAGGAAAAAGAGCCTTTAATGCAGCTGCTCAACACACTTCAGCAGCGCAACCTGAGAAACGGGATAAGCAGGCCGATTTTGTTAAAGATAGCACCTGACCTGACCGATGAACAACTGGACGATATCGTACAAATAGTAAAAGAAACGGGCATAGCCGGTATCATCGCAACCAACACGACAATAAGCAGGGAGGGATTAACGTCGAAAGACGCGTTAAAGATTGAAACGGGTGGATTAAGCGGCAAGCCGCTGACTAAGCGCTCGACGGAGGTGATCCGTTATCTTTCAAAAAAGTCAAACGGAGCATTCCCGATAATCGGCGTGGGCGGCATTCATTCGCCCGAAGATGCGATTGAAAAATTAAACGCCGGCGCTTCGCTGGTGCAGCTTTATACCGGGTTTATTTACGAAGGGCCGGGACTGATCGGCAGGATCAACAAGAAGATTTTATCGGAAAGATAATTTAAGGATTGGTCGATTTTTGCCTAATATCAAGGCAATCCTCGAATCCTATAATCAAGGTTCCGACGACTATTTCGCAGCGGCAGCTTTTTGTAAAGCAGCGTTGTTTTTTGCGATCTGGCTATTTTTTGGCTCGGCAGAACGGCTGCCGGCCTCTAAGTTGGTAGCCAGTTTTAAAAACTGAACCTCTAAGCGCGAAGTAGTTTTGTTTTTCCGGTCTTTTCTTTTTAAACGGGTAACGCCCATGATATTTTTATTTTAATGTTTTATTATCGAGGTCGGGAGCGGATTCGAACCGCTGTAAAAGGTTTTGCAGACCTCTGCCTAGCCACTCGGCCACCCGACCATTTTTCAAGGTTGCAAAAGTAGCAATAATTTACGGGTTGCCAATATTTATTTATAGGATTTTCTGCTTACTTCCGAACAAAACAAGGCCGTAGCGATGGCTACATTTAACGACTCGGCGGCCCCGGCACGGGGAATGGTAACGGCTTTGCCGATCATTTTTTCCACGCCCGGACGCAAGCCGCTGCCCTCGTTGCCCATTACAATTAAACCCTCGCGGCCAAACTCGGTCAGATAAATGTTGCCGCCGTTTAGCATAGCGCCAAATATGGGGAGATCGACTTGCGCTAAAAAGGGTTCGAGTTCGATATAGTGCAGGGTCGTCCGCGAAAGCGAACCCATGCTTGCCTGCACCGCCTTAGGGTTATATGCGTCTACGGTATCAGACGAACAAATGATATGTTTTATGCCAAACCAATCGGCTATACGGATAATGGTGCCTAAATTGCCTGGATCCTGTATACCATCCAACACCACCGAGAACTTTTGCTTAAGCTGTGTGTTATCAAGCGCGGGCCGGGCCGGTATTTTCACAACGGCCGCAACGTCCTGGGGTGTTTTCAGGCTGCTGATCTTTTTAAGCTCATCGTCTGAAATTTGGTGCAGGTTTATTTTTTGGGATAATTTCAGCACTTTTGGATCGAACGATGCGGTATAATAGATTGCATCAATTTGATACGGGGATTTAATAAATTCGACGATAGATTTATCACCTTCAACCAAAAATAAACCATGTTCCCTGCGATCTTTTTTATTTTGTAAGGACTTAAGTAAACTGATTTGAGATTTTGAAAGCATATAATATACGCGGTTACCGCCTTACAATATTAAGTATTCTTCTGCTCTTTATGCTTTCAGGCTGCAGTTTAACGCGTGGCATTAAAGATAACCAGGCCCTGGTGCGCAAAATAACCATGAAAGGCATGGATGACGATTATGCCGAAGCCGCGGTAAATTATGTCGACAAGGAGCAGCAGCCGAATAACTGGCTCAACCTGCAATTTTATTACCTCTTCAGCAATCACGGGAAAAGAGGCATAGGCGAAGCGCCCCGTATACTCGACAGCAACCTGGTTGAGTTTTCACGCATACAGATAGAACGATACCTGCGAAGCAAGGGGTATGTAAAGGCCCGCGTAGTTGATACGATCAACATTAAAAAAAAGCGGGCCGAACTGGTATTTAGCGCTGTGGAAGGGCCGATGTTTAAAATACGCAGCTTTAAAGACAGCATATACGACAAAAAAGTGCGCGACCTTTACCGGGCGAAGCGGCCGCTGTTTTCGCACGTACGGCCCGGCGGCCGTTTTGATACCGACAGCCTGGCTTATGACCGCGACGAGTTTTACCTCATCATGAAACGTAACGGCTATTATGATTTTTACCGCCAGTACATCAACTTTAATTACGACTCGACGTTTAATAAGAGCGTCGTCGACCTGGTGATGATTATCGATAACCCTATCGGTAAGGCGGCACATCCGGTATACAGGATCAATAATACCTTGATAACGATCTCCAATAGCGCCGGGCGCACACCGGGAAAGGCCGACACCCTGCAGGTTGATTCGCAATATCGTTTTGTCGATTTTTCGCATCAGTTTAAGCCGCGCACGGTTACCGACTATATTTTTCAAACCAAAGGCCAGCTATATAATATCGATAAGCAAACCCTTACGACCTCGCGGTTATCAGAACTGAATGTATTCAGAAATGTACCCAACCCGACGTACACAAAGCTTCCTGATAGCACCAACAGGCTAAACACCAAGATTGACCTGGTGCCGATAAAAAAAATGTCAGACCGGGTAGAAGGGGAGTTCCTGTTCAACGCCGGGCAGTATGGCTATAACCTGGGCAATACGTTTACCAAACGCGACCTGTTTAAGTTAGCCGCTATATTGCAAATAAAGACCAATTACAGCGTGTTATTTGATAACGCGCATAATTTAACAAACCCAAATGGTATTGAGAACCAGGATTTCAGGGTAGGAGCGAGTCTTATTTACCCGCGACTTATCACGCCGTTCGATCTGCCGGTTTTGGGGCGGTATGGTATTCCGCATACTACATTTTCCTCCAACTACCAGCTTTTTTATCAGCGGGACCTGGTTACGCGCGTGAGCTTAATTAATTCAATCACTTATGATTTTGCCGAAACCGAACGTAAATTGCATACCCTTACGCCCATCGATATCGAGTTTTCGCACGGGGCAATTGACCCTGCCGCACAGCTATTATTACGAAAAAACAATTTATATTCATATGCCTACCTTATCGGGCGCACAGTATTCACATCGGGAAGCCAATATACTTTTCAATATAACGCCATCGAGTTAAACTCATATCGCAACTTTATTTATTTCCGTGGCAGCGCAGATGTAGGGGGTAATACACTAAGCTTACTTAGCAAGCTATTTAATACTTATAAAGATTCGCTTGGGGAGCGAAATTTTGCCGGAAGGCCCTTTGCACAATACGCCAAAGGCGAAACTGATGTGCGCGTTTATCGAACACTGGGCGGCGAACAGCAGTTTATCTTCCGCTTAAATACGGGAGTGGGCGTCCCTTACGGCAACAGCAAGCCGTTGAGGTTTAAAGATAGTACCTACGTGGGCGGCTTGATATTTGAAAAAAATTTTTACGTGGGGGGCGCCAGTGATATGCGCGCATGGCTGCCACGTACCCTGGGTCCGGGCCAATTTAACAGGGCATTATTTTACGGGCCGCCTGGCAAGGCCAACGCCCCGTCGGCAGGCGATTATGAACGCGCTAAACTGAAGTATATAGATCAATTCGGCGAAGTCAAAATCATTTCGAACCTCGAATACCGTTATAAAATTGTAGACGATTTTTTTGGTTCGATATTAAAAGGTGCGGTGTTTATGGATGCCGGCAATATATGGCGGTTGCAAGCCCAGCCCGGCGCACCCAATGTAGAGTTTAAATTAAACAACCTTTTCCAGTCATCAGCGATGGATATCGGTACCGGCCTGCGGTTCGATCTGGCATTTTTCGTTTTCAGGCTTGACGCCGCTTTTAAATTTAAAGATCCCCAGTTTAACGGTTCCGATCAATGGGTGTTGCTGAAGCATGGCAACGAACTGTTCCACACGGGGCCGTTCAAAGCCGCCTACCGCACCGCCAATAGCGGCGATACGTATAACTTTATGCAGCTTAATTTTGGTATCGGGATGCCGTTCTGAGATAGGTTAGCTGCTTTATTTTACCCTTCCTAACCCAAACTGGTCGCCGGTGCGCAGCGCTTTGCCGTTTTGCATATCCACTTCCACCATTTTTTCGCTGGCCACATTGTTATTATACTCATCTTTCAATGTTGAAAGCACCCTGCGCGTTTTGACATCGATCACTTCACCGCTCGAGGGGTAGGCATACCGGCCATCCAAACTAAATGTTATCCAGCCTGGCATGTCCTGCAGGGCAATGGTGGTTAGCTGCTGATAGGGCGCGGCCGCACTAAAAATGTGCAGGCGCATATTGTGCCCGTCACAAAGCCAAATCTCTTTTTCGTTGGGCGTGAGGCCGATGCCGTGACTTGGGTTGCCGTGACGGCGTACCGGGCCGCTGTCCCAGCCTTCTACAGCGATCCGCGCCAATTTTTTACCGCTTTGTAAATCGCCAACTTCGAAACCGAGTAAACTATCTATAGTTGCATAAACGCGCGTTTCGCGGCCATTGATGGTGAACGGACGTATAAAGTTTCCGAATGGCCCAACTTTGTGTGCGATGTTATGTGTTTTTGTATCAGCCACCGTTAACCAACGCGAACCAAGATCGTCAAGGTAAACATACTGTCCCGACAACCCATAAACCGTATTGTGCGACCGTTTGAAACCAGTTATCTTTTTAATTACTTCTCCCGTTTTACAATCCACCACATTCCAGGTATCATGCTCGAACGAGGGCAGGTACATCAGCTTTCCGTCGGGCGATACCGCCATCCGGTCGCAACCCCCTTCGTAAGTTTTTTCCCAGATGATCTTCCCCGTGCCCAGGTCGATCCGCTGCAGCGACTCTATGGTGCTGACATAAATACTGTTTAACGGCACGCTAACTGCTATGCCCTTAACATTTGAGGGTTTGCCGTTTGGGTGGAAGCCGCCTGTCGCTATCCGTTTTACCAGACGGTGGCCATGATCCATATCGAACACCAACAAGCCATGGCCGCCGTACCCCATATAATCCCGGATGCCGGGCACAGCCACAAATAAATAACGGCCCGAGAACGGCTCAGGCCTGCCCGCTAATTGCGCCCGCACAGACGAATAGATGGCCATAAGCATTAGCGCTATTAATAGCAATAAGCTGCGTGTTGCTTTTATCATCATATAAACATAACAAGTCCTTTTAACAACTGCAATAGTGGCGCATGGGTCTTATCCTAAAAAAATTAATGATGTGCCCGGCGTTCTTTTGCGGCCGGTATGCAGCGCAAAATCTTTATAACGCGTTGACTGTACCATTTTGTGAGAGAGGTACAGGTGCAACTGGCAAAATATTGTTTACTTAAAGTTAATTTTTATAGGGATTTTTTATTCTGTAACCTTACGGTTTGCCCTGAAAAAATAACAAACTTCACGCATCATATTCTTCCGGATTTTTGTTATATGGCAGTTAGTGTCAAACTGCGACTCATCACCATCCCTAAAAAATCCCTTTCAGCCCGTCGATAATACTTTCAAAAAACGTGGGGATGCTTAGCCCGTTATGATAATTGAAATACATAAAAATGGCAAAGATGATGATGGCGATAATGATGAACCGCTTAAACAGGTAAGCCAGTAAAACAAGCAGGCAGGGTATAACCAGCAAAACGATCCAGCTGATGTGGAAGGGGCTAAGCTTGTCATCGTGCTTATACACATAATAAAGCAGAGAATGGGTGCCGCTCTCGTTAATATGCCGCGCGTACAAAAAGGTCGACCGCAAGATTTTATGCCGGTAAAAAGCGGTGCCTTTATCAAATTGCAGGGTGTCCTCCAGGCCATTGATGGTAAAATCAAAAACGCCGCTAACGTTCTCCTGGATATTGCCAAGCGAGTCCGTGGCGACAATGGCTACTTCATTTTTGGCAAAGGGATTTTCCCTGATCACAAAATGGTTAATGGCCGGGCCGGCAAACGCTACCATCGCCGAAAAAATTAATAAGCAAAAAAGAAGTATGGATTTCTTCATCAGGGAAAGCTGGTTAGACAACGATAAAAGTAAAGGTTTTAAATAAAAGAACCATCATACCCGCCTAACGAATTTTGAACCTGTCTGCCGCAGGCTGATATAGAATATTTGAACTTACTCCATCATTTAATATTCTTTATTTGTCGTTTTAAACAAATATTCTGCCTGTTTAGCCGTTCACTTGCCGTCACAACATTAATACGGATTATTTTCCCAACATGTACAAACATTGCGTACTATTGGCTGTAATACACTTCTGCTGTATTATGCTAAACCCGGACGGCGTTAAATTTTTATGAACGGATTAAGTATTGTGATTGGCGCCGACCGGCCCGACCTGGTGAGGGATGAAACGCTGCCGGAGCTGTTTCGCGAGGCGGTGCATAAATTTGCCGACCGCCCCGCCCTTATTTTTCGTGACGAATCTTTAAGTTACACTGAACTGGACCGGTGGAGCGATGCCGTGGCGGCGTACCTGGCAAAAAATGGCATTGGGCGCAGTGCATATGTTGGCGTATGGTGGCAGCGTGGCCTGGAATTGCACGCAATAATTTTAGGCATCGCTAAAGCCGGTGCAACCTATGTGCCGGTTGACCGGGAAATACCCGCCGAAAGGGTAGAGGTAATATTGGAAGAGGTTGGCGCAGCGGCCTGCTTTAGCCTGCAGAAGCTCAACGCCGCTTGCCCGATGTTGAATATTCCTGAAAAAAGCCAGAGATCGAAAGTTTCTCCGCCAGCTGGCGGGGGAGACCCGATATCAATCGGGTTAGAGGGGGCTGGGGCTGCGGCTCCCATTGGCTCCGATTGCGCATATGTACTGTACACGTCGGGCAGCACCGGCAAACCCAAAGGCATCCCGATAAGCCACCGGCAAATATGCCATCTCGTGCGTTCCGAGCAAACTGTTTTGCAAATCCTGCCCACCGATAAAGTTTACCAGGGTTTCTCAGTTTCGTTTGATATGTGGTGCGAGGAAACTTGGATCAGCTATTTCGCCGGCGCAACATTATGGGTTGCCGACAATACCACGTCGAAGGCCGTTGACGAGTTGTCTGATATATTAAAAAAAGAAAACATTACCATCCTGCATGCGGTGCCCAGCCTGCTAGCGGTAATGGATGACAACATACCTTCGTTGCGGCTGGTAAACGCCGGGGGCGAGGCATGTACGGCTCAGGTGCTGGCAAAGTGGTGTAAACCGGGCATACGCTTTTATAACAGCTATGGGCCTACCGAAACGACGGTCACGGCTACGATGGCCGCGCTGGGGCCCGGCGACCCGATCGTGATCGGCGACCCGCTGCCCAATTACAATTTAGCGGTTGTGAATGAGTTGATGAACCCGGTGCCCGTTGGCGAAGCAGGCGAACTGGTGATCACCGGGCCTGGCGTATCCTCGGGCTATGTGAAGCTGCCGCAGCTTACAAAAGAAAAATTTATTCCGAAACCAGCGTCGCTTGCCGCGCTTCCGGGAAGCGTTGTTTATCGCACCGGCGATATAGCGGTCGTTAACCCCGATGGCAGCGTGGCTATGCAGGGCCGTATAGACGACCAGATAAAGCTTCGCGGTTACCGGATAGAACTGGGCGAAATAGAAACAAAGCTGAACGAGATCGCCGGTGTGGCATCTGCCGCGGCTGCGGTAAAAAAGGACAACCTGGGTAACGAACACCTTGTGGGGTATGTGGTAACCGAAGGGCTTGCCTGCATCGAGGAGAATCTCTTCCGGATAGAGCTCTCAAAAAGCCTGCCGTCCTATATGGTGCCGGCCACTATTATGGTATTGCCCGAAATGCCGCGTATGCCGAGCGGTAAGATCAACCGTAAGGGGCTGCCTGTGCCGGCATCGCTTATGCTCGATTCAGATACCGCGTCCGAAACGCTCGACCTCAACGCGCCGGTGCCAGACAGGATCATGGCCGTACTGCATAAAATTTTCCTTAACAGGACGATCGATCCGTCGATGGATTTTTTTACCGATCTCGGTGGTCACTCGCTGCTGGCAGCGGGCCTTGTATCACAGCTGCGGCGCGATGCCGGCCTGCCCAACGCTTCTTTAAAAGATGTGTATATCCATCGCCCGCTAAGTAACCTGATCGCTGTTTGGAGCGAACGCCGGGAAACGAAGGTGCAGCCCAAACGGGTGTTCAATAAAATACCGCCGGGGCGCTACCTTGCGTGCTGGGCAGCGCAAACTGTTTCCCTGCTTGTTATTTACGGGCTGTTTGCGTTCCAGGTTTTTATACCATACCTGGGCTATTATTACGTCGACCAGGAAACCAATAACGTGCTCTATTCCATTTTTACCTCTCTTGGATTATTTTGCCTTATCCCACCGGTGTTTACCATAATTTCGGTAGCTACCAAGTGGCTTGTCATAGGCAAAATGAAAGCGGGCGACTACCCGCTTTGGGGCGGTTACTATTTCAGGTGGTGGCTGGTTAAAACCATGCAGCGCCTGCTTCCGGCACAATTTTTAAACGGCACCCCCCTTTACCCGGCCTATCTGCGCCTGCTGGGTGTTAAAGTAGCGGCCGATGCCATTATCAGCGATTTTAGCTTTGGCGCCGAAGATCTGATCACCATAGGCAGCGATGTAAGTATCAGTTCGCAAACCAATTTAAATAATGCGTTTGTAGAAGACGGGTTGCTGAAGCTGCGCCCCATTAGCCTGGGCGATCATGCCTACATTGGCAGCAGCGCGGTAATTTCGGGGGATAGCCGGATGGAAGCCTGGAGCGAACTGCAGGACCTGAGTTTTTTACAGCCGGGCAAAACCATCGGGTCCGGCGAAGTATGGCAGGGTAGCCCCGCGCAGTTAACGGAAACAAAAAATGTCGCCGATTTACCGCAGCCACTTCCTGTCACTGCAGGCAGGCGCCGAAAATATAAAGCGGTGTTTATACTGTCAATCCTGGTGTTCCCGTTCATCATATTGTTGCCGCTGTTGCCAACCATTATTACCATTAATAATCTCGATAATGCTGCCGGCGATTATGATTTTACGTACCTGGTAAACGCCCCTTTGCTCGCGCTGATCTATATCGTGCTGTTTGCAGCCGAAACGATCCTGCTTACCCGCTTGCTTCAGCGTGGAATAAAGCCCGGAAAATATCCGATTTATAGTCCATTTTATGTACGTAAATGGTTTGCCGACCAACTGATGTCGTTAAGTCTTATCGTGATGCACCCCATCTATGCCACCGTGTATGTAGCCGGGTTTTTCAGGGCACTTGGCGCGAAGATCGGCAAACGTACCGAAATATCAACCGCCAGCAGCGTAACCCATCCGCTGCTTGAAATTGGCGATGGCGCATTTGTTGCCGATGCGGTGACGTTGGGCGAGGCCGATATCCGCGCGCAGCAGCTTATCCTTGATAAAACCACCATCGATAGCAACAGTTTTGTAGGCAACAGCGCGCTCATTCCGCAGGGATATCACTTGTTTGGCAATATGCTGATCGGCGTACTGTCAACCCCGCCGGATCACGCCCAAATGGCTGCCAATGATGCCAGGGACTGGTTCGGCTCGCCGGCTATACCTTTACCACGCAGGCAGGAGAGCCACCCGTTCCCGCCAGAATTAACCATACATCCAAAAAAACGCAGAAGGATTGCCCGCGGTTTGATCGAATTTATCCGGATCATCCTTCCCGAGAGCGCCATCATCTGCTTTTCTATTCTCTTTATCGCTTATGGCCACGATCTGCTGGTCGACGAGCCATTATGGAAAATCATCCTGTATTTTCCCTTTTATTACCTGTTTTTTATGGGTATCCCCGCGTTTCTGCTCACGGTATTATTAAAATGGCTTTTTATCGGGAAATATAAACCGGAGCAGCGCCCCATGTGGAGCTGGAATGTTTGGCGCAGCGAGGCCATCACTTCCACTTACGAAGCGCTGTCGATCCCGTTTTTGCTGGAGTATATGCAGGGCACGCCGTGGCTGCCGCTGGCTATGCGCCTGCTGGGGGTAAAAATTGGCAAACGAGTGTGGCTGAATACTACCGATATTACCGAGTTTGATATGGTGACCATTTGCGACGATGCGGCGCTTAACGCCGACTGCGGTCCGCAAACGCACTTGTTCGAAGACCGGGTGATGAAGATAGGATCGGTAAAAATAGGGGCCAGGGCAAGCATTGGCGCCGGCACCATTATTTTATACGACAGCGAGCTTGGTGATGATACGCATGTCGAAGCGCTGTCATTGGTGATGAAAGGAGAAAGGTTAGCGCCCGGAACAGATTGGACTGGCAGCCCGGTAAAACCGCTTTGAAAAAGTCTTAAGGTAACCTCTAAAAACTGACTCGACAATAGATTTGCATAATATACTGAATTTCAGTATATTAGATTAATGAAACAATATAAACGACATAGGGATTATGGTTTTTTTGACCAGGAT
>Ga0134125_10007787_pt1 | contig 12073 bp, 11 predicted proteins | sample KB31751_FD_96464 | JGI IMG/M metagenome (GOLD analysis project Ga0134125, IMG submission 96464) | Terrestrial soil microbial communities with excess Nitrogen fertilizer from Kellogg Biological Station, Michigan, USA - KB3-175-1 | ecosystem: Environmental > Terrestrial > Soil > Unclassified ... | reverse complement strand
CTGGCAGCCGCAAAGCGGCGCGCTGTGGACGGCGGTCAACGAGCGCGATGAACTGGGCAGCGACCTGGTACCCGATTACATGACCTCGGTGAAGGACGGCGGTTTCTACGGCTGGCCCTTCAGCTACTACGGCCAGCACATCGATACGCGGGTGAAGCCGCAGAACCCCGCGCTGGTGGCTTCGGCGCTCGTGCCCGACTACGCGCTGGGGCCGCATACCGCCTCGCTGGGCCTGATGTTCTACCGCGGCCAGTTGCTCGGTGCGCACTATCGCAACGGCGCCTTCGTGGGCCAGCACGGCTCGTGGAACCGCCGCCCACACAGCGGCTACAAGGTGATCTTCGTGCCATTCGCCAACGGCGAGCCCGCTGGCCCGGCGCAGGATGTGCTGACCGGATTTCTCGACAGCAGGGGCCGCGCGCGTGGCCGGCCCGTGGGCGTGGCGATGGATGCGAAAGGCGCCCTACTGGTGGCCGATGACGTCGGCAACACGGTGTGGCGCGTAACACCGGCACGAACCGGGGCCGATTGAGCGCCCGTCCCGCCGCGGAGCGCGCCATGAACGACAACAAGCATCGACTCGCCACCGACGCCACGCCGGACGATCACCAGACTGCCGACGAAAAAGACGGTTTCTCCCTTTCCACCGAAGAAAAGCATGACGTGGAGGAGAAGCAGCCGCCCCGCGCCGCCGTGCTGCACGAAACGATCCGGCTGCAGGGCGAGGAGGAACTGGGCCGCAGCATTCCCGCGCTGGGCTGGTCGGCGCTGGCGGCGGGGTTGTCGATGGGCTTTTCGATGCTGGCGCGCGGCTTGTTGCACCGCTATCTCGGCGACGCGCCCGGCGCCTTCCTGATCGAAAGCCTGGGCTATCCGTTCGGTTTTCTGGTGGTGATCCTGGCGCGGCAGCAGCTGTTCACCGAGAACACGATGACCGCGGTACTGCCGCTGATGACGCATCCGGATCTGGCCAAACTCGGCTCGCTGTTGCGGCTGTGGTCGGTGGTTTTCCTGGGCAACCTCATCGGTGCCGCCCTGTTTGCCTACGGCATCCTGCACATGCAGTTGTTCGACCACGCGACGCACGAGGCGCTGGTAGGCATCGGCGTCGAAGTGATGGCCAACTCGCCGTGGCAGATGTTCACCAAGGGCATCCTGGCCGGCTGGCTCATCGCCACCATGGTGTGGCTGGTGCCCGCCGCCGAGCAGGCGCGGATCACCGTCATCGTGCTCACCACCTATCTGATCGCGCTGGGCGGCTTCACCCACATCATCGTGGGCTCGGTGGAGGTGCTGTACCTGGTGTTCAGCGGCGGCGCCGGGTTCGGCGACTACGTGGTCCACTTCGGCCTGCCCACCTTGCTGGGCAACATCGTGGGCGGTAGTTGCATCTTCGCCTTGATCAGCCACGCACAGGTGCGCGGCGACGAGGCTTGAGCGCTGCGTCATCGCACACCCTTGAGACGCCAATCAAACGCGGTGGAAACTCACCCTCTCACCGTTCTCCCTGAGCGTCGGCCGCGCAGCGGCCAGAGTCGAAGGGCACGCCTCGCGAACTTTCCCGCATCACTTCGACTTCGCCGCCCTGCGGGCGGCTACGCTCAGTGTGATCGGAGGAGGAGTTCGCTGCTCCAAGGGCCTTAAAAATCCAGCCCTCTCCGATCGTCATTTCCGCTTGCGCGGCAACGGCGGCGCCGTCGAACCGCGCACCACCAGATCCGCCGACAGCACCCGCTTGCGCGGCGGCACCTCGGGATCGGCCAGCAGCTCGATCAGCATGGCCATGGCCTCGCGCCCCAGCGCATTCTTGGGCTGGGCCACGGTGGTCAGCGCGGGCGAGGTGTAGCGCGCGAAACGGATGTCGTCGAAACCCACCACCGAAACGTCCTCCGGCACGCGCAACCCGTGCGAACTCAACGCGCGCATGGAGCCGATCGCCATTTCGTCGTTGGAGCAGAACACCGCGCTGAACGACTGCCCCTGCGACAGCAGCAGCTCGATCGCGCGCTCGCCCGCCTCGATCGAAAAATCGCCGCTGACCATCAAGGCGGGATCGACAGCGAGCTTCGCCCGCTGCAACGCCAACCGGTAGCCCTTTTCGCGGTCCACGCAGATCGGGCTCGACGGCGGGCCGGCGACGAAGGCGATCTCGCGATGACCCAGCATCACCAGGTAATCGACGGCAGCGCCCGCGGCGGCGACGTTGTCCACGTAGACGCTGGAAATCTGCTTGTCCTTCACGTACTCGCAGGCATTGACCACCGGCAGCCGACCCGGCATCGGGATCTTCGGCACGCGGTGGGACATGGTGATGATGCCGTCGGCCTGGCGCGCGGCGACCATGTCGGCATACGCCTGCTCGCGCACCAGGCTGCTCTGGGTTTCGCCCAGCAGTACCGAGTAGCCGCTCTCGTGCGCCACCTGCTCGATGCCGCGGATCACCTCGGAGAAAAAGGGATTGGCGATGTCCGGCAGCAACGCCACGATCAGGCGCGTTCGCGCCGTGCGCAGATTGCGCGCCAGCGCGTTGGGCGTGTAGCCGAGCCGCTTGACCACTTCCTGGATGCGCTGGCGCGTGACTTCGCTGACGACCTCGGGCCGCTGCAGCGCGCGCGACACGGTCGCCACCGAAACATTGGCGATGGCGGCGATCTCCTTGATCGTCCTCACCCGTGCCGGCGGTGCCGCGCCGGCGCGCTGTCCGTCGGCTGCCTGTCGCCTGGTTTTGGTTCCATCCGCACTCACGATTTGCCGTCTCCTCGTCGACGCTGCACTGCACGATAGCATCCGCCCTGCCCCGCAACAGCGCCCCGCAAGCGGTTCCCCGTTGTGAGTCCGGCACCGGTTTTGTGCAGCGCAATGTAATGGATTACATGAAATGGTTGCAGGAGCATTTCGGCATCTGCTACATACGTCTGCACGGTTCCGGGCACAGCGTCTCTCACTGCGTGATGCCAGCTTGCCCGGATCGCATCCTGAAAGCACCTGTTTCATGCGCATGTAATCGAATACATCACCAAGCCACAGAGCTGCGATTGGAGGGGGAATGGCAGGCCAGATCGTATCGACCAACGCCGACGCCGCGACGGGCCAAAGCCTGTCGCGCTCACGTGATCCCGGCTTCGGCGGGTCGCTGACACGAATCTCCACCGACCGCGCGTGGACGACAAACCCATGAGGCAACTCGGCATGGGACTGGTCGGGCCGGGCTTCATCGCCGCGCATCACATCGATGCCGTACGCCGGCTGGGCAATGTCGAGGTCGTGGGGCTTGCCGGCTCCAGCCTGGCCTCCGCGCAGAAGCGGGCGCGCGAGCTTGGTGTTGGACGTGCCTACGCGGATTACCGCGAACTGCTGGCCGACCCGGCCGTGCAGGTGATCCACAACACCACGCCCAATCACCTGCACCGGGAGATTTCGCTGGCGGCCTTGCGCGCCGGCAAGCATGTGATCTCCGACAAGCCGCTGGCCAGCAACCTGCAGGAGAGCCGCGAACTGCACGAGGCCGCGCGCGACGCGGGCGTGGCGCACGTGGTGACGTTCAACTACCGCAGCCACGCGCTGGTGCAACAGGCGCGCGCCATGATCGCCAAGGGCAAAGTGGGCGCACCCGTATTCGTGCACGGCTGCTACCTGCAGGACTGGCTTACCGACGACAAGACCTATTCGTGGCGCCTCGATCCCAAGCGCGGCGGCGCCAGCTCGGCGCTGGGCGACATCGGCTCGCACTGGTGCGACCTGGCCGAACACGTCACCGGCGCGCGCATCACCGCGGTACTGGCCGATCTCTACACGGCAGTGCCGGTGCGCCATGTGGCGGCGGCGCCGACGCGCGCTTTCGCCAAGGCCAAGGCAACAACGCGGCGCGAGGTGAAGATCACCAGCGAGGACACCGCCAGCGTGTTGCTGCGTTTCGACAATGGCGCCCGCGGCTGCGTCACCGTGGGCCAGGTATTGCCCGGGCACAAGAACGATCTTCGGCTGGAAGTGAATGGCCGCCTCGCCTCGCTGGCATGGCGCCAGGAAAACCCCAACGAATTGTGGATCGGCCACCACGCGCAGGCGAATGCCGTGCTGTCGCGTGACCCCGCCCTGCTCGATCCCGCCGCACGCGGCTATGCGCACCTGCCCGCCGGCCATCCGGAAGCCTGGAGCGATGCCTTCCGCAACCTGATCGCCGATGCGTACGCCTGGATCCGCAAGGGCGGCATGCCGCAGACGAAGCCCGCTGCCTTGCCGACCTTCGCCGACGGCTACCGCAACGCGCTGGTGATCGACGCCATGCTGAAGAGCCACGCCGCGGGCGGCGCATGGCAAACCGTGGAAGACGACCGCGAACCACCACGCAAAAGGGGAGTACGGAAATGAAGTGGCGCCTTCGCTTGATGATGCTTTTCCAATACGCGATCTGGGGTGCGTGGTACGTCACCGTGGGCACCTGGCTGGGCCGGACGCTGCATTTCAGCGGCCAGGAGATCGGCGCCATCGCCGGCACCACGGCGATCGGCGCGATGATCTCACCGCTGTTCGCCGGCCTGCTGGCGGACCGCTGGTTCGATACCCGCCGGGTGCTGGTCGCCCTGCACGTGCTGGGCGCCGCGCTGCTGGTGTTCACCGCGCAGCAGCAGGCGTTCGGCCTGATCTACGCCACGCTGCTGCTGTACAGCCTCTGCTACATGCCGACGCTGGCGCTGACGACCTCGCTGGCAATGCGGCACATCGATGATCCGCGCGAGGAATTCGGCGCCATTCGCGTGTTCGGCTCGATCGGCTGGATTCTGGTGGGCCTGGTCGTGGGCGCCGCCGGCGTCGAGGCCACCGCGTCGCCGCTTTACCTGGCGGCCGGGCTGTCGCTGGCGATGGCGGGTTATTGCCTCACCCTGCCCGCCACCCCGCCGCTGGCCGGCAACAAGCGCTTCGAACTGCGCCAGGCGCTGCCGCTGGAAGCGCTGCATCTGCTGCGCGGACGATCGATGGCGGTGTTCGCCCTCGCCTCGTTCCTTATCTGCATCCCGCTGCAGTTCTATTACGCGTTCACCAACCTGTTCCTCAACGAAGTGGGCGTGGTCAACGCGGCCGGCAAGATGACCGGCGGGCAGATGTCGGAAATCCTCTGCATGCTGCTGATCCCCTGGTTCTTCCGCCGCCTGGGCGTGAAGTACATGCTGGCCGTGGGCATGCTGGCCTGGGTGGTGCGCTATGTGCTGTTCGCCTTCGGTGCGCCCGGCGAGCTGATGTGGATGCTGTGGTTCGGCATCATCCTGCACGGCATCTGCTTCGACTTCTTCTTCGTGGTCGGACAGATCTACATCGACCGCGAGGCGCCGCCGGCGCTGCGTGCGGCCACCCAGGGCCTGATCACCTTCCTCACCTACGGACTGGGCATGTTCGTGGGCTCGTGGTTGTCCGGGGTGGCCGTCGATGCCTACGCCGCGACGGACGCCCAGGGCATCGTGGCGCACCAATGGCGTCCGATCTGGCTGACCGCCGCCGGCTTCGCCGCCGCCGTGCTGGTGCTGTTCCTGCTGCTGTTCAAGGACCGCGAGCGCGCCGCGGACACTGAACTTTCCCACCTCAACCTGGCCACCCGCGAGAAGACCCCATGATGATGACCCGCAGGCAGTTCCTGGCCCGCTCGGCGCTTTGCGGCACCGCCGCGTGGCTGGCCACCAGCACCGCCGGCAAGGCGTTCGCCGCCGCCGCGCAGGGCAAGCCGATGGGCATCCAGCTCTACATGGTGCTCAAGGCCTACCAGGATGATCCGATCGGCGCGCTGAAAACGCTGAAGACCATCGGCTATGCCGAGATCGAGGCCATCATCACCAGCACCGCCGCCAACCTGCGCGGTCAGCTGGACGCCACCGGCCTGCGCTGCCCCAGCCTGCACTTCGACGGCATCGGTTTCGAGCCGGGCATCGAGGCGGCGCACACGCTGGGCGCGCACTACATCGTCAGCAGCATGCTGCCGGCGATCATGCAGAAAGAGCAGGCCGCCAAGGGCAGGCATGGCTAGCAGGACTATTCGCTCGATGGCGCCAAACGCACCGCGGAATACGCCAATCGCCTGGGCGAAAAAGCGAAGCAGGCGGGCCTGCAGTACGCGTATCACAACCACCACCTGGAATTTTCCGACGTGGGCGGCGGGCAGACGTTCTACGACGTGCTGCTGAAGGAAACCCAACACGACCTGGTGAAGTTCGAACTGGATTGCGGCTGGGTCCACATGGGCGGCAAGAACCCCGCCGAGTATTTCAAGGCCAACCCCGGCCGCATGCCGCTGATGCACGCCAAGGATTTCCTGCCCGGCGCGGGCAACGGGAACTACCCGGGCTCCGAACTGGGCCGCGGCACGCTCGACTACAAACCGATCATGGCCGCGGCCGGCCGGGCCGGCCTGAAGCATTGTTTCGTCGAGCAGGAAGGCCCGTTCTCGCGCATCAGCCAGCTTGACGCCGCACGCGTCGACTACGACTACCTGCGTCCGTGGCGTTGAGCACGGACTTTCGTTGACCGCCTTTTCCCCGAGGGCTCCATGAACAACCACATCTACGACGCCATCGTCATCGGCACCGGCATCAGCGGCGGCTGGGCCGCCAAGGAACTGACCGAAAAAGGGCTCAAGACCCTGGTGTTGGACCGCGGCCGCATGGTCGAGCACGGCGACTACCCCACCGCCATGAAGGCACCGTGGGAACTGCCCTACGCCGACGAGCCCACGCAGGAAGACATCCGCCGGCATCCGGTCCACACGCGCCCCTCCTTCTATGGCATCAAGCAGTCCACCAAACACTGGTTCGTCGACGACCTCGACAACCCGTACGAGGAAACCAAGCCGTTCGACTGGTTCCGCGGCTACCAGGTCGGCGGCCGCTCATTGATGTGGGGCCGGCAGAGTTACCGCTTCAGCCCGATGGATTTCGAGGCGAACGGCAAGGATGGCGTCGGCGTGGACTGGCCCATCCGCTACGACGACCTGGCGCCCTGGTACGACTACGTCGAGGAGTTCATCGGCGTCAGCGGCGCCACCGATCACCTGGCGCAACTGCCCGATGGCCAGTACCTGCCGCCGATGGAACTCAACTGCGTCGAGAAGGATTTCCGCGAGAAGCTGGCCAGCAAGCTGGGGCGCCGGCTCATCATCGGCCGCACCGCCAACCTGTCGGCGCCGCTGAAGCACGACAAGAGCCCGCAACGCGCGCCCTGCCAGTACCGCAACCTGTGCATGCGCGGCTGCCCGTACGGCGCCTATTTCAGCAGCAACTCGTCCACCCTGCCCTCGGCCCAGCGCACCGGCAACATGACCATGGTGGCCAACGCCATCGTGCACGAGCTGATCTACGACAACGCCAAGGGCAAGGCCACCGGCGTGCGCGTATTGAACGCCGAAACCGGCCAGCAGACCGACTATTTCGCGCGCATCATCTTCGTCTGCGCCTCCACCTTCGGCACCGCGCACCTGCTGCTCAACTCCACCTCCAGCCGCTTCCCCAATGGCTTCGGCAACGACAGCGGCGAGCTGGGCCACAACATCATGGACCACGTGTTCGGCAGCGGCGCCGGCGCCGTGGTGGAGGGCCACGAGGACCGCTACTACACCGGCCGTCGCCCCAACGGCTTCTACATCCCCCGCTACCGCAATATCGGCAACGACAAGCGCGACTACCTGCGCGGCTTCGGCTTCCAGGGTGGCGCCAGCCGCCAGGACTGGACGCGGCTGGTCGACGAGCCGTTGCTTGGCGACGAGCTGAAGCGCGCGGCCGAGGCGCCGGGCCAGTGGCGCATCGGGATGACCGGCTTCGGCGAAATGCTGCCGTCTCACGCCAACCACGTCACGCTGGACCGCAACCGCAAGGACAAGTACGGCCTGCCCCTGCTCAACTTCGACGCCGCCCACGGCGAGAACGAAATCCGCATGCAGAAAGACATCGTCGAGGATGCGGTCGAGATGCTCACCGCCGCCGGCTACCGCAACGTGACGCCGTTCAAGATCAAGGCGAACGTGGGCGCCGGGATCCACGAGATGGGCACCGCGCGCATGGGCCGCGACCCGAAAACGTCGGTGCTCAATGGCTGGAACCAGATGCACGCGTGCAAGAACGTCTTCGTCACCGACGGCTCCTGCATGGCCTCGTCCGCCTGCCAGAACCCGTCGCTGACCTACATGGCGTTGACGGCGCGTGCGGCCAGCCATGCCGTGGAAGAACTGAAGCGCGGGAATATCTGAGGAGAAACGCCATGAACCGTCGCGAATGGTTGAAGTGCATGTCCGCGCTGGCGCTCAGCGCCGCAGGTGCGCCCCTGCTGGCCGTATTCGATGCGCATGCCGCTGCGCAAAAGCCCGCCGCCGGCCCCGGCTTCTTCACCGAGCCACAGGGCGAGCTGATCGCCGCCGTGGTCGACATCATCATTCCCCGCACCGACACACCCGGCGCCGTGGACGCGGGCGTGCCGCGTTTCATCGACCAGATGTTCAAGGACGTGTATTCGAAGGCCGAGCAAGCGCGCTACCTGGCCGCGATGGCCAGCTTCCGTGGCGCCAGCGATACGTCCTTCCTGCGCCTCGACGCCGCGCAGCGCAAGGCGCTGGTCACCCGGCTGCATGCCGAAGCGCTCGCCAAAGGCCGCCACATCGATCACCTCTCCGCCCCTGCATTCGTGCTGATGACCAAGAAGCTGGCGATGCTGGGCTACTTCATGTCCGAACCCGGCTGCACGCAGGTGCTGCAGTACGTGGCCGTCCCCGGCGGCTACCAGGCCGACGTGCCCCTGTCCAAGGCGGGCAACGGCCGCGCCTGGGCCGTCGAAACCGTCTTGAGGATCTGACCCATGAAAACACTCAAAGGCCCGGGCATCTTCCTGGCCCAGTACGCGGGCAACACCGCGCCCTTCGACACCTTGCCCAACATCGCCCGCTGGGCGGCGTCGCTGGGTTTCGTGGGCGTGCAGATTCCCACCAACGACACCCGCCTGTTCGACCTGGAACAGGCCGCCGCCAGCAAGACGTATTGCGACGACGTCGCCGGCATGCTGGCCGAGCACGGGCTGGCGGTGACCGAGTTGTCCACGCATCTGCAGGGACAACTGGTGGCGTCGCACCCGGCCTACGACGCACTGTTCGACGGCTTCGCCCCACCCGCGTTGCGCGGCAACGTAGCCGAGCGCCAGGCGTGGGCCGTGCAGCAGCTCAAGCTGGCGGCGAAAGCCAGCAAGCACTTCGGCCTCAACGCCCACGCCACCTTCTCCGGCGCGCTGGCCTGGCATCTGTTCTACCCGTGGCCGCAACGTCCGGCCGGGTTGATCGAGCAGGCGTTTGCGGAACTGGGCAAGCGCTGGCGCCCGATCCTCGATGCCTTCGACGACGCCGGAGTGGACGTCTGTTTCGAGCTGCATCCGGGCGAGGACCTGCACGACGGCGCCACCTTCGAGCGTTTTCTCGATGCGGTGGACCAGCATCCGCGCGCCAACATCCTCTACGACCCCAGCCACATGGTGCTGCAGCAGCTGGACTACCTCGCCTTCATCGATCTCTATCACCAGCGCATCCGCGCCTTCCACGTGAAGGACGCCGAGTTCCGTCCCAACGGCCGCTCCGGTGTCTATGGCGGCTACCAGGGCTGGATCGATCGCCCCGGCCGCTTCCGTTCGCTGGGCGACGGCCAGATCGACTTCCGCTCGATCTTCAGCAAGTTCGCCCAATACGGCTACCCGGGCTGGGCCGTGCTGGAATGGGAGTGCTGCATCAAGGACGCCGAGCAAGGCGCGAAGGAAGGCGCAGCCTTCATCCGCGAGCACATCATCAAGGTCACCGAGCGCGCCTTCGATGATTTCGCCGCGACCGGCGCCGACGCCGCGTTCAATCGCCGCGTGCTGGGGATGGACCAGCCATGAGCACCGGCCTCACCCGTCGCGATGCGCTGACCTGGCTCGGCGCCACCATCACCGCGCTGGGCGCGGCGCCATGGCTGGCCGCATCGACAGGCAACGGAACGCGCCTGCCCCAGTCGCAAAGGATGACGCCCGGACGCCTGAAGCAATCGCTGAGTCGCTGGACCTCGCAGGCGCCGCTGCCGGAACTGTGCCGGCGCCTCAAGGGGATCGGTTTTGCCGGTGTCGATCTGGTCTACGCGGACGAATGGGCGGTGGTCAACGACAGTGGCCTGGCGGTGACCATGGGCTACCCCGCCAAGCGCGACAACTTCCTCACCATGGGCTTCAACAATCCAGCCCATCACGCCGTGCTGCTGAAGGAACTGGAAGCCGCCATCCCGCTGGCCAAACGCGCGGGCGTGACCAACCTGATCACGATGTTCGGCAACCGCCAGCCGGGCATCGACGAAGGCCATGCCATCGACAACTGCGTCGCCGGGCTTTCGAAGATCGCGCCCTATGCGGCCGAGCACGGCGTCACGATCTGCGTGGAGCTGCTGAACAGCAAGGTCGACCACCCCGGCTACCAGGGCGACAGCACGCGCTTCGGCGTCGCCGTGATGAAGGGCGTCGATTCACCCCACGTGAAGCTGCTCTACGACATCTACCACATGCAGATCATGGAGGGCGACGTGATCCGCACAATCCGCGACAACATCGCCTGGATCGGGCATTTCCACACCGCCGGCGTACCGGGCCGCCACGAGATCGACGGCACCCAGGAGCTCAACTACCACGCCATCGCCAAGGCGATCGCGGACCTGGGTTTCGACGGCTATCTCGCGCACGAGTTCGTACCGGCGGGACCGGACCCGTTTGGCTCCTTCGCCGACGCGGCCAGGCTGTGTACGGTCTGATTTCCTTGTTTCGGAGTTGCCCATGAACTGGCGAACCGTGTTGGTCTTCACCGCGCTGGCGGCAGCCGCGCAGTCATTCGCAAAAACAGCGGATCACCCCGGCCCGGCCGAAGCGACCGACCCCGAGGCCACCGAACAATGGCAGCCGGTGCCCAAGGTGGTGACACCGGGCAAACAGGATGGTGCGCCGCCCTCCGATGCCATCGTGCTGTTCGACGGCCGCAACCTCGATGCATGGGAGTCGACCAGCAACCATTCGCCGGCCCGTTGGAAAGTCCACGATGGCGTGCTGACGGTCGACAAAACCGCGGGCAACATCCAGACCCGGCAGCGCTTCAAGAACTACCAATTGCATCTGGAATGGCGGATCCCCACCGACATCGCCGGCGAAGGCCAGGCGCGCGGCAACAGCGGCCTGTTCCTGGCCTCGACCGGGCCGGGCGATGCAGGCTACGAGCTGCAGATCCTGGATTCGTGGAACAACCCGACCTACGTCAACGGCCAGGCCGCCAGCATCTACAAGCAGACGCCGCCGCTGGCCAATGCCATGCGTCCGCCGGGCGCATGGCAAACCTACGACGTCATCTGGACGGCGCCGGTGTTCGCCGCCGACGGCACGCTCACCGCGCCGGCCTACGTCACCGTGCTTCACAACGGCGTGCTGGTGCAAAACCACACCGCGCTGGCCGGCGAAACCGTCTACATCGGCAAGCCGGCCTACACGCCGTACACCGACGCGCCGATCAAGCTGCAGGCGCACGGCGACCCCTCGCAGCCGATCAGCTTCCGCAACATCTGGCTGCGTCCGCTGGATTGAGCGGTCATTGCGGCCCGTAGTGCCGTCAACAAAAAGCGAACAGCCTCAAAAAGCGAACAGCCTCGACGGCCGCAGTGTTTATACTCGGCCGCTTCGCATGCGACAGGAACACACGCACCGTGCAATCGATCATCGACGTGCGCCAGGTGACAAAGACCTACGCCTCGGGCTTCAGCGCGCTCAAGGGCATCGACCTGCAGATCCGCCGCGGCGAGATCTTCGCCCTGCTCGGCCCCAACGGCGCCGGTAAAACCACGCTCATCAGCATCATCTGCGGCATCGTGAACCCCAGCAGCGGCAACGTGCTGGCCGACGGGCACGACGTGGTGCGCGATTTCCGCGCCGCGCGCGAGCGCATCGGCCTGGTGCCGCAGGAACTCACCACCGACGCCTTCGAAACCGTGTGGGACACGGTCAGCTTCAGCCGCGCGCTGTTCGGCAAGCGGCCGAACCCCGGATACATCGAGAAGGT
>Ga0134125_10007785_pt1 | contig 12074 bp, 12 predicted proteins | sample KB31751_FD_96464 | JGI IMG/M metagenome (GOLD analysis project Ga0134125, IMG submission 96464) | Terrestrial soil microbial communities with excess Nitrogen fertilizer from Kellogg Biological Station, Michigan, USA - KB3-175-1 | ecosystem: Environmental > Terrestrial > Soil > Unclassified ... | reverse complement strand
GACCGCGGTGCGCGGGATGTCTCCCCGCGAACCGCCCCGCCGCCGGCCCCGCCCGCTCGAGACGGAGAAGGACCGAAAGACGGATATCGTCCACGTATTCCTAATTAGGACGAATGTCAAGAGCTCGCCGACCGGCTATTTCTTTGGCGCGAGCCCGGCCTCCGCGACGACCCGCCGCCACCGGTCGAGATCTTCGCGGATGAAGGCGCCGAAGCTGTCGCTGCTGGTGGACACCGGGAAGATCATCTGCGGCACGAGCTTCGCCTTGATCTCGGGATCGGCGAGGACGGCCGCGACCTGCTTGTTGAGATAATCAATGACCGGCCGCGGCGTCCCCGCGGTTGCGTTGAGCCCGAACCAGAGCGAAAAATCGAGGCTCTTGATGCCGGTCTCGGCGAATGTCGGGACGTTCGACAATTCGGCGAGCCGTTGATTGCCCGACACGGCCAGCGCGGTGAGCTTCGCGGCCTTCACGTATTGCAGAACCGTTCCGGCCGGCGAGAACATCATCTGGATGCGGCCGGCGAGCAGATCGACGACGGCCTGCGAGCTGCCCTTGTACGGGACATGTGTCAGCTTGATCGCAGTGTCGTGGCTGAACAGCTCGGCAAACAGGTGCGTCGCCGTACCGATGCCCGACGATCCGAAGGCAAGGCTGCCGGGCTTGGCTTTGGCCTCCTTGATCAGTTCCGCGACGCTCGCCGGGCCGGCCGGTGGCACCACGAGCAGCACGGGCACGTTGCAAACCTGCGAGATCGGCGCGAGGTCCTTTGCGAAATCGAAGCTGAGCTTGTTGAAGCTCGGGTCCGTCGTGTTTGCGATCGAGCTGAGATAAAGCGTGTAGCCGTCCGGCGCGGCTTTCGCGACATAGGCCGCGCCGATGCTGCTCCCCGCTCCGGGCTTGTTCTCGACGACGAACGGCCGCCCGACGCGTTCGGTGAGCTTGCCGGCAATCACGCGCGCGATCGTGTCCACCGGTGTGCCGCCGGGATAGCCGACGATGATCGTGACCGGCCTGTTCGGATAATCCTGCGCAAAGGCGGTGGCGGCAGACGCGATGACGAATGCCGTAATCGAGCAAAGTCGCCGGAAGTCCATAGTTCACTCCTTTGCTTTCGCTTTTCGGAGCAGGCGCAATCAGGGAATGTATTTCTCGTCTTGCAGAAAGAGTTCGCGCGGCAGGTCCACACCCATTCCGCGCTCCTTGCACCGCTGGTAGATCCGCGCGCCGACAGCCGTGAATTGAACGCCGTCGCCGCCGAGAATCATGCCGATGATCTGATCGTCAGACGTGCGCCCTGGATGCTTGCCGACCATGATGTCGCCGAGCGTCGGGACCTTGCTCCAGTCGATCTTCTCCGAAGGCCGGCCGATGCGATCCTGACCGTGCTCTGGAATGACATCGAGACCGCCGATCGCGTAGCGCTGCCAGAATGCGCCGTGGCGGTTGACCGCAACGATGTCGCAGCGCTCCCACCCGGCCATCTCGAGCTCCTGGTCTTTGACGCCGGTGATGAACTGCCCCGGCTCGAGCCAGTCGGCCATGACCACGGCCTGCGGCGCGTTGGTCGCGGTGATGATGAAGTCCGAGCCTTTCACCGCGTCCCGCGCCGACGCGACCGGCTCGATCTCGACGCCGGCCTCGCGCTCCCAGCGCTTCGCGAAGGCCGCGCTATTGCCTGGTGTCGGGCTGAAGACCTTTACCTTGTCCAGCTTGCGCACGGCCGGCTGGCACAGGACCTGCGCCTGTGCCTGCCATCCCGTGCCGATGAGGCCCATGATCTTCGAGTTTTGCCGCGACAGGTATTTCGTGGCGATTGCCGCGGTGCCGGCAACCCTGAATTTCTGCAAATAGCCGTCGTGGATGATCGCCAGCAATTCGCCGGTCTTCGAACTGTAGAGATAGATCATGCCGCAGAACTTGCGATCCGCCGTTCCCGGCACGCGGATCTGGCGCATGCGGTCGCCGCGTTTGACGTAGGTGATGATATCGGAATCGATGCGATCGGACGTCACGTCGAGGCTGGCAATGGCGCCGGTCAGGGACGTGAAGGCATGATGGGTTGGGCTGCCGCCCGCCGGAAATCCAGAGTAGTCCTTGCCGTCGCGCGGCGTGAAGACACGATAGTTCGGCGCGTTTATGGCGTCGCCCGTGGCGAGCGCCCTGTGGCAATGGTCCAGCGCTTCAATTACATCGGGCACGGTCAAGATCTGCTCGACCGTGGGATTATCGATCACCAGCATTGCAACCTCGCACCAGGAGAGATAGGCAGACGTCTGCCGATATACTGGGTCGGGCGTCCGCCGCTGTCAATCACGTTCTGGATGGCCATGAAGAAGAAAGAACAGCCGGGTCACGTCGACCCATTGGAGGGTCTCGGTGACCGGCCCGGATTTCTGATCCGGCGCGCGCACCAGATTTCGCAGTCGGTGTTCATCGAGGAGTGCTCGGGCCTCGACATCACGTCGACGCAGTTTGGCGTGCTTTGGATTCTCGGGCGCGCCGGACAGCTCGATCAAATCGGAATTGCACGCCTGCTCGGCTTCGACCGGTCAACGACTGCTTTGGTTGTCAAATTGCTCGAGCGACGCGGCCTGATCGTACGGTCGCCTGACGGGGAGGACCGCCGCCGGCATGTTCTGCGCCTCACCGATGCCGGTCGCAGCCTGCAAAAGCGCGCGGAGCCGCTGGTCAATCGCGTGCGCGAGCGGCTGGAAAGTCCGTTCAGCGCGGACGAGGCGAAGACATTTTCAAAGTTGCTGCAGAAATTCACGCTGGCGCTCGACGAGACCGCGCGCGCGCCGCTCCAGCGCGCAGCACCGCCGGCCAGGAAGCGCCGCTGAACTCAATGATACCCCGTCTCCTCCCGCACCTTGCCGCGGAAGACCCAGTAGGACCACGCCGTGTACATCAGGATCACCGGCAGCAGGAACAGCGTGCCGATGAGCAGGAAGGCCTGCGTGCTCGGCGACGACGCCGCCTCCCATAACGTGTAGCGATAGGGCACGATCATCGGCCACAGGCTGATGGCGATGCCCGCGAACGACATGCCGAACAGGCCGACCGCGGCGAGGAAGGGCACCAGCTCGTGCTCGCGCGCGAGCGAGCGCCATTCGATCCACGCCAGCACCGCGGTGACGATCGGCACGATGCTGAGGAAACCGATGTTCGGCCAGGAGAACCAGCGCTGCGCGATGTCGGGATGCGCAAGCGGCGTCCATATGCTGACGCCGACGATGGCGATGCCGACGCCGATGAGGCAGACGCGCCCGCAGCGGCGCGCCCAGCGCTGCAACGCGCCCTCGGTCTTCAGGATCAGCCAGCCGGCGCCAAGCAGCGCGTAGCCGAACATCAGCGCCACGCCGGTCAACAGCGCGAACGGCGTCACCCAGTCGAAGGAGGTGCCGGCGAAAACGCGGCCGTCGATCTTGAAGCCCTGGATGAAGGCGCCGAGCACGATGCCCTGCGCAAAGGTGGCGAGCGCCGAGCCGACGGCGAAGGCGCGGTCCCAGAAGCGGCGTAGCGCCGGGCGCTTGAAGCGGAATTCGAAGGCGACGCCGCGGAACACCAGCGCCAGCAGCATGATGACGATCGGGAAATAGACCGCCGGAATGATGATGGCGAAGGCGAGCGGGAACGCCGTCAACAGGCCGAGGCCGCCGAAGATGAGCCAGGTCTCGTTGCCGTCCCAGATCGGCGCGATCGAGGCCATGATCAGCGCGCGGTCGTCCTCGTTGCGCGCGAAGCCGTAGAGAATTCCGACGCCGAGATCGAAGCCGTCGAACACGACGTAATAGAAGACGGCGAGCGCGATGAGGAGGGTCCAGATCGGCACGAGATCGAGCACCATGGTCCCCTCCCTCTACTCGCCGGCCAAGGTGCTGGCGCGCTCGAACGGCCGCCCGGAACGGCCGCTCTCGATCTGCGGCGACGGCTCGTCCGGCTCTTCCGCCGCCGCGGGTCCGCGCCGCACCAGGCCGGCCATGAAGGCGATGCCGGTCGGGTACATCACCAGATAGACGATGACGTAGAGCGCAAACGAGATGGCGACGTCGGCGCCGGTCAATGACGGCGACACCGAATCCGCCGTGCGCATCAGGCCGTAGACGGTCCACGGCTGGCGACCGACCTCGGTGACGACCCAGCCGGCGATCACCGCGACGAAGCCGAGCGGCGAGAACCATTGGCACAGGCGCAGGAAGCCGTCAGAGCGCCACAGGCGGCCGCTCCAGCGCATCAGGATCTGCCCGGCGATGGCGACGAGCAGCATGAGAATGCCGATGCCGACCATGATGCGGAAGGCAAAGAACGGCGGCCCGACCGGCGGCCGGTCCTGCGGCGGCCATTCCTTCAGGCCCTTGATGCCGCCGTTCCAGGTGTGCGTGAGCACGAGCGCGCCGAGATGCGGCACCTCGACGGCGTAGTGCATCGTCGCGTTCTTGTCGTCGGGAATGCCGAACAGCGTCAGCGGCATCGGGATGACCGTGTCGTAGCGGCCCTCGATCGCCGCGATCTTGGCGGGCTGGTATTCGAGCGTATTGAGGCCGTGCTGGTCGCCGAGGAAGACCTGCAACGGCACCAGCACGATCAGGAGATCGAGCGCCATGCGGATCATCAATTTCGATTCCTCGACGGCGCGGCCGCGGCGCAGGAGCCAGGCCGCGACGCCGAGCACGACGAAACCGGTGGTGATGTAGAAGGCCGTGACGTTGTGCGCCAGGCGATAGGGGAAGGACGGATTGAAGACGATCGCCATCCAGTCGGCCGGCACGAAGCGGCCGTCGACGACCTTGTAGCCCTGCGGCGTCTGCATCCAGCTGTTGGTGGCGAGGATCCAGAACGAGGACAGGAGCGTGCCGAACGCGACCATGACCGCGGCGAAGAAATGCGCCCAGTGCGGGACCAGCTTGCGGCCGAACAGCAGCACGCCGAGGAACGAGGCCTCGAGGAAGAAGGCCATCAGGCCCTCATAGGCCATCAGCGGCGAGATAATGTCGGCGGTGGTGTCGGTGAAGCGGCTCCAGTTGGTGCCGAACTGGAACGGCATGATGATGCCGGAGACGACGCCCATGCCGAACGAGACGGCGAAGATGCGCGTCCAGAAGCCGGACATGCGGAACCAGACGTCGTTCCTGGTGAAGAAATAGAAGCCCTCAAGCACGGCGATGTAGGAGGCGAGGCCCACGGTGAAGGCCGGCAGCAATATGTGCCAGGCGATTACCCAGGCCCATTGCAGGCGCGACAGCCAGACCGGATCGAGGCTCATCCGAGGCCCCCTTTACGACGTGACATGCGGCGGCTGCCGCCGCGGCCCCGGGATTGTCCGTCCCGGCCGTGAAACCGGGGACGGGCGCGGTTGTTCCGGAACCGTGGCTCCGCAGTCTGGCGGCGGCGCCGGGCTTGGCAATCCTCCTGCGGTATAGAGCCCCCTGTACCAACGCGGGGCAATCGGAGACCGGCGGGGAAACCTTTTTACGCTCCGTGGGTTATCTGTTGTGCTAAAAAGCGGACGGATGCTCGGGGGGATGGATAATCCGCACAACAAGCAAGTCGAGGTCCCCGACGAGAGCCGCTACCGGCTCCTGATCGAGGCGGTCACCGACTATGCGATCTACATGCTCGACCCGACCGGCATCGTCACCAGCTGGAATCCGGGCGCGCAGCGGTTCAAGGGTTACGCCCCGCACGAGATCATCGGCCAGCATTTCTCGCGCTTCTACACGGACGAGGACCGCGCCACCGGCCTGCCGCAGCGCGCGCTCGAAATCGCGGCGCGCGAAGGCAAGTTCGAGCACGAGGGCTGGCGCGTGCGCAAGGACGGCACGCGCTTCTGGGCTTACGTGGTCATCGACCCGATCCGCAGGCCGTCAGGCGAAGTCGTCGGCTTCGCCAAGATCACGCGCGACCTGACCGAGCGCAAGGCGACGGAGGACGCGCTCAAGCGCAGCCAGGAGCAGTTCCGACTGCTGGTGCAGGGCGTCACCGACTACGCCATCTACATGCTCGACCCGGAAGGCCGCGTCACCAACTGGAACCTCGGCGCCGAGCGCATCAAGGGCTACCGGCCCGACGAGATCGTCGGCCGGCACTTCTCGACCTTCTACACCGAGGAGGAGCGCGCGCAGGACATCCCCCGCGTCGCGCTGGAGACGGCGCTGAAGGAAGGCCGCTACGAGCGCGAAGGCTGGCGCGTGCGCAAGGACGGCACGCGGTTCTTCGCCCACGTCATCATCGACCCGATCCGGGACGATAACGGCGAGATGCTCGGCTTCGCCAAGATCACCCGCGACATCACCGAGCGGCGCGAGGCGCAGCAGAAGCTCGAGCAGACGCGCGAGGCGCTGTTGCAATCGCAGAAGATGGAGGCGATCGGTCAGTTGACCGGCGGCATCGCGCACGACTTCAACAACCTATTGATGGCGGTGCTCGGCAGCCTCGAATTGGTGCGCAAGCGCGTGCCGGACGATCCGCGCATCCTGAAACTGCTCGACAACGCCACGCAGGGCGCGCAGCGCGGCGCGGCGTTGACGCGGCGCATGCTCGCCTTCGCCCGGCGCCAGGAGCTCAAGCAGGAGGCGATCAACATCCCCGACCTGGTGCGCGGCATGACCGAGCTGTTGCAGCGCTCGCTCGGGCCGCTGGTGACGATCGAGACGCGCTTTCCGCTCGCCCTGTCCCCGGTCTGGGCCGACGCCAACCAGCTTGAAATGGCGCTGCTCAATCTGGTGGTGAACGCGCGCGACGCGATGCCCGAGGGCGGACAGATCATCATCTCGGCGCACGAGGAGGAAACGCAAGCCGGCGACGCGCCCCGCTTCGTACAGGTCTGCGTGGCCGACACCGGGGCCGGCATGGACGAGGCGACGCTGCAACGCGCGACCGAGCCGTTCTTCACCACCAAGGAGCCGGGCAAGGGCACCGGCCTCGGCCTGTCGATGGTGCACGGCCTGGCGCAGCAGAGCGGCGGCCGCTTCGTGCTCAGGAGCCGTGTCGGCGAAGGCACGACGGCCGAGCTGTGGCTGCCGGTGGTGCACACCGCGATCGATCTCGACGGAGAGAACGAAACCGCCCGCGCCGACGCGCCGCCGGCGCGCTATGCGCTGACGGTACTGGCGGTCGACGACGATTCGCTGGTTCTGACCAACACGGCGGCGATGCTGGAGGATCTCGGCCACACCTGCCTGCGCGCGGCATCGGGGGCGCAGGCGATCGACATTCTCAAGCGCGGCGCCGCGGTCGATCTCGTCATCACCGATCAGGTGATGCCGCGCATGACCGGGCTGGAGCTGGCCGCGGCGATCAGCAAGCTGCGCCCCGACCTGCCGGTGCTGATCGCGACGGGCTATGCGGAGATGGAGCCGGGCAGCGGCGCCGGCCTGCCGAAATTGTCGAAGCCGTTCACGCAGGCCGAGCTCGCCACGCGGATCGCGCAGATGCGGCTCAACGACAATGTCGTGCGCCTGCGCGCGCGCGAGTAGCACGGCAAAAGGCCCGGCGGAGCGCCGGGCCTCATCACCGCGACAGGAACGATCAGTCCTTGTCGATGTGCTTTTCCTTGATCACGGTCGAGCCGCTGCCGGTCGTCGTGTCGCTGCAGATCTTGGTCGTCTTGATGCGGCCCTCGGCCTCGTTGCGCGTGGCGAAGGCGATCGGACCGATCTGCGTCACGACCATGTCGGGCTTCGGCTTCTCGGTGACGATGGTGCAGCGGTGCGTGGTCGGGTTCTGCACCACGTAGTACTCGTCGGCCATCGCCGCGCTGGCAAATGTCATGCACAGCACGCCGGCCACCAAAATCGTCGTCTTCATTTGCGTCCTCCTGATCGGTTGCGGGCGGTCCTGCAATGCGGCAGCGGCGCCGCGGTTCCCCGCAGGCCGTCAGGCGTCGCATTCCGCCGTCGCTATGCAATGCGGCGGACGCAGTGTTCGTTCCCTGGCGGAACTTGCGAGGCTGACTCCGCGGCGATGCGGCGATAAGATCGTTTCTTTCGCCGCGTTCCCGCCATGCAAGCCGCCTCCGCCCGAGCGTACGAACTGAGAGCCTGTCTTGAGGCGGACGCCGATTTCGTGGTGGCGTTGACCGAGACCGTCATGTGCGACCACGCCGTGCGGACCTGGGGTCGTTGGGATCCGGCCTATCATCGCGCGGAGTATCACCGCGCATTCGGCCGGCTCGAGCACAGCATCGTCATCTGCGACGGCACGGAGGCGGGCTATCTCGCAATTCACCGCCGCGACGAAGTCGACTATCTGCAATGGTTGTTGCTGCTGCCCGCCTTCCAAAATCGCGGGATAGGCTCGGCGATCGTCTCCGATCTCATCCGTACGGCAGCGCCCGGCAAGCCGTTGCAGCTTCGCGTCCTGCCGGTCAACGCCGGTGCGCGGCGCCTCTATGAACGCCTCGGCTTCGCCGTCACGCACACCGAAGGTGACTTCGTTTATCTCGAGCATCCGGCCGGAACCGCCGGGCGCAATCCCCCGGCCACAGACCGGCGGCGCCTGCCTTAGCCGCCTCGGCGATCTCCTTCGCGGCGCCAGGTGCCGGGCGCCACACCGAATGCCTTCTTGAATGCGCGGGAGAATGCCGCTTCCGAGTCGTACCCGACGTCCTGAGCAACCTGCGCGAGGGCGGCGTTCGTGCCACGGAGCGTCGCAGCCGCGACCTGCATGCGCCAATTCGTCAGATAATTGATAGGCGGAACGCCAATCAGGCGCAGGAAGCGATCCGACAGAGCGGATCGCGACAGGCCTGCCGCGCGGGCGAGTTCGTCGACGGTCCAGCGCCTGGCGATGTCGCCGTGCAGCAGCGCCAGAGCCCTGCCCACATGCGGCTCGCGCAATCCGGCCAACCACCCGGTCTGCTCGGCGGGCATGGTCTCGGCATAGCGTCGAACGGTCTCGACGAACAAGAGCTCCGAAAGCTTGGCCAGCACGGTCTGCGAGCCAGGACTCCCGGCACTGACCTCCGCCGCAGCGTATTGGAAGGTCGAACGAACCCAGTCCGCGGCCGGACCTTGCTCAACATTGAACCTGAGGAGCCGCGGCAACATCGGAATCAGAGGATTGGATTCGGTCCCGGCGTAGCCGATAAACCCGCAGATCATTTCGGTCGTTTCGCCGCCGCCACCGTGGCGAATCGAGTACAGACCCGCGCCATTTGGCGGCTGGACCACGTCGCGGCCGGGGATGGCCCGCATCGTCAGGTCGGTGCCGATCATGTGCGGATCGTTGCGGGGCAGGATCACGACTTCGCCGGATCTGACGACGTCGCTTTCGCCGTTCGGACCATCGAGACGGATGCGCAGTTCGCCGCCGATGACATAGTGATACGTCATCAGGTGAGAAGCCGTCCCGAGCGCGGGTCCGCAGTGTTCGCGTGGAATATTCAACGCGATGCACCACGGCGCGGATAGATCAGCCCGCAAGAAAACCCCGCCGGTCAAATGCGACACTCTCAAGACGTCCGATAAGGCATCCATCGCGCCCTTATATCAGGGTTTGGTGTTTCGGTCATGGTTGTCGGCGTCCCAGCCATAGACCGGACCGAGCATGCGAACTAACTGACAGTCTCCGCTGGCGGCCTTCCGTAGCCGCCGGCAACGGGCTCTCAAACGAAAGAATATCAAATGAACGCCATTGTGAAGATCGCCGACAGCGACCGCTATGAGCGGTGTGTCGAAACATCGAAGCGCGTGCGCTGGGACATCGAGAAGGACGTTATCCGCGGCCGCAGCTTCGACACCGCGCAGAAGTTTCTCCCGGACGGGCTGTCGCTCGTGAACGATTTCACGACGCTCTCGGCCGATGAACGGCGCCTCGTCAGCCAGATTCAGGGCCGCACCTACGCCAACGTGTTCGGCCTGGTGGAGCGCTTCATCAACGCCAAGGTTCTGGAATTGAGCCATGACCATTGGTTCGGCGACCAAATCGCGCTCGAAGCTCTGGTCCGGTTCAGCGACGAAGAGCTCAAGCATCAGGCGCTATTCCGCCGTATCGATGCGATGATCGGCGACGTTCTGCCCGCCGGCTATCGCTTCGACATCGATCCCAACGGGGTTGCGCACGCCGTGCTCGGCAAGAGCACCTGGGCGGTGCTGGCCCTAACGCTCGACATCGAACTGTTCACGCAGTCGCACTATCGCGAAAGCATCGAGTCCAATCCGGGTCTCTCGGAGCTGTTCAAGGACGTGTTCCTGTTTCACTGGCGCGAGGAGAGCCAGCACGCGATCCTCGACGAGCTCGAATGGGTCCGGAACGACGCCACCCTCACGCCGGAGCAGCGGGATCGCGCCGTCGGCGAGTTCATCGAACTTGTCGCCGCCGTCGATGGCGTTCTCCAAGCGCAGGCCAAGGCCGACGCCGGCTATTTTGCAATTGCGGCCGGTCGCAAGATCGACGCCGCCGAGAAGCAGACGATCGAGGTGTCGTTCCTCAAGGCCTACCGTTGGCAGTATATCCACTCGGGCGCACAGCATCCGCATTTCGGCAAAGTGCTTTCCGGTCTCATCACCGACAAGCAGGCGCAGAGCATCCAGGCCGCCCTTGCCACGATCCAGTAGCGGCGGCGCTTTCAATGGTCCGGCCGCCGAAGCGGCCGGACCGCTTCAATGGATGCCGTCGCAACGACCCCTGACAGTGCACGCCCGGTCGCAACGAGCCGGTCGATGCTGACTCCAATTTTGGCGAGTTTCACATGAAGATTGCATCATTGATGAAATTGAACTGGGCGATCCTGGCCGGGCTGATGCTGTGGAGCCTGACGGGCCAGACGCTCGCGCGTGATCTGGCCATGTCCTTCGCGGTGCTGCAGGCGCTGCGTTCGCTGCTGGTCTACCGCGACATAATGTATTTCCCGACCCAGCTCCGGATATTCTACGTGGTGTGGATGGCCGCGGGACTCGTGCCGCACCTTTTCGCGCTCTACTTGATTCTGACGGCGGGAACGGCGGCGCGCGCGTTGACCGGATACTGCGCGATGGCGCGCTTGCTGCTGCTCATGCCCTGGAACAGATCGGTGCCCCTGACATGGCGCCGCATCAAGATTATCGCCTTTCATCCGCCGGTGCGTGGCTCGGTGGTCAACGGGTTGCCGCTGTAACGCACGCCCGCTCGACGGCGAGGCGGCGATGGCTGGAGGCGCAGAAAAGCCCGGCGCGGCGGCCTGGCCTTTGATCGTCGCGCGTTGCGCGCTTCGCTCAGCGCCCGCGCGCAGCGAGCACGACGTCGCGCAGCACGTTCTTTTCTTCTTCGGTCTCGGCCAGCCGCGTCGCCAAGGTGTCGCGCAGCGACAGCATGCCCTGGACGTGGCCGTTCTCCGCGACCGGGAGATGCCGGAACTTGTTCTCGCGCATGATCTCCTGCGCGTGCTGCATGGTGTCGCCGGGATCGCAGACGATGACCCGCGTCGTCATGACGTCGCGGGCGCGCAGGTATTTCAGCTCGGTGACGTCAGTGCGCGCGAAGGCGCGCACGAGGTCGCGCTCGGAGACGATGCCGACCATGCGGTTGTCGAGCTCGCAGACCGGAAGCGCGCCGATGCCATTGGTGTAGAGCAGCTTGGCGACGTCGTTGAGCACGTGATCGGGGATACAGGTGACCAGCCGCTGGTGCGACATCTGAAGATATTCGCCGACTTTCATGGATCGTGGCTCCCTTCGCTTCGGTCGCCGCCACAATCAATCTGGGAAGGAACTGTGTCGCAAGTTGGATTTTGCGCCGCGGAACGCCGCAACAAAAAAGCCCGGCGTCGCCGCCGGGCTTTTGCAACTCGTCAGTGTGGGGCCTTTCAGGCCGCCTCGTCCTCGACGCCCTCTTCGCCGGCGGCTGCTTCGTCGGCCGGCTTCGGACCGCGGCGCGGGCCCTTGGCGAGCGCCGCCTCGATCTCCTTGATCGCCTCGGTCTCGGTCACCTTCTGCACCGCCGCGATCTCGCGCGACAGGCGGTCGAGAGCCGCTTCGTAAAGCTGGCGCTCGGAGTAGGACTGCTCCGGCTGCGTGTCCGAGCGGTACAGGTCGCGCACCACCTCGGCGATGGCGACGATGTCGCCGGAATTGATCTTGGCTTCGTATTCCTG
>Ga0134125_10007782_pt1 | contig 12076 bp, 13 predicted proteins | sample KB31751_FD_96464 | JGI IMG/M metagenome (GOLD analysis project Ga0134125, IMG submission 96464) | Terrestrial soil microbial communities with excess Nitrogen fertilizer from Kellogg Biological Station, Michigan, USA - KB3-175-1 | ecosystem: Environmental > Terrestrial > Soil > Unclassified ... | reverse complement strand
TTGTTCAAGTCCGTGAGCGGCACAAATATTTTACACGTACCCTACAAAGGCGACGGCCCGCCGCCTTTGTAGGGTACGTGTAAAATATTTGTGCCGCTCACGGACTTGAACAATTCCGCATTGAGATGCGGCAGCGTGCCAATGCCGCCGGTTGAATAGTTGAGCTTGCCCGGATTGGCCTTCGCATAGGTGATGAGTTCGGCGATGGATTTGAACGGCAGTTGCGGATTGATCACGACGACTTGCGGGGTCTCGGCGACGAGTGCGATCGGCGCAAAGCTGGAAGCGTCATAGCCGGCATTCTTTACAATCATCGGGCTCATGATGAGGCCGCTCGCAGCGGAAACCATCAGGGTGTAGCCGTCGGGATCCGCTGCGGCGGCTTGACGAGAGCCGATGGTGTTGCCGGCGCCCGGCTTGTTCTCGATGAAGACGTTCTGCCCGAGTACTGCCGGGAGGGCGTTGGCAAGTACGCGTGCCATGACGTCGACGGGCCCGCCCGCGGGCGTCGGTACGATGATACGGATCGGCCGGTTCGGATAGTCCTGTGCGAAAGCAGAGACTGCCCACACGAAGGCTGCGGCGGCGAGGAAGGCCCGGCGCATTATTGCTCTCCTCAGGACTGGCTGTCCTGAGGAGAGCCTAGCGCCGAAGTGGGGACCAAGGTAGGCGCTAGCGGGAAGGGTGATCGATGCTGATCAGGCGGATCTTTGGATTGCCAAATTCGGTGCCGACACAATGGACGTAGGGCCAGGGGTTCTGCTTGCAGGCCGCAATGGCGTCGGCGGCCGGCTTGGGCAGGGGGCTCGCGACGACATCGCCAATGGGTGCTGAAATGACGGTGATCGCGGCTGCGATTGCTGCGGCGGCCACAATGGCGGCAATTGTTTTCAACATGACAGCCCCCTGTTCAGGCTTTGCGCCGGAGCGTTTCGCTCTCGACACATTCAAACTAGGAAGAGCCCTCGTCCGTCGCTGTGACTGGAGTCACAGAAAAGCGCATCTTCGGCGCGTCCCAAGAACCTCTCATTGGACCTCCTATGGGTCGCGGCAGCCGGGGAAAAGGTTCAGGCCGTAAAGCCGCGGCCTTGCGGGGCCAATGGGGCCGGGGTAGACCCCGGTTTATGGCGAGAACTGCCCTTTATGCCGGGTCATTCGACCCGGTCACCAATGGCCATCTCGACGTGGTCCGTCATGCCGTCCGGCTCGCCGATCGGCTGGTGATCGCTATCGGGGTGCATCCGGGCAAGGCGCCGTTGTTTTCCGCCGATGAGCGGCTGGCGATGCTTCAGGAGACCTGCGGGCCCCTTGCACGCGAGGCCAAATGCGAACTTTCCTGCATCACCTTCGCCGATCTGGTGGTGGAAACGGCGCGAAAGGCCGGCGCGAGCCTGCTGGTCCGCGGGCTGCGCGATGGCACCGATCTCGACTACGAAATGCAGATGGCGGGCATGAACCAGGCCATGGCGCCCGACGTGCTGACGGTATTCCTGCCTGCTTCGCCAATGGTACGCCCGATCACCGCCACTTTGGTGCGTCAGATCGCCGGCATGGGTGGCGACGTCGCAGCCTTTGTGCCGGGCACGGTTGCCGCGCGTCTGAAGAAGAAGTTCGCGCGCTGATCTGGCCCGCATCGTCAATACGGAGTGCACATGACCAATCGCCGATCGATCCTCACGCTCACCTTCATGGCGGCGCTGCTTGCGGCTCCTGCCCTGGCACAGTCACCTCTGGCTAATCCGGCTGCCCTCAACGAGCAGGCGCCCGCGGCATACAAGGTGAAGTTTGATACCAGCAAAGGCCCGTTCGTGGTCGAGGTTACGCGCGCCTGGGCGCCGAAGGGCGCCGACCGGTTTTATAACCTGGTCAAGAACGGGTTCTACGACAACGTCCGTTTCTTCCGGGTGATCTCCGGCTTCATGGTGCAGTTCGGCATCAACGGCGATCCCGGGGTCATGGCGCGCTGGCGCACTGCGCAGATCGGTGACGACCCGGTAACGCAGAGCAACAAGAGAGGCACCATCACCTTTGCGACGGCGGGCCCCAATACCCGCACGAGCCAGGTGTTTGTCAACTTCGCGGACAACGCCAATCTCGATAGCATGGGCTTCGCGCCGTTCGGCCGCATCGTCTCCGGGATGAACGTCGTCGATGCGCTCAATGCCGAATATGGCGAGGGCGCGCCGCGCGGCCGCGGCCCGGACCAGAGCCGCCTGCAGAGTGAAGGCAATACGTACTTGATGAAAGATTTCCCGCGTATGGATTACGTCAAGAAGGCGACGATCGAGCGCTAAGCAATGCGCGTCGGCCTGAGCGGGTGGATCGGAAGTGGCACTTGGCCGTCTTCCGCCAAATGCGAGCACCTCATGTCGGGTGAACCCAGTGTGCGGTGATCAAACCGGCCATGACGAATGGCGAGTAGAGTATGGAGAGTGACAGATGGCAAAGCCGGAAGATACGCTGACTCTGGAGACCACCAAAGGTAACGTCGTCATTGAGATGCGGCCCGATCTTGCGCCGGGTCACGTCGCGCGCATCAAGGAACTCGTCAAGGACGGGTTCTACGATGGCATTGTGTTCCACCGTGTGATTGACGGTTTCATGGCGCAGACGGGATGCCCGCAAGGCACTGGCACCGGCGGGTCGGGTAAAAAGCTCAAGGCCGAATTCAACCGTGAGCCCCATGTCCGCGGCACTGTGTCGATGGCGCGCGCCAGCAATCCCGATTCCGGGGACAGTCAATTTTTCATCTGCTTTGACGACGCCAGCTTCCTCAACAACCAGTACACGGTTTGGGGCAAGGTGATCGAAGGCATGGAAAACGTCGACAAGATCAAGCGCGGAGAGCCCGTCAGGGATCCCGACAAGATCGTTAAGGCGACGATGGGGGCCTAAGGTACGAACTCGGTTTGCTTCGTCATGCCCGGCCGAAGACGCGGATGGCCGGGACATAGGCGTGCGAAAGCACGCCGTCCTTCCGGACGGCTATGCCCGGCCATGACAAAAGGACGGCATGAAGACTCAACTTTTTGATTTCGACCTGCCGGCGGATCGCATTGCTCTGCGACCGGCGGCGCCGCGGGACGCCGCACGACTGCTGGTGGTGAGGCCCGGGCAGGCTCCTGAGCTCGTCGACCGTACCGTCGGCGATCTGCCGGATCAGCTGCGCGCCGGTGACTGCCTTGTCGTCAATGACAGCAAGGTCATCGCGGCCCGTCTGACGGGCCGGCGGATAGGGCGAGGCAGCAGTGAGCCCGCGATCGAGGCGACGCTGCACAAACGGATCGACGGCTCGCATTGGCGGGCTTTTGTAAAGCCGGCCAAGAAGCTGGAGATCGGCGATACGGTGCGTTTCGGCACCGAAGGTAAAGTTTGCTTCCTGGGCGAGCTCGACGCTCATGTTTCAGATAAAGACGAAGGAGGGGACATAACCCTTTCATTTTCCTTTCATGGACCGGTGCTCGATCAGGCCATCGCCGAACGCGGCGAGATGCCGTTACCACCATACATTGCGTCCCGCCGGGCACCCGATGAACAGGACCGGACCGACTATCAGACCCTGTTTGCTCATGACGAGGGCTCCGTGGCGGCCCCGACCGCTGGCCTGCATTTCACGGAAAAGCTCCTGGCGCGGCTCAGCGAGCGCGGCATTGGCCTGCAAAAGGTGACCCTGCACGTGGGGGCCGGCACCTTCCTCCCGGTCAAGGCGGAGGACACCACTGGCCATAAAATGCACGCCGAATTCGGTAGCGTATCGTCCGAAACGGCGGGTGTGCTCAATGCTGCGCGCGCCGAGGGAGGGCGGATCGTGGCCGTTGGCTCGACCGCACTACGGCTTCTGGAAAGTGCGGTAAGCGGCGACGGCCGGTTGCACGCCTTTTCCGGCGAGACCGCAATTTTCATCACGCCCGGCTACAAATTCCGGGGTGTCGACATGATGCTCACCAATTTCCATTTGCCGCGCTCGACTCTGTTTATGCTGGTCTCGGCCTTCAGCGGCCTCGACACCATGAAACGTGCCTATGCGCACGCAATCGCCGCGGGCTATCGCTTCTATTCCTATGGCGATGCGTGTTTGCTTTATCCGCAGACATAGACGTCGTCATGCCCGGCACTCGGGTCCGGCCGAAGGCCGGCCCGAGCACAAGCCTTGTGCCGGGCATCCACGTCTTTAAAACCATGCTGCAAGCAAGACGTGGATAGCACCGCAAGTCGGGCAAGCCCGACTTGCGAATTAATGATGAGACACAAGTCGGGTAAACCCGACTTGTGCGACAGGCCCGGCCATGACGAAAGAATAGATGCCCCAACCATTCTCCTTCCACCTCCTTAATTCCGATGGCGCCGCCCGACGGGGCGAATTTGTGACCCCGCACGGCAAAGTGCAGACCCCGGCATTCATGCCCGTCGGCACGCAGGCGACCGTAAAAGGGCTTATGCCCGACGACGTGCGCGCGACCGGCGCCGAGATCGTGCTTGGCAACACCTACCATCTGATGCTGCGGCCTGGCGCCGAACGCATTGCCGCGCTCGGCGGGCTGCACAAATTCATGAACTGGCCGATGCCGATCCTCACCGACTCCGGCGGATTCCAGGTCATGTCGCTCTCCGGTTTGCGCAAGGTCGACGAGCGCGCGGTGACATTTCGATCTCACCTCGACGGAGCCATGGTCGAGCTCACGCCGGAACGCGCTATCGAAATCCAGATGTTGCTGGGCGCCGACATTGCAATGCAGCTCGACGAATGCCTCAAGTTGCCCGCGAAACGCGACGAGATCAGTCGCGCGATGCAACTATCGCTGCGCTGGGCCGAGCGCAGCAAACGTGCGTTTGAGGCAACTGCACGCGACGGCCACGCACTGTTCGGGATCGTGCAGGGGGGCGACGACCTCACGCTGCGCGAGGAAAGCGCCCGCGCACTCACCGCGATGGGCTTCCACGGCTACGCCATCGGCGGTCTTGCTGTCGGCGAGCCTCAGGATGTGATGCTCCGGATCGTCGCCGCGACTGCGCCGATGCTGCCGGCGGATCATCCGCGCTACTTGATGGGGGTCGGCACCCCGCACGATCTCATCGAAGCCGTGGCACGCGGCATCGACATGTTCGACTGTGTGCTGCCGACGCGAAACGGACGCCATGGCATGGCCTTCACGCGATACGGTGCGATCAATCTCGCAAACGCGCGCCACGCAAATGACTCACGTCCGCTCGACGCCGAGAGTCCGCATCCTGTGGCGCGCACATATTCGCGCGCGTACTTGCACCACCTCACCAAAGCAAACGAGATGCTGGGCGCAGTGCTGCTGTCGACCGTCAATCTCGCCTATTACCAGACGTTGATGGCGGGAATGCGCGAAGCCATTGCCGGCGCGCGGTTCGAAGAGTTCCGGGATCAAACTTCGGCGCAATGGGCGCAAGGCGATCTGCCGGCTGTAGAGGCGGGGGTTGTGTCTTCTGGATCGCTTGGCTAAAGCCAGCCCATGAACGTCCACGCAGGATTTCTCAACCATCGTCGCAAGCCGCGCTTCAAGCTGCCAGCGGGCAGCTGCGATGCCCATTGCCACGTCTTTGGCCCGGCCGCGAAATTTCCCTATGCAGAAAACCGGCGCTATACGCCGGCCGACGCGCCGAAGGAAATGCTGGCGGCCCTGCACGCGCACCTCGGCATTGAACGCGCCGTAATCGTGCAGGCGAGTTGTCACGGCACCGATAATGCAGCGATGCTCGATTGCATCGCCTCCGATCCCACGCGCTATCGTGGCGTTGCTATTGTCGACGACGGTTTCACCGACAAGAATCTCGACGCGCTCGACCGCGGCGGCGTGCGCGGCGTGCGCTTCAATTTCGTGAAGCATCTCGGCGGCGCGCCCGATATGGCCGCGTTTAACCGCATCATCGACCGCATCAAGGCGCGGGGCTGGCACGTCGTCCTGCACGTCGATGCTCCGGACGTCATCCCGCTCTCGGGGATGATGCGAAAGCTCCCGCTGCCGTTCATCATTGATCACATGGGCCGGGTACCTTCGGCCGCGGGTATCGATCAGCCGCCGCTGCGCGCGCTCATTGAACTTTCGCGCCTGGAAAATTGCTGGATCAAAGTATGCGGCTCCGAGCGGATCTCGATGCCGCCGTATACCGCGGCCGTGCCCATTGCACATGCGTTGGTTGAGGCCTCACCGACGCGCGTTTTATGGGGCACAGATTTTCCACACCCGAACGCAACTCACGAAGCCGACGAGGCCGATCTTGTCGATCTGGTGCCGCAATTTGCACCCGATCCGCTGGCGCAAAAACGCTTGCTGGTGGAAAATCCGGCACGGCTTTATGGTTTTGGCTGAACAACAATAAAACGAGCAAGTCTGGAGGATACGCACAATGTCGAAGGGGATGTTTGAAGCGATGGCGCGCCGGACCGCGCTGGTGATGCTGGCTGCGGCCGTCGTCGTGCTGCCGCTATTTCAGGCGCAGGCTGCCTGGCCGGAAAAGCCGATCAAGATCGTGCTGCCTTTTGGCGCGGGCGGTGTTGCCGATGTCACTGCGCGCATTCTCGCCGACAGGCTCGGGCAGAAATTGAATCAGCGTGTCGTGATCGAGAATATGCCTGGTCCTGGGGGGATCGCAGCGGCGCGTGCAGTGATCACGGCGCCGCCCGACGGCTACACGATGGCCTGGGTCACAAACGGGGCCGCCATCAGTGCCGCGACATTTCAAAGCCTGCCTTTCGACCCTGTAAAAGATTTCGCGATGGTCTCGATGGCCGGCACCTTCGATCTGGTGTTCGTGGTGAATGGCCAGTCGGAATTCAAAACGCTCGGCGATTTCATCAAGGCAGCAAAAGCCAGTCCCGGAAAACTGAACGTAGGAACAATTGCCGCCGGCAGTACCCAAAATCTGGGTGGCGAACTTTTCAAATCGATGGCCGATCTCAACGTGCAAATCGTCCCGTACAAAAATTCGCCGGATATCGTGGTGGCACTGCTGCGCAATGATGTGCAGGTCATGATCGACTTCCCGCCCGCGGTGGCCGGCCAGGTTGCAGACGGAAAATTGCGCATTCTGGCGAGCTCCAGCCCGCAGCCGTCTCCGCTGCTGCCCGGTGTACCGACCGCCGATCAGGCCGGCGTCAAGGGTTATGAGGTGATCTCGTGGAATGGCGTCGGGGTGCCAAAGGACACGCCGAAAGAGGTTATCGACACGATGAACAAGGCAATGCACGACGTGCTCGCTATGCCCGACGTGCAGGAGCAACTCGCCAAAGTCGGTGTCATCGCAAAGGCGAGCACGCCGGCCGAGGCGCTGGCGCGTCTCACAGCGGACATCAAAAAGTGGAACGACGTGGTCGACAAGGCGGGCATTCCGCGGAAGTGACAAGCGGCAATCAGCGAGCGAACAGAAGAGGGCAATGAAGAAAAAACTGTCGGTCGCCGTGGTCGGCGCAGGGATGGGTGGTCTGGCGGTCGCGGCGACGTTGCGGCGCGTCGGAATTGACGTTCGGGTCTACGAGCAGGCGGCGCGTTTCGCTCGCATCGGCGCGGGGATCCAGATGATGCCGAATTCGATGAAGGTTTTGCGCGGCATCGGGATCGAGGAGCGGCTGCGTAAAACATCATTCGCTCCTTACTCGCATCTCAACCGTGACGGCTATACCGGCGAAGTCACGCGCGAACTGCCGATGCCGGAAAGTCTCTACAGCGCGCCGTATCTTTGCATGCACCGCGCCGATCTCCACGATGCGCTCGCCTCCGCGGTGCCGGCCGAGATCGTGCATCTCGGCAAGAAACTGGTTGGTCTCGACCAGGCCGGCGGTCAGGTCACGTTACGGTTCGAGGACGGCACCAAGGTCAACGCCGATGCCGTGATCGGTGCGGACGGCGTACATTCAATCGTGCGCGATGTCGTGGTCGGTCCTGATGAGCCGATCCACAAGGGCCGCATTGCCTATCGCGCGGTGTTTCCGGCTGCGCTGATGGGGGGCTTCGATATCGGGCCTTCGCGCACCAAATGGTGGGGCACCGATCGTCACATCGTCATCTACTACACAGCCAAGGCCAAAAGCGAAGTCTACTTCGTCACCAGCGTGCCGGAGCCTGCCGAATGGCTCACGCGTGAATCCTGGTCGGCGAAAGGCGACGTGCGGGAACTACGCGCCGCATATGAAGGCTTCCACCATGATGTTCGCAATGTGCTGGAAGCCTGTCCGGATTGTCACAAGTGGGCGATCCTCGAGCGGGAGCCGCTGCGACGCTGGAGTAGCGGGCGCGTGGTGCTGCTGGGCGACGCCGCGCACCCGATGACGCCCTATATGGCGCAGGGTGCAGCCACCTCAATCGAGGACGCTGCGATTCTTGCCAGGTGTCTCGACGCCGTGAATGGCGAGGACATCGAAGGCGCCTTCCGGCGCTACGAGGCGCATCGCAAGCCACGCACCTCTGTCGTGCAGGCGATCTCCAGTGCCAATACATGGATGAGGGACGAGCGCGGCGGCGATACCAGCTGGTTGTACGGGTACGACGCCTGGAATGCGAACCTCGATCAACCCGCCGCGCATCCGCGCGCACAGGCGGCCTAGCAAAGTTTAACTCGGCCTCTCGATCGTCATGCTCGGCACTCGGGTCCGGCCGAAGGCCGTACTACGGCCCGCCGTAGAGCCATCCAATACCCTCGTAGTTTTCCTCCGCCGTGCGCGCGCCGAGTGCTTGCGCGCGCAGCTCGGCCGCGACTCCGCGGGCGTGGTAGATCTCTCCGTAGACGCGCGCCATGATCTGCGTGCGCCCGGTACGCAGATAACGTTCCTGCTCATAAGCCTTGAACGCCCTGGCCGGATCGTCGGGCGAGGCCGCGACTTTCTGCGCAAGCACGACTGCGTCTTCCGTCGCCATACAGGCGCCTTGCGCGAGATACTGAAGCATCGGGTGCGCGGCATCACCGAGCAGCGTAATGCGGCCGGATGTCCAGCTTTTCACTGGCTCGCGATCGCACAAAACCCACATGCGCCATGTCTCGATGCGCTCGAGCATGCGCAACACCTGCGGCACCTGCATCTTGAAGTGCTGCCACATGACGTCCTTGCTGCCTTCGGCATTCCAGCCTTCCTCATAGTGATCGGAGTGGAATACGGCGACCAGGTTGTAGAGTTCACCGCGGCGCAGCGGGTAATGTACGAAATGGGTGCGCGGACCGGCCCACAGGACGACGTCGGGGCGCCAAAGATCCTTTGGCACATCCTCGCGCTTGAGAACGCCGCGGTAGGCGATGTGTCCCGACACCCGCGGCTTGCCGTCTCCGACGATACTCTCGCGGATCTTTGACCACATGCCATCGCAACCGATCAGCGCGCGGCCTTCAACAGTTTCGCCGTTGTTAAGTGTGACGCTGACGTGATCGCCGTGATCCTTGAACGCGTCGACGCGTCGGCTTGTCTCCAGTGTAATCAGATTGCTTCCCTGGCAGGCTTTGAGGAACGCACCATGGATGTCGGCCCGGTGGGTGACACCGTAGGGTTGTCCGAACCGCTTCAGGAATGCATCACCGAGGGGAATATTGGTGATCAATTCGCCGGTCAGGGCGTCGCGCATTTCCTGTGCGGGAGGACGATGGGCGTCGGCAAGGACTGCATCCTTGAGGCCGATCTTCTCCAGCGCGCGGAAAATATTCGGACCGAGCTGGATGCCGGCACCGACCTCGCGGAATTCCGGAGATTGTTCAAAAACCCGGACCGGGAGGCCCTGATGGGCGAGCGCGTAGGCGGTAATGAGCCCGCCGATGCCGCCGCCGGAAACCAGAAAGGGGGCGGATCCGCCGCCATTCATACGCGCCATGGACCAAACCTCAATTTCACGAAAGACCGAACCGGATTTGCGACGACCATAAAACCTGAAATGGCTCGAAGCAAAGTGCGTTCTGCCCAACGAAAAGCCCGCCGGCAAGGTGCTAGTGGTTAGCTACTTTGGAAGGGTTGCCCCACCGGTGCGCATAGTTTCGATTTATGCCGATGTTTATTGCATTTCTCAGCAACAAGACGGACACAACGAAAATGTCTGGATGTCTGCTTTCGGGGGTAAAGCGGACATCGAGACTAAAAGTGGCTTTGTGAGACAATTCACAAAACTATTGGCGTGACGCTTGCATACTTGTGACGGCTCCCACCGCAGGAGAGGGCTGTCGTGTTTGCTTTGATACCTTATGACGTCTGGCTCGCCGCGGCGATCGCCGTCGGAGTCGAGTTGTCGGCGATCGCCCATCATGTCGGGTTAGCCGTCGTCGTCGCAATTATGTTTGGGCTCTGCGCTTATATCGTTGTCGAGACCATTAGCGACGGGGTCGGCTAATCGTCTTGTGATCTCGGGTCTGAAATGGGTCCGCTATTGGCGCAAAGCGGACATTCCCAAGCCCCCGATCAGTGTCCGCTTTGGGGGTAAAGCGGATATCCCATGACCTTGTCGCGATGTCCGCTAATGACCCAAAGCGGACATTGGGCCTGATCGGGCATCTGAGTCCGGTTGTGCGCCATTTCGCCCACTCGCCGCTCAGTCGCAAAGTGCTAGGCTTTTGGCGTTGGACGAGGCGTGTTCTCAGGGAGCACATGCGGCGGCGAGAGTTCATCACGCTTTTCGGCGGCGCGGCGGTGATTTGGCCGCTGACGGCCCGCGCGCAGAAAACAGCGAGAATCCCTCGGATTGGCGTGCTGTGGCACGCCGGTAGCGCTGAGGAAGAAGGACGCTATTTCACGGGATTTATCCAGGGATTGCGTGACCTTGGATACACTGACGGACTAAACATTATTTTAGAACATCGCTTTCCAAATGAAATGCCAGACCGATTTCGGAAAATGGCCGCCGAACTTGTATCAATGAACGTAGATGTCTTGGTCAGCGTGGGTTCTCAAACTGCATTTTACGCGAAGGACGCCACCACAACGATCCCAATAGTTTTTATTTTCGTGCCCGACCCAGTTGGTTCAAAATTCGTGAGTAGTTTTGCGCGGCCTGGCGGAAATGCGACAGGCCTAACGCACTTTGCCGCTGATCTGATTGGGAAGCGTTTGCAGTTCCTAAAGGAGACGATTCCAGGGCTATCCAACGTTGCGTTGCTCGTCAATCCCGATACGGAAGTCGCGCGCTTGTACACGGATGTAACTGATAGGGAGGCGAAAAAACTTGGTTTGTCCAATCATACGTTTTCGGCTCGCTCGCGAGATGAACTGGAGCCAACATTTGATGCGATGGTGAAAGCCGGCATGCAGGCAGTTACTATCAACTCCGAGGGACTGGCCTATCAGCAGAGGGAATTCATTGCGAACTTGGCAATCGCTCGCCGGTTGCCGTTGTCCGTTTGGTCCAGAGAGACCTTGGAAGCGGGTGCGCTAATGTCCTATGGAGCTGACCAGCCTGCGATGTGTCGCCGTGCGGCTGTTTTCGTAGACAAGATTCTGAAGGGCGCCAAACCCGCTGATCTCCCTGTCGAAGAACCTACAAAGATCGAATTCGTCCTTAATAAAAACACGGCCAAGGCGTTGGGGCTCACGTTGCCCAATACTTTGCTTGTGGCAGCCACCGACGTGGTTGAGTGAAGCCTTGCGACAAGCGGGCATTTGCACCGGGCCGCGCGACTGTTCAGTACAAAACTCGAGTATTGCGCCAATCGAGCCCGACAGGCTCACAAAAGTACGCCGGTTGTTAAGGGAGACGTTGGCAAAAAATGCGACATCATCCTTGTGTTTGCGTTCGGCATTGATGTCGAAGACGGGTACATTTCCCGGGCTCCCGCGAACTATTTCGTTGCGCTTGAAGACGCTGATACTCATGAAATTCGGCCGGCTAGCGTGAAGTTGATTCGGTCAGGTGATCGGGGCGCCTTGATGTACGATCCCGCTTCAAAGCGGTTCAGATTATTGCCGTGGAGTTCCATTAAAGAAATATCTAGCCGCGCGCGTATCCAAACTCCGCTGCAAATTCCTCTGCCGTAGCTTTATCTGCGAACGCCCAACGGGCTATGTCGCGCTCGCCCTCGCGTCGGCCGGGGAGGGTGCGCGCCACTATTCCGCGCTGGCGGTGAAACTCGTAAATGTCGTCGAGTC
>Ga0134125_10007781_pt1 | contig 12077 bp, 6 predicted proteins | sample KB31751_FD_96464 | JGI IMG/M metagenome (GOLD analysis project Ga0134125, IMG submission 96464) | Terrestrial soil microbial communities with excess Nitrogen fertilizer from Kellogg Biological Station, Michigan, USA - KB3-175-1 | ecosystem: Environmental > Terrestrial > Soil > Unclassified ... | reverse complement strand
CGGGAGATGGAACGCGTTTTGCATGGGTTCAAGACGGCGGCACGCAGGTCGTAGTTCAGACATCCTATGGATCTCAAACCTTGTCGCCAGCTTCGATTTCCTATATTACCTCGTTGGAATTTGATTATTTCGGTAACACATTGGCCATCGGGGCGCCAGACGCCTACAGTGGTCTGGGCACAACCTTGATTGCCAATTGGAACGCGGGAAACAATACCTTCTCCATCCAATCCATCATAAACGGAACTTCGAGCCTCGCTGGAGCCTTGGTTTCGCTGAGTCAGACTGGAACGATTCTAATGCGCACAGCGGGCAACCAGACGTTGGAAATCTGGACGCGGCCGTCGTCCTTCACAGCCAATTGGTCTTTCAATATGGCAATAAACGCCACCGAAGGCTACACGGCTTCTGCACGCACAAACATACATCACGCCCTGTCGGCAACCGGAGAGTCGATCACCACGGTGACTGGGCAGACGAATACCACATTCGGCGTTGGCGATCAGTTGGTCAACTCCTACCGTTGGCTGCCTTTTAATTCACAAATCTTAACAGATTTCACACTGGTTCAAGAGATATTTCCGTCTTCTAATCGCACTACAGACGCCTACTCCATTGCGTCGACCGTGAGTGCGACGGGAAGCATTGCTGCCGGCATGGGCATCGACTTCAACACCAACGAAACTTTTATTGAAATATACAAATACAACGCGACTGCCGACCGATACACACTCAATAGCGATTTGCTCGGCTATCTCATACCGTCTACGGGTAGTGCGGGAAACAAACTGACCGGCATCGTTAGTTCCAAGGACACGAACCGTATTTCGGCCATCTCTTCGGCACTTACTGCAACTGCACACGGCCTCCACTTGATTGCTTTCGATAATGTGACGCAGCATTATTACATACAACAGACGATTGTCGTGAACAATGCCTCGACGATCGACGTCCTCTCAACTGTCGACATGCATCGCAATGGACTATTGACCGTCGCTACCATCTGGAGCGCAAGTGGGACGCAGCATATGCAAGTCTATCGATTGGCCACCGCAACGACTTCTAGCCCACAGACGCCTCGTTTGGTGCAAGACATCACCTGCGCGTCGGGTTGTTATCTTACAAGTCTATCTGCATATCCTAAGGTTCTGGCGACATCGCCACATTCGTCTACCACCTTGCTTATCTATGGGTGGACGGATGCCGCTGGCTACAATACATCTCCACAAACACTGACGTTTGGCTTTTCTATTGGTGACATAAAAGTCAGTGGACAAGGCAATCGTATTTTCGTCTTGGGTACTATCGCCGGCACTCTGAATGTCGTACAATATAACAGCACGTCAGCCGCGTGGTATAGTACAGCTGCAACTTTCTACGAAGCTCCGACATTCAACCCAGGCCTTGGCTTATCTTCGTCCGACGATGGAACATTAGTTGCTTTCACATCCAATAATAACACTGGACAATCCTTCCGCTACATAGCCCTTCAGGATTCATCGGGTGGATCGAATCCTGCCGGCCCGTGGGTCTACCTAGGCCAAGCATTACCTGCGCCTGACGATGGCAACTTGACGCAGCCGATAACACAGGCCAACTCCCCCTCGAATGGACACGCCTTGACGACGGATTGTTCGCGTCTGATAACCGACGTCTCCGCTGTCAACAGCACGGCCAATCAACTCGAATCAGCCTATTTGCTCTACTATGCGACCAACTTTACCTGCGCGCCCATGACCGACCCTAGTCCTTATCCGTACTATGCCACGACAATCACCCTACCGACTGGACTCGGGTGGACTAGTCAGTATTATGGAATAGCCACGGCCGCCACGTCGGATGGCAGTGGAGTAATCATTGGTGGATTCGACACTACAAACAATCGCTCCTTTGCCGTTGTGTTTGACTACGATGTAACATATGCCACTTGGACCCAGCGCGGCGTTATTATCGGCTCCGCCACAAACGACATAAGCAGTGATTTCTTGACAGTTCGGCTCTCTGACGACAAGTTCCGAGCGGCCATTGCCACTGCCCCGGCCAATCCAACCGGTACCTTTCCAGCGCATACCCTGGCATACTACTGGAACTCGAGTGCGGGTATCTACAATATCGACCTAGACGCTTTCTCTACCAGCAATGTTTCAGTCGGTGAGTCAATGGACTTGTCACGCGATGGACTTTGGATGGTTGTAGCAGCCACTTCAATTAATAATGCCAATGCAGCCATCTACGTTTATCGCTTGCCGGCGTGGCATGATGCAGACCCGGTGGCACCAATCCTCGTTCAAAACTTAACAGCCATTGGACTTCCATTTGCCGGTCGATGGGGCGCTCGCGTTCGCCTTTCAGCCTTTGGACAGACGCTGGCCGTTGCAAATTCGAATAGCAGTTTCTGGGACATGTATCAACTGGGCTCTGGTGGCAATACATACTTATTCCAAGAGCGCATCAACATGAGCACTAGTTTCTTCATCGATGGATTTGCCTTGTCTGGCGACGGTAACGTCGTGGCCGTCAACTTCCGCGGCACCTTCAACTCCACGTTCTACCAAGCCGTGCTTCTGTCGTACTACAATAATGTGACCCAACAGTGGTCGAGCAATTTTTCGCTAATCGAATCGCAAAATCAAGTCACTAATACTAGCCTCGACGGTGCCATATCACTGAATGATCAGGGAACACTGTTGATAGTACCTAGGACCGATAACGTGGCCATATCACTCTATGATCTGTACAAAAGTAACACTCCACAAACATGGGCATATCGGAATACAGTACCGTGGCCACTTTCGTCCGATGGAAGCGGACAGATCCAGCAAGGTGTACAGTACAACGACGCGCGGAGTTTGACAGCCGATTGCAAGTTGATTTTCGCCGGTGGTCAATTCTTCAATGGAGTTGCAATCTACGAAACGGGACAGACTTGTACTCCGCTGACTCCGCCAATCGAACCACCTGGATTCCCACCAGTCTTCAACCCGCCAATCCCGCCTCCTGTATCACCACCCGTAACACCTCCAGTGACGCCTCCGGTCTCTCCTCCAATCACACCGCCAGTCACACCACCGCTTACTCCGCCAGTCACACCGCCGGTTACACCACCCATCACTCCTCCGGTCACGCCCCCAGTTACACCACCAATTACTCCGCCAGTTACACCACCCGTCACTCCACCGGTCGCACCGCCGATCACACCCCCAGTATCTTCGCCAGTCAATCCTCCGATAAATCCACCAGTCCCACCACCAATACCTCCACCTGTAAGTCCGCCAGTCGATCCCCCAGTAAATCCACCAGCCGCACCGCCAATCATGCCTCCATTGGCCCCTCCGGCACTCTTTTACCGCCTCTCTCTCGGACTTCCATCGCTACCGTTCGGATATAGTGACTTTGGCGTAGTTAACTCACAGACATCAAATGCTCGAGGAATTGCGGCAATTGGAAGGCAAAATGACACCAACCAAGCATTCATTGTCGTTTACGAACAAGTTGAGCCAGGGTTTTACACAACTCGCCTACCAAACGCCCTAATGACCGGGTTTATCATCCCATCTATAACCACAAACGTATCTCAGCCAATAGCAACTGTGAGAATATCAGACGACATGAAAATCGTGTGCGCTTCAAGTTGGTTCATCGACCAACCAGCCGTGTGCTTTAGATTTGATCAAAATACTGGAATGTATGCACAAAAGCATGTCTTTACATCTCCAGTACCTGATGTTCCATTTGGATCGGCAATGGACATGACTAGAGATGGATTGACTTTGTTCTTGGGCTTCAAGGACACTTGGGTCTTTATTTATCGCACTCCGTCAACAACTTTCACAGATGACTTCTACTTGTTCCAAGAGTTAGATGTGGTCGGAAATACATTGAATCTATACGGTAGTGCATTTGTGTCGTGCGATGGATACGGAAGGAATTTGTTGGCCGTCGGTCAGACCGGTTTTGCTTCCTTCTATATGATGGATCCAATTAGTGGATTATACAGTCTATCGTTTCATGATACAACACAGAAATTCATAACCGTTTTGTCGGCGAAATTGAATGGAAATGCTACCGCCGCCATCATTCTTTCCTTGCAATCAGTCAGCAATACGACCGTCTTTGGATTTGTCCTAGATATCAACGCATTGGCCTGGGAAAATTTCTTCCAGCTAGCCAATGACCTATACTACGGGTCACCATGGATTTCAGATTTCTTATACCAATACATGATGATTTTGGACACAAACTCGACGACACAAGGCAATTCGGTCTACAACGTCTACCAACTAGCAAATTTCACCGACTTGTCGTTATTATTTACAATCCCAAACCCTCCTTGGGCAAATACAACAGGAGTACAAACTGTTGGAATAACTAACTGGGATAGCGTTTCAGCCGACTGCACAACGGTCGTCGTCTGTCACTACATCCTTTCCAATGGCCAAGGAGTCCCTACGTCTGGAAATGGGCAATTGGTGATCTATCAGATACAAGGAGTGCAATGTAGTGTGACGCCTCAATTACCACCATTCGTTCTACCACCCGGCTTTGTGCCACCACCACTTCCCACTCCAACTCCATTTGTTCCACCCCAAGTCCCGCCCATCAGCGGTTTCCCAGCTAGCAACCAAATTCTACCACGTTTCACACCACAATCTCCAGTACCATTTGTAGCACCAGTCAATACGCCAGCTTCGGACTTGGCGATCAGTCAGGCAAGGCTGACCTTCGGAGCCGCGCTTGTTCTCGGAGGTTTAGCGGTTATTGCGGCGGCTGCTACGATATATCAAAAGTTCTGTGCGGTCAAGAACGACTCCGGTGACGAAAATAGTGCGGAGACAATTGAAAGTGGTACAGCAGGCGACTCGAGTCACTCTTCCAATGCCAAAAGTGGCACTAGCATCAAGAAGCGATCTGGAAATAAGGCTAAACCACAGTAGTTTTTGATCTTTGTGTAAATAGCAAAAAGTTGTTTAAAGATTATACCGAGGGGAGCGAGGGACGCTGCGGCTAAAATTCAAATTTTTATTCCAACTCTCTCCGCCTCTTCGAAACCACCATAAAGGATTCTTGTAACGCTCCTTGTCTACTTTATTAGTAATCCAAACAAGGTGTTGACACCAAGGTATGCAAATATGCAAGATATAATAACAATAGGGACGAAGATAATAAAAAGAATGAAATTATTTTTTAATTTTAATTAAAAAATGATGCCCGCTTCCAATCCTTCCAATAATTTCCTAAAATTCTGTCTTTTACACATTAGATGGATAATTTGGTTCGATTATGCTAATATATCAACAAGGGGTGAAAAGAATCATTAGATGTTAACTTTGATATTTTTATTTTTTTTGGTTCACACGCCTGCCTTCCGTTTTGGGTTTTATCTCAATTTTCACATCAATTGGCTTTTCGTTTATCTAACCTCCCTATTATTTTTCACTTTAGACGAACCAAGTAGAAGAAACGAATACTAGAAGACACACCGATTTACTTGGTGTGATGAAAGTGGTAAAGATTATGCCTTATTCGACCGGCAGCCGCTCTCCATCTTCTATCGTCTGCTTGCCCGAGAAATCCACCCAATCTACTCTTCCTACCGGATCGTCATCTATCCGGTCCGATCCTTCTTTGCCGGTTGTCCAAACCCCCGCCCCGACCGATCTCCCTTCGGTAACCGTCTCGAAACCTACCTACCTCGAGCTCCCTCCGCTCTTGGTCTTGACGCCGGTCTATTATCACTACGAAATCAAATTCAACCCCATCTTGATGAGATATATGATTCCTAGTGGTATCCAATTAGAGTGCAAAAATGCGGCTTGCATCGCCTTTCAACAATACTTTAGCAAAATCTTCCGCGGCTCGGCAGAGTTCTTCCATGCCATTCGCGACCTCTGTGCCGAGTTTGAGTCCCTCCTCAACTCTTGGACATCTCATTCCAAGGAGGAACGGGCGGACGCCGTCGCAATGGCTGTCAAGACGGTCGCCGACCTCACCGAACTCCATGGAATGATATTCAAACATTCACAGGCTGGTGTAACATCGTTTGCATCCGCCGCGCCAGGAACTCCGACTCCCCTCGCATCGGTTTGCCAAGAACACTGTGCCATCAATCATATTCGCCGCACCGTCTGCATCTACTTCTGTCATGTTATTACGACTTGCAACGCGCACCTTTCGTCCGTGTCCAAGCTTGATCCTCGGACCAATGATCTACGAAATACCAAGAACTGCAACCGGCTCGTCTTGCAGACTCTCAACAACTTTATCAAAGTCTGCCGTGCCACGGGCGAGACTCTCTCCCCCGTCGCTCCCTACCAATACAACTTTGACTATCGTGAAATGTTGCAAATGGCTCGCGCCTTGGCCGATGATAGATCGGTCAGCAAACACATGCTTAGCGAACAATCTCTCTTTCGCCTTCTCAGACAATTGGGATCCATGCCCACCTACACCGCGACCCTTCCCGAGTGCTTGACCATCCCATTCAAACCACAGCAGTAGTAATAGTAGTTCTAGATTAGAATTAGATTCTCAGTATTGAGTTATTAGCTATTTGTATTTTTATTTAACGAGTTTACAATTCGAATGAGCACTGGCACCTTTGCCAGTTGTTTTACCTGACAATCAGGTATACTTTCTACTTGGACTTTTTCTTCTTTTTTGACATGAATACTTCTCCGTGAGTCCATTTGCCACCTCCTGCAGGCTTACAGACTTTCATTAAGGCGCGGCTCTTAGGTCCCTTTGGGCGAATAGTCAAGACCTTGCCACCGTGTCTAGCGCATCGCAGGAAATTCGCCGGCATTCTAGGTTTGTATGAGCTGTGTTTGAGAATAAAGATCAAAAAGAAAATGATCAATAGACGAACTGTCAATGGCGGTAGAAAATTATTGAACAAGACAAAAACCATTCCACACTTTCGACCTTTCCATCCCATTTTTTCAGCACCGCGAGAGGGGACGTATGTTCTTTTATTTACCAAGTTATTTCAAAGGCCGGTTTGCCTTTTTCAACTTGACTACAAGTTGGGTCGTCGCAATCGCAGGTTGACGGCACAACCTTTACCGATAGAATTCCATTGTCTTTGAAGCATTCCGCGCATTCTTCTATGGTCGCTTCAGCTCGTTCATAGCTTAAGTAGGGACAAACCATCGTCACCGCTGTTCCATGTTCGTTGTCTAGGCGCCGAGAAAAGTAATCGGCGCCGATCATATTGACGGTATATTGCCCGTCCTTGGAAAGTTTGCTAAACGAAGGATGCATAAAGAGTAGCTTAACGTTGTTGGCAAAGTGTGGCTTGTCCATTTGTCACGAGGAGGGAGAAGGAAAAAATAAGGAACGAGGATTTTTGGGCTTTAGTTTAAAAATATCCTCCCACCCCTTGGACCATGTCTGACGACGAAGAATTAGATTTAACATTATCTACACCTCGCAAATTAATTTCATTAGGCAGGCCTAAGCAAAGCCACCCAGTGGAGGGCCCGCATTTCAATGATTTACCAAGTGATATGAAATTAGCGATAATTAATTATTTCGACTGCACGGAAGATTTCGACAATCGCCATTTTATTGCTAGATTTGCATTAGTTTGTAATGGAATTAGAGAACTCATATTAAAGGCTTCAAAAAGATGTGACGAAAGAGGCCCAGAGAACCGACACAATTCAAGGGTGAAAAGCGGCTGGATTCCACTTGACCCCTGGAGCTTTTTCCATCGATTGTATCATCGTGAAAAGGATGACGATGGTCAAAAGGAACAGTACATCATAGATATATACGATAGATATTATATGGTTCCGGACAAGATCGAAATCGATGCTACCTCGTTGAGTACTGTTCTAAAGGACAACAGACTTTCTATTATTAATTGCAAACGCTGGGGTGATCGTAAAGAAGTTAAACAAGCCTTCCGCGACAATCGCAAACACCAGCGCCAATTAGATAGTGAAGATGAAGACTCTGGTGAAGAAATCGGGAGCCAAGATAGCCCACGGTCTTACGATTCCGATTACGATATTTCAGATAGCGAAAGCGAGAACGATTCTGACAGCGAAGGTGGTCCTAGAAGGCTGGAAATACCGTATGAAGATGGCATACACTTCAAAGTAACGCGCAAGTTGACGCCGTTTATCGGAGAAATGATACCAGTACAGAAAATATTTTCTGACTGGAGTTGGTCCGATGTCAGTGAAGACGAAGAAGAAATAAAAATGAATGCTCATCAATCGCTGACGATATCAAAGGTAACGAAAAGAGAGATCAAAAATTCCAACAAAGAAGTTATCAAGACAACGCTCTTTTTACGACTCGACTCTGTTCGTCAGTTTAGTCATGATTGTTGGCTACATTATACACATGATCAGGAAACTCTGCTTATTAGAATGCCTACCATGACTGGGAAAATCCTTTTATTAGGTTACAAGTTACGCGAAGGACAACTGATTCCTGTTGGCGAAGATCTATTGCGAATTTACTATAAAGTAGTACAAGGCGATACTGTAAAATAAATGGACGTAGGTTCTGATTCGTTTTAGTTCGAGACGGGATTGTTACTAACGCATAGGCTCGCAGCAATACCTCATTATCATCCGAGGTATCGTCAAAATTGTCTTTGCGATGTAAAAGAGTACCGCTGATAATCCTAATATTGCCAGCCTCGATCTGAGCCAACATTCGATTGGCGACAATTTTCCCTCGCCATTGCATTCATCAATAATTTCGGTTACCAAATCACGGATAACCAATTGTCGCAATATTGTCGCGAGGACCAAGATGTAGATAAATTGTTGCAAAATAATGTGCATGGAATCGAAGCCAAGGTGGGTGATCGACCTAAGCAAGGAATTAATTCAAATTAAATTAATTTCAAAATTTCAGTCCGCGTCGCCACCAGTCACGCCTACGTCAGCTTCTACCTTATGGCTACCAAGATAAAGCAACAACGCACAGACAACTTAACTCTGGCTGAAAAACAGGCTCAAAAGGACGCGCACGAAATTGTGTGGAACGTCTTGGCCGTAATTTGTCAATATCCGATAATTACAACTCAGCAGGTAATTACCCGAGTTTATAGAGATCAAGTGTTCGATCGCCGGCACAGAGGCGATACAGTAGATAGGCCCGTATTAGAGGAAAGTGTCAGACGAACAATAGCCGAGATGGAAAAGCAAAAGTGGATTGTGAAGCTCATGTCCACCGACGGAATGCTCTTCCTAGGCTGGAAACCTACTCTAGAAGGCGAACAAGTCCACATTAAGAGTTTGTTTGTGTAAGAATAAAAAAATATAACTTTATTTATTGACAATGTCTAAGGTTAAGAGAAGTGGGGTCGTAGAAAGAAGACCGAAGCTGGTAGTTTTTTTTTATTCCACAGGAACGATCTCCTCGCCACCACTGTAAATCTTCAACAATGGCGCATGAACTACTAGAGACTTGTTCAGTTCCTTATGTAACTTTTCAAAGTCTGGTTTGAGCTTGTCGAGATGCAAATTGATAACGATTACGGCCATGGGGATTGCCTGAAGGCTGTAGCGTTTCTGTGCAATGGCGAGCTTCTTTTGTAAAACTAATCCGACAATTAACACCTTTTCGATGTTTCTATTGTGAACATACCACCATTCTATTGGTATCATATCTTTCTGAATGAACAAGTGCTCCCAGACTTCGTTGATCGCATAGGCCATCAAACAATAGTCACTTGTCTTTGTGGTCAACTTCTCCAATGTTTCCGCGGACTTGGAATAGTCAATCTTCTGCTCGGTGAGATCGTCGCTGTATTGGATTGCTTCGTTATAGGGCTGCCAGTTGGGATCCCTGAGTAGCTTCTGTAAACGTTTAACGGCGTCAACCATTTTTTTTTCTCTCTGATTAAGATCTATTATTATAGCCTTTTTAATTCGAAACAGCCGCTACTAAACTACCAATGATAGTGAGTATGGTTGACGAAAGTCGTTTTAAAAATGGGAATCAAACCCAAGGAGATTTTTGAAAAAAAAATCATTTAGCAAAACACGGTTCAAAAAATTTCAAATCACTTTCTCCCAGTCCTCTGACCAGTTCTAGCCACACCTACTTGGGAAGTACTATATTGCTTATCTTCCTACTAGTTCCCAAAAATGGCCCGCACTAAGCAAACTGAAAAATCGGCTGCGGCTAGCAAAGCTCCAAAAAAGGGCCGCAAGAACATTGGCGGCAAGGCTCCAAGAAAGACGGCCGCCAAGTCCGCGACCACTGAAGATGGAAAGCCAAAGATTAGAAAGCCTCATCGCTTCAGACCCGGAACGGTAGCATTGCGTCAAATCAGAAAATATCAAAAGACCACCGACCTGCTGGTTCAGAAACTTCCTATGCAACGATTGGTAAGAGAATTGGCCCACGAGCTCGAGCCTACGCTTCGATTCCAGAAGACGGCCTTTGAAGCCCTGCACGAGGCGGCGGAGAAGTTCCTCGTCGATCTATTCCATGATACCAACTTGTGCGCCATCCATGGCAAACGAGTGACAGTTCAACCAAGAGACTTGAACTTGGCCGTGGCATTGAACCCAACGAGCCCTACCCGCAAAAGATGAAGACTCCTGTTTGTGATGCTTCAAGTTTCTATTCACGCTATCTCAATTCCTTTGGCTATGACTAGAACTAGCTCTACTTAGCTTTTGCTATTAGTTGTGTATCCTCAAATAAAATTATTACTTCCTTATTTACGTTTACGAATTAACGCGGGGTTTTTGTGGAACTTTTTGAAAAAATTTGGCTTCACAATGGCTTTTTTGAAATTAGCCTTTATCTATTTCCCGCCACGAATTAATTAACACACAACCACGCTTGTCTACGCTAGGTTTTAGCACCGATGAACAGCAGCGTGCAAAAACGAAAGCCACAGACGACAGCGGGCGATTATTTGACCCTTTTTGACTATTTCATCGACTCGGAGAACCACGCAATCGTCCATGGCATTGAATACGACTCCAATGGCAAAAGAAAGGGCCATTGCACATTAGTTGTAAGAGATATACCATTCTTAGTCCTATTAGGCCCGTTTGACAGCCTAAATGATGCCAAGCAAATTACAGGCCAAGTCGAGAACTTCAACGATTCCATCTTTGCTGACGACACTAGAGTTGGGCTCAAATTGATTATTCATTGTGTTGGGCGTCAACCTATAAGCACAGACAGCAATCGACCGATCAGAAAATGGAAATCCATGCCAATCGCCTTTCTCCTCGGAATGAAACCCGACGATGGCTCCTGGTGGATCGAAATTAAAATCAGTTATGAACTATCCAGCAGTTTTCGCTACAGCACCTATCATACGCAATTGCACGACTTTTGTACCAAGATAATGAAAGATTTGATGGCAAAAAAGAAGGCGACTGGCGTTGCCCCTTCTCAGATACCTCTCTGGCGACAAAACGATAGATCTATTCACGATTCTGTCGTATATCTATTGGGACAGAATTCTATACCAGGAAACTTTGAAGACGGGCCCTCGAACTTTAAACATCTCGGCAAGGACTCAAATGGGTCGTATCGCATGACTTGGCATCAATTCGACTCCTTTATTCTATCAAACCAATTGCCAGAGGAGTACACTTCATTGGACATTTTAAAGACCGATGAGGAAGCGGTACTGGGAAAGAAAATCAAAACCAGACAATTAACGATCAGAGTTGCATTGATGACGAATACCACACACAAGGCCGACACTCATTTTGATATGTATGACGTAGATATGAACAAGGGTGAGTATCAATTCATTAATCGTGTCAAAAAGGCCAAAATCACCAAAGATAGCTTCAAAAAGAAGGAAAACATGCCGGACATTATTCTCCTGGCCTTTATGCCCTCGCAAATCGATGAAATTCATGCCCATTTAATTGAAGATGCTATTACTAAGCAAAAGACTGCGATAAAGAAAGGCTCTGGCAAGTCTTACTCGGGCAGAACTCATTTATCGAAGAGCCACATGATCTTGAAGCAACATGCCAGCCAACACATTTTCCCCTGCAATTTCCCTGCCTCGGTTTTCGATTACAATATCGTCCCCTACTTCATCGTCCCTCTAAAGTGGAAATTAGACAAGG
>Ga0134125_10007780_pt1 | contig 12077 bp, 11 predicted proteins | sample KB31751_FD_96464 | JGI IMG/M metagenome (GOLD analysis project Ga0134125, IMG submission 96464) | Terrestrial soil microbial communities with excess Nitrogen fertilizer from Kellogg Biological Station, Michigan, USA - KB3-175-1 | ecosystem: Environmental > Terrestrial > Soil > Unclassified ... | reverse complement strand
TCAGCAGCTTGCACTCGACAGAGGTCGCAAATTCCTTGGGCGCGATCTCGGGTCGCTTGGGCACGCCGATCTGGTTGATCACCAGCAGGGGCTCGGATTCGTTGGGCCGGAGCGCCTTGATGGCGTCGCTGAGATTCTTGGCGTTGCGCAGGTTGGCCAGATCCGGCTCGGCGACGATGACGATCTCGTCGATGGTCGCCAGGGTATGGCGGACCCAGGCGGTCCAGGCGTGCGGAATGTCGAGGATGACCACCGGAGTGGTCTTCTGCGCCAGCTCCAGGACCTGCTCGAAGTCGCGTTCGCCATAGTCGAAGGTCTTGTCGAGCATGGCCGGCGCGGTCAGCAGGTTGATGTGATTGGCAGCCTTGCTCATCAGCCGGTCGAGCATGGTGGGATCGACCTTGCCCGAAGCGCTCAACGCATCGGCGATGCCGTGCGGCGGATCCTGGTTGAAGTTGAGACCCGCGGTGCCGAACGGCAAATCCATATCGAGGATCAGCACGTCCTGGCGCAGGTGCTGGCTGATGGCCCAGGCGACGTTGTGCGCGATGGTCGAAGCGCCCGCGCCCCCCTTGGCAGCGATGAACCCGATGGTGCGGCCGATCGGCGCGGCGCCTTCCGCCGCAAACAGGTCGGAGATGGCGTTGACGATCGACTGGGCGCTGGTGGGGAGCACCAGATATTCGGAGACACCCGAGCGGATCAGCTCGCGATACAGCAGCACGTCGTTGACGTGGCCGAGCACGATCAGCCGGGTCGAGGCGTCGCAGACTTCAGCCAGGCGGTCGAGCGCGGTCGGGATCTCGTTGGTCGGCAGCGACGTCTCGACGATGATCAGATTCGGCGTCGGATTCGACTTGTAGCTCTCGATCGCGCCTTCCAGCCCGCCATTGTGCGTGGTGAGCGCAACCTTGCTCATGCGGCGGTCATGCACCGCCGACTCCACCAGCTCGGCGGTCTGCGAATGCTCGCAGAACGCCTGGATGGTGATGCGCGGCAGCAGGCGGGCGCCGGTTGCGACTTCGGCGGCCGGCTCTTCGACGGACGGGACGTCCTTGTTCGGCGTCAGGAAACTCATGATCTAACTCTCCATCGCAACGGTTACCGACGCGTCATCAGTCGAGAACAAATCCCACGGACCCTTTGTAACCGCCACGCATGCCGTCGGCGCCCACGCCATACTGCTTCTCCAGATGGCCCAGGAAGATCGCCTCGGCGTCGCCGGCAATGTGGTAGTCGTCCGTCGGCAGGTCGGGACGGCCAAGCTGAGCCATCACCGGCGTCACCATGAGCACCAGCTCTGTCTGCTGGTGGATATAGTCGCGCGACCGGAACAGCGCGCCGAGGATCGGGATGTTACCCAGGCCAGGCATCTGCGCGAGCTGCTGCTTCTCGTTGTCCTGCAGCAGACCGCCGATCGCGAGCGTGCAGCCGGCGGGAATTTCCACCGTGGTCTTGGCGCTGCGCTCGGTGATGCCGCCACCGGTGGCAGGCTCGGACACGCTCGTATCGACGAGCAGCGACACCTTGCCGTTGGACTTTACCGTGGGTGTGAAATTGAGCTTCACGCCATAGTCCTTGAAGGCCTGTACCACGTGACCATTGCCGTCCGAGGTATTGTAGGGGAACTCGCCGCCCACCAGGAATTCGGCTGGCTGCCCGGACATCGCCGTCAGCGTCGGTTCAGCCAGCGTGCGCAAGGCATTTCTCTGCTCGAGAGCCTTGAGCGTGGCACTGAGCGAAATCGGTCCGAGATTGGCCGAGGCGCTTATCGTCGTGAGTGGAGAACCGCCTGAGACGCCCGTCGCCAGAGCGGCGTTGGGGGTGTTGACGAGCCCCGTGATCAATCCTCCGGACGAGACCGTCAGATCGAGGCCGAGCTGCTTGATGACAGTGCGGTCCACCTCTGCCACGGTGACCCTGAGCATGACCTGCTGGTTGCCGTTGATGGTGATGATGTTGGCGACGTTGTCGCTACCTCCGGCAAACTGCGTCGCAATGGTCATGGCACGAGCAGCATCGTCCTGCGACAACGTAGTGCCGCTGAGCACCACACGGGTGGTGGTGCCGCCCAGAAGGATCGACTCGACGCGCACATGCGAGCCCGGAACGTTGCGGGCGATGGCCGCTTCGATAGCCGTGCCCACATCCGATTGCGGCTGCTGCACGGTGACATCGAGCACCGAGATGTTGTTACCGGCCGGATCGATGAAGAAGACGTTGGTATCGCCCGCGGCAACACCTTCGATGATGGCGCGCGTCTTGGTTCGCATGACAACCGCCGCGATCGCGGGCTGCGTGGCGATGACCTCGCCGACATTCGTCGGCAAGTCCACGATCACCGACTTGTTCACATCGATCGTCACGGCCTGCTTGCCGCCCATGGCCTGGTTGGCGATCTGCAGATAGGCCGGGCCTGCCGCGAGCGCGGCTGGCGTGGCCAGGCCGAGAGCAGCGGCGGCAAGGAGTATGACCAATCTCTGGAACATTGTTGTTCTCACGGGCGACGAGAGGAAGGACAAGGTCGGCATCGGCGACATCATTGCGGTACGGCGTCGGCGGTCGGCGCGGTCGTGACCGACACGCCGGGCGCCTCGAACGCAGCAGGGTCGACGGACGTGCTGCCGCTGCCGGGCGTTGCCTGGCCGGCGATAACGCTGGCCTCCTGGCCGTAGCGGATCAGGCGGATCGCCTGGTTGTGCTTGGTGGCCTCCTGGTCGCCCGGGCTCGGCGTAAAGTCGACGATTGACCTCAGGGCCAGCGACAGCTTGCCTTGTTGCCCGCCGTTGATGAGGGTCTGGGCCTGGTCGGGATCGAGCTCCAGCGTCGCGATGGCGCCGCCGCCGAACACCTGCGATTTGGGGTCGGTCTGGTCGCCGTTGCCGCTGCCGCTGCCATCATCGGCGGCGCCGGTCTTGCCGGTTTCGCCGAGACGGGTGTTGATCGCCAGCACCCGCACGTTGCTGAGCAGGGTCTCGGAGATCTGCTGGCCGCCACTGCCGGCATGCGTCAGGATGACATCGACGTGGTCGTTGGGGACGATGAAGCCGCCCGAGGCGGAATCGGCGCTCACCGAGATCGAGACGCCTCGCATGCCCTTGTCCAGCACCGCGCTCAGATAGCCCTGGTCCGACTTGACGAGCTTGGCCTGCTGGATGGGTTCGCCTGGGAAGATTTCGAACCGCGCCACGGAGCCCTTCATCTTGTCGATGGCGTCGGGCGTACCCTGCGAGGTGATATATTCGGAACGCACGGCGCCTTGCGGCCAGTCCTGCCATTGCACGTTGTCGGCAGACAGACGCTCGCCAAGGCCAATGTCCGTCTTGGCCACGAGCACCTGGGCCCGGGCCTCCTGCACCACCTGCGCGGGCGCCTGCTGCTGGGGCTGGTTGCCACCGCTGCCAAGCGCAAGGAATGCCGCGAGACCGGCTGCCACAACCGCCACCAACACCAGCACAATTCGCGAGAGTCTCATCGGCGTAACTCCAACTCAAACCGATTGCGACCAGAGATCGTCACCGGGATAGTGCGCGGGAAACGGTCAAAGTTTGGTTAACCGATGCTTTGCATTTACGGTTAACCGAACCTTGTTCCACTCGCTGGCGGTATCAGCCGGTGAAATGCAGGAAGATCGTGGTCTCGGGATAGACCAGCAATGCGGCGATCGCGAGGGTAATGCCGTAGGGCACGCCAACCTTGGGATCGTGCAGGCGATCGAGCCAGCGCTGGCGCTGCAGTACGGCAGGCAGCGGATAGCGGCGTATCGCCAGGATCATCAGTGTCAGCCCGCCGCCGAGAAGCGCGGCATAGATCAGATATGGCAGCATGAGGCCGAAACCGATCCACAGCGTCGTCGCCGAAACCAGCTTGGCGTCGCCGCCGCCGATCCAGCCGAAGGCGAAGAACGCGAAGGCGACCGCGAAGACGATCGCCGCTGCCGCGCAACTCATGCCGATCTCGGTCCAGCTCATCTGGGCCAGCATCGCCAAGGCAAAATAGCCGACGGTGAGAACCAGTACGAGCCAGTTGGCGATCTTCATCGTCAGCAGATCCGACGATGCCGCATAGGCCATCAGGATTGGAAAGATGAAGAGAGCAACAAGGGAGAGCATGGCGTGCGAACCGGCCGAGCCGCCCGGGGAGCCGATGCGGTAGTCCGATTGTCTAACGCACATGGTTAAGAAACCGGAAAAACAAAGGGGGCCGAAGCCCCCTTTGCCCATAGCGAAAAATTCGAGATCAGGTCGCAGTGTTCAGCTTGGTGCTGATGCGGCCGAACAGCGAGGACAGGCTGCCCCCGAGAGTGGTCGCAGCGGCGATGATGCCAACGGCGATGAGCGCGGCAATCAGGCCATACTCAATCGCGGTAGCACCGGATTCATCGTTCGCGAAACGAGCGATAGTGTTCATTCCAGGCTCCTTGCACACGTCATCTTGCTTTTGCAGCATCATTCGAGGCCGTTGGCATCGAACATGTCCAGCAAAGTACAAAGGACGCATTGAAGGAGAGTTAATTCCGGGCCAGCAATGCGGGTATCGCCCGTGGGCCGGGGCTTCGACAGTGTTTCCTCCTCAATGAGAAGATAATTCTAAGGCGCGATTAGGGCCTGTGCATTCGCCAATTATTCACCATTCGGGCCGAAACTGCTTGGCGCGTATCAAGTCAACCGGTGCAGCCATGCCGCTCCTGCGTACCCTCATCGTCATCGCGCTCGCCGCGTCCGTTGCGCTGCCTTCGGCTGTTATGGCAGCCAGCACCGATCCAATCACCGTCAAGGCGAATATGGCGCGCATCCTGAGGATCAGCGCTCCGGCGGCGACCGTGATCATCGGCAATCCCGGGGTCGCGGACGTCACCATCCAGGACCCGCAGACCCTGGTGCTCACGGGCAAGAGCTACGGCGAAACCAATCTCATCGTCCTCGACAGCGCCGGCAATCCCGTGGCCGATACCATGGTCTCGGTGGTGCAGGCGCCCTCCGACATGGTGACGGTCTATGCCGGCACGGCCCGTAATACCCTGTCCTGCCAGCCGGTCTGCCAGCAGACGGTCACCCTCGGCGACGATCAGGCGTTCAGCGCCGCAGCCGCCGGATCGGCGGCCCTGTTGCAAAGCACGGCGAAGTAGGCGCCCGGTCGGCAGTTAACTCCGTCGAAACCACGGCAAAATCTTGCGGGCGTCCCTAACGTCCGATTAGCAAACGTCGTCCTAGCATGGCCGGGTGAGATATCCAGGCCGATCCATGAGCATGGCGGAATTTCGGGCGCGACAGTTCGTGGCGACCGTGCGCTCGCGCGGCCGGGCGCTGCTGCGCGACGAGGCTGGCGTCACGGCCATCGAGTTCGGCATTCTGGCTCTGCCCTTCTTCACGATCATTCTGGCGATCATCCAGACCGCGATCATGTTCCTTGCGACGCAGGTCCTGGACAGTGCCCTCGAAGATGCATCGCGCAAGGTGCGCACCGGCGAAGCCTCAGGTTACAGTCTCTCCGATTTCCGCACCCTGATGTGCGGCTATACCTTCAACCTGCTTGACTGCAACCAGATCCAATTGCGGTCCGAGGTGCTCTCGAGCTTCTCGAACGTCGCCATCAATCAGACCGTACAAAGCTGCGATGTAACCACCTGCACCTGGACGTCGAACTGGCAGCAGTTCGCGCCGGGCACCGGCAAGAGCGTCATGCAGATATCCGCCTATTATCGCTATCCGCTGATCGTGGTGCTTCCGTATTTCAACCTCAAGAACCAGCCCGACAATTACCGGCTGTTGAGCGCCATCACCGTGTTCCGCAACGAGCCGTACTCATGAGCCGGCTCCGCAGACTCATCGCAGGTTTTGCCAGGAACGAAGGCGGCACGGCGGCAGTCGAGTTTGCCCTCATCATGCCGTTCCTGCTGGCGCTGTATTTCGGCTCGATGGAAGCGAGTGCCCTGTTCACGGCCGACAAGCGGGTCAATTCCATTTCCTCCACCGTCGGCGACTTGACGGCACAATGGGATCCCAACGACGGCTCCCTGCCGCAGGCGACGCTGACCGGCTATTTCGCGGCCGCGACCGGCATTATCACCCCCTACTCGTCCGCCGGCGTCAAGCAGGTGGTCTCGTTGGTTTACGTCAAGTCGGACGGGACGACAAAAGTGCTCTGGAGCGTCGCCAATGGCACCGGCGCTACGGCCAGGACCGTCGGCTCGAGCTTTACGCCGCTGTCGACGACGTCGGAGACCGACAAGATCGCTCAGGGCGGCTGCCTCGTCGCCGCGGAAACGAGCTATTCGTACAAGCCGCTCCTCGGCCAGATCTTCACGAGCGCGCTGAACCTGTCGCACATCAACTACTTCATTTCGCGATATGGCGCGACGTCGGTGCTCCAGCTCTGGAACACGAGCCTCACCAGCACGGCTTGCACCACCGGAAGCTAGTCCCTATAGCCAGCGCGCTCACCAGCGAGATGGCGATGACCGACCCCCTCATTCCTGTATTCGATCTCGGCGGCGTGTTCGTCGAATGGAACCCGATGTGGCTCTTCCGCAAGCTCTTCGCGACCGAAGAGGAAGCGCAGTGGTTCCACGACAGCATCTGCACCAAGGAGTGGAATCTCGAGTTCGACGCCGGAGACATCTTCGCCGAGGGCGTCGCGCGGCTGATCACCCGTTTTCCGAAGTACTGGCGGGAAATCCAAGCCTTCGACCTGCGCTGGCGCGAGACGATCGGTCCCTTTATCAACGGCACGATCGCCATCCATGACGAACTGATCGCAGCCGAGATTCCGACCTTTGCGATCACCAACTTCTCCTGGGAAAAATGGATGAGCTGCCTCGGTGACTGGCCGTTCCTCGAAAAGTTCGACGGCGTCGTCGTCAGCGGCCTCGAGCATTTGGTAAAGCCGGACCCGCGCCTCTATCGCGTTTTCTGCGAGCGCTACGGCCTCGCGCCGCAGTCCTGCGTGTTCATCGACGACAGCGAGCCCAATGTCGTGTCGGCCCGCAAGATCGGCATGACCGCGATCCACTTCACCGATGCCAAGAGCCTCAGAAAAGAGCTGATCGCGCTAGGGCTGCCGCTGGAGGCGAAGTAGGCTCTTTTCCCCTCTGTCCGGGCGATCTCGAGAGGACCCGCTCAACCGCGACTATTTCGTTCCATACATGCGGTCGCCGGCGTCGCCAAGACCGGGGACGATGTAACCCTTCTCGTTGAGATGGCTGTCGATCGCGGCGGTGAAGATCGGCACATCGGGGTGGACATCGCTGAAATGCTTGATGCCTTCCGGCGCGGCCAGCAGACAGAGGAAGCGCAGATTGTTGGCGCCGCGTTCCTTGAGCTTGGTGACCGCCGCAACGGATGAATTGGCGGTCGCCAGCATCGGATCGACGACGATGATGAGCCGGTTCTCGAGCTCGCTGGGCGCCTTGAAGTAATATTCGACGGGCTGCAATGTCTCGTGGTCGCGATAGATGCCGATATGGGCGACGCGCGCCGCCGGCACCAGATCGAGCATGCCATCGAGCAACCCGTTGCCGGCGCGCAGGATCGAGGCAAACACCAGCTTCTTGCCCTTGATGGTCGGCGCCTGCATCGTCGTCAGCGGGGTCTCGACCGGGATCATCTCGAGCTCGAGGTCGCGCGTCACCTCGTAGCACATGAGGTGGGCGATCTCGCGCAGCAGCCGCCTGAAGCCGGCGATCGAGGTTTCCTTGTCGCGCATGATCGTCAGCTTGTGCTGGATCATCGGGTGATCGATGACGGTGACTTTGGCCATGGAAAACCCTCTCGTGAACTCGCCGGGCGCTACAGGAAAGATCGCCCGTGGGCGCCGGGAGCGAGCCCCAGCCAGTGAGCGATGCTTTCGCCAATATCCGCGAAGGTGGAACGGATTCCAAGCTCGCCGGGCGAGAGTCGCGGGGAAAAGCAAAGGATCGGCACCTGTTCGCGGGTGTGATCGGAACCAATCCAGGTCGGGTCGTTGCCGTGGTCGGCGGTCAAGACGAGCAGGTCGTCGTCGCGAAGGCGGCTGATCAATTCGGGCAGGCGCGCATCGAAGGCCTCGAGCGCGCCCGCATAGCCCGGAACGTCGCGGCGGTGGCCGTATTCCTGGTCGAAGTCGACGAAGTTCACCATGACGAAGTCGCCGTCACGGGCCATCTCCAGCGCCTCGAGCGTGCGGTCGAACAGCACCATGTTGCCTGATGCCTTGATCTTATGGGTCACGCCACTGCCGGCGTAGATGTCGGAAATCTTGCCGATGGCGAAGACCTGCCGGCCGGCCGCCTTGGCGCGGTCGAGCAGCGTCGGCTCGGGCGGCGAAATCGCGAAGTCTCGGCGATTGCCGGTTCGTTTGAAGGTGTCGGCCGTCTCGCCGACGAAGGGACGCGCGATAACCCGGCCGATCATCATGGGGGCGGTCAGCTTGAACGCCTCCTCGCACACCTCGTAGAGGCGGTTGAGCCCGAAATGCTGCTCATGCGCGGCGATCTGGAAGACCGAGTCGATCGAGGTGTAGCAGATCGGCATGCCGGTCCGGATCGACTCCTCGCCGAGTTCCGCAATGATCGTCGTCCCCGATGCGTGCTTATTGCCCAGGATACCCGGAAGCTTGGCGTTGCGGATCAAAGCGTCGGTCAGGTCCTTGGGGAAAGCCGGGGTCGCCTGGGGAAAATAGCCCCAGTCGAACGGCACCGGCACGCCGGCGATTTCCCAATGGCCCGAAGGGGTGTCCTTGCCCTTGCTGACTTCGCGTCCGACGCCGAAGCGGCCCCCTTTGGGCGTCGCCGACAGTCCGGGCGGTACTGCGCCCGTCGCCAGCTTGGCGGCTGCGCCGAGCCCCATGGCGGCCATATTGGGGACATGCAGGTGGTAGTTCTGCGCGATGTGCAGCAGCGTGTTCGCGCCGGTATCGGGGTGACCGTGCCCGTCATTGTAGTCGGCAGCATCCGGCGCGCCACCGATGCCAAAACTGTCGAGGATGCAGAGGATGGCGCGGGGCATCAGGGAATCTCCGGCGGATCGATGCGACCGGCGATAAGCGGATGTGCCGGCGCACCGTCGCCGAGATGGTATGCCGCGATCAGCCGGCGGGTCGCTTCGGCGGCGGTGGCGGCATCGCGCGCATGCAGGCGCGCCAGCGGCGTGCCGGCCTCGACCTTCGCGCCCAGTCCCAGCAACCGGTCAAATCCGACTGAATGATCGATCGTATCCGTCGGCATGCGACGTCCGCCGCCGAGCGCGACGACGGCCATGCCGACGCCCCGCGTGTCGATGGCGCCGACAATGCCGGCAGCCGGCGACGGCACATCGACGACGATCGCGGCTGGCGTGAGATAGCTGTCCATGCGTTCGACGAAGTCGTGGGGGCCGCCGAGCAGCGCCACCATCTCAGAGAAGCGGGAGGTGGCTTCACCGCTCCACAGTGCAACCTCGCAGGCCTTTTTGGCATCGCCCTTGAAACCGGTAAGCTCCAGGGCCGCCGCCGACAACGCCAGCGTCACCTCGTAGAGCCGCTTGTCGCGATGCGCGCCGGTGAGGAAGTCGACGGCGTTGCGGACCTCCAGCGCGTTGCCCGCGGCGCTTGCCAGCGGTTCGTTCATGTCGGTCAGCAGCGCCGCAGTGCGCGTGCCGGCGCCGTTCGCCACGTCCACCAGGCTGTGCGCCAGCTCACGCGAGCTCTCGAGCGTCGTCATGAAGGCGCCGGAGCCCGTCTTCACGTCGAGGATTAGGGCCTGCAGCCCGGCGGCGAGCTTCTTGCTGAGGATCGAGGCGGTAATCAGCGGTACGCTCTCGACCGTGCCGGTTACATCGCGGATCGAATAGAGAATCTTGTCGGCCGGCGCGAGGTCGGCCGTCTGGCCGATGATGGCGCAGCGCGCCTTGCGCGTCACCTCGTGAAAGAGGTCATTGTCCGGCTGTGTATTGTAGCCCGGAATGGAGTCGAACTTGTCCAGCGTTCCGCCGGTGTGGCCGAGGCCGCGACCCGAAATCATCGGCACATAGACGCCACAGGCCGCCAGGATCGGTGCCAGCATCAGCGAAACATTGTCGCCGACGCCGCCGGTCGAGTGCTTGTCGACCACCGGGCCATCGAGGTCGGACCAATCGAGCACCGTTCCGGAATCGCGCATGGCCTCGGTCAGCGCCACGCGCTCGTCGAGAGTCATGTCGCGGAAGAACACCGCCATGGCGAAGGCCGCGGCTTGCGCATGGCTCACTGTTCCACCCGTCAGGCCGGAGATGAACTCGCCGATCTCGCCGCGCGCCAGCACCTCGCCATCGCGCTTGCGCACGATGACTTCCTGCGGGAGGAAGACCATCAGCGGTTACGCCCCATAGGGCACCCAGACGTTCTTGACCTGCGTGGCGCGGCGAAGGAAGTAGTCGCCCTCGAACTTCGCCTTATCGGCAAGATCGTAGTAGAGCCCACGCGAGGTCCAGGTCTGCTTGAGGTTGCCGATCGAGGCCTTCTCGATCATCGTCGAGGTCGCGGCGTCGCCGGCGCACCAGATGGCGTCGACGCCATCGTGCTCGGCCATGGTCTTGGCCAGTGTCGCCGAGGCGCCGGTCACGATATTGATGACGCCGGCCGGCACATCCGAGGTCTCGATCACCTGGTAGAGGTCGGTCACCGACAGCGGCGCCGTCTCGGACGGCACCAGCACCACCGGGTTACCCATGGCGATTGCCGGCGCGAGCAGCGCGATCGCGCCCAGCAGCGGCCGCGACGGCGGCGCAATGATACCCAGCACGCCGATCGGCTCGATCATGGCGATCGCGATAGTCCGGCTCGGCGGATTGTGCACGGCGCCGTCATACTTGTCGGCCCACCCGGCAAAGGCAAAGAGCCGCTCGACCGAGGCGGCAACTTCCTTTTGCGCCGAAGCAAGGCTCTCGCCAGTTTGCGCTCGGATGCGTTTGGCGAACTCGTCGGAACGATATTCCAGGTTCTCGCCGAGGAAATAGAGGATCTGCGCCCTGTTATGCGCGGCAGTAGTGCCCCAGCCCAGCGCGCCGCGCGCCGCCTCCACGGCGTTGCGGATGTCCTTGCGGTTGCCTTCGCCTACCTCGCCGACCATCGCGCCGCCGGGACCGTGGATGGTGCGCGAATAGCCGCTGTCGGGCCGCGCCTGCTTGCCGCCGATGTACATCTTGGCGGTCTGGTCGATGCCGTCGTGCGCATCGAGCTCACGGCCCGAGGTCCCCGCTTTCGCCGGGACGGCCATAGCGGCCGGCTTCAGCTCCTTCTCCCATTTCGGCTTGAGATAGGCGGCCATGCCCTCCTTGCCGCCCTCGCGGCCGAAGCCCGATTCCTTGTAGCCGCCGAAGCCGACTGCTGCGTCGAAATTGTTGGTGCCGTTGATCCACACCACGCCGGCCTTGATCTTGGGCGCGATATCGAGCGCGAGGTTGATGTTCTCGCTCCAGATGGTCGAGGCGAGGCCATATTTGGTATTGTTTGCGAGTGCCACCGCTTCCTCGGGCGTACGGAAGCTCATCGCCACCAGCACCGGCCCGAAAATCTCCTCAGTCGCTACTGTGTGCGACGGCGACACATTGGTGATCAGCGTGGGCCTGAGGAAACAGCCGCCACCCTTGGGCAGATCGATATCTGGCTCATAGACCTGCCCGCCTTCCGCAGCACCCTTCTTCACCAGGTCGCGCACGCGCGCCACCTGCACCGGCGCCACCAGCGCGCCAATGTCGACGGCCTTGTCGAGCGGGTCGCCCACCCGCAAGCTCGCCATGCGTTTTTTGAGCTTGGCGATGAAGCGCTCTTCGATGGATTCCTGGATCAGCAGGCGCGAGCCGGCACAGCACACTTGCCCCTGGTTGAACCAGATGGCATCGACCAACCCTTCGATGGCGCTGTCGACATCGGCGTCGTCGAACACGATGTACGGCGACTTGCCACCGAGCTCGAGGCTCAGCCCCTTGCCGGTACCCGCGGTCGCGGCGCGAATGATCTTGCCGACCTCGGTCGAGCCGGTGAAAGCGATCTTGTCGACGTCGGGGTGGTTGACGATCGCGGCGCCGGTATCGCCCAGCCCGGTCACGATGTTGACCACGCCCGGCGGCAGTTTCGCCTTCTCG
>Ga0134125_10007778_pt1 | contig 12079 bp, 7 predicted proteins | sample KB31751_FD_96464 | JGI IMG/M metagenome (GOLD analysis project Ga0134125, IMG submission 96464) | Terrestrial soil microbial communities with excess Nitrogen fertilizer from Kellogg Biological Station, Michigan, USA - KB3-175-1 | ecosystem: Environmental > Terrestrial > Soil > Unclassified ... | reverse complement strand
TTTATCGGCGGACTGCACAATCTTTTTCTTCACGGCGTGGGGGCACAACCAGATCCCGATTACGCTGGAACCATTCCCGCGCAGACCTTCATGATCTATCAGCTCATGTTTGCCATCATCACGCCGGCGCTCATAACGGGTGCTTTTGCTGAGCGGATGAAGTTCAGCGCCATGGTGGTTTTTATGGTCCTGTGGTCGGCCATTGTTTACAGCCCGATGGCCCACATGGTCTGGGGCAAAGGCGGGTTGCTGAACGCCGCGCTTGGCGGACGTTTCCCCATGCTCGACTTCGCCGGCGGAACTGTGGTTCACGTCACATCCGGAGTTTCCGCGTTGGTCTGCGCTCTCTATCTTGGCCACCGCATCGGCTATCCAAGGCAAGCGATGCCGCCGCACAGCATGGTGCTGAGTTTTATTGGCGCGTGCCTGCTCTGGGTAGGATGGTTCGGCTTCAATGCCGGCAGCGCGCTTAGCGCGGGCAGCCTGGCGACGAGCGCTTTTGTGGCGACGCACTTCGCCGCGGCCACTGCCGTCATCGGATGGGTAGCCGCGGAGTGGTTGCGCAATGGCAAGCCCAGCGCACTTGGTGCGATCTCCGGTGCAGTCGCGGGCTTGGTCGCAATCACGCCTGCGGCAGGTTTTGTCACGCCGATGGCCGCTCTTGGCATTGGCGCAATCGCTGGTGTCTTCTGCTACCTGATGGTCGCACACGTGAAAGCGCGCTTTGGTTATGACGACTCGCTCGACGCTTTCGGCATTCATGGCGCAGGTGGAACTCTGGGCGCGCTGCTCACGGGCGTATTCGCCAGCAGCGCCGTAAACCCTATCTTCAAAGATGCCGGCGGACGCGTGCTGGCCTGCGGTGCGCTGGAAGGCAACACACACCAGTTTGTTAATCAGGCCATCGGCGTTGGGATTGCGGCTGCGTTGGCGGTTGTGGGAACGCTGGGCATATTAAAACTGGTCGATGCAGTCATTGGCCTGCGCGTGCCTGAGCATCATGAAATCCAGGGCCTCGATCTGTCCCAGCACGGAGAAGAAGGTTATGACTGGGAACACCCGATACCGGCTGCGGCCGCAGCTTTCTCGCAGGTAGCGGCCCACAGCTCCGGAGTGCGCAGAGACGCACAAGTAGCTATGGGAGACTAGAAAGTATCGGGTGATCTGGTGATCGCGCGTGATCGGGTGATCGAAAATCAAACCCACCACGGAGACACAGAGGCACGGAGAATACGGAATCAGAAAGACAGGATTTCCAAACTCTCCTCTGCGGTCTCTGTCCTCCTGGCCCGCACTAAGCTGGTTTTTTAGCTGTCCGAGGTGATCCTCGGCGTTTGCTGACCGCTGAGCGCCAAGCGCTAACCATTAATTGTCAAAGATCTAAATAAATCTTCGCCTGAGCAAAGTTCTGATTCTCTCAGCCGAGCCCGATCTTCCTCCGTGTCTCCGTGCCTCCGTGGTAGGTGTTGCTTTTCAGATCACGCGCGATCACCCGATCTTGTCCTTCAGCTTCTCGCCGCTCCCGCCATTGCTGGCGATGACATCGCCGTAAACGCCTGATCCATGATGCGGATGGCCTCATCCACATCGCCTTTAGAAATATTCAGCGGTGGCGACGTGCGGATCACGTTTCCGAACAGTCCGCCCTTGCCTACGATCAATCCGCCTTTGCGGCACTGCTCCATGAACTGGTTCGTCGCTTCCGGCGCTGGCTCTTTGGTCGCGCGATTTTTTACCAACTCGATCGCCTGTAGCAGTCCCATGCCGCGGACATCGCCAATGAGATCATGTTTTTCTTTCAATGCCTCAAGCCCATCGCGAAAGTAATGGCCAACTGTATCAGCGTTGTCCATCAGGCGGTCTTCTTCAATCACATCAATTGTGGCCTTGGCCGCAACTGAGGTCACGGGATTCCCCCCAAACGTCGAAATGTGCAGACCTTTGAAGCTGGCGGCAATCTCCGTACGCGTGGCCGTCAGACCTATTGGCACGCCGTTCCCCAAGCCTTTGGCGGCAGTAATAATGTCCGGCGTAACTTCCCACTGTTCAATTCCAAACCAGCGTTTGCCGGTGCGTCCCCAGCCGGTCTGCACTTCGTCGGAGATAAAGAGCCCGCCATAATCCTTCACAATCTTGAAAACGATCTTGAAATATTCTTTCGGCGGAGTAATGAAGCCGCCCACGCCCTGGATCGGCTCGGCAAAGAACGCCGCAATTTGCCCAGAGGTCGAAGTTTGGATCACCGCTTCAACATCCTTCGCGCAGGCCACCTCGCAGCTTGGGTAAGTCTTGCCCAGCGGGCAGCGATAGCAATATGCGTTCATGGCATGCACCACGCCCGCAGCGGGCACCGGCAGCGACTTCCGCCATGTATTGTGCGCTGTCATCGACTGCGCCAGTTGTGACCGCCCGCTATAGCCGTGCCGTAGCGCAACAATCTCAAATCGGCCGGTAAACATACGCGCCAGTTGCACGGCGTATTCATTGGCCTCGGTACCGCTGTTGGTGAAATAGCTCTGGCTGATCTCGCCCGGAGTGATCTGCGCAATCTTTTCCGCCAGCGCCACCACCGCTTCATTGGGGAAGACGGTTGACGCATGCTGCAGTTTATCCACCTGCGCCTTGATCTTATTGGTCACGCGCGGATTGGCGTGCCCCACGGAAATTGTCACAATCCCGCCGAAAAAATCCAGATACTTGTTGCCCTCCACGTCCCACAAGTACTGCATGTTGGCCCGGTCGGTCACCAGCGGATCAGAGTAATATGTGAAGACGGATGGGAAGAGATACTGTTTGTGTTTCTTGAGGATCTCGTCTTTAGTCATGGCTGCTCCGGTGAGTTGCTGTCTCGATTGTAAAAGCCTCGCTGGCCGACAGAACAGATTACAGTACATTCGTCGTTCTTTCCCGGTCGGGATCATGACTACAGTGCTGTTGCTGCCCAGATGAATGCTGGACTAAGGAACTCCTTTGCCAGGCATGGCTGCCCTGATTACAAGAAAAGTGCTCGCGTCTTCTATCTTGCGTTTATCTTGCGCTCTGGCCTTTCTTGAGCAGACTGCTGGAAGTTTCCAGCGCAGGGCGACCGATGCTGAAATAGGAAAGACCTGCTTCCGCCATTTCCGCCTGAGAAAAAACATTGCGTCCGTCCAGGACAATGGGAGATTGCAGAAGATGTTTGATGCGGGGCAGATCGAGATTGGCAAACTCCTTCCACTCCGTCAGGATCAGCAGTGCATCTGCGCCATCAACGGCAGCGTAGGCGTCAGCGGCATACTTGATTCTGCCGCCCAGAATCTGCCGCGCCCGATCCATTGCGGCCGGATCAAAAGCTGTGATCTCGCACTTTTCTTCAAGCAGTTGCTCAATAACCTTGATGGCAGGTGATTCACGCACATCATCTGTTCCATCTTTAAATGCCAATCCAAGCACAGCCAGTTTTTTGCCTTTGATCGTCCGCAATGCGCTCCGGACCTTGCCGATAAATCGTACGCGCTGCTCCTCGTTGATTCTCTTGATTTCATCCAGCAATGGAAATTCGAATCCGAATTCGTGCGTTACCGCGCGGAATGCGGCTACGTCCTTGGGGAAACACGATCCACCATAGCCGATTCCGGCGCGCAGGAACTCCGGACCGATCCGGCTGTCACTGCCAATACCTTTTGAGACCTCTTCAATGTTTGCGCCCACGGACTCACAAAAATTTGCCACGGCATTGATGAATGAAATTTTCAATGCCAGAAAAGCATTGGAGGCATGCTTGATCAGCTCTGCGCTGCGCGGAGAAGTCTCAATGTACATCGGGATGGGCCGTGCCGGCTCTGGTTTGGGAACTGCACTGGTGAGCTGAGCGTAGGACCCGTCAATCAGCGGAGCATATATTTCACGCATGATTCCCGCTGCCCGTTCGCTGCTGGCCCCAACCACAATTCTGTCGGGGTAAAGAAAGTCCGTAACGGCAGTGCCTTCGCGCAGAAATTCAGGGTTTGAAACAACGTCGAATTCCTGTTGCGCGCGGCCTTTGGGCGACAACGCATTCTGCACGCGCTCGCTTGTGTAGACCGGCACTGTACTCTTCTCCACGATGACCTTGTATCCATTCATCGCTTCGGCCAGGGATTGGACCACCGCTTCAACATAGGAAAGATCGACGGCGCCGTTTTCGGCGGAGGGAGTCCCTACGGCAATGAAAATCACAACGGAATTTCGCGCCGCTTCCTGGAGGTCAGTGGAAAATGAGAGACGATTGCCGCGATGCCGGCTTAAGAGTTCCTGTAAATAGTCTTCATGGATCAGGGGTTCGCCGGCATTCAAGGCTGCAATTTTAGTTGAGTCGCTGTCGACACAAATTACCTTGTGACCCAACTCCGCTAAACATGTTGCTGCAACCAGACCCACGTAGCCCGAACCGATTACAGAGATTTGCATGTTCTTGCTTTTCTCCAAGCAAAACAAATCCCGCTACCAGTTACTTGGGATTATTTGTCGTGTCAGTATCTATTCTCAAAGGTATGATCGTCAAATCAGAACTGCTGCCGCGTTTTTCCGCCGGGATCAAAATCGTGTTGGCAATTCAGGTTGGATCCTGGTCCGCTACTTAACACCAAAAGCCTACAACATTACTGCAAACGGAAGACCATCTTGCGCGCGCCAACATCACAATAAATGCAGGACACAGGGCTGTTGCCTTTTAACACATATCTGTGGACGACTGCTTCCAGTGGCTACACCATGGGCATTGAACCAAAACTGGTGCAGTGACCTCTCTCGCCGACGGAGAACGTTGTGAGGGGGTTTATAATCTGGATTCGTTACCTATTTGCCTCGCGGCTAACTTCAGCTCCTGATTTGAGGTAAGCTGAGTGGTTACGCAAATGCATATTGTTAAACTGCATCTGCGTCTGGCAAACGCGAGACACTGGTTTTAACCGGCTCTCAGGGTGAAAGGGTTAGTTTCTCTCTACTTAGGAACGGCAACAGTTTGGGTTTGTTCTGCAACTTTATATTCTGGAAGACGTTTAAGACGTTTGGAAGGGGATTGGACGTAAATTGGAAGTTAAAAAATCTGGTCCGCTGAAAATAGTTGGGAATTGGATCGCTAGGCTTGCTTGGATGTATGCAGGGGAGGCTGGCGGATGCCGTTAAGCGAGGCCGAAAGAGAAGTTCTAAGAAGTGAAGCCAATGGGAGCCCACTGCCTGCACCCAGCCCCAACTGGCTGAGGTGGACAGATGCGCTTTACCATCTCTGGCTGCAGCGACGCCAGATCTTTCGCTGGGTGGTTCTGGGTTTTATTTTGTCATTGGGTGTTGCCTGGCGTTATCCCAAATATGAAAGCACGGCCCAGATCATGCCGCCTGACAGCGGTGGATCTGGTTTGGCCTCGATTCTGCCCGCACTATCAAAGTCGCCAGGGCTTATTGGTATGGCAAGCGACATGATGGGGATGAAAAGCACGAGCGCGATATTTGCCAGAGTGCTGGAAAGCCGCACCGTGCAGGACCATCTGATTGACCGCTTCGATCTCCGGAAAAGATACAGCACTAAGTACTGGGAAGATGCGCGAAAGAAACTGACGACTCGCACTTCGATTGCCGAAGACAAAAAGAGCGGCGTGATCGCCATCTCTGTGCGCGATCATGACGCAGCTCTGGCCGCTGAACTTGCCAACGCCTACGTAGAGGAACTCGGTTCGGTCATGGCAAAAGTTTCCACGTCCGCGGCGCGCCGTGAACGTATTTTTATCGAGCAGCGGCTGGCCGATGAAAACAATAACCTGCAGGACGCCGAACGGCAATTCAGCCAGTTTGCCAGCGCCAACATGGCATTGGACGTACCGGAACAAACCAAGGTCACAGTGGAAGCAGCAGCCAGGCTTCAGGGTGAGTTGATTGCAGCAAAGGCACAACTGGAAGGGCTCAAGCAGACTTACACTGAAGAAAATATTCGCGTCAAGAGTGTCCAGGCTCACGTGAATGAATTGGAACGCGACCTGGCCAAAATCAACTCGGGCCGCGCGCCCAACGTTCAGGATCCCACGAGTCCGTACCCATCAGTCAAGAGTCTGCCAATACTAGGAGTGAAGTGGGCCGATCTATACCGTCAAACCAAGATTCGCGAAACGGTAGTCGAATTGCTCACTCAGCAATTTGAAATGGCGAGAATTCAGGAAGCCAAAGAAATACCTTCAGTCAAGGTGCTGGATCCGGCTTCAACGCCGGAGAAGAGAAATCCTTCATGGCAGTTCATTATTTTCGTGGGGACATTGTTGAGCGCGTTGCTGGCTTGCATGGGCTATTTCATCAAGAACTGGTGGGACCGCTGGGACCAAGATGATCCCAGGCGCATATTGATTTCGCAGGTGCTTCGTGTTGGCCGTAGAAACTCAAGTTCCGTGAGCAGCATCCCGCGCCATCGTGCAGGACGGCCGGACGAGATTTCGCAGGCATGAGCACAGACACAGTCAGGAGGCTAGGGTGTCTACACAAGAGGTAGTAAAGGAACAAGGCAATCTCTTGGAGGTATCGCACTTCGCAGGGACCCAGATTCATCGCGCCTTGGCGCATGAAAAAGGGACTGGGCTGGGCGCCGCGGTTGCCATGTTAGAGGCCCTGATCGTGATCGTTTCCGGTTATGCGGCCTATTCAGGTCGTGACTTCCTGAGCGATCTCGTTGGAGTTTCGCCCGTAAATGTCACAACTCCGCCTCTGCGCCTGTTCGTATTCCTGCTTACTTATGCCTGTCTCACTGTCATTTGCAACGCCGCCCAGAACCTCTATTCAGACGCGGCCATCCGTTCTGCCAGGGGCGCACGCATAAGAATCCTGAAGGGTTTCATGGTGTCTTCCATGATTTCCATCATGATTGTGTTTATCGCCGGTGAGCAGGCGGTCCCGCGGTTGATCGTTGCCAGCACGCCGCTTTTCAGTTTAGCGGGCGTTCTTTGCCTGCGTTACGTGATGGAGCGCTATAACCTTAAGCGCATTGAGCGCGGCATTGGCAATCAGCATGTCCTCATTGTCGGCAGCGGAGAAGTTGGACAGGCGTTCCGGTCTTATCTGCAAAGCCACACCCAATTGGGAAAAACATTTTGTGGATTTGTCGACTGGGAGTCCGGCACCAGGCCTTTCTGCCTGGGAACACCGGACGATTTGCCGCGCATCCTTACCGAAAATTTTATCGACGAGATTTATTTCACTCCGTCTATCAGCCGTGACCTGGTGGTTCGTATTGTTCTTGAGGCCCGCCGCCAGCGCATTGGTGTGAAGGTGGTCCGTGACCTCTACGGAGGGCTCGCGATCGGCGCCGGCATGAATTACATTGGCTCAGTTCCGGTCTTGGAACTCAATCGCCAGCCGATCCCCGCTCTTGGTCTCTTTGTGAAACGTCTCATGGACCTGTTCATCAGCATCGTTACGCTGGTGGTTACTTCTCCTTTGCTGCTATTGACAGCTATTGCCGTCAAGATCGATTCTCCTGGGCCAATCCTCTATAAGGCATGGCGCGTTGGCCGCAAGGGACGTAAGTTCCGCTGTTATAAATTTCGCACCATGTGTGCCGATGCCGATGCCCGCAAGAATGGCTTGATGCACATGAATGAGCGCAACGGCGCTACTTTCAAAATCGTGGACGATCCGCGCATCACTCGCCTCGGACGTTTCCTTCGCAAGTACAGCATTGACGAACTCCCGCAACTCTTCAATGTATTCAAGGGCGATATGAGCATCGTGGGGCCGCGGCCGCATCCTGAGGATGATTTCAAACGCTATGATCTTGAGCACTTCCGCCGGCTCGACGTAACGCCCGGGCTAACCGGCCTTTGGCAGGTGACTGCCCGCCATGATCCTTCTTTCGAAAAAAATGTCATGCTTGATCTTGAGTACATAGAGAATTGGAATGTCTTTCTGGACTTGAGAATCCTTTTCAAAACCATTCCTGTTGTGTTTCGAGGCTCGGGTCACTGATCCTCCGCCCCAATCGGATTTCTGGAAGCAAGCGTGCTCCAGTTGCGCAATCAAAGCGCTGTTACTCACTTACAATAGGAATGCTCAATTCAGGAAACAGGAAGAAAACTGCCCTGTGCCTGCGAGCCGTAATTTTTTTAACACAGCATGATGATGGAGAAACAGTGTGGCGCTTAAACGGGCATTGATCACTGGCGTGACCGGACAGGACGGCTCCTATCTTGCCAAGCTACTTCTTCAGAAGGACTATGAAGTCCACGGAATCAGGCGCCGCTCATCTTCTTTCAATACCGGAAGAATCGATCCTCTAATTCAGGATCCCCATTCCGAAGGCTGCCGTTTCTTTCTCCATTATGGCGACATGACGGATTACGGCAGCCTGAAACGCACCATACAACTGGTCCAGCCCGATGAAATTTATAACCTTGCGGCCCAAAGTCATGTAGCCGTTTCGTTTGAGCAGCCTGAATACACAGTGGAGTCCGACGCGCTAGGGCCGTTGCGCATGCTGGAGGCCATCCGCAGTTTGGGTCTTCAGGGCAAAACGCGCTTCTACCAGGCATCAACCTCAGAGATGTTCGGCAAAGCCCAGGAAGTTCCGCAGAGTGAGACCACGCCGTTTTACCCCCGCTCTCCCTATGGTGTTGCCAAGCTTTATGCTCACTGTATAACTACGAGCTATCGAGAAACATACGGCATCTATGCTTGCAGTGGCATCCTTTTTAACCATGAGTCGCCGCTACGAGGTGAGACTTTTGTTACGCGCAAGATCGTCCGCGCTCTTACTCGCATTCAGCTAGGCGCTCAGGATTGCCTCTATCTGGGCAACCTTGAAGCCAGGCGGGATTGGGGGCATGCACGGGATTACGTGGAAGCGATGTGGCTCATGCTGCAACAGGACGGCCCTGAGGATTACGTGATCGCCACCGGCAAGCAGCATTCTGTGCGGGATTTTGTCTGCGCCGTAGCGCAAAAGCTGGGAATCGGTCTTCGCTGGGAAGGGAAAGGCCAGAATGAAGCAGCCTTTGAAGCCGGCACGGGCGAGCGCATTGTGGCCATTGATCCCCACTATTTTCGACCGGCGGAAGTTGAAAACCTTTTAGGGAATGCCGCGAAAGCCAGAGAAAAACTTGGCTGGACTCCTCGCACCTCGTTCGATGAACTCGTGACCGAGATGGTGCGGGAAGAATTGGAGATCGCAAAAATGGAAACCTCGGGGAAGAGGCAAAAGCCCGCGCACCTGCCCCTTTAGGACGAAGCGCATAAAGAATGAAGATTATCCCCCAAGAGATATCTTTAGCATCCGAGAACCTGGACCCGGAGAGCACATCCTTCAAGGCTGCAGTGCCGAGCGGACGCTCGATTGCCGGCAATAGTCTGTGGAACCTGCTGGGAAATTGTTTTCCGGTAGCTGTCGCAGTGGTCTGTTTGCCCATCCTCAAACGTGGCTTGGGGACCGAACGGCTCGGAGTTATCAGCTTGGCTTGGGTCGTGATCGGATATTTCAGCCTGTTCGATCTTGGCCTCTCGCGGGCACTGACTAAACTGGTGGCTGAGAGAATCGGGCAAAGGCGTGAGTCTGAGATTCCATCACTGGTCTGGACGTCTCTCTTCCTGATGACCGGAGTGGCCACAGTCGGGGCCGCCTTAACTTTTCTGCTTGCGCCTTATCTGGTGGAACGGCTGTTAAAGGTCCCCGCATCTCTTTCCCATGAGGCTTTAGTCTCTTTCTATTGGTTGGGCGCTGGAGTGCCTGTAGTGGTGTTGACCGCCGGGCTGCGCGGGGTCCTCGAAGCCCTACAACGGTTCCAGTTGGCTACGGCCATTCGTATTCCGATGGGAATTTTTACTTATCTGGGGCCCGCAGTACTTCTGGCATTTACCCACAGCCTGATTCCCATTATTGCGGTGCTTGTGCTGGGAAGGATTATTGCCTGTGCTGCCCATTTATGGGCTTGCTTTCACGCGATGCCTGCTTTGCGTGGTGGGTTCGGAATTGATGCCGCTTCGGTCAAACCATTGTTTATCTTTGGCGGCTGGATGACCGTGAGCAACGTACTAGGCCCGCTGATGGTCACCTTTGACCGTTTCCTGATCGGGAGCATTATTTCCATTGCGGGAGTGGCATATTACTCCATCCCGTACGAAGTAGTCACGAAGCTGTGGCTGATTTCCAGCGCCCTTATCGGCGTCTTGTTCCCGGCATTTTCAGCCACCAGCCATACTGATCGCACTCGGTTGGTCTTCCTGTTTAAATGTGGGGTCAAATACATCTTCATCGTCTTGCTTCCTCTCGCGCTGGTTCTGGTAATTTTTGCGCCGGAAGGCTTGGCGCTATGGCTGGGCAATGATTTTGCCCACAACAGTGCGCCCGTTGTGCGTCTGCTGGCGGTCGCAGTTCTTGTAAACAGCATGGCGCAGGTGCCCTTTACGCATTTGCAAAGCGTTGGACGGCCTGATGTCACTGCGAAATTCCATCTGCTGGAATTACCTGTTTATCTGGTAACGCTATTCTTCCTGGCCCGGCATTTTGGGATTACCGGCGTAGCCGCAGCCTGGCTGTTGCGTGTCATGCTCGATTCTATCCTCCTGTTCTGGTTTTCGTTTCGCTTATTGCCGGAATGTCGCTTCATCATTACCCGGTTGCCGCTCATGGTGGCAGGGGCGCTGGCCTTCAATCTGGTTGTGGCATTGATTGCAAGCCTTACGGTGAAGATTGTCCTTGTCTCCGCAGTTTTTCTGATTGCCATTCCGGCTTTGTGGCTATGGATGTTTACTCCCGCCGAACGGGCGCCGTTGTATTTCTTATTGCAGCGCTGGAAGATCTAATGTGCCGTACAGAATTTTATGCGCTGATGGGCCTAAGATATAATCTCTGCTGTGAAGCCATCAGACAACATCAAGAAAGCTTTCTATCGCTTCAATCCAATTTACCTGGCCGCAAAGCGATACTACCATCTGTGGTACTACAACAGTCTCGTTTGGCAAAAAACCACCTGGATGGGTGTACGCACCTACAAATTTCCAATGGATATGTGGAATTATCAGGAAATTCTGGTTTCGTTGCAGCCCTCCCTGCTCATTGAATTCGGCACGTGCCATGGCGGTTCGGCCCTTTTCTTTTCGTCCGTAATGCAGCAGATCGGCCGTCGCTATGTGGTGGTTTCCGTGGACATTACTGCATCTGGCATCTCCGAAAAAACAAAGGCGGATCCAAATATTCGTTTGTTGACCATGTCCTCTGCCTCCATGGAAGCCAGAGAATCCATCAAAATCCTGAGACAAAATTATCCTGGTCCGGCGTTCGCAATTCTAGACAGCGATCACTCCAAGCAACATGTCCTGGCCGAAATGATGAATCTCCGAGACATCCTGGTCGCCGGCGACTATGTTGTTGTAGAAGACTCTAACGTGAATGGGCACCCGGTACTGAAATCTTTCGGTCCGGGGCCTTATGAAGCCGTCCAGGAATATTTCCGTATGTTTCCCAACGACTATGAACATGACTTAGAACGCGAGCAGAAGTTCGGAGTTTCAGCAGCGCCAAAAGGGTTTCTTCGCAGAGTTTAAAAAAATGGTCGATTAACAAAGTAAATCCGGATCAACACGGGAAACCTTCAGGATTAGCGACCATCTCATCGTGTTTACTCAGAAGCCGTAAACGTAGGGTATGTAAGCAAATCCGCGAACATATTCAACCGGCAATGCTTTCTTTACGCTCCGAGGAAGCTTCTTTCGCGTACATGCCGCTGCGGCCGCGGAGCGCGTCCCAAGCGCCCCGGGTAATAAAGATCAATTTTCTACCCCGGTTTTTTTCAAATAATAAAAGCTTGACGATTTCCTTCAACCATAACCAAACGTCATGGCAAAGCCAGGGAAAATCAGAAAACAGGTATCTGGAATAGATACGAAGCCGGTTCCTGGCGGCATAGTAGCGGCGAAGGGCGCTGTGATTGCAGACCGTGAATGTTCTTCCAAAAAGGGTGTGCCTGGATGGATTCCCAAGTCGGTGGACGATGACAGCGCCGGGAGCTTCAATAATGCGAAGGCCATTTTTTCGGACACGCAGACATAATTCGAAGTCCACATAATCAATAAAGAACGACTCGTCAAACAG
>Ga0134125_10007777_pt1 | contig 12080 bp, 8 predicted proteins | sample KB31751_FD_96464 | JGI IMG/M metagenome (GOLD analysis project Ga0134125, IMG submission 96464) | Terrestrial soil microbial communities with excess Nitrogen fertilizer from Kellogg Biological Station, Michigan, USA - KB3-175-1 | ecosystem: Environmental > Terrestrial > Soil > Unclassified ... | reverse complement strand
TGCTCGATTTCAACCTGGCGGAAGATGTCAAAGCGCGCGGCGGCGCTGAACGGGCCTCCATCGGCGGCACCCTGCCCTACATGTCGCCCGAGCACATCGACGCCTTCAGCGGCGCCGGGCCGCGGACGGTCGATGCCCGCACGGATCTCTTCTCGCTCGGCGTAATCCTGTTCGAACTGCTCACCGGTCGGCATCCCTACCCGATCCACAAGAAGAAGGTGCGCGAAGCGATCCCGGCGATGGTGGCCGATCGCCGCCGCCCGCCGCCGAGCTTGCGCGATTTGAACCCGGCCGTTTCGCCGGCCACCGCGTCCATCATTCGCAAGTGCCTCGCGGGGAACCCGGACGAGCGGTATCAGAAGGCCGAGCACCTCCGCGAAGATTTGAACCGGCAACTGAGCGGCCAGCCGCTGCGCCACGCCGGCAACCCGTCGCGCCGCGAACACTTCAAAAAATGGGCGAAACGGCACCCGCGGCTCGCTTCCTCTGGTACCGTGGCGGCCGTCGCGATGCTCCTCTTGCTCAGCGTCGGGGCCGGGGCGGTCTATTCGCGCGAACGCGCCCACGACCTGCAGGCCCACGCTCAGTTCGTCGACCACGGCCGCGCGTTCGACGATGCGCAACTCTTCTTCGACGACCGCAATCAGTCGCGGGCCCGCTTGAGCGAATCCTTGGATCAACTGCGCGGGGTGCTCGCCCGCTATGGCATCAACGAAGTGAATTCCGACGAGTGGTTGGCCGACGATGCCGTTCGCCGCCTGCCCGCGGGTGAGCGCGATCGGCTCCGCGGCGACATCGGCGAGACTTTTTATCTGATGGCCGAGGTCGCGCTCTTGCAAGCCTCCGCCGAGCCGCTTTCTCCCGAGCGGGAGCGGTTTCTTGGCGACGCCGAGCGTTGGCATGCCAGCGCCGAGCGGTTGGCGGCCGACCGCGTGCCGCGGGCGCTGCGCTCGCAGGGCGAAACGCTCGCCGCCTGGAAAGAAGGGCGGCAGGAGCTACCGCGATCAACCGATTTCGAGATCGCCACGATGAACGCGCCGCGCGATCTCTACCTGCTCGGCGCCCGCTTCACCCAGAACGGCGAGCACGCCCGGAGCCGCGAATTCCTCGAAAAAGCGACGCAACTGGATCCGCACAACTTCTCGGCATGGTTCGTCCGCGGCACCATGCACCTGGCGCTGTCGCAGCCGGAACTGGCCGTGGCTGCGTTCACGGGCTGCCTGGCCCTCCGCGACGACTTCGCGCCGGCCTGGCTCAACCGCGGCCGCGCCTTTTCCGCCCTCCGCTTCCACAAGCTTGCCGTCCCCGATTACGACCGAGCCATCGAGTTGAAGCCCGACTGGTCCGAGGCATACATCCAGCGTGCTCAGGCGCGCGCCGCGCTCGGCGATGCGATTAACGCCGAGGCGGACTACACGATGGCTCTGAATACCGGAGGTGCTCCGGTGCGGGTTTACTTCCTGCGTGCCGATGCCCGCCGCCGCCTCGGCCGCGCGAAGGAAGCGGACGCGGACCGCACCGCCGGCATGAAGCTGACGCCGAACGATGAACTGAGTTGGATCGGCCGCGCCGAGATGCGCGTTGCCAGCAATCCCACCGGGGCCCTCGAAGATGTCGAACAGGCCTTGAAGTTAAACCCGTTCTCGGTGTTCGGCTTCCAGATGAAGGCACACATCCTCGCGGAGCGGCTCAAGAAGCCGGAGGAAGCGATTACGGTATTGGACCGCGGGGTGAAACTTCACCCGGATCACGTGCCGCTGCGGGCAGGCCGCGGCGTGCTCCTGGCGCGGGCCGGCAAGCATACCGCCGCCATCCGCGATGCGCGGGAGGCTCTCCGCCGCGATAGCCGCCCGCCGAATCTGTATCAGGTGGGTTGCATCTACGCCCTGACCGCGGCGAGCCATCCCGAGGACAAACCCGAGGCTATCGCGCTCTTGTGGGCCGGGTTGAAAACCGGCTTCGGAATGGACTTCGTCGATACCGACACGGACCTCGATGGCTTGCGAAAGGATCGCAGCTTCCGGGAAATGCTGGCCGACGCCAAGGCGCTGGAGGCCGCGCGAAAGAAGAAGTAAGTCCGAAGGACTGGGATCACATAGCCATGCAAGATCCCTCGGCATCGATCTATTTCGCAGTCAGTTTCACCGCAGGCGGGTGGACGAACGCGGCGGCCATCGCCTCGCACTGCTTCACCGTCATTTCCCCTGCCTGTATCCAGACGCGATACTTCACCCGCAGCGGCTTGTCCGGCGTCACGGTGTACTCGAAGTAATCGCCGAAGCGGCCGTAATCGCGTTCGCTGCCGCGCGATTCCTTCGGGTTATTCGGATGGTCGATCCGCAGCACCGTGTAGCGTTTCCCTTCGGTGACGAAACTCATGGCGTTCCACGGCAGGTTGACGGTGCGCGGGTCGGGCTTCTTCGCGTCCCAGTTGCGGGTCTCTCCGGGCTTGCCCTTGCCGTCCGGGCGCAGGTAATAGGTGTTCTGCTTGCCGTTCTTGGCGACTTCCTGGTTGGCGCGGAAGTGGAAGCCGGCGTGCTGCGGGTCGCCATCCAACTTCACGCCGGCGAGATTGGTTTTCAGGGTGCTGGCGAAGTCGATGAGCGTGCCGCCGGGAACGGCGTAGGCGGTCAGTTCGCGCTCTTCGGAAACGAACGTCTGGCCGTCCTTGCCGTGCCAGGAAATGGCCGAGACCTGCCGGCCGAACGCTGGACCCGCTTCTTCGTGCAGCGTCTTGTCGTGCTGGCTGAAGACGTTGTTGGTGCCGTGCCAGATGTCGGCGGCCTTGCCGTCATAAGTGATTTTGTTCCAACCGAAGAAGAGGCCGCGATGGTGCGGATAAAGCCCTTCCTTGCTGGTCTTGGTGGCGCCGCTGGTGAGCAGCGTCTTGCCGGTCGCGGGATCGAACACGTTGTGGAATGGCTTGAACGTGTAGAAGTGGTCCTTGGGATCGTGCGCGGCGTTGATGTAGCGGAGCACCGGGCGGTTGCCGTAGAGCAAATCGGTGTGATGGCCCTTGTCCTCGACGAATTTAAAGGTGGTCTGTGCGGCGAGATCGACGATGGGGGCTTCGAGTTTCAGCGTTTCCCCAGCTTTTAATTTCGGGATGACGAAGACCAGGGCGTCGCCAGTTTTTCGATGCATCAGTTGTACGGGAACCACGGTCTTGTCGCCGACGGCCAGCACGCCGTTCATCGCGGCGGGGTCGCCGGCCTTGACGGGCACCACGCAGACGGCGTTGGCCTCATCGACCTTGCCGCCGGCGACCTGGGCCCACGGCGCGGCGAACGCGAATGACGGGCACACGAACAGAACCAGCGCGGAAGCAAATCGCATAGTGAGTTTCCAAAAGGATTAGCCGCGAGGCGAAGCCGAGCGCTCCCCTCTGCGGACTTACTTCGCGAAGACGAATTTCTCGGGGTTGCCGGCGCCGAGCGCGGTTGTGTTCGGCCGCCACAGCACCACGTCCTCGATCTTGCGGGCCATTTCGAAATCCTTGTCGGTGATGCCGCCGGCCGAGTGGGTTTGCAGTTTCACCCAGAGCTTGGCGTAAGTCACCGCGAGGTCGGCGTGGTGGTAGGCGGCCTCGCAGAGGTAGCCGATGGCATTGACGGCCATGAGCGTTTGCGGCCAGCCATCCGTGTTGTACTTCCGCCGCAGCCAGCCGTCCTCCAGGTACCAGCCGGCAAGGCCGAGTTCCTGAATCTTGGCCGCGATCTCCGTCTCGTTATAAGTGCGTTCTTTGGCAGCCGACATGGTGGTTCTCCCAACGGGCGACCGCGGGGTTGAGCACCGCTATCATCCGCGAGAACCGGGTTATTGGCAACAGAATCGTCTCGCCGAATTCGCCCGCGGTCGCTATTTCTGCTTCATGCGCACTCTCATCACCGGCGGGGCCGGGTTCATCGGCTCCCACCTTTGCGAACGCTTTCTCGCCGAGGGGCACGAGGTCGTCGCCGTCGACAACCTGCTCACCGGCAACCTCGAAAACCTCGACCCGTTCCGCGGCAACCCTCGCTTCAAGTTCATCGGCCACGACATCTCGAACCCGCTCAAGGTCCGCGACCTGATCGACAACGTGCTCCACTTCGCCAGCCCGGCGAGCCCCGTCGATTACCTCGAATTCCCGATTCAAACGCTGAAAGTCGGCTCGCTCGGCACGCACAATGCGCTCGGCCTCGCCAAGCACCACAACGCCCGCTTCTTGCTTGCCAGCACCAGCGAAGTCTATGGCGACCCGCTCGAACATCCGCAAACCGAACGCTACTGGGGGAACGTCAATCCGGTCGGCATCCGCGGCGTCTACGATGAGGCCAAGCGCTTCGCCGAATCGATGACCATGGCTTATCACCGCGTCCACAAGGTGAACACGCACATCGTCCGCATTTTCAATACCTACGGCGAACGGATGCGGCTCAACGATGGCCGCGTGCTGCCAAACTTCATGTATCAGGCGCTCAAGGGTGAACCGCTGACGGTTTACGGCGACGGCCAGCAAACCCGCAGTTTCCAGTACGTTTCGGACCTGGTGGAAGGCATTTTCCGCCTGCTCTTCACCGAAATTCACGACCCGGTGAACATCGGCAACCCGGCCGAGATCACGATTCTGGAGTTCGCCCAGGAGATTCTGAAACTGGCGGGAAGCCAGAGTCGGATCGAGTATCGGCCGCTGCCGCAGGATGACCCGAAGGTGCGTCAACCGGACATCACGCGGGCGAAGAAGTTGCTGAACTGGGAACCGAAGGTCGGCCGCGACGAGGGGCTCAAATGCACCATGAATTACTTCAAGGGTAAACTGGGTGTGTGAACTTTGACAAGCCCACCCGTGGCAACGGGTGGGCTTATTGCTTCACTTCCGGCGTGTGGATGTGTTCGGGGCGGAAACCGACGCCGATGAGGCGGGCCGGGATGCGCCGCAGCCAGGGAAACCAGGCGAGCATTCGGAGCAAGAAGTTCGGGCGAAGCGGCCGCCGCGACGACAGCACCCGATTGAGGATGCGCGTCTGGATGAGCACCTGAATTCCTTGCGTCATTTGCGTGGGGAAGGTTCGCCGCCGCTGCACTTTCGCGAGGTCGGAAAGCCTGAAGCGGCCGGCGCGCAGCGGCCCGGCCAGTTGGTTCGCCGCCGCCACGGCATCTTGAATCGCCAGGTTGATGCCGACGCCGCCGACGGGCGACATCGCATGGGCCGCGTCGCCGATGCACAAAAGCCCCGGCTTGAACCAGCGCGTCAAGCGATCCACCGCCACGGTTAACAGTTTCACGTCATCCCACGATCGCAACTCGTCCACGCGATCGTGCATCACCGGTGCCACTTCGACGATGGCTTTCCGGAAGGCCTCGAGTCCTTCGGCGCGGATTGCTTCGGATTTCCCCTTGGGAATGACGAACCCGCACTGCCAGTAGTCGCCGCGAAAGAGCATGATGAAGATGCGGCCGCGATCGAAGCGGCCGAGCGGCTGGTCGGGGTCGCTGTCGCGGCGCGGCAAGCGCATCCAGAGCACGTCGATGGGGGCGCCGAGATCGCGGACGGTCAGCCCGGCCCGCTCCCGGACCACGGAGCGGCGGCCATCGCAGCCTACAGTTAGCGGCGCCCGCACTTCGATTTCCCCTTCCGGCGACTTCGCGCGAACGCCGACCACCCGGCCGCGCTCCTCGATCAAGTCGGTTGCTTCCGTTCGCATTCGCAGATGAAACGACGGATACTTCCGCGCTTTTTCCACCATGAAATCGAGGAAGTCCCACTGCGGCATGAAGGCGATGAACTGGCATTTGGTGGGAAGGTGCGTGAAATCGGCGACGGCGATCTCGACGTTGCCGATGTAGCCGCGCGGCTGGCGGGCTTCTTGGTGCGGCCGCTGCAAGAATTCATCCAGCAGGCCCAGTTCATGCACGATTTCAAGGGTGAACGGGTGAATGGTGTCGCCGCGGAAGTCGCGGAGGAAGTCGGCGTGCTTTTCGAGAACGATGACGTCGACGCCAGCGCGGGCGAGGAGGAAGCCGAGAACGACGCCCGCGGGCCCGCCGCCCACAATGCAACACTGGGTGTGGATCGGTTGGGGCATCGCGTTTCTCGTAATTCACAGCGGAGCGCTCGGCTTCGCCTCGCGGCTAACCCGTGCAATTGAGCGCGTTATTTCTATCCTGAACTATGGTACGCATTCCGCCCGTTTCGCCGCATCGAGGTACTATGCTTGCCAGCCCCGACGCCTTGGCTCGCCAGGGCCGGCTGCCCGACGACGCCGACCCGCAGGAAACCGCTGAGTGGCTGGAATCGATGGACGCGGTGCTCCGCGGCGCCGGCCCCGATCGCGCGCAATTCCTGCTCAACGCTCTCATTAGCCAGGTCGCCGTCACCGGCCTCGGCCACATGACGGTCACCACGCCGTACGTGAACACCATTGCCGCGGACGATCAGCCGGCCTTCCCCGGCAACCGCGAGATCGAACGCCGCATCAAGAGCCTCGTCCGCTGGAACGCCATGGCCATGGTGCTCAAGGCGAACAAGAACACCAACGTCGGCGGGCACATCAGCACGTTCGCATCCGCCGCCACGCTGTACGAAATCGGCTTCAATCATTTCTTCCGCGGCCGCACCGACGCCTTCACCGGCGACGTGGTCTTCTTCCAGGGGCACGCCAGCCCCGGCATGTACGCCCGGGCATTTCTGGAAGGCCGCCTCAGCGAAGCGCAGGTCAAAAACTTCCGCCAGGAACTGCGCGAAGGGGGCGGCCTCAGCAGCTACCCGCACCCCTGGCTCATGCCCGACTTCTGGCAATATCCCACCGTGTCGATGGGGCTCGGGCCCATCATGAGCATCTACCATGCCCGCTTTAACCGCTACCTGAACGATCGCCAATTGGCATCGACCGAGGGCGTCCGCGTCTGGGCATTCCTCGGCGACGGCGAATGCGACGAACCGGAGACGCTCGGTTGCATCGGCCTCGCCGGCCGCGAGAAACTCGACAACCTCACCTTCGTCATCAACTGCAACCTCCAGCGGCTCGATGGCCCCGTCCGCGGCAACGGCAAGATCATCCAGGAACTGGAAGGCATCTTCCGCGGCGCCGGCTGGAACGTCATCAAAGTGGTCTGGGGCAGCGACTGGGACCCCTTGCTCCAGGCCGACCGTACCGGGGCGCTGGCTCGCCGCATGATGGAAGTCGTCGATGGCGAATATCAGGAATACATCGGCCGCGATATGCGAACGCCGGACGAGGCGCGGAACAAGACGCTGCTTTCCGAAGAGGAAGACGTGGAGCGGCGCGGCGCCTTCATCCGCGAGCACTTCTTCAACACGCCGGAATTGAAGGCCCTGGTCGAGCATTTGCCGAACGCCCGCATCGCGGGACTGAAGCGCGGCGGACACGACCCACTGAAAGTCTATGCGGCTTACAAGGCCGCCGTGGAACACCAGGGGCAGCCGACGGTCATTCTCGTCAAGACGGTGAAGGGGTACGGCGTGCCCGGCACCGGCGGCGCGGGGAAGAACACCACGCACCAACTCAAGAAGCTGGCCGTCGAGATCGAACGCGAACCGAACCTCGCCCCGGAAGAGATCACCAAGCGGCAAATGGTCGCCGCCCTCCGCCAGTTCCGCGACCGCTTCGACTTGCCGTTCACCGACGATCAGCTCGGCGACGTGCCACTCTACAAGCCAGCCGAAGATTCCCTGGAGATGCGTTATTTGCGCGATCGCCGCCGCGTCCTCGGCGGCTACCAGCCCTTCCGCAATACGGATTTCCGCCCGTCGCACCCGCCGGAACGCAAGGCTTTCGAAGGTTTGTACAAGGCCACGCCGGCCGGCAAGGGGCACTCCACAACCCTGGCCTGGGTCGTGCTCATGAGCCAGTTGATGCGCGACCCGCACGTCGGCAAACAGATCGTTCCCATCGTGCCGGACGAGGGGCAAACCTTCGGCATGCCGCCGATGTACAAGGCCTTCGGCATCTATTCCACCATCGACCAGGCCTACAACCCGGTCGACAAGGGAACGCTCACGGAGTACCGCGAAAGCACAACGGGGCAGGTTCTGCAAGCTGGGATCAATGAGGCCGGGGCGACGGCCGATTTCATCGCCGCGGGAACGGCGTACAGCACGCACGGCGTCAACACGATTCCCTTTTACATCTACTATTCGATGTTCGGCTTCCAGCGAGTCGGCGACCTGATCTGGGCGGCGGCCGATTGCCGCACTCGCGGCTTCCTCCTCGGCGCCACCGCCGGCCGCACCACGCTCAACGGCGAAGGGCTCCAACACGAAGATGGCCACAGCCACATCGCCGCACTCACTGTTCCGACCTGCCGCGCTTACGACCCCGCCTTCGGCTACGAACTCAGCGTGATCATCGAAGACGGCATCAATGCCATGTTCGTCCGCAACGAGGAGTGCTTCTACTATCTCACGGTTTACAACGAGAACTACGACATGCCGGCCCTGCCCGGCGACAGTGTTCGCGACGGCATCATCAAGGGAATCTACCCGCTCAAGACGCGGAAACCGGACGGCGCGAAGCACGAGGTTCAACTACTCGGCAGCGGCGTGATCCTCAACGAAGCCTTGCGGGCCCAGAAGCTGCTCGCGGAGAAGTTCAATATTGCCAGCACGGTCTACAGCGTGACCAGTTACCAAATGCTGCGCCGCGACGCGATCGAGTGCGAACGCCTAAACCGGCTGCGTCCCGGCGAACCGGCCAAGGAACCGTACGTGCGGCAAGTGCTGGCCAACACCGCCGGGCCGATCGTGGCGACTTCCGATTACATGCGGACGCTGCCGGAACAGATCGGCGGCTATCTCGACGGGCGAATCGTGGCGCTCGGCACGGATGGCTTCGGCCGCAGCGAGACGCGCAAAGCCCTCCGCCGCTTCTTCGAAATCGACGCCGAGCACGTGGCGCTGGCGTCGCTGAGCGCCCTGGCCCGCCGTGGCGAACTGGACGACGACACGGTCAAGAAAGCCATCGCGGAGTTAGGATTGCAAGCCGACGCCCCGCCGCCGTGGACTGTTTAGAAATCCGGAGGAAAACCATGGACTATGAAACGGTGCATGTCGTCGTGGACGAATCCGTCGCTCTTGAGGGTGATGTATCCGTTGTGGTCGATCCCGTGTGGTGGCGAGCCAACATTTATGACGGTCCAGGCGAGTACGAAGCCAGTCTTGCTTCGTTCACACGTCCTCAACGCTGCTTCCATGCGATCTGTTGGTACTGTTCGGAAGTGAATAATGGCGGGCACGACCAGTTCTACAGGGATCACACCGGCGTTGTGTGGAAGTACGCACTTGAGGGATTTCGAGCGATCGGGCTGGATGACTATTCAGCAATTCTACAAAAGAGCGCCGACATGCTTGGTGGAGCACCTTCTCAAGAACATGAGGAGCGAGTTGGGCAAATGGCCAAGCACCGGCCGGATTTTGAGGCCCTGGATTTAGCTTTTTACGAGTTGGAACACTCCGAAAAGTTATCGGCAGCCATGAGTGACTTTCTTCGCTCGAACCCCGCATCGTTTCTATTCGATGGGATGGTTCGCAGGCCGATTTTTCCTGCGTTCGAGGAATAACTCATTTGCATTAAGTGCGCATTCGGTCATCATAACCGATGCCGCGGCACAACAATCAGACAACCACCAGTTGGTGCGTGCGGCTCTTGACGACCCCTTCCAGCATGGCGATGAACTCGGCGACGGGTTTGGCGCCGAGGTCTTCGCCGCTGCGGAGCCGGACCGCGGCCGCGTTCGCCGCCATTTCCTTGTCGCCGATCACCAGCACGTACGGCACCTTCTGCAACTGCGCCTCGCGAATCTTCGCGTTCATCCGCTTGTCGCTGAGGTCGCTCTCGACGCGGAAATCCTTGGCGCGAAGCTGGGCCTCCACCTGCTTCGCGTATTCGAAATGCCGGTCGGCAATCGGCACGATCACCGCTTGCACCGGGGCCAGCCACGGCGGAAACGCTCCGGCATAGAGCTCGATGAGATACGAAAGCATCCGCTCCATCGTGCTGATGACGCCGCGATGGATCATCACGGGCCGCTTGGCGGTGTCGTCGGCATCCTTGTATTCCAGCTTGAACTGCTCGGGCAAATGCTGATCGGCCTGGATCGTCGAAAGCGTTTCCTCGCGGCCCATTACGTCCTTCACCTGGACGTCGATTTTGGGGCCGTAGAACGCGGCTTCGCCGTCGGCTTCGAAAAACGGCAACCCGGATTCCTGAAGCACGCCGCGCAAGAAGGCGATGCTGCTCTCCCACATGGCCGGATTGTCGACGTATTTGCCCGTCTTGTTGCCGGGGTCATTCTTCGAGAGCCGGAAGCGATACTCGGTGATGCCGAGGTCGGCGTAGGCTTTCTTCATGAGGTTCATGACGCCGAGGATTTCTTCGCGCACCTGATCGGGCCTCACGAACAGGTGAGCGTCGTTGAGCGTCATGCAGCGGACGCGCGACAGGCCGCCGACCACGCCCGAGCGCTCGTAGCGGTACATTTTGCCGAGTTCGGCAATGCGGATTGGCAGGTCGCGGTAACTGCGCGGCTTCGCGTTGTAGACCTGAATGTGGTGCGGGCAGCACATCGGCCGCAGGCAAAGTTCGTCGTCGTCCTTGCCGCCTTCGCCCAAATCCATCGGCGGGAACATGCTGTCCTGGTAATGGTCCCAGTGGCCGGAGATCTTGTAGAGTTGCTTCTTGGCCACGTCCGGGGTGTAAACGTGGAGGTAGCCGGCCTGGCGTTCGTAATCGGTGATGAACTGTTCGAGCAGCCGGCGGACCGTCGCGCCTTTCGGCAAGAGCATGGGGAAGCCGGAGCCGAACACCGGTTCGTTGGCGAAGAGTTCGAGTTCGCGGCCGAGCTTGCGGTGGTCGCGTTTGGCGGCTTCCTCGACGCGGGCCAGGTGCGCCCCCAGGTCTGCCGCCGTGGCCCAGGCTGTGGCGTGGAAGCGCTTGAGCGCCTTGTTCTTCTCGTCGCCGCGCCAGTAGGAACCCGTCACCTGTGTGATCTTGAACGCCTTGGGATCGAGATTCGCCGTGCTATCGACGTGCGGTCCGCGGCACAGATCGCTAAATGTGTCCTGTTGGTAAACGGTGATGGTCGGGGCAGCGGCGGCCTGGGCGGCGTTGCCGTATTCGTCCTGCCCGGACGCGAGCCCCTCGATCAGTTCCACCTTGTACGGATTGCTTTTGAAGAGAGTCTTCCCCTCGGCGGCGGAAATCTCGCGCACCTGGAAGGCATGCTTCCCCTTGATGATCTGCCGCATGCGGTCGCCGATCCAGTTCAGGTCGGCATCCGTCGGGTTGTCGTCGATGTCGAAATCGTAGTAGAAGCCGAATTCGACGGGCGGGCCGATGGTCGGTTTGGCATTCGGGAAGCGTTCGACGACGGCCTGGGCGAGGACATGCGCGAACGAGTGGCGGATTTTGTAAAGGGCCGGATCGTAGTCTTTGGGGATATACTTTTCGCCGGCCGCCTTGAGTTCGGCTTCGCTTGCCATGAGGATTCCTTTGAATCGCGATTTCGCACGGGAACAGCGGAAATGATATGAACGCCCACCCGCTGCGGTAGAAGTTATGCTGGTCTATGGTGCGAGTGCGTCCGTTGCAGCAATGCGTTCCCCAACGAAGACTGAGGTCGGGATCGAGATGCTTCCGCGCTTGGATGTGCTGGCCCTCCCAATAAGCCCAAATCTCGGCGTGCGGGTAGTTCACATCGAGAGGGATGTGGGCGGGGATGAACGTATAAACTTCGGTTTGCTGGACCATGCGTTCTGGAATGCTTCTCACCTCGAAGTCGATGATGCCCCATTCTTGGAATTCTTCGCTTTCGAGTAGCAGCCATTCCGGCTCCCCCAGTGGCGGGTAAGCAGCTGGAAAGTGGGTGGGTTTTATCCGCCCAGCAGATCGAGCCGAATCTTGGAACCGCCAGTCAAGCCGATTCTCGGCCGTAAATGGCCGCTACACCCCCTCTTTGCGGAAATCCTCGATTCTTTCGCGGCAATTAAAAATTGGAGGCCGCTTTTTTTGTTTCGAGGCAGTCGCGCATTTGCCGTAAGTGCCATGATGCCTGTGCCTTTCGCGACTTTCTTCGCTTCGCCG
>Ga0134125_10007776_pt1 | contig 12080 bp, 10 predicted proteins | sample KB31751_FD_96464 | JGI IMG/M metagenome (GOLD analysis project Ga0134125, IMG submission 96464) | Terrestrial soil microbial communities with excess Nitrogen fertilizer from Kellogg Biological Station, Michigan, USA - KB3-175-1 | ecosystem: Environmental > Terrestrial > Soil > Unclassified ... | reverse complement strand
TCAGCACTATCTTTTGCCGCTGCTCGGCAAAGCGCCGATCAAGGGCGACGCCGCGTTGGCGAAGGCGGCGAAGCGGATCGCCGCCTATCGTGCTTACCGCGAAGCGCTCGCGAAGCGATAAGCGCCGTCGTCGGGCGGGGTGCTCGGCGCGCGCGGCTCGACGCCGAGCGGATAGACATTCTGATAGTCTGGCATCAGCTTGAAGCCGTTCACCTGCTGCATGTCGATGCCGGCGCCGATCGCGGGCGAGCCGGGCTTCAGGTGATAGTCGGCACGCGCCGGATCGACGAAGCCGACATCGCGCACGATCTTGTTGCCGCTGCCTCCATTCGCGTCGATGCCGGAGCTGCTGGCACCGCCGGCGATGATGTTGTTGATGAGCCGGCCATTGCCCTGCATCGGCTGGCCCGGACCGGTCATGATGTTGTTGGCGACGACAGCGAGGCCGGGCGAGCGCGAATGGACGAAGATGCCGCTCGAGCGATCCATCACCATCGTATTGCCGATGACGTAGACCTCTTGCTCGGGGAGGGTCGGGCCTTCCATCGCCATGGCGATCATCGTGAAATTATCGGCCTTAGGGCCTTTCTCGATGATGTTGCCGATGATGTAGCCGCGCCCGCCATTCGACATATCGATCGAATAGCTCGCCGTGCCCTCGGCGAAATCGAGAATGCGGTTGTAGAGGATGTAGTCGTTGTCGGCGCGCGTCTTGATGTGATGGCCAATCGTCGTGCCCTGGAAGACGCTGCCGCGCACATAGAGCGTGTGGATATGGCCGATATAAATGCCATGCGTCTGGCCGCTCTGCGTGCCGTTATGCACGAAGGCCGAGCTGTCGATGATGATGTCGCTGGTCGGATCCTCGCTCGTCAGAATGCCTTCCTGATTGTCGTGGAAATAGCAATTGAAGACGGTGAGGTTGGCGCCCTCGGCGCGGATGCCGGCGCCGTTGTTGTCGCCGACCTTCGCGCCGGAGAATTCGATATTCTCGACGCGGATGTTCTTGCCCTTGGTGACGAAGATCGCTTTGCCTTCGGCGGCTTCGCCATCGGCGTTGAGATGCGGGCGGCCGCCGACACCGCGGATGGTGAGGTTGTTGGCGCGCCAGATCGCGACATCGCCGGTGTAATTGCCGGCATCGATCTCGATCATGTCGCCGTCCTTTGCCTGCGAGGCCGCGTCTTTGATGGTCCTGATGTCGCGCGATGGGCCGACATGCAGCACGCGGCCGCTTGCTTTCGGCTGCGCGCCGGGTGAGGGCGGTGCCGGTGGCGGGATGATTGCGGCAGTCGCCGGCGCGCCCGCCGGCGGTGTGATGCCGGGGATCGGCGCGACCAGCTTCGACGACGATTTGCCCGGCTTGCCGGGTGCGGCGGGCAAGGGCGGAAGCGGCGCGGCGCTCGCGCTGCTGCCCACGCCCATTCCATTAGAGCTGGGGCCGAAGCTCATGGAATCAATGTTCTGCGGATCGACCGGCAGGGTGAAGCTGCGCCCATCCTTCAGATGGATGGTCATTTCCGCGAGCGAGGGCGCGGCGAGTATCGAGGCGAAGCCCAGCACCGTGAGCGTAGTCCAGAGCCGTTTCATGAGGGGTCGACCATGATAGATGGCAGCAATTTGCCCGCCAGCCTGCGCCAAAGTCTTTGACGGATCGTAAAGGTTCGGCTCCTCCGCCAGGCTTATGGGCGGTTGCCGGGGCCTGTGGTAGGTTTGGATCAAATATCGGCTGCGGTCGGAACGCGGCCGAGGGAGATGAAATGGCCGGTGAGGCGACATTCGATTACATCATCGTCGGCGGCGGCTCGGCCGGCAGCGTGCTCGCCAATCGCCTCTCGGCGCGGTCGAGCAATCAGGTGCTGCTGATCGAAGCGGGACTCGATACGCCGCCCGATGCGGTGCCCGCCGATATTCAGGAGATGTTCCCGAAGGCGGCGCTCAATCCGAAATACAAATGGATGAAGCTCGTCGCCTATACGCAATCGCTGCGGCGCAATTATCCTCGCCCGCCGATCCCGGTGCTCTACGATCAGGGCAAGGTGATGGGCGGCGGCTCCAGCATCAATTACCAGGCGGCCAATCGCGGACACCCCGACGATTACAACGAATGGGCCGAGCTCGGCGCGAGCGGCTGGGGTTGGGACGATGTGCTGCCCTATTTCAAGAAGCTCGAAGACGATGCCGATTACGGCGACAACGCCTATCACGGCAAAGGCGGGCCAATCCCGGTGCAGCGTATGCGGCGCGAGGAATGGTGCGGCTATACGCGGGGCGTCGCCGAGGCGCTCGAAAAAGCCGATCTGCCTTATCTCGAAGATCAGAACGGCGCCTTCGTCGACGGCTATTTCTCCGCAACGCAGAACAACCGTAACGGTCGCCGCGTTTCGGCCGCGGTCGGCTATCTGAGCAATGATGTCCGTGCGCGGCCCAATCTGCGCATATCGTCGCAAAGCCATGTGCTGTCGCTGATCTTCGAAGGCCGCCGCGTGGTCGGCGCGCATGTGCAGACGCCCGGCGGCGTGCAGACTTTCCGCGCGAAAGAAGTGATCCTCTCCGCCGGCGCGGTGCATTCGCCGTCGATGCTGATGCGGTCCGGCATCGGCCCGGCGGCGCATCTTTCGGCGATGGGGATCGAAGTGCGGCAGGACCTGCCCGGCGTCGGCGAAAATCTGCGCGATCATCCGGGCATCGGCCTCTTGGCCTATATCACCAGCGATGCGCGCTCTGAGGATGCAGCGCGGCCACTGCAGATCTCGTTCCGCTACTCCTCAAAAATCACCGACTGCCCATCCTCCGATATGTTCACCGCGATCTTCAGCCGCGGCGGCTGGCACGGTGTCGGCAAGCGGCTCGGCATGGCGATGACTTGGGTGAACAAGTCCTTCTCCGCCGGGCGCATCAGCCTGCAAAGCCTCAACCCGCAGGACGAGCCGAAGGTCGAGCTCAATTACTTCGACGATCAGCGCGATTTCACGCGGCTGAAAGACGGGCTGCGCTTCATCACCGGCCTGTTCGATACCGCACCGGTGAAGCAAGTGACACGCACGCCGATCGGCGCGCGGCTGTCGGAGCGTGCGCGCGAGGCGAGTGCGGTCAATTTCAAGAATCTCGTGAAGATGGGTGCGGCGGGAATGATGCTTGACGGTCTGGCGCCGCTGCGCGACAGCATCATCCGTAACAAGATCAGCGAAGCGCCGCCGCTCGCCGAGATGATGGCCGATGAGAGCGTGCTCGACGAGTATGTCCGCTCGACCGCGATGGGGATCAAGCATCTCTCCTGCACCTGCCGCATGGGCCAGGACGACGATCCGAAGGCGGTGACGCATACCGACGGCACGGTGAAAGGCGTCGACGGGCTGCGCGTCGTCGATGCCTCGGTGATGCCGAACCTGCCGCGCTGTAATACGAATCTGACCACGATGATGATCGCCGAGAAAATGTCGGACAAGATTCTCAATGCGTGACATTTGTCTTTATGTCATGCCCGCGAAAGCGGGCATCCAGTCTTTTGCCCTGGACTCCCGCTTTCGCGGGAGTGACGGGAAAGGCGAGGAGCGAAGCCATGGTTGAAACCATCAAAGACGATGCCGTCACGGCGCTCGCCGATTTCGACAATCGCGCGCGGCGCGCGGCGGTGCTGAACCAGCGCCGCTCGTCGCAAACGATCCCGGTCATCGATTTCGGTCCTTATACGAACGGCGAGGGGATCGAAGCGCGCCAGCGCGTCGCACGCGACCTGCGCAAGGCTTGCGTCGACACCGGCTTCTTCTATCTCGCCAATCACGGCATCAGCCAGGCGGAATTCGATATCGCGCATGACTGGGGCCTCGTCTTCTTCGAGCAACCGCGCGCCGAGAAGATGAAGCTCGACAAAAGCAATCATCCGGCGCGGCAAGGCTGGATGCCGGTCGGCGGCATGAATCCCGGCGCCAATCCTGACAAGGATGCCGATCAGAAAGAGACTTTCGTCCTGCCGCGCGAGCTGCATCCCGGTGAGGTGAAGGGCGAGAACCCGGCAGTTGGTAACGGCCAATGGCCCGATCCGGCAAGGCTTCCGGGCTTCCGCGAATTCCTCACCGCGCATATCGCCAAGCGCGTGGCGATCGCGCAACGACTATGCCGCGCGCTGGCGCTGAGCCTCGATCTGCCGGAGGATTATTTCGATGAGAGCCATCGCTATCCCGGCATCTCGCTGACCTACAACTACTACCCGCCGGTCGATCCCGAGACCGCGGGCCGCACGCAATGGGGAATCTCGCCGCATACCGACTACGGCACCTTCACCTTGCTGTCGCAGGATGCGCTGGGCGGGCTCGAGATCCGCAATCAGGCGGATGCATGGATCGATGTGCCACCGCTGCCCGGCACCTTCGTCGTCAACATCGCCGATCTCTTCGCGCGCTGGACCAACGGTCTCTATCGCTCGAGCCTGCATCGTGCCTCGAATTTCAGCCACAGCACGCGCGCGCGCATCTCGCTGCCGCTTTTCGTGATCCCTTACGCGAAGACGCGGGTCGAATGCCTGCCGACATGTCAGGGACCCGGCAATCCGCCGAAATACGAGCCGGTGGAGGCGGGGCCTTATGTCCGCGCGCTGTTGGAGCAATCCTATCGCACCGGCCGGCCAGGCGTCGCCCAGCGCACGGTCGAAGAGCGGATGAAGTCGTTATAAGGAGTAAGACGCCATGCAAGCGCCACGCAATTTCTGGTACTGCGCCGCTTTCGGCAAAGAGCTCGAGCAGAAGCCGCTGGCGCGCATGATCCTTGGCGAGCCCGTCGTGCTCTATCGCACGGGCGATGGCCGCCCGGTCGCCTTCGAGGATCGTTGCTGCCATCGCCGCGTGCCGCTCTCCGCAGGCAAGATCGAGGGCGACAATCTGCGCTGCGGCTATCACGGCCTTCTCTACAATCCGACGGGCAAGGTGATCTGGGCGCCGGGGCAGGATCATCTGCCGCCCGGCGCGCAAGTGCGTTCCTATCCCATCGTCGAGAAGCATGGCTGGGTGTGGATATGGCCGGGCGATCCCGCGCTCGCCGCCAAGACGCCGGCACCGGATTACGACAAATACGACGACCCGAAATGGGCGTCGTATGAGGAACTGCTGCCGATCAGCGGCAACTATTTCCTCGTCGTCGACAATCTGCTCGATCTCTCGCATCTGCCGTTCCTGCATGCGGCGACGATCGGCAGCCCCGAGGACATCGATCCGAATCTCAAATGGGAGCGCGGCCCCGATTGGATCAAAGGCACGCGCATCGCGCGCGGTCTCTCGCCGTCACCGCGCAATCTGATGGAAGGGCTCGATTTCAAATTCGACCGCACGCAGATCATGCATTTCGAGCCGCCCTCGCAGGTGACGATCGACATTCTGTCGAACGAGTTCGGCAAGGAATACGGCGCGCCTGACGACCGCATGAACCGCCGTATCATCATCTACGATGCGATCACGCCCGAGACCGAGACGAGCTGTCATTATTTCTGGGCGATCTCGCGCGACTATGCGATCCGTGACCAATCGCTCACCGAGCTCGGCTTCAAGGCGACGAGCACCGCCTTCCGCGAGGACAAGGCGATCATCGAGAAGCAGCAGCGCATGATCGACCGCGATCCCGATGCGCCGATGATCGATCTCATCGGCGATAGCGGCGGGCTGCAGGCGCGGCGCATTATCGAGCGCCTGCTGGCCGAGGAACAGAACGCTGCGAAGGCGGCGGAATAGATGCGTTCAAGCAAGGAGGGAGGAACACATGAAGCTCTACATGCATCCGATCTCGACGACCTGCCGGCCGTTGATGTTGTTCATTGCCGACAACAATATCGATGTGCAGGAAGAGGTCATCGATATCCTCCAAGGAGCGCATTACAGCGAGGATTACAGCAAGCGTAATCCGAACCGGCTGGTGCCGCTGCTCGAAGACGGCGATCTTGTGCTCAGCGAGAGCGCAAGCATCCTGCGCTATCTGGCCGGCAAGATTGATTCGCCGGCCTATCCGAAAGATTTGAAGCAGCGCGCGAAGGTCGATGAGCGGCTCGATTGGTTCAATACCAATTTCTACCGCGACTGGGGCTACAATTTCGTCTATCCACAAGTCTTCCCGCATATCGGCTATGAAGACGTCGCGGCGCAGACGGCGGTGATGGCGCGGGGCAAGGAAAAGTCGAAAACCTGGATGCAGATACTCAACGATCACTGGATTGGGCCGAGCCATAATTATGTTTGCGGCGATACGATCACCATCGCCGATTACTTCGGCACCGGCCTGGCCACGATCGGCGAATGGATCCACTGCGATATCTCGGCCTATCCCAACGTCGCACGCTGGCTCGATACGATGAAATCGCGGCCGAGCTACACCAAGATCAACAATGTCTTCGACGGCTTTGTAGCATCGACCAAGGGCAAGCCGTTCCTGGTGTTCTAACGCCGGTCGAGGCTTTAGCGTATATGAGGAGGTGAAGACGATCATGCATCATGGCCGTCCTTTTCGGGCCGACCAGGTGGGAAGCCATCTGCGGCCCGATACGCTCGTCGACGCGCGGCAGCGCGCAGGTAAAGGCGAGATCAAGCGGGAAGAGCTACGCGCGATCGAGGACCGATGCATTCGCGAGGTCGTCGCGATGCAAGAACAAGCTGGTCTGCACTGCGTCACGGATGGCGAATTCCGGCGGGGCTCCTGGAACAAGGATTTCCTCGCCGGCTTCGATAACGTCATCGAGCGGCCGGGCAATCTCCAAGTCTTTCACCGCAACCCCGATGGCACACCGGTCGCACAAGTTTCCGCTTGGGGCGTGACCGGCAAGATCAAGCGCTCCCATCAAATCCAAGTCGAGGATTTCAAGTTCCTGAAGAGCATCGCGCATGTGACGCCGAAGACCTGCATGCCGTCGCCGACGCTCCTCCATTTCCGCGGCGGTCGGCAGGCAATCGATCAGACCGCTTATCCCGACATCGATCAGTTCTTTGCCGATGCGGCGGCCGCCTATCGCCAGGAAATCGACGAACTCTACGCAGCCGGCGCCCGCTACATCCAGCTCGATGACACGAATTTCGCCTATCTCTGCGACCCGCGCTTCCGCGACGCGGCGAAAGCGATGGGCGAAGATCCGACGAAACTAGTGGACACGTATATCGCCCTCGTCAACAACGCGATCCGCAACAGGCCCAAGGATTTACTCGTCGCCATTCATCTCTGCCGGGGCAACCTGTCCACGGCGGGCGCGGCCGCGGGCGGATATGAGGTGATAGGCCCTTCACTGTTTCCGGGCCTCGATGTCGATGCATATTTTCTGGAATATGACGACGAGCGTGCCGGCGGCTTCGAGGCACTGAAAGATGTGCCCGATGGCAAGTTCGTCGTCTTGGGACTGATAACCACGAAACGCCCCGATCTCGAATCAAAGGACGCGTTGAAGCGCCGTATCGATGCCGCGGCGAAGATCGTGCCGTTGGATCGTCTCTGTCTCAGCCCGCAATGCGGATTTGCGTCGGCCGTGTCCGCTCACAGTAAGACGCGGATTGAAGATGAGAAGGCGAAGCTCCAATTGCTCGTCCAAACCGCGACCGACGTCTGGGGAGAGGCGTGATGCCCAAGACCGTCGAGCATATCCATTGGCCGAACGCGCCGGACATGTGGATGCCCTATGCGCCGGCGATCAAGGTGAGAGGCGGCACGACGGTCTATCTCGCCGGCGTCACCGCTGCGCCGGTCTATCACCACCATCCGCATCGGCCGGAGGAATTCGATTCCATGCCGCGCGACATGGAAGGGCAGGCACGGGCGGCGCTGGAGAATCTGAAACGCGGTCTCGAAGCGGTCGGCGCGCGCTTCGCCGATGTTGTCACCGCCGATCGCTTCGTCACCGATCTCAGCGATCAGGACGCGCTCAACCGCGTCTGGGCCGAGTATTTCAAGGACGCCAAGCCGGCGACGACCACCGTTCAGGTGGTGCGGCTCGCCACCGATCCGCGCTGCCTCATCGAGATCAACGCCGTCGCGGTGATCGATTAGAAGCGGGCGCCTTCCGGCCGAGGCCAAGCCAAGCCTATATTGCCAAAGCCCCTGAATTCGTGGGGTTTTCTGTCGCGGCCGAATCCCAAAATAATGGTTGCAGGACCTTGACCCTTGGGGTTTATTGCCGATCTTAGAAACAGGACTACGGTAGTCCTAATTCTTAAGCTTGGAGCCCACGCGCCGGCATGGTCATCCTGTCGAAGCTTGCCGATTATGGCGTCATCATCGCGACTCATCTTGCCGCGCATTCCGATCGGCAGATGACGGCGGCGGTGCTGGCCAAAGAGACGAGCCTGCCGCGTGCAACGGTCGCCAAGATTCTGAAGATCCTCGCCCATGCCGGCATCGTTGCCGGTGCGCGCGGCGCCGCGGGCGGCTATCGCCTGGCGCGCGATGCGAGCGCGATCTCGGTCGTGCAGGTCGTCGCGGCGATCGACGGCTCGATGGGCGTGACGCAATGCACGATCCATGATGACTGCAAGCGCAGCGCTTTCTGCGCCACGCGGCCGCATTGGCATCGCATCAACATGGCGGTGAGCGCGGCGCTCGGCGCGATCACCCTGGCCGAGATGGCCAATCCCTTCGGCGTGCCGATGCCGCGTTCGGCCGCGCCGCAACCGTCAGCAACACCGTAAACCCGCATCATGACCGCACCCGACGACAGCTTAAAGACTGTCCGCTCCGTCACGGGCGAAGGCTACAAATACGGCTTCGTCACCGATATCGAGAGCGAGAGCGCGCCGCCCGGCCTCAATGAGGATACGGTGCGCTTCATCTCGGCCAAGAAGCACGAGCCGCAATGGCTCTTGGATTGGCGGCTCGAAGCGTTCCGCCAGTGGCAGAAGATGGAAAGCCCGGAATGGGCGAAGCTCAACATCGCGCCGATCGATTATCAGGCCGCGAGCTACTATTCCGCGCCCAAGCAAGGCCCGAAATCGATCGACGAGGTCGATCCCGAGCTGCTGAAGACCTATGAAAAGCTCGGTATCCCGCTGAGCGAGCGCGCCGCGCTGGCGGGTGTCGCCGTCGATGCCGTGTTCGACAGCGTCTCGGTCGCGACGACCTTCAAGAGCAAGCTCGCCGAGCTTGGCATCATCTTCTGCTCCTTCGGCGAGGCGGTGCGCGAGCATCCGGATCTCGTCCGCAAATATCTCGGCTCGGTCGTGCCGCAGGGCGACAATTTCTTCGCCGCGCTCAACTCCGCGGTCTTCAGCGACGGCTCTTTCGCCTATGTGCCGGCGGGCGTGCGCTGCCCGATGGAGCTCTCGACCTATTTCCGCATCAATGCCGCGAAGTCGGGCCAGTTCGAGCGCACGCTGCTGATCGCCGACAAGGGCGCCTATGTCTCCTACCTCGAGGGCTGTACCGCGCCGCAGCGCGACGAGAACCAGCTCCACGCCGCCGTGGTCGAGTTGATCGCGCTGGAAGATGCCGAGATCAAATACTCGACGGTGCAGAACTGGTACCCGGGCGACGCCGAGGGCAGGGGCGGCATCTACAACTTCGTCACCAAGCGCGGCGCCTGCCGCGGCAACCGCGCCAAGATCTCCTGGACCCAGGTCGAGACCGGCTCGGCCATCACCTGGAAGTACCCGAGCTGCATGCTCGAGGGCGACGACACGGTCGGCGAGTTCTACTCGGTCGCGATCACCAACAATTTCCAGCAGGCCGATACCGGCACGAAGATGATCCATCTCGGCCGCAACTCGTCCTCGACCATCATCTCGAAGGGCATCTCGGCGGGCAGGGGGCAAAATACCTATCGCGGCCTCGTTCGCGTCCAGCCCAAGGCCCAGAACGCGCGCAACTACACGCAGTGCGATTCGCTCCTCATCGGCGACCGCTGCGGCGCGCATACCGTGCCCTATATCGAGGTGCGCAACCCGTCGGCCCGCGTCGAGCACGAAGCGACGACCTCAAAGATCAGCGACGACCAGCTTTTCTACTGCCAGCAGCGCGGCCTATCGAAGGAAGATGCATTATCTTTGATAGTCAATGGTTTCTGCCGCGAAGTTCTGAAAGAACTTCCCATGGAGTTCGCGGTCGAAGCGCAAAAGCTCTTGGCGGTCAGCCTCGAAGGCAGCGTCGGCTAAGACCTAACTTGAAATTGCCAAACAAAGCCAATTTGCCCGATCGACAAATGTTGGAAATCAAAAACCTACACGCAAAGCTTAGCGAAGGACGCGAGATCCTGAAGGGGATCGACCTCAGCGTCAAAGCCGGCGAAGTGCATGCCATCATGGGGCCGAACGGCTCCGGCAAGAGCACGCTGGCGAGCGTCCTCTCCGGCAAGCCCGGCTACGAAGTGACCGAAGGCAGCGTCACCTATCAGGGCAAGGATCTGCTCGCGCTCTCGGCCGATGAACGGGCGCGCGAGGGCATCTTCCTCGCCTTCCAATACCCGGTCGAGATCCCGGGCGTGAACAACATGTATTTCCTCCGGGCCGCGTTGAACGCCGGCCGCCGCCATCGCGGCGAGGCGGAGCTCGATGCCGGCCAGTTCCTCAAAGCCGTCCGCGCCAAGCTGAAGGAGCTTGAGATCGGTGACGATCTGCTCCAGCGCGGCGTCAATGTCGGCTTCTCGGGTGGCGAGAAGAAGCGCAACGAGATTTTCCAGATGGCGATGCTGGAGCCGAAGCTCGCGCTACTCGACGAGACCGATAGCGGCCTCGACATCGATGCGCTGCGCTTGGTTGCCAGTGGCGTCAACAAGCAGCGCGCACCGGATCGCGCGATCGTCATGATCACCCATTACCAGCGGCTGCTCGACTATATCGAGCCGGACCATGTCCACGTGCTGAGCGGCGGCAAGATCGTCAAATCAGGCGATAAGAGCCTCGCCACTGAGCTGGAGAAGCGCGGCTACGCCATGTTCGGCGACGCCGCGGCCTGAGTTGCCCCAATGGCCGACATGAGTAGCGCGAAACCAGAAACAGCGCCGTATCGCGCGGCTTTTGCGCCGGCCGGATCGCTGGCCGAGAAGCGCCGCGAGGCTTTCGCGCGCTTCGAGACTCTCGGCTTCCCGACCCGTCGCGACGAGGCGTGGCGTTTCACCAATCTGCGGCCGCTGCAGGACAAGACTTTCGCGCCGGCGACAGGCAAGCCCGGAGCGGTGCCTGCACTCGACCCCTATCTCTTCGCCGGCACGACGCATCGCATCGTGCTGGTGAATGGTCGCGTTGCGCCGGCCTTGTCGAAGATTGGCGGTCTGCCGAAGGGCGTGACGCTCGGCAGCGCGGCCGAGATCGCGGGCAACAATCCGGCGCTTGCGTCGCGGTTACTCGATCAAACCGATATTCTCGGCGGTCAGGCCTTCGCCTCGCTTAACGCCGCGCTTTTTGCCGACGGCTTCGTGATGGCGCTTGATCCCGGTGTCACGCTCGAAACCCCGATCGAGATCATCCACTGGGGCGATGCGGCCGAGAGCTCGTTCCATCTCCGCAATCTCATCCAGCTCGGCGCCGGCAGCCGCGCGACGATCATCGAGAGCTATGCCGGCAGCGGCCGCTACTGGACGAATGCCGTCGCGCTCGTCGAGCTCGCACCCGGCGCGGCGCTGCGTCATGCCAAACTGCAGGACGAGGCAGCCGACGCGATCCATTTCGGCCAGGTGCGGACACGTATTGCCGCGGATGCGCGCTATGAAAGCTTCGTGCTGACACTCGGCGGGCGGCTGTCGCGCCACGACAGTTTCGCCAATTTCGCGGGTGAGGGCGCGGCATGTGGGTTGTTCGGCGCCTATCTCCTCAAAGGCGAGCAGGAAGCGACCAACGCGACCTTCGTCGATCACGCGGTACCGAAATGCACCACGGACGAGGTCTTCAAAGGCGTCGTCGACGATCGCGCGCATGGCGTCTTCCTCGGCAAGATCGCGGTGCGGCCGCAGGCGCAGAAGACCAATGCCAATCAGCTCAACAAGAACCTGCTCCTCTCGACACGCGCCAGTGTTGACACCAAGCCCGAGCTTGAAATTCTCGCCGACGACGTCAAATGCAGCCATGGCGCGACGGTGGGCGATCTCGACGAACAGGCGCTGTTCTATCTCGAAGCGCGCGGCATTCCGGCCG
>Ga0134125_10007775_pt1 | contig 12081 bp, 10 predicted proteins | sample KB31751_FD_96464 | JGI IMG/M metagenome (GOLD analysis project Ga0134125, IMG submission 96464) | Terrestrial soil microbial communities with excess Nitrogen fertilizer from Kellogg Biological Station, Michigan, USA - KB3-175-1 | ecosystem: Environmental > Terrestrial > Soil > Unclassified ... | reverse complement strand
TGCTCGGCCGGGGTGCGCGAGGCGTAGACCAGGCGCACGACGTAATCGACGAGGGCGTGGTGGACGAACACCCGCGCGGCGACCTGTTGCAGGCGCGCCAGTTCGGTCACCTGCAGGACCTGCTGGGCAACCGGCGGGGTCACGCCCATCCGGTAGACGATCTCCCGCTCCTCCTCCGGCTCCGGGTAGCCGACGAGCAGCTTGAACAAGAACCGGTCGCGTTGCGCCTCGGGAAGCGGATAAACGCCTTCGTTCTCGATCGGGTTCTGGGTGGCCATCACCAGGAACGGGTCCGGCATCGGGTAGGTCTTGCCACCGATGGACACGTGCCGCTCCGCCATCACCTCGAGCAGCGCCGACTGCACCTTGGCCGGCGCCCGGTTGATTTCGTCGGCGAGCACGAAATTGGCCACCACCGGGCCGAGTTCGGTGTCGAACTCCTCCCGACCGGCTCGGTAGATCCGGGTACCGAGCAGGTCGGAGGGCACCAGGTCGGGGGTGAACTGGATGCGAGAGAACGAGCCGCCGACCACTCGGGAGAACGTCTCGACGGCCAACGTCTTGGCCACGCCCGGAACACCCTCGATGAGCAGATGACCCTTGGCCAGCAACCCGACCAGCATCCGCTCGACCAGCCGGTCCTGCCCGACGATCACCCGCTTGACCTCGAACACCGTGCGCTCGAGCAGACCGGCGTCCCGGGCCGGACCGGCCGGGGGCCCGGCGAACGGCTTCTGCTGGGCGCCGGCGGGCCGGCCGTTGCCGGCGCTCGTGCCGGTCGGGCCGGTGGGAGGACCGGAGATGACCAGGCCGGCCGCATCGGGACCATGGTTGGCCGGTCCGGGTCGGCCCGTCGCGTCTGCCGTCACCGGCTCCTCCTCGTGCGTGTGGTCGTGCGGTTGCATGACACCACCCCATCATGGGTGACGTCTGAGAACGACGTGGCCGGTTCGATGGACACGGCGCCGTCGAGGGCGGCGACCTTCGGCCGCTTCATGACGTCGCAGCGCCCCCGGACGACGGGTCGGCCAGTCCCCAGCGTCGACAATGCTCCGGGGTGTCGACGTCGGCCGCTTCGGCCCCGGCCGCCGGTACTTCGACGTCGACGAGTGGGTCGAGCAACGCGCGGACCGGCCGACCCCCCCAGTCGGCCGTCCCGGCCGCGGCGAGCAGCGGGCCGCGGCGGAAGACGCCCGAGAGGAATTGACGCCGGCCGTCGGCGTCGACGAGGACGGCACCGGCCGGCGATGGACCGCCGTCCCCGGGACCGAGGGCGCCGGCAAGCCGCTCGACCGTCGCCGCGGTGATGCCGGGCAGGTCGGCGGCCAGCACCGCGACCGTCGCACCGTCGGCCGGAAGGCGTCCGGCCGACATCACGTCGGCGACGGCACGCAGGCCCGCTACCAGAGCAGCGGCCGGTCCGGAGCCGGGCGGATCCTCCGTCACCTGCCGCACGGATGCCGGCAGGTCGCGCCCGGGGCCGACGACGACCGCCGTCGCGCCCGGGACCGCGTCGAGCGCGCATTGCAGCAGGGTCCGGCCGCCCAGCCTCAGTGCGGGCTTGTCGATCCCACCCAGCCGTCGGCCGCCACCGCCGGCCAGGATCACCGCCGCGTCGACCACCACCTCATCGTGCCGCGCGGGGGGCTCAGGTGCCCGGTCGGGTGGCCCCGATGAGGCCGCTCCGGTAGAAGGTGGAGATCTTCACCACGGATCCGGACTGGGGCGCCTCGACGATCTGGTTGTTTCCCATGTAGATCGCCACGTGGTGGATGGTCCCGGGATCGGACGTGTTGTTCGCGTAGAACACCAGGTCACCCGGTTCGAGTTGGTCGACCGGCACATGCTGCCCGCTGAAGTACTGGTAGCCGGAGTAGTGCGGCAGGCTGATCCCGACCTGGGCCCAGGCGTACAACGCGAGCCCCGAGCAGTCGAATCCCACCTTCATGTAGTCGCCGTACGCGTCGGCAGTGCCGCCGTCCCGGATGCCGAGGGTAGGGCCGCTGCTGTTCCCGCCGCCCCAGGCGTAGGTCGTGCCGAGCCAGCCGAGCGCAGCGTTGACCACCCTGGCGCCCCTGGAACCGTCGGACGGGATGGACACCGACCCGCCGCTGCCCGATCCGGCGTTGGACACCGAAGTGGTCGAGCCGCCGTCACAGGCGATGCCGTTGCCGTTCGGGTCGAGAGCCTTGCGGTAGCCCGGCTCACCCTTCTTCATCGGGGCTGCGCCGGCGGCCCGGGCCGCGTCGCAATCCTGGTAGTACGCACCGCTGCCGGTGCCCTTACCCCTGATCGAGTCGACGGCCCTTTGCGCCGAGGCCGCTTCGTCCCTGGCCGCCTTCGCCTTGCGCGCTGCCTCCGTGGCCGCAGCGTTGCGCCGGGCGGCGTCGGCCGCAGCGGCCTTCCTGTCCTTCTCGGCCTTGATCCTGTCCTGGCGGACCCGTTCCGCGGCCGCGGCGGCCGCGGCCTTGGACCTCGCGGCTGCGGCGGCCGCGGCCTTGCGCCTGGCCTCCGCCTCCCTGGCGGCCTTGGCTGCGGCGGCCTTGGCCACCTTCTCCTTGGCGGCCTGCTCCGCCGCGACCCTGGCCGCGGCTTCCCTGGCGGCCTTTTCCTCGGCCGCCTTCTCGGCCGCTGCCTTGGCCGCGGCGATCTGGGCCTGGCGCTCCCGCTCGGCCTGTTCGGCCGCGGCTTTGGCGGCCGCCGCGGCGGCCGCCTTGCGCGCCGCCTCGGCCTGGCGCGCCCGCTCCTCGGCCTTCTTCTCGGCCAGCCACTGCTCGTACTGGTCACGCTGGGCCTGCAGCGACGAAACCTTGTTCAGCGCGGTCTGGTACGCCTCCTGCTGCTGACCCAGTTGGGTCTGCAAGGACGCCAGCTGAGTCTTGCCATCGGCGAAGGCCTGGGTGGCCGTGCGGTCGGCGGTGTCCGCGTCCTTCTTGGCCTGATCAGCGGCATCCTGCGCGGCGATCGCCCGATTCAGCGCGACCCGTGCGTCGGAGTCCTTGTTGGCCTTGGCGTTCCGGGCCTCCTGTAGATGGGCGATGACGTCGAGTTGGGAGCTGGAGATCTGTCGCAGGAGCTCGTCGCGCTCCAACAGGTCGCTGGGACCGGAGGAGCCGGCGAATGCGGTCATGGATCCCAGTACCGAGCCTTGACGGAAGGATGCGGCCGCAAACTCTGCGGCCTTGTCCCTCGCCTCGGTGATCAGGGTGCCCGCCGTCAGCGCGTCGGCCTTGGCCCGGTCGGCCGCCGCTGCGGCCTTGGCCGCGTCGTCCTGCGCCAGCTGCAGATCGATCTTCGCCTTCATGGCCAGTTCGGCTTTGAGCTCCATGTCCGACTGCAGCCGCTGGATCTGGCCCTCGGTGGTGGTCACCAAACCGGAGAGTCGGCCGACCTCTGCCGCCGCAGCGTCCGCGTCAGCCTGACCCTGGGAGATTTCGTCGTCCGACGGATTGTCGGGTTCGGGCGGCAGCGCACCGGCCGGGTGGGCCGTGCCGACGACCAGCACGACGGCCAGCACGCCGGCGATCGCCGAGCCGAGCCCGAACCGCGAGAGCACGGTGCGACCAGGTACGTCTGGTGCCACGAAAGGCTCCTCTCCGCGTCCCGACACGCGGACGGATGGTGAAACTCGGACTCCTGGAACAACTGGTGCGTCAATGTCAATCCGACACGCCAAGGAGCACCATGCCACTTTGGTCCCCTTGGGCGCCAGACGTCACCTGCAACACTCCTTCCCCAGACCAGACAATTCGGGCAGCACATCCATCACTGTGGTCACTTCAACCTCAGTTTTCACAACCCGGAGTGACGAAGGGCGGATTGGCGAGCCGTCGACTCCCAGAGCGGTGCGTCCGAATGGGTGGTCCATCGGGAGGTTGCGTCGCGACACAGCGCCATTTGGGTGAATCGCAGCAGCACTGTTCCGACACCGAACATCAACCAGGCTGCGACGAACCCGGCACACTGGCGATCGTGTCCGGTTCGAGCGTTGGTGCCGCCGCCCGTCCCGGCGTCGGGTGGGTCGTTCCTGCGCTGGGACTCGGTCTTGCGGGTGTGGTGCTGGTCGTCGTTGGCACGTTTCTGCCCTGGGTGTCTTCCGGCGGAAGGACCTATCGCAGTTACGCGGTGGCCGGCTTGGTGGACCGCTTGCAGGTGGTGGACAACGGCCTGGTCGGGGTCCTCCTGACGGTGTGGCCGTTCATAGGCCCGTTGTGCCTGGTCCCGATCCTCCTCGCCGCCTTGCGCCGCAGGCGCGCCGCGGCGACGACGGCGATCGCCATCGGTCTCGCCATTGCCGCTGCCGCCGCGCTGGTCCTGCGGTACGCCGGTGGCCTGCGCATTCCCGGTGTGACGGTGGTGGGCACCGGACCGTGGGCGGTCATCGCCGGCGGGCTGACCATGACTGCGGCCGGCGTCCTCGCCCTGGCGGTCCGACCCGACCCGGGGCCAGGGCGGTGAACCGCGGCACGGCGCCGACCAGGCCGGCGTCGCGCCGCTGCCCGCGGTCCGCTGTGACAAGCCGCACACATCCAGGGGCCAATTCGCGTCCGGATGGAACCGGGGCCGACTCCTGACGGTCACACACTGGGAGCCGGGGTGATCCCCGGCGACCGCAGCATCACAGGTCGATGCCGGCGAGGGCCGGCGGCGGACAGCGCACGAGGTGTCCGATCGAGGAGATGGGAACGGAATGAGCGAGCCGTACGGTCAGGGCGGGCAGGCCCCCTACCCCCAGAACCCGCAGCAGCCGAGCGGGTGGCAGCCGGACCAGCAGCCCGGGGGTTGGGCGTCGCAGAACCAGGGTCCGGCCGGCTGGCAGCCGCCGGCTCCGCAAGCCGGTACGTCCGGATGGCAGCCGTCCGCGCCGCAACAGGCGCAGCCGCCGACCCCCAGCGGCTACCCCACCACGCAGCAGTACGGTTGGCAGCCGGTGCCCGAGTCCCCGACCGGATGGCAGCCGGGCCTGCAGAGTCCGCCGCCCTCCGATGGCGGCAAGAAGAGCCGTACCCCGTTGATCCTTACCGTCGTCGCCGTCGTGGTCGCTCTCCTGGCCGGCGCGGGCATCTACTTCTTCGCCATTCGTGACACCTCGTCCACCGCGCAGGGCCAGGCCACCCCCCAGGCGGCGGCCAGTTCGCTGCTCAACGCGCTGTCCGCCAAGGACGCCGTCGGCGTGGCCGCCCAGCTCGACCCGGCAGAGGCCTCGCTCTTCTCCGACATGAGCGGGGACATCCTCACCGAACTCAAGCGGCTGGGCGTCATCACCTCCGACGCCGACCCACAGGCACTGTCCGGCGCGGTCATCACGACCAAGGACCTGACCTACGACACCGGGGCCGAGGAGAAGATCAACGACCGGGTCACCGTGGTCAAGCTGACCGGCGGCACCGTGACCATCGACTTCGACGCCTCGAAGCTGCCGCTGTCCGAGAAGGTCAAGGGCGCGGTTCCGGAGTTCCGGAAGAACGTCCAGAGCCAGAACAAGACGATCGACATCGCGGCCGAGGTGGCGAAGAACGATGGCAAGCCCTTCCGGATCGCCACCGTCAAGCGCGGCGACACCTGGTACCCGAGCATGTTCTACACGGTGGCGGACAACGCCTACCAGGCGGCCAAGGAGAAGGATCCGTCGCTGCCCTCGCCGGCCGACACCGGCTCCCTCACGCCGGTCGGCGCAGACTCCCCCGAGGCCGCCGTCAACGGACTGATCGACAAGGCGCTGGCCGGTGACATGGAGGGTGTCATCGGGATGCTGCCGCCGGACGAGATGAGCGTGCTGTACGACTATGGCCGCAGTCTCATCGAGCCCGCGGTGAAGAATGACCTGAAGCCCGTCGACGACATCACCTTGTCCGACGTCGCCTGGCAGGTCGACGACGTCACCGGCGGCAAGAAGGTCTCGCTGAAGTCGATCAGCGTGACCAAGGACGGCCAGACGGTGAAGATCGTCCGCGACCCGGCGGCCAACCCGGTCACCATCACGGTGCCCGGCCAGCCGGCGATCACCCTGAGCCCGGACAACCTGGAGAGCTACATCTCCCGGTTCAGTTCGAGTAGCAGCAGCACCAAGCTCGACCCGCAATTGATCGACATCATCAAGCGAGAGTTCGTCCAGGTGACCGGCCTCGGCTTCACCACGGTGCAGGTGGACGGCAAGTGGTACGTCTCGCCGCTGCGCACCTACTCGGGCGTCCTGGTCTCGCTGCTCAAGGGTTTGGAGCCCGGCGACATCGACTACTTCATCTCGCTCGCCGACAAGTGAGCTGAGGGATTCCCCGACAAAGGGGGAGGACCCGCCGCGCGACCCCGGTCGCCCGCGGCCCGTCCTCCCCCTTTGTCGTACCGGTTGGACACCCCGCGTTGCCGGCTTTACAGGACAAGCGTACTGTTAGCGCCAACGCTGCCGCGTTCCCACCGATGACCGCCCCTGCCGGGCGACATGACCACAGGGAGTCCGCCGTGCCCGCTGCCAGCCAGGACAGCTTCTCCGCCCGCGACCGGCTCACCGTCGGCGACACCGACTACGAGATCTTCCGGATCACCGATCGACCAGGCCTGGAGAACGCCTCCCGGTTGCCGTTCTCGCTCAAGGTGTTGCTGGAGAACCTGCTGCGCACCGAGGACGGCGCCAACGTCACCGCCGATCAGATCCGCTCGTTGGCCAACTGGGATCCGGCGGCCGAGCCCGACACCGAGATCCAGTTCACCCCGGCGCGGGTGATCATGCAGGACTTCACCGGTGTGCCGTGCGTCGTCGACCTGGCCACCATGCGCGAGGCCATGGCCGACCTCGGCGGCGATCCGGACAAGATCAACCCATTGGCCCCGGCCGAGATGGTGATCGACCACTCGGTGATCGCCGACGTCTTCGGCCGGGCCGACGCGTTCGAGCGCAACGTCGAGCTGGAGTACGAGCGCAACCGCGAGCGTTACCAGTTCCTGCGCTGGGGCCAGACGGCCTTCGACGAGTTCAAGGTGGTCCCGCCGGGGACCGGCATCGTCCACCAGGTCAACATCGAGTACCTCGCCCGGGTGGTCATGGTCCGGGAGGGCCGGGCCTATCCGGACACGCTGGTCGGCACCGATTCGCACACCACCATGGTCAACGGACTCGGGGTCCTGGGCTGGGGCGTCGGCGGCATCGAGGCCGAGGCGGCCATGCTGGGACAGCCGGTGTCGATGTTGATCCCCCGGGTCGTCGGGTTCAAGCTCACCGGATCACTTCCGGACGGCACCACCGCCACCGACCTGGTGCTCACCATCACCGAAATGTTGCGGGCCCACAAGGTCGTCGGCAAGTTCGTCGAGTTCTACGGCGATGGTGTCGCCGCCGTGCCGTTGGCCAACCGCGCGACCATCGGCAACATGAGCCCCGAGTTCGGCTCCACCGCAGCCATGTTCCCCATCGACGAGGAGACCATCGACTACCTGCGGTTGACCGGTCGATCGGACGAAGCCCTGGCGCTCGTCGAGGCATACGCCAAGGCCCAGGGGCTATGGCACGACCCGGCCCACGAGCCGGTGTTCTCCGAGTACCTCGAACTGGATCTGGCCACCGTCGTACCGTCGATCGCGGGGCCGAAGCGTCCGCAGGACCGCGTCATCCTGGCCGACGCCGTGCCGGCCTTCCGCAAGGCCTTGCAGGCGTATGTCTCCGACGACGAGAGTGCCGCCGAGACCGACGAGGCGCTGCTCGAGACGTTCCCGGCGTCCGATCCCGCCTCGACCAATCACGGTCACTCCGATGCGCAACCGCCGGCGACCGCCGGACGGGCCAACGGCCGGGTCCACAAGCCCACCCGGGTGTCGATGGACGGCCAGGAATTCGACATCGACCACGGCCACGTGGCCATCGCCGCGATCACCTCCTGCACCAACACCTCCAACCCCCAGGTGATGATCGGCGCCGCCCTGCTGGCGAAGAAGGCCGTCGAACGCGGCCTCGACCGCAAACCATGGGTGAAGACCACGCTCGCCCCCGGCAGCCAGGTGGTGATGGACTACTACGAGCGGGCCGGCCTGCTCCCCTACATGGACAAGCTCGGGTTCAACCTGGTCGGGTTCGGCTGCACCACCTGCATCGGCAACTCCGGCCCGCTGCCGGACGAGATCTCGGCCGCGGTGAATGAGGCCGATCTTGCGGTGGTCTCGGTGTTGTCGGGCAACCGGAACTTCGAGGGCCGGATCAACCCCGACATCAAGATGAACTACCTGGCCTCGCCGCCGCTCGTCGTTGCCTACGCGCTCGCGGGTTCGATGGACATCGACATCACCCGGGACGCGCTGGGCACCGACCCGGATGGCAATCCGGTGTACCTGAAAGACATCTGGCCCTCGCCCAAGGAGATCGAAGAAGTGATCGGCCAGGCCATCAACCAGGAGATGTTCACCCGCGGCTACGCAGACGTCTTCGCCGGTGACGAGCGGTGGACCTCGCTCGACACCCCGGAGGGCAAGACGTTCGCCTGGGACCCGGAGTCCACCTACGTCCGCAAGCCCCCGTACTTCGACGGCATGCCCGCGGAACCCGCCCCCGTGCAGGACATCTCCGGCGCCCGGGTGCTGGCGAAACTGGGTGACTCGGTGACCACCGATCACATCTCCCCGGCCGGAGCGATCAAGGCCGGCACCCCGGCGGCCCAGTACCTGACCGACCACGGCGTGCAGCGCAGAGACTTCAACTCCTACGGATCCCGGCGCGGCAACCACGAGGTGATGATCCGGGGCACCTTCGCGAACATCCGGCTGCGCAACCAACTGCTGGACGGGGTCGAGGGCGGTTACACCCGCAACTTCCTGGCCGACGACGAGCAGGCGTTCATCTACGACGCCTCGGTGGCGTACCAACGGGCCGGCATCCCGCTGGTGGTGCTGGCCGGCGCTGAGTACGGGTCGGGATCGTCCCGTGACTGGGCGGCCAAGGGCACGGCCCTGCTCGGGGTCAAGGCCGTGATCGCCGTGTCCTACGAGCGGATCCACCGATCGAACCTGATCGGCATGGGCGTCATCCCGCTGCAGTACCCGGCCGGCGAGACCGCGGAGTCGCTCGGGCTGGACGGCACCGAGACCTTCGACATCACCGGGATCACCGAGCTCAACTCCGGACAGACGCCAGGCACGGTGCACGTCAGCGCGACCAAGCAGAACGATTCGACGTCGAGTGCCGTGACCTTTGATGCGACGGTCCGGATCGACACCCCGGGCGAGGCCGACTACTACCGCAACGGCGGGATCATGCAGTACGTGCTGCGGAACCTGCTGGCCGGCAAGTCCTGAGCAGGTCCGGTCCCTTGTGCCCCGGGTGAGCCAGGACCACCTGGATTCCCGCCGCCGGCAGATCCTGGATGCCGCGCGCACCGCTTTCGCCCGTCACGGGTACGAGGGTGCGACGGTCCGGGTGCTGGAGGAGGAGACCGGACTGTCCCGGGGCGCGATCTTCCACCACTATGCGGACAAGGAAGCACTGTTCATCGCGCTGGCCGCGCAGGACGCTGCCCGGATGGCCGAAACCGTCGCCCAGCACGGCCTGGTCCAGGCGATGCGCGACCTCATCGAATCGCCCGACCCCGGTTGGCTCGGCACCCAGCTCGAGGTCTCCCGGCGACAGCGCACCGACCCGACCTTCCGAGCGGCCTGGGCCGAGCGCACGGCGGAGATCCGCGACGCCACACGCGAGCGACTGAACCGCCAGCGCGACGCCGGCATCCTGCGCCCCGATATCGACGTCGAAGTACTGGCGTCCTACCTGGAACTGGTGCTGGAGGGCCTGATGGCCCACCTCGCCTCCGGCGGCGACACCGCCGGCCTGTCCGCCGTCCTTGACGTCGTCGAGAACTCGGTCCGCCGCCACTGACCCCGCCCCTTCGAGGATCCAACCGGACCCTGACGTTGCGAGGACCAACCGGACCCCGACGTTGCGAGGACCGACCGGACCCCGACGTTGCGAGGATCAACTGGCCCGACGCGGCTGAAGTCGGCAACTCGGGTCCCATAGTTCCCAAAACTGCGGAGTTGATCCTCGCGGTCCTGAGGCGCCGAAATTGCGTTTGCCTTGACGTGCACGTCAAGGGTTAGCGTCGGCCTCGTGCAGATCTCCGAACTCGCCGCGGCCACCGGGACGACCCCGCGCGCCCTGCGCTTCTACGAACAGGCCGGGCTGCTGATGGCCGCCCGCGACGATCGCGGCTACCGCGAGTACGACGACGCCGACCTGGCCGTCGTCCGGCAAATCCGCTCGCTGGCCGACATCGGCTTCACCTTGGAGGAGACCCGCCCGTTCGTGGACTGTCTCCGCGCCGGCAACGAATGCGGCGACGTCTGTGCCGGCTCGATCGATACCTACCGGCGCAAGCTCGAGGCCCTCGATACGGCCATCGCCGAACTGCAACGCAGTCGGCAGACCATCGCCGCCGCGTTGACCGCGGTCAGCGCCCGACACGCCACCAGGAAGGCTTGATCATGGCCGGATTCGGCCCACCGGACGGCACCCTTGCCGTCACCACGGACACGTTCGACAAGGCCGTCCTCGCCGCCACCCGGCCGGTGCTGGTCGAGTTCGGCGCCGCCTGGTGCCCGCCCTGCCGGGTCATCGGACCCGTGCTCTCCGCCCTGGCCGCGGATCGGGCGGCGGACTTCGACGTCGCGGTGCTGGACGCCGACAGCTCCCCCGAGATCCCCGCCCGCTACGGCGTTCTCGGCCTACCGACCATGATCCTTTTCTCCGGCGGCTCGCCGGTGATGCAGGTGGTCGGCGCCCGATCCCGGACCCGGCTCGAGGCGGAGATCGACGCCGCGCTCACGCCGGTCGGTTGAGACCGCACGGGCCGTTGCGAGGATCAATTCCGCAGTTTTGGCAACGGTGGGACGTGAGTTGCCGACTTCAGCCTCGTCTGGCCAGTTGATCCTCGCAGAACGGGGTCAGCTGTTGATGCCGGTGGACTCGACGCCCTGCACGATATAGCGCTGCAGGCCGATGAAGACCAGCATCATCGGCAGGATGGAGAAAGTCGCCGCGATGAAGAGTTCGTGCAGATTGATGGTCTGCGCGGTGAGGAACGTGGACAACGAGACCTGCACGGTCCAGGCCGACGCATCCTGGGCGATCACCAACGGCCACAGGAACGAGTTCCAGCTGCCGATGAAGGTGATGGTGGAGATGGCCGCGAAGAACGGCAGGCTGTTGGGCACGACGATGCGCCAGAAGGTGCCGAAGTAGTTCAGGCCGTCTATCCGGCCGGCCTCCTCGAGCTCCCGGGGGAACGTGGTGAATTGCTGCCGGAACAGGAACGCGGCCAGGGCGCCGAACATCCCGGGAATGATCAGCCCGCGCAGCGTACTGACCCAGCCGAGCGACGACACCATGACGAACGTCGGGACGAACGTCACCGCCGACGGGATCAGCAGAGTCGCCAAAATGGTGCCGAAGACGAGATTGGCGTGACGGAAGGGGATCCGGGCCAACCCGTAGCCGGCCATCGACGCGAGCAGAATCGTGCCGGCGGTCTGCAGAATCGAGACCACCACCGAGTTCCACAGACTGCGCAGCATCGGCACGGTCGGGTCGTTGAACAGTTCGGGGATGTTGCTCCATTGCAGCACCGGCGGGAAGAACGTCCACTGCGGTGAGGTGATGTCGCGGTTGGTGGACAACCCGTTCCGCAGCAGCAGGTAGTACGGGATGAGGAAGATCAGGGCGCCGATCCAGAGCACGACCGACCGCAGCACCACGCCGACCTGCTGGCCCGACGACCGATGGATCCGGTTCGCTCTCGGCACCGTTGCCGGCCGGTCGCTGGTCGTCGTCATGCGTCGGCGTCCCGGCGACCGAGTCCGAGTACCCGGCCGAGCACGACCGTGATGATCGCGATCAACACCGCGAGGATCACCGCACCGGCGCTGCCCAGTCCGAAGTCCTGGCCGCGCCCGAGCGCGATGTAGTAGAGGTAGACCAACGGTGGTCGAGCGTAGGGCGGGTAGCCGGCCGGACCGCCCAGCAGGTTGTAGAACTCATCGAAGGCCTGGAAGGCGTTGATCAGCAGCAGGACCACGATGGCCACCGAAGCCGCCCGCAACTGCGGAAAG
>Ga0134125_10007773_pt1 | contig 12082 bp, 5 predicted proteins | sample KB31751_FD_96464 | JGI IMG/M metagenome (GOLD analysis project Ga0134125, IMG submission 96464) | Terrestrial soil microbial communities with excess Nitrogen fertilizer from Kellogg Biological Station, Michigan, USA - KB3-175-1 | ecosystem: Environmental > Terrestrial > Soil > Unclassified ... | reverse complement strand
CACACAAGGATCTCGAGGATTTCCTCACACGCCTGTCGGCGGCCTTTGCCCCGCATGACTGGATCATCGCCCAGTCGGTGCCCTTTGACGACGATGATTGGCCGTACCGCACCTATGCCGACATCGTCGATTACACCATCCTGATGGCCTACGACCAGCATGAGGACCAGAGCGATCCGGGCGCGGTGGCGGGTGAGGACTGGTACGAGCGGGTCCTCGACAAGCGCATGAAGCAGCTGCCGGCGGATTCGACCATCATCGCCATCGGGTCGTACGGCTATAACTGGGTGAAGGGCGGCACCACCCTGGTCGACAGTTTCGAAGACGCCATGACCCAGGCGCGCGACAACAACGCCCAGGTGCAGTTCGATTCCGCCACCAACAATCCGCATTTCAGCTATGATGACAATGACGGCACCCACCAGGTCTGGTTCCTGGACGCGGTTACGGCCTTCAACCAGATGCATGCCGCCGATCCTTACCGTCCGGCCGGCTATGCCTTGTGGAAGCTGGGCTTCGAGGATCCGTCCCTCATTCCCCTGATGGGCCGGCCTTATAACGCCCCCGCGCCGGCCAGCCTGAAGCACATCGCCAACAATGTTGAGAATGTGGACTATGACGGCGCGGGAGAGTTCCTGCGGGTGGAAGGCGATCCGGCGCTGGGTTCGCGCTCGCTGACCATCGAACCGGGCACCGGCGACATCATCGATGAAAGCTATGACAGCCTGCCCACCAGCTACATCATTCGCGCCGGCGGCGCGATCAAAGGCAAGCTGGCGCTGACCTTCGATGATGGGCCCGATCCGGACTGGACGCCCACGATCCTGAAGATCCTGAAGGACAAGCATGTGCCCGCGGCGTTCTTCATGATTGGCTCCAATATGGAGGCCCATCCCGGCCTGGTGCAGCAGGTGCTGGCCGACGGCCATGAGGTGGGCAATCACACCTATACCCATCCCAATCTGGCGGAGACGTCGGTCGCCGCGACCCGGCTGGAGCTGAACGCGACCCAGCGCCTGTTCCAGGCCCTGACAGGCCGCTCCCTCAGGCTATTCCGCTCGCCCTATCTCAGCGATTCCCATCCCTCGGACGCCGACGAGATCGAGCCGATCAAGCAGGCCCAGGCGCTGGGCTATATCGAGGTCACGTCCAATCTCGACACGCTGGATTGGGAACCGCTGACCGTGCCCCAGATGATGGGCAATGTGTACAGGGCGCTGAACAATCCCAATCGCGATCTGCGCGGCAATGTCATCCTGATGCACGATTCGGGCGGCGATCGCAGCAAGACCCTGGTCCTGCTGCCGCAATTGATCGATTCCCTGCGCGCCAAAGGCTATCAGTTCGTGCCGCTATCGGAGCTGGTGGGCAAGAGCCGCGACGATGTGATGCCGCGGCTACCCCTGACCATCTCGCTCTACGCCGACCGGGCGGTGTTCCTCACCATCAGCTATGTGGCGCAGTTCCTTTATTACTGCTTCCTGGGCGCGATCGTGCTGGGTGTGGCGCGGCTGCTGGCACTGGCGGGTCTGGCATTGTGGAAACGGATGAAAGGACTGGGCGTACCCGCACCTGTGGATGGTCCGCCGCCCGTGGTGACGGTGCTGATCCCCGCCTTCAATGAAGAGAAGGTCATTGTCGCGACCGTCGAGCGCATCCTGAGCAGCGACTATCCCGACATGGATGTGCTGGTGATCGATGACGGCTCCAAGGATCACACCGCCTATATCACCCGCTCCCATTTCATGAACGACAAGCGGGTGAATGTGTTGTCCATTCCCAATGGCGGCAAGGCCAATGCCCTGAATGTGGGATTGGCCAATGCCCGCGGCGAAGTCGTGGTGGCGCTGGATGCCGATACCCAGTTCGAACGCACCACCATCTCCCGGCTGGTGCGCTGGTTCAGCGATCCGGAAATCGGCGCGGTGGCGGGCAATGCCAAGGTCGGCAATCGCATCAACATGATCACCCGCTGGCAGGCGCTGGAATATATCGTGGCGCAGAATTTGGAGCGCCGGGCACTGTCGGCGCTGGATACCTTGACCGTGGTGCCGGGCGCGGTCGGGGCCTGGCGCCGCGATGTGCTGCGCGAGCTGGGCGGCTTCCCCGTCGATACCTTGGCGGAAGACCAGGATCTCACCATCGCCATCCAGACGCGCGGCTATCGCGTCCAGTTCGACCCCACCGCTGTCGCCTGGACCGAGGCGCCGGCGACCGTGAAGGGCCTCGCCAAGCAGCGTTTCCGCTGGGCTTACGGCACCTTGCAATGCTTGTGGAAGTACCGCCGCATCACCTTCAACGCCGAGTATGGCGAGCTGGGCCTGGTGGCGCTGCCGCAGGTCTGGCTGTTCCAGATCGTGCTGACCACGCTTGCGCCGGTGGCCGACCTGCTTCTGGTCTGGCAGCTGATCGCCGAATACATCAATTACGCCCAGCATGTCGGGACCTATACCGGCGACAATCTCAGGATCGTCGGCATCTATTATGCGGTCTTCATTGTGGTGGACCTGCTGGCCGCGATGGCCGGCTTCGTGATGGAAAAGAGCGAGGATTGGCGGCTGCTCTGGTGGCTGCCGCTGCAACGCTTCGGCTATCGCCAGATCATGTACTATGTGGTGGTGCGCTCGCTGTGGACGGCGCTGCGCGGCCCCTTTGTGGGCTGGGGCAAGCTGGAACGACACGGCACGGTGCGGGCGCGGGCCTAGTTGGGTACGAGGAAAGCGCCGTTATCGTCATTGTGATGGACGCGGTAGTGCGCCGCGATGGCGGCGCGGACCTGCGGCCCCAGCGCATCCAGATCGTTCAATTGCAGAGTGGCGAAGTGGCGCGTGACGATAAGCTGTGTCAACGGCCTGGGATCCCGCGCACGTGTTTTGATCTCCTGGCCGACATTGAAAACGTCCACCTCCGCCTGCTTGCCGGCCCACAGGCAGAGCGAAAGCTGATCGCACAGAGCCGGACCCGGCCGGCTTTTTAGAAAGGCGATATCTGCGGGCGCTTGCGCGCGGAAGGCGCGGGTGAAGAAGAAATTATTGTCGTGGAAGGTGACGGCCAGAAACAGGATCAGCGGCAGGGCGGATGCGGCCGCCAATTCGGGCCAACGGCCGCGATCCATTGCAAGCCCCAAGGTCATGGCCAGCGCGATCGCCAGATCGAAGAAGGCATTGGCATCCACGCCATCGCCGCCGGCAAAGCCCAGTCCCAGGACCAGTGCAATGGCGGTGTAAAGTCCGCAGAGCAGGCCGGCACGATCGGGCCAGATGCCGGCGGCGGCGCCCAGGGGCAGCAGCACCCACCACAGCCGCGTCGCCGCCGCGACGATGTTGGAAAAGGCCCAGAGCCGCGGCGAGGCCAGTTGATCGAGCAGGCTGAAGCCGAAATGGAGCTGGAAGGCGATGAGGAACGCCAGCACGATCGCTGCCATCCAGAGCAGGAAGGAAAAACCGGCGCGATAGTCCTGCCAGATCAGCCACAAGGCCCCGGCCAGCGGCAGCGCCAGCAAGTTGTGCTTGATGAAAAGGCTGACGGCAAAGAGCAGGGCCGAGAGGATCAACCGCTAGCGCAAAAGCAGCAGCAGCGCGGCCAGTTGCAGCGCATGGCCCAGCATTTGCGGATCATTGATGCCGGCATAATCGCTGGTGACCAGCACCACGGCAGAGAAGAACAGGCCTGCGAAAGCGGCCGGTATCCACTGGCAGCGCATCAGGCGCAATGCGATGGCGATGGCGCCGCCCGTGGCGACAAAGGTCAGCATGGACAGCCAGCGGCCCATGACGATCACATCATGGCCGTGACGGGTCAGCGCGGCCGTCAGATAGAAGAACAGCGGCGGATAATTGTTGACCATCAGGCTTTGTGGCGGCGGATAAAGCGCCTGGCCGGCCATCAGGGCCAGGGTGTGGGCCGCGTTCCAGCCTTCGTTGGGATCAAGCGGCACAAGGACGGGAATGGCCAGCAGGTCGCGGACGAACAGCGGCAGCACCGCCAGCAGCAGCACGGCGATGCCGGCCTCACTGAGGGTCAGCGACGGCTTCACCGGCAGCTCCTGTCGGGCACGATGTCATACAAGGAAAAGAAACTGCCGGCATGGCGCAATTTCAGCATGGGCGGGACAGGGGTGCGCTTGCCATCCAAATGCACCAGCACCGCGATGTCGAAGTGACACTGGAAGTGGTTAAGATAGGGTACATTCTGCTTCATTTCGTCGTCAGCATCCATCTCGCCGCGCGCCAGGAAACCCAGTTCGTTCACATCGGGGGGTGACCCCTGTTCGGCGGTGGCGGCGGCATAGCGCGCATATGGCGGATTCAACTGCACCACATGCTGGCCGCGGGTGGTGAAGAGCAAGGGGGTAAAGACCCCGCGCGCAGGGATGGCGAATTCGGCCATGTGCCAATAGGGCTGGTCCGAGCGATCACCGATGGCGCTGCCATCCAGCACGGTGAGAAGGCGGCTGCCGTGCGGGATTTCCTCCAAGACCGCCTCGAATTCGCGATATTGCCTGTCATAGCCCAGCCAGCTTTGCGCCAACAGCCAGCTATGCCAGCCGATCAGGCCCAGGGCGATGAAAGCCAATGCGGTGCGCACCTTGGGGCCCATCGGCAACTCGGCGGACGCAAACAGCAGGGCGCCGAACACCGCCGGCAGCCTCAGATGCACCGCCCATCCGCCCATCGCCCATTCCGGCGCCAGCAGCGCGCCCAGCAGCAACAGGCCCAGGGTGATGCGCATGGCGGGATGGATGCGCGCGTTGCGCAGGACAAGAGCGATGGCAAGGCCGCAGAACAGAAGTGCGGGAAGAAGATAGGCACTCTGGTCGAACGCAAACTGGATCAGGCTTTCATAACGGTCCTGCATCGTCTCCAGCAGGTTGAACTGAAGCCCGACATCCTCGCTGGTGGGAGGCTTGAGCAGGAAGAAGGCGAGTGCCGCCGGCAGGTAGAGCAGAGCGATGCGGGCGGCGCGTAAGGTGAGCAGCCGCCTATTGCCGTTTTCCAGGCGCAAGTTCTGGGCCAGTTCAAAGCCCGCCAGCATCAACAGCAGGCTGGCAACCGCGAACAGATGGCAGAAGTAAAGAAGGGTGACAGCCATGGCGAAACCGGCGACGCGTCCGGGGCCATTGCGATTTTGGGTGGCGATCCAGCCGGCCAGGACGGCAAAGCTCAATCCGGCAGAGAAGTAGTAGTTGAAGAAGCCCCAGACGAAGTTGGCGTTATAGGCAAAGAAGGCGCCGAACAGGGGCGCGATGCCGGTGCGGCCATAAAGGGCGCGATGCACCGCGCCTGGTCCCAGTACCCAGAGAAAAATGGCGCCGGTCAGAAAGAGTTTGGTGGCCGCTACCAGGCCGACAGCCTGGGCCAGCAGCGGCACCAGGACTTCCGCTGCCAGATTGGGCACGAAGGCCCAGTGCAGGTGATAGATATTGCCGTTCGCGGCGCCCGAAGCGCCGTGATGGAAACTGACCTGTTCGATCAGGGCAAAGCTGGCCAGGTGGGCCGGATAATCGGGCATGGCCGGTGCCCACACCGACCAGAGCGGCACGGCCATGAGCAGGGCCGCCGCCAGCAAGGTGACACCGGTCAGGCGGCTTTCCGGCCAGTGCCGCGGCGTCCAGATCGGCTCCCCCGCCATCGGCGCCAGAATCCCTTTTTTTGCGCCGTGATAATAAGAGAAATGCGGAATCTTCCGCTAATGAAAATCCCTGGACGGCGGCAGGATGCGCACGTCGCGGGGATGACGATGGACCGGTTTGGGGGTGGGCAACTCCTGGCCGGCCAGAAGCCGCAAATCGGCGCTGCGATCGATCAACCGCTCGGCCATCAGATGTACAATCCCTTCGGGGCTTTTCTGCACCTTTCCTTCCGCCAGCAGCAGGCGCGCGCCCATGATTTCCTTGCGGAAGCGGTCAAAGATGCGTTCCCACACCACCACATTGCAGATTCCGGTCTCGTCGCTGAGGGTGATGAAACAGGTGGTGCCTTCGCCGGGGCGCTGGCGCACCAGCACCACCCCGGCACAGTGGACCGATGCACCATCCTTCAATAGGCCGACACCCTTGCAGCTTGTAATGCCTTCGGCCTTGAAGCGGGGGCGCAGGAACTGGGTGGGATAGGCCTTCAGCGACAGACGCATGGTCTGGTAATCGGCCAGCACATGTTCGCTGAGCGGCATCGCCGGCAAGGGCGCGATCTTTTCCGCGCCCTGTTCTGGCGTCGCCCGTGGCGCGAACAAGGGCAGTGGATTGTCATCCGGCAGCCGGCGCACTGCCCACAATCCTTCGCGCCGATCCAGGCCGAAGCCGCGGAAGGCGTCGGCCTCCGCCAGGGTCACCAGGGCGCGTTTGGAAAGCGCGGTGCGCCGCACGAAATCGGCGAAGCTCCGATAGCCATAGCCGCGCGCATTGGCGATGGTATGGGCGTCGTTTTCTTTGAAACCATCGATCTGGCGCAGGCCCAGCCGCAGGCATAGGTCACCTTTGGTGTCACGTTCCAGGGTGCAATCCCAATGGCTAAAGGCGACATCCGGTGCCAGCACCGTGACGTTGCCATTCTCCCGCGCGCAGCGCACGATTTCGGCCGGCGCATAGAAGCCCATGGGCTGGGAATTCAGCAGCGCCGCGGCGAAGGCGGCGGGATGGTGTTTCTTGATCCAGGCCGAAACATAGACCAGCAGCGCGAAGCTGGCGGCATGGCTTTCCGGAAAGCCATAGCTGCCGAAGCCCTTGATCTGTTCGAAGCAAGAAGCGGCGAAAGCCGGATCGTAACCGCGCGCGGTCATGCGGCCGATGAACTTCTCCTGAAAAGTGCCGATGGTGCCGACATGGCGGAAGGTGGCCATGGCGCGGCGCAGGCCATTGGCTTCGTCAGCACTGAATTTGGCGGCGACGATGGCCAGGCGCATCGCCTGTTCCTGGAACAAAGGCACGCCCTTGGTCTTTTTCAGCAGCTCATACAGCTCGTCCGGCGGGCCGTGATCGGGATGCGGTGAAGGAAATTTGATCAGCGAAGGATTGGCGCGCCGCTTGAGATAAGGATGCACCATACCGCCCTGGATGGGGCCGGGCCGCACGATCGCCACTTCTACCACCAGGTCATAGAATTCGCGGGGGCGAAGACGCGGCAGCATGCTCATCTGCGCCCGGCTCTCCACCTGGAAGACGCCGATGGTGTCGGCCTTGCACAGCATGTCGTACACCATAGGATCTTTCTGCGGCACGGTGGCCAGCAACAGCTTGGGCTCGCGTCCGCTCTTTGCATGCGCGTGGATCAGGTCGAAGGCCTTGCGAATACAGGTCAGCATGCCCAGCGCCAGCACATCGACTTTCATGATCTCCAAGGTATCGAGATCATCCTTGTCCCATTCGATGAAATAGCGGTCGTCCATGGCGGCGGGCCCGATGGGCACGGTCCAGTCCAGCTTGTCGCGGGTCAGCACAAAGCCGCCGACATGCTGGGAAAGATGACGGGGAAAACCCATCAGCCGGTTGGCGAAGGTCACGGCCCGTTTGACGGCATGGTTGTATGGGTCCTGCTCGCCCTGCCGCACCTGATATTCTTCCAGTTCATCGCCATGATGGCCCCAGACCGTGTCGGCCAGCTTGCCGGTGACGTCTTCGGTCAGGCCGAAGACCTTGCCCACTTCGCGAATGGCGCTGCGCGGCCGGTAATGGATAACCGTGGCGGTCAGGGCGGCGCGGCGCTTGCCATAGCGGCGATAGACATACTGGATGACCTCTTCGCGCCGCTCATGCTCGAAATCCACGTCGATGTCGGGCGGCTCGCGCCGTTCGGGGTTGAGGAAACGCTCGAACAACACATCGATCTCGGTGGGGTCGACCGAGGTAACCTCCAGGGCGTAGCAGACCACGGAATTGGCGGCCGAACCGCGCCCCTGGCACAGGATGTTCTGGCCGCGGGCGAACTTCACGATGTCATGTACCGTCAGGAAGTAATGGGCGATCTTGCCCTTGGCGATGAAGGTCAATTCTTTTTCCGCCAGGGCCGCTACATGGGGCGGCACGCCATCCGGATAGCGCCATTTCAGACCCGCCTCGGTGAGATCGCGCAGATGTCCGTCCGGTGTCTTGCCGCGCGGTACCGGCTCGCGCGGATAACGCTGGCCGAGCTGATCGAGGGTGAAGCTGATGCGGTTTGTGAAGCGGATGGTTTCTTCCACCGCCTGTGGCGCATCACGGAACAGACGCGCCATTTCGCCGGCGTCTTTCAGGTGGCGTTCGGCATTGGCCTGAAGCCGGGTCCCTGCCTGCTCCAGAACAAGATGTTCGCGGATGCAGGTGACCACATCCTGCAAATCGCGCTGTTCCGGCGCGTGATAGAGCGCGTCATTGACCGCGATCAGCGGTTTGCCGGTTTCCCGCGCCAGCCTTTTCAGGTCGCGCAAGCGGCGGCGATCCTCTCCGGTATAGAGCATGGAGGCCCCCAGCCAGACGTCAAAATCTAATTTTTCCAGGATCGGTTTTGTCTCCGCCGGAGCAGTGGGCATGACAATCAGAAGCAGGCCGCGCCGGTATTCAGCCAAGTCCGCGAAATCCAGCAAACACTCACCCTTTTCCGCCCGCAGCTTGCCGACCGAAATCAGCCGCGACAGCCGGGCATAGGCCTTGCGGTCTTTCGGATAGGCCAGAATGTCCGGCGTGCCATCCCGGAAGATCAGCCGCGCGCCGATCAACAGGCGCGGTGGTTGCGGCAGCTTCTTCCAGGCTTCATAGGCGCGCACCACACCGGCCAGAGTATTGCGATCGGCGATACCGATGGCGGCGTAGCCAAGTTCAGCTGCCTGTTGGACAAACTCCTTGGGATGGGAGGCGCCGCGCAGGAAAGAGAAATTGGTGGTGACGGCCAGCTCGGCATAACGGGCCGCTACCTTTGTTTCTTCTTCTTTCGGTACCGGCCGGTAATCGGAAAGAACAATGGGCTGGCTCATGCAAAGATGCCTTGCAGGTACCAGCGATCGGCAAAGCCGTCCTCATTATATAGGCCATCACGATAGAGCCAGAAACGCTGGCCGTCCTTGGTCTCGACACGAAAATAATCGCGTGTCGGACCAGTCTTTTTCCACCATTCCATGGCGATGCGTTCCGGGCCTTCGGCGCGACTGACCTCAAAACGGCATTGGCGCCAGGTAAAGCGGCTGGGTGGTCCGTCCGGTACGGACGCTGCCACAAACGAAACTTCTTCCGGTTTCTCCAGAAAGCGCAGCGGCCGGCGCGGCGGATCGCCGGCCTGGCGTTTCACAGACCATGCGTCATCGCTGGTGAACTCGCGGTCCTGTGCCGGGACAGCAACGGCGGCGGCTTCGGGAATATGCGTATCCTGTGGCACAAAACGCTGGACCTGGGCATCGCCAAAGCGGGCCGCCAGCCGGTCCACCAGGAAATCCACCTGACGGCGAGCATTCTCGCTGCTGTCGAAGCTGACGGTGACAGGATTGGTTTCTTCCGCCAGCAGAGCCTCCAGCCGGATCAGGTCGAAACCGAAGCCGGGATCCAGCGGGTCGGCCAGGGCATCCAGCTTCTGGCGCAACAGCCGCAGCATGATCTTCGGATCGCGCAGCGGCGCCCCGCTGCGGATGGCGATGCGTTCCACCTTGCCGTCGGCGCGGAAGAAAGCCGCTTGCAGCAGGCGCGCGCCTTTGCCTTCGCGTTCCATGATGCCGCTCAAGGATTGCGCCAGGCTGAGCAGCGAAGCGGCGATACTGTCTTCGCTGACGATGGGTTCGGCGAAACGCTGTTCCGCCATCAGGTCGGGCAGGGGGCGGCGCGGCTGCAAGGGCTGTTCTTCCGCGCCCAGTAGCACCCTCAACCGCATGACGAAATTCTTGCCCAACCGTTCCGCCAGCTCGCTCTGCTGACGCTCCGCCACCATGCCGATGGTTTTCAGGCCTGCGTGACGCAGCGCACGCAATGTCTTGTCGTCTGGGTCCAAAGCCGTGATGGAAAGCGGCGTGATCATCTCGATCTCTCTGCCTGGCAAGGCGATCGTGCCGGGCGCATGGCGCGCCAGCGCCCGCGCTGCCAAAAAGGTGCCGGCGATGGCGCCCCGCACAACAAAGCCTTGCTGCGCGATCAGCCCGGTGACAGTGGCCAGCATGGCATTCTCGCCACTGAACAGATGGGCCGCACCGGTGATGTCCAGTAAAAGCCCATCAGGTGAATCCAGGGTCACCAAGGGCGTGAAGCGATCGCACCAGTCGGCGATATGCTCCAGCAGCGCGGCATCGGCTTTCTCATCCGCCGGCATGATGGCGAGCGGCTGCACCATGGCGCGGGCGTTGGCCAAAGGCTGGCCTTTATAAAGGCCCAGCTTCTGCGCGGACCTGTTCAGGCCATAGACATAAAGCGCGTTGTTGGCCTTGTGGCTGACGACCAGCGGGGCTTCAGACCGCGATGGCTCGCGGCGTGAGAGCCGGTCGGTGGGAAGGCGCGGCAGCCACAGCGCCATGATCCGCCGTGTCGAATGCGGCATTCTCAGGATTCCATTGCAAAAGAAAACGGCCCAGCCCACCGGTGCGATGGCGGATGAGTTGGACATCAAAGACCGGGTTGCCCCAATCATCGTCGAAAGACGCGGATGGTGCGCTCGCCACTTGCCAGCGGGTCAGGGCGGCGCTGGGTTCACTCTCTGCGCCGTTACGCAGCAGGATCGGGGTGGCGCCGCTTTCTCCCGCCGCGAAAGCCAGCCGCCGGCTGGCCACCAGGTCCAGACATTTGGGCGCGCCATGGATTTCCAGCAGCAGCGCCCCGACATGGGGACAGATCAGAATGTCCGCCGCGGCCGACAGGGATTCGGCGGGATTTTTGGTCCGCACCATGATCAGCTGGCGCGGATCACTGCCCAGTTCGGCCAGGCCCGGGGGTGAAAGAGCGCCATATTCTAGCGCTTCATAATCGGACCGCACCCAGAAGAGGGGCTTGGAACCCGCGGCCAGGATCGCCAAAGCCACGGCAAAACCGCCGGCGCTCCAGCCCTTGGTCAGCACTTCATGCAGCGCGCCCGGTTTCAGGCCGCCACCCAGCACGGCGTCGGCCGATGACCCTCCCAGAGGGATCGGCATCCGCTCGGGGGGCAGGCCATAGCGCGCCATAAAATGGCGCAATTCCGCCAGCTTTGCGCTTCTGTTCATGATATGTTCTATAATGCGCAGGGGCTGAAAAAGAGTCAATCGCTCGCCGTCAAATTCTCATTTGAAGTTCCTATTTGTGAATCATTCCACGAACGCATAGACACTCATTAAATCTGCGCGTATCTGGCATGTTGCGCCGCAACTGGTGGCGTGATCACATGACGAGTAATTTCTGAGAAACGGGCATTTCCCGGGCTTTCCTTCTTAATTCAGGGGAGGGCGGGAGACCTGCGCCCGGTTCGCATCGTGGTTGGGGTTTGGTTTTGATGGGTTTGCCTCCGAAACAGGGTCTCTACGACCCGCGCAACGAGCATGACGCTTGCGGTGTTGGCTTTGTCGCCAACATCAAGGGCGCCAAGTCCCATGAGATCATCGGACTTGGTCTGCAGCTGTTGATCAATCTCGACCATCGTGGCGCGGTGGGTGCCGATCCGCTGGTGGGTGATGGTGCCGGCATCCTGATTCAGATTCCCGATCCCTTGTTCCGCGAATGGGCCAAGGAAACCGGCGTCAAGCTGCCGCCGCCCGGCCAGTATGCCGTGGCCATGTGCTTTTTGCCGCGCGAAGCCAAGGCGCGCGAGATCGTGGTCAAGCAGTTCGAGCATTTCATCAAAGTGGAAGGCCAGAAGCTGCTCGGCTGGCGCGATGTGCCGACCGATCCGACGGGCTTGGGGAAAACCGTGCTCGATGGCATGCCGCTGATCCGCCAGGCAATCATCGTTGCCGGCAACGGCATCAAGGATCAGGACCATTTTGAGCGCAAGCTGCTGGCCATCCGCAAGCAGACGCAGAACCCGCTGGCCGATCTTGCCAAGAAACACAAGCAGCCGGCCATCCAGCATCTTTACATGCCGTCGCTGTCGACGCGCACCGTCGTCTATAAGGGCCTGCTGCTGGCGCACGATGTCGGCCGTTTCTATCGCGACCTGCAGAATCCGCT
>Ga0134125_10007772_pt1 | contig 12085 bp, 11 predicted proteins | sample KB31751_FD_96464 | JGI IMG/M metagenome (GOLD analysis project Ga0134125, IMG submission 96464) | Terrestrial soil microbial communities with excess Nitrogen fertilizer from Kellogg Biological Station, Michigan, USA - KB3-175-1 | ecosystem: Environmental > Terrestrial > Soil > Unclassified ... | reverse complement strand
TGCTCGATCGGCTGATGTGTCGGCCCGTCTTCACCGAGGCCGATGGAGTCGTGAGTCAAAACATAAATCGTTGGGATTTCGGCGATGGCGGCCAGACGCATCGACGGACGCATGTAGTCAGTGAAGTTGAAAAAAGTCCCGCCAAAGGGACGGAGTTTGATCATCGCCATGCCGTTCAGCGCGGCAGCCATGGCGTGTTCGCGGACACCGAAATGAATATTGCGCCCACCGTAGTTCTTAGGACTGAACACGCCTGCGCCATCGAATTTCAAATCAGTTTTGTTCGAAGTTGCCAGATCCGCAGCTCCCCCGATCAGCCATGGAACATTTTGCGCTATCACATTCAGCACCTTACCGGAACTTTCGCGCGTGGCTATACCTTTTGCGTCTGCAGGGAAGGTTGGAAGGTTTTTATCCCAGCCATCAGGAAGCTCGCGACGCTGCATGCGATTGATATTGTCGGCCAAATCAGGAAACTGCTGTTTGTATTTTCCAAAAAGGTCGTACCACTTCGGGCTGAGGTCGTGCCCGCGTTTGCCTATGCCTTCGCGAAAATTTTCAAGCACGCCATCCGGGACCAGAAAGTGAGCATCTTCGGGCCAGCCATAAAACTTTTTCGTCAGCTTGACTTCTTCTTCTCCCAACGGCTCGCCGTGCGCGGCATTCGTGTCCTGCTTGTGCGGAGAACCGTAGCCAATGTGGCTGTTCACAATAATGATGGTGGGCTTGTCTTTGGTGGCCAGGAATCCCTTGAACGCATTAGCCAGCGCATCAAGGTCGTTGGCATCCCGGACATGAGCGACGTTCCAGCCATAAGCGTCGAAGCGCATGGCGACGTCTTCGGTGAAGGACCAATCGGCGGGGCCATCGAGCGTGATCTGGTTAGCGTCGTATATCCAGCACAGATTCGGCAGCCTGAGATGCCCGGCCAGCGATGCGGCCTCGCTGCCGACGCCCTCCATCAGATCTCCGTCGCTGCAAAACGTGTAAATGTTGTAGTCGAATATTTCAAAACCTGGCTGGTTATACCGGGCCTTCAGCCAATTGCTTGCCATCGACATACCGACGCTGTTGCCAATGCCCTGCCCCAATGGTCCCGTGGTGGTCTCAACCCCTGAAGTGACGCGATATTCGGGATGCCCAGGAGTTCTGCTATCCAGTTGGCGAAAACTCTTGAGATCATCGATCGTGATGGAAGCGCGATCTAAAACTCTGTAATTCGAATCAACTGTCTTTACCTCAGTGAGGTACAGCATCGAGTAGAGCAGCGCCGATGCGTGTCCATTAGACAGAATGAAGCGATCGCGATTCGGCCAGATCGGATTTGCGGGATCGTAACGCAAAAACTGTTGCCACAAAACATAAGCCACGGGAGCGAATGCCATGGGCGCGCCGGGATGTCCAGAGTTGGCCTTTTGAACAGCGTCAATCGAAAGAGTGCGAATGGTGTTGATGCTGAGGGTGTCCAATTGCTTGCCGGTGAGTACTGCCTGATCGCTGACAGCCATAAAAACTCTCTCTCTCTCCCTAGCTTGGATCGATCTGAGTCCGAGAAGGATTCACCACTGTGAGGCCTTTCAGTTTATCAAGTTCCTGCGGATATTGGCTGCTCTGCTGGTCGTAGTGGGCCTGTGTTCGCCAGCACTCAACTCATGCACCTTAGACAGATACAGGATCGGACAATCGGGTATGCCCTCGGTGCGCACTTAGAGCACGCCTGCTTCCCTGGCGTGAGCACGATTCTGTCCCGCAGGTTCCCACCCTTGCGCGCAAGATTGCATCGTAACCAAGCGAAATTCAGATTAAGGAGAACCCAAAATTATGGTTAATCAAGTTATTCGGAGAGTTACTCTCCCCGTAGTCTTAGCGGCATTTTCAGTCGGTATGGTTACAGTTGCGGCGGCGCAGAGCTCTAATGACAAAATGACGAGCGATAGCTCTGGTACATCGAGCGCTAAGCTTGCACCGACCGATCGACAGTTCATCAAAAAGGCAGCTGAGGGTGGCTTGGCTGAAGTAGAGTTCGGAAAGATAGCCAGCGAGAAAGCGGAGTCATCTGATGTGAAACAGTTTGGCCAGCGCATGGTTGACGACCACACAAAGGCGAATGACCAACTGAAGCAGGTGGCAAGTGAAAAAGGCCTTACTGTTCCTGACAAGTTGAGCGCTAAAGACGCCGCGACCAAAGCACGTTTGGAAAAACTTTCCGGAAAAGCCTTTGATCGCGCTTATATGCGTGACATGGTGACGGACCACACAAAGGACGTCAGCGAATTCCGGATGGAATCGAAAAACGCGAAGGACCCTGATGTGAAGAACTTCGCCTCGCAAACACTTCCGACCTTGAAAGATCACCTGAAGGAAGCTAAGAGCATTGCACCCAAGACGGGGGCAAAAACGGCTGCGCCGAGCGGCACGTACTGAGTATTCTGAACCTCCACCGGCGGGCACCTTGCCCGCCCTTTTTTTTGGCGATGTCGCACTCTCATTGCACCCTGATGAAAACCAGTAGAATGCATTTCTGCTGGAATGCTCTTGAAAAGAAAAATCGCGGTAGTTACAACTTCGCGCGCGGACTATGCGCATTTGCGCTGGCTTTTGCACGACCTCGCGAATCATCCGATGGTGGACCTCCAGATCATCACTCTTGGTCCGCACCTGTCTCCGGCATTCGGCCACACAGGTAAGCAGGTTGCGGCCTCGGCCCTCAATATCGAATGCCTGCTCGACTCCGACACCGACGTCGGCATGGCGAAGACCATTGGAATGGCTACGCTGGGGCTGACCGACGCACTCGGACGCATTCGACCCGACATCCTTTTATTAGTGGCAGACCGTTATGAGATGCTGGCCCCGGCTTCGGTTGCCCTAGCTCTGCGGATACCGATTGCACACGTGGAAGGCGGCGAAATCACTCTTGGCGCGATCGACGATGCGGTTCGCAATGCCCTGACCAAAATGAGCCATTTGCATTTTGCCTGCACGCGTCGTGCAGTCGAACGGATCGCTGCCCTGGGCGAGGAGCCTTGGCGCATAAAGTTCAGCGGGAGTCTTTCATTGGACTTTTTGCGGAGGGAGCGCCTGCTGGGCCGCGCGCAAGTTGAGAAAAGGATCCGGTTCAGCTTGAACAAAGACGCGGTGCTGTGCCTCTATCACCCGGTAACGCTTCTGAACAACACCGTAGAAGAAGCCTCAGAAGTTTTTGCCGCTCTGGCGAAACTTGAGCAACAGATTATTTTTATTTATCCGAATGCTGACGCCGGCAGTCGCGAGTTGGTGCGTCTCGCGGAGAAGTTCGCCAGCGGACACCGCGATTCGCACATCCTTCAGAACCTCGATCATCTTACTTATCTAAGTCTCTTGAAGAATGTGGGTGTGCTGGTGGGGAACTCCAGCAGTGGGATCATTGAATCCACTTCGCTTGAGGTCCCCACGGTAAATATTGGGATTCGCCAGAAAGGACGCGAATGCGCCGCAAATGTGATGAATGTCCCCGCAGAGAGGAAAGCAATAACGACTGCGACTTCCAGAGCGCTTTCAGCGGAATTTCGGCGGCACATCAGCGGTCTTGAAAGTCCTTACGGCGATGGCCGCGCTGCGAAAACCATTTGTGAAACGCTTTTGAAAGCGCCACTCGGACCGAAGCTCCTCTTCAAGCGGGCTATCCAGGAATGAAAATTCGCATCCCGCTGGCGAAACCAGAAATCACTGATGAGGATCGCGACGCTGTGCTCGATGTTCTCCGAACTGCCCACCTGAGCATGGGCCCAAAGCTCGGGGAATTCGAGCACGCCATTTGCGACTACACCGGATGCAAATACGCGGTTGCGGTGAACTCGGGAACATCGGCGCTGCACCTTGCCGTTCGTGCGCTGAAGTTGGAACGCGGCTCAGAAGCCATTCTGCCGTCCTTTACATTTTCGGCGTTGCTCAACGTCATATTGCAGGAGGGATTACACCCGAAATTTGTGGACATCGATCCGGAGTCTTACAACGTTTCATTGGAGTTAGTATCGGCTGCGATCACACCGCGTACGCGGTTGATATTGGCGGTGCACACGTTTGGATTTCCGGTTGATTTGAAATCGCTGCGCGAGATCACGCAGCGGGTTGAGCAGTTGCGGGCGCGATCCGGTTCGACTTCGCTCAGGGCGGGTCCGCACCACACGATCCAAATCATAGAAGATGCTTGCGAGGCTCTCGGCGCAGAATTGCACGGCAGAAAAGTCGGAAACTTCGGCGATGCCGGACTGTTCGCCTTTTATCCCAATAAGCAAATCACGACCGGCGAGGGCGGGGTGCTGGTCACATCCTCACGCCAAATGGCTGCGCAGGCGCGCACACTTCGCAACCAGGGCCGCGACCCCGGCCTGGATTGGTTGCAACACGCGGAAATTGGCTTCAGCTACCGGATCTCCGACATGAATTGCGCTCTGGGAATTTCCCAACTGAAGCGAATTGAAGAAATAATCACGAGGCGGCAGAAGCTGGCGGAAGTCTATGATCGCGAACTCGCATTCATTTCCGACATTCGCCGGCCGCCGCTCAAAAGCGATATAGGACGAATCAGCTGGCTCGCGTATCCCATTCATCTGACGAAAGAATTCACTCGCGGCGACCGCGACCGCATCTGCGAATCGATGGCGCGCAAGGGTATTGCCACTGGGCGCTATTTTGCACCACTGCACCTGCAGCCCGTTTTTGATGCAGCAATGTGGCGCGGTGCGCCCAAGCTTCGATTGCCCAACACCGAATTCTTAGCCGATCGAGTCATCACTCTGCCTTTTTTTAACCAGCTTACAGAAAACGAAATTCAGGAAGTATGCGGGACGCTGGCGGACACAATCGGCGGCCTCCGCAAGACGTAAAGAAGATTTCCCGTAAATGCGAAGCTGCGAATTTTCCCGGTGTCATAATCCACCACGATTCGTTCTTCAATTTCTAATCCAGCTGCGTGCGCCAGGTTCCGGACTTCGCGATCGCTAAACACGTGCCCATAAGTGCTGATTGATTGGCCGTCGATCTTCCATGTCGCGGTTACGTCAGCATTTTCGCTTTTGTAAGAGATCGAATCGCGGAGGAATCGTGCGGCGGTGGGAAACACGCCATACGACTGCAAATTATATCGATGGTTGACGTCAACGAAGCACTTGCCCTCTGGTGTAAGCAGACAGCCCATCGCCCTCATCGCGCGCACCCGACTCTGAACTCCACGAATATGCCCCAGTACATTCCACAAGCAGGTGATGACCTCAAATTTGTTGGATTCATCGGCCAATTCTTCTGCGCGGACGTTCCACACTTTAACTATTCCGGCCGCAGGCGCCGCCATTTCCAGGCTGGGTTCTAGCAGAACAATATTTTGAATTCCAGACTCCCGTGCAATAGATAACGCCCGCGAACCATCTCCAGCGCCGATATCTAAAAGTGAGTTACTGCCGGCGGGAACGCGCGCAACCACGGCATCTTCGATAGCACGCAGATAACGTTCGCGCCGGCTGCTTAGGTCAGCGTAGTGCGGCGCCAAGAGCGTGTAAGCCGCGACAGGATCCTCGAAATATCGGTTGGAATTACGATTCATCTCGATGCTCGAGGTCGATGTTCCCTACAACTCGGCTTGCGAACTTGCGCACCAAAGTAACCCCAGGATTAACCTCAAAGGTACAGAGTTCATTCTCGCCACGAAAGTAACCTGTGCGGCGATAGCTTGCCGTTCTAGACTTGAGCAAAGTTTCGGCTCGGGCCAAAAAGGTGTGCCATGAAATTTTCTAAGTTGCAGATTGCCATTGCTGCCGGCGCTGGATGCCTGATTATCTTTGGCTTTTTCGGCTACCTGATGTGGTTGAACAACCAACCACCGGTGTTGGAAAAGTCCGCCGATCTCGATCCATTAACCAAAATTCCAATGTCCATCAGCCTGAACCCGATGCGCGACCGCTCGTCCGAACGGGCCGCCAGTGAGTTCCTCCGTTCCATGCGCGATGGCCATTGCAAAACTCAACTCGCCGACTGGGAAAAAGATTATCGCAAAAAGTATGCCGCTTTTATCTGTGACTCGGAGGCGAAACATCCGCTGATTTCATGGAAAGTTGCCGACTGGGACGACCGCCCGCCGCTCAGAATTCTTGAATACAAAGCTAAACGCCAGGGTGATGGCTCAAGCTACGATGAACTACTTTCAGTGACCCTCGACAGCCGCAGCGGGGAGTGGGTAGTCACGAAATACAATTCACTGTATTAGCCGCCGCTGGTTTCAATGTCAGGTATTTCAATGAACGTGTAATGGCCGGGTTCTGATCTCTCGATGCTCTCAGTTATTTTCCCCAGTATTGCTCGAATCGCGCTCCACCGCGCATGTCCGAGAATCACTATGGCGATCTTTCGACCTTTAATATTCTGCTGGTAAACAAGATTTTTGTCCGTGGTTAATAGAACATCAAATCCAGCCTTCTCTGAAGCGCGTAACAGTTCGCCGTTTGAAAGGGTGCTCCAACCCATTTGATAGGCTGTACTTACGTCGTGAGCAAGAAGAGAATCCCGGATACCTACAGGTGTTCCTTGATCGAATAAGATGCGCATCAATCAGCGCTTACTGGTCCGGCAAGGCTTTGGGCTGCGAAATCAAGAACCGCCCGCACTTGCTGGCGTGTGAGCCCGTCAAACATACGGACGATCTCATCAATCGTGAGACCGTCTTCGAGGTTTTCGAACACAACAGCAACAGGAATTCGAGTACCCCGAAACACCCATGCTCCGCTGACTTTGCCGGGAATGCTTTCGACGGCGTCGCATTGTGACCAATCGAGCATCCGGAGGCTTCCGCAAGCTATTCTAATGCTGATGATATCGCCATCATGCGAAATCTTACGAGTTCCTCACTCCGCAGCGTAATTCGGCGCTTCGCGGGTAATCATCACATCGTGAACATGGCTCTCGCGCAATCCCGCACCACTGATGCGTACGAAGCGTGTCTTCTGGTGCAGTTCAGCCAGCGTCGCACAGCCGCAATAACCCATTCCGGATTTGAGGCCGCCTACCATCTGGTAGAGAATCATCGAGACCGACCCGCGGTACGGAACCCGGCCCTCAATGCCTTCAGGCACAAGCTTTGCCAGACGATTCGGATCTCCACCCATGTTCGGGATCGCCGCTGAAGCTTCGCCCGATGCCACCTGAAAATATCTTTCGCTAGAACCCGCGGCCATTGCGCCCAGCGATCCCATGCCGCGATACGACTTGAAAGTCCGTCCTTGATACAGGATCAGTTCGCCGGGGCTTTCATCGGTCCCGGCAAACATCGAACCGATCATGACCGCGCTGGCCCCAGCCGCGATCGCTTTAGTGATGTCGCCCGAGTACTTGATGCCACCGTCGGCGATGATGGGAATCCCAGCATCTTTGGTCGCGCGGTAGGCTTCGGCGATGGCGGTGATCTGTGGCACGCCCGCGCCAGTCACGACACGCGTGGTGCAGATCGACCCTGGCCCGATGCCAACTTTAATCGCATCAGCTCCGGCTCGCGCCAGTTCGCAAGCACCGTCAAAAGTCGCTACGTTTCCGGCAATTACCTGCACATCTGGAAATTTCGCCTTTACTTTTTTCACAGCTTCCAAGACTCGAGACGAATGCCCGTGTGCGCTGTCAATTGCCAGCAGATCAACGTTTTCTTTGACCAATTCGGCCGAGCGTTCCAGGTAATCGCCAGTCGCGCCGATCGCCGCGCCCACGCGCAACCGACCTTGCGAGTCCTTCGCGGCGCCCGGATATTTCAGCTTTTTCTGAATATCTTTTACTGTGATCAGGCCCTTCAGGTTGTAGCGATCATCCACCACCAGCAGCTTCTCGACGCGATGCTTGTGCAGGATCTGCTCAGCATCCTGGAGTGTGGTTCCCACCGGCACTGTGATCAGGTTTTCCTTGGTCATGACCTTGCTAATGGGAATGTCGAAGCGTGTTTCAAAGCGAAGGTCGCGATTCGTAAGAATCCCCACCAGCTTTTTGTTTTTTGTGATGGGAACTCCCGAAATCTTGTACTTGCGCATTACTTCCAGTGCGTCTGAAACTTTGTCATCAGGCGACATGGTCACCGGATCAACGATCATCCCGCTTTCAGAGCGCTTCACCTTGTCGACCTCTTCCGCCTGCTGTTCCACTGTCAGGTTGCGATGGATAATTCCCAATCCGCCTTGCTGGGCCAGCGCAATTGCCATGTGAGACTCAGTCACGGTGTCCATGGCGGCGCTCAGGACGGGAATATTCAAGCGGATCGTTTGCGTGAGGTGCGTCTGGGTGTTGGCATCCGCCGGAATCACGTCAGAGCGGGCGGGCAGCAGCAACACGTCATCAAAGGTGAGGGCTTCAGGAACTGGAAAATGAATCATAAATTGCGGGGTAAACCACCATTGTAGAGACGTGTGATCGTGGAGGCAAATGCGTGCAGGAAGGCTCGCGTTTATAATTCGCCGCTGATTTGTTTCCGGGCATTATTCAAAATGAGCGCCGACGATCAGGGCAAATATTACAATCCGAAGTTTTATCGTGAGCTGGCATCTGCCCAGGAATCTGCCCGCGAGATACTGCCCCTTGTCCTCGAAATAGTTAAGCCTCCAAGCGTCATTGACATCGGGTGCGGCACCGGTAACTGGCTGGCGATCGCGCACGAACTTGGCGTGCGCGAAATACTCGGCATTGATGGGCCATGGGTCAAAGCCCAATTGGCAATTCCCCCGGAGAAGTTCGTCGAGCACGACCTCACCATGCCTTTAAAGCTTGACCATCGCTTCGACCTGGCGCTCTCGCTCGAAGTGGCCGAACATCTGCCGGCATCGGCGGCGCGAGATTTTGTGCAAAGCCTCTGCCAGACGGCCGACGTAGTTCTGTTTTCCGCCGCGATTCCCGGGCAGGGTGGCCGTCGCCACTTGAACGAACAATGGCCAGCTTATTGGGCAGAGCTGTTTTCGGACCTTCGGTACGAGTGCTACGACTTCTTGCGTCCAAGGATTTGGAACAATCCGCGCGTGACCTGGCACTATGCCCAGAATTCCATGATCTTCGCCCGCGCAGGTTCCAGATATGCATTTGGCGAACCCACCACACCTCTCCCGCTGGTTCATCCCGTCCTATGGTCGTCGCAAGTCGCGCGCATGAAAAACCCGGGAAAACTGCTGGAAAGTCTGCCTAAAGCGATCCTGGCCGCGATGAAGCCAAAGAAACCACAACGCTAGGCATTCCCGAAACCACCATAACGTTACGCAGCATGGTTACCAAAGTTCGGGAATGAGCCCCAGCCTCGTCGGAAAATGAAACCCGCAATGTTAAGGTAAGGCCGATGTGCCAATACGTGCTGCAGGGCAATGCTTGCAGGCCGGAGGCATATTGTCCGCAACTTCCCGGTGGATGATTAGGAGCGCAGCCTGCCGAAAAATTTGGCAGGGGGCAACTGCGCGAGTTGGTCCGGTTCGGCGCGCCGCCATATGACGATCCGTAAAAGAATTTTGCTTTACTCTGCCCTCGCGCTGGGCGCCTTCCTGGCAGCCGTCTATTTTGTTTCGCGCTTTTCTTTGATGAATGGATTCTCCCGCCTTGAAAGCAACTACGCGTATGAGAGCGTCCGTCGGCTGCAGAGCCATTTGGAAAACGAACAATCGCAGCTTTCGACAATGGCGCGCGATTACGCGCAGTGGGACCGTACTTATGAATTTATGGCCGGTCGCGATAAGAGCTACGTTCGCTCGGAATTGACCGACGATACTTTTAATATCATTCACATTAATTTGTTTCTGTTGCTTGACCGCGCTGGACAGCCCACTCTGAACCGGGAAGCGGGGAACTGGCCTGTCGGAAAAAGCGACCTTGCCGCGATTGCCGCGGCTTACCGTTCCAACTCGGCTTACAAGCTAAACGCGCCTTTACGCGGCTTGGTTGAAATAAATGGACGTGTTTTCCTGCTGGCATATGAACCGATTCTGACCAGCCGCGGGGACGGGTCGCCTCGCGGTACCCTGGTGATGGGCAAGGGCCTGAGCGAAAGCTTGCTGGCTAATTTGTCGCATTCAATGGGAATGCCACTCTGGCTGGAGCCGCCCGACAATGCACCTTCCGCTAAAAATGGCACGCTATGGAGCGATGGAATCAACTCAGTATTCCTGGAGAGTGATTCGACCATGCTTGCTTACGTTCCATTGAAAGATATGTCGGGAGCCACCAAACGTCTACTGGTGGCTCGCATACCGTCGAATTTGTATTCCGAAGGCCAAAAAGTCACACGCTACTTATTGCTGCTCCTAATGCTGGCCGGAGTCGTGCATAGCGCGGTACTGCTGATCGTGCTCGAGCAAAACTTGCTGTCCAGAGTCGAGTCTTTAAACCACAAGATCACTCAGGTGACGGTAAGCGGTGATTTGTCCCTGCGTCTGGATGCGCATGGAAAAGACGAACTGAGCGCTCTTGCCGGCACCGTAAACGACATGCTCACAGCAATCCAAAAGGCAAAATTTGAATTGCTGCAGGCGCAGGAATCATTGCGTTTTCATGCCGAGCACGATTCACTCACCGGGGTTTTGAATCGTCGCGCCATTCGCGATGTTCTGCGCCGCGAACTGGCGCGTTGCCGCCGTGAAAATCAAAGTTTGGGAGTTATGCTGGCGGACGTCGACCACTTCAAGCGTATCAACGACCGTTACGGGCACGGCGCCGGCGACGCCGCTCTTCTCACTGTAGTCCAGCGTATTTCATCTACGTTGCGTCCTTATGATTTGATTGGCCGTTATGGCGGCGAAGAGTTCCTGGTCATCGCTCCCAATTGCGATTTGGGCTTAACGCAGCGGCTCGCGGAGCGTATACGCGAGGCGGTCAATAGCGAGGGCGTGGAACTAGGGAACGACAACGTGCCGCTGACTGTGAGTGTCGGAATTACTCTTGGCACTGCCGATAGCGATCCAGAGTTTCTGGTGGCGGTCGCCGATTCCGCCATGTATCAGGCCAAACGCAAGGGCCGTAACCGCGTGGAACTCAGCATGGACTTGCCTGATCCGGAAACCTGGGAAGCTTCTTTCGTCGAGCATAGTTAGCCACTCTTGCCTATCCGCATTTGCGCCTGTGTAATGGTTTCTGTCGAACTTCTGCTGATCCTTTAGACCCATGGCGCGATCCGAAAATCTGGTTTTCTGCGGGACTCCGCAATTCGCGGTGCCCACCCTTGAGAAGTTAGTCGAGACTGGATTCAATGTGCGCATGGTCCTTACTCAGCCGGACCGGCCAAAGGGACGAGGCCTGGGATTGGTCGCGTCCCAGGTCAAAGAGGCAGCGTCGCGCCTGGGACTGGCAACCTATCAACCGGAAAAAATCAAGCAAAACGAAGATCTACAGGCCAAGCTAGAGGGAATTGCGCCGGCGGCCATCATCGTTGTCGGTTACGGACGAATTATTCCCCAGTGGATGCTTGAACTTCCGAAGTACGGCAATATCAATCTTCATGCATCGTTGCTGCCGAAATATCGCGGCGCCGCGCCCATCCAATGGGCGATCGCAAGCGGGGAGAGCATGACTGGAGTGACTACCATGCGCCTCGCCGAAGGCCTCGACACCGGAGACATTTTGCTGCAAAAAGAACTGGCAATTCTGGACGAGGACACAGCGGAAACTGTGTCGCCGCGGCTGGCGGCGATTGGTGCGGACCTGATGGTCCAAACATTAGGACGATTATTTGACGGCACGATCGACCCGGTTCCACAGAAAAATGATGAAGCCACCTTGGCGCCGATACTCAAGAAAGAAGACGGAAAGATCTACTTCACCCGGGACGCTCAGGAAATTTATAACCGTTTACGTGGGTTCCAGCCCTGGCCGGGTGCGTTCACAACATTTCGCGGCAAGACATTGAACATCACCGCTGCGAAAGTATCTGGCGAAAAAGTTCTTCAGGCAGAGCTTCTGGTTACAAATGACAAGCTCTTCGTCGGGTGCGGAAATTCCTCCGCATTGGAGCTACTGGAAATCCAGCCTGAGGGCAAGAAGCGGATTTCAGCGCGAGATTTTATGCACGGATATCACCCCAAAGTGGGCGAGAGGGTCGGTGAATAGTGCT
>Ga0134125_10007771_pt1 | contig 12086 bp, 5 predicted proteins | sample KB31751_FD_96464 | JGI IMG/M metagenome (GOLD analysis project Ga0134125, IMG submission 96464) | Terrestrial soil microbial communities with excess Nitrogen fertilizer from Kellogg Biological Station, Michigan, USA - KB3-175-1 | ecosystem: Environmental > Terrestrial > Soil > Unclassified ... | reverse complement strand
GCATGTGCATCGTGCGTCGCCGAGAAGCAGCGGCCCGCGACATAGAGATTTTCAATCTTCTGCGGGACCAGCGTTCGATAGGGAATATCCACGGTGGCGCCATCCGGCAAATACAGCCACTTCGTGCTCGCCCCGGCATGATGATCTTCAATTGGAGCGCCGCACAGCCCAACCACGTCTTCAAACTTCCGGGCGTTGAGCACATCTTCCCTCGTCAGCCGGTACTCACCATAGACCCGGCGCGTCTCGCGTACGCCAATCTGAGTGCTGAACGTGACCAGGCGCGCCGCTTCATAGCCGGGAATGTAATCGCGGAGAAAGCGCTCGTATTCGAGAGCCTGGCGCCGCCCTTCGATCTCAGCCAAGGTTAGGTCGCGAGGGTTGGTCGGATCGGCTGCTTCGAGCCGCGTCATAATCGTGGCCATCACTCCTTCGATTGGAGTAATATGAACGCTTCCTTCGCGGCGGGGCAAATCGTACTTTCCGGAATCGGCCGCTTCTCCCATGCGCACGAGGAAATCGGCTCGCGGAAGTTTTCGAGCCGCCGCAACATCCACATTGGCGACCTTGAACGTGGTCGTCAGCGTCTGTGCGGGATCGATGTCACCGGCCTTTTCGAAGGGCACTTGCGCAAGCGCGCACACGTCGGCATCGCCTGTCGCGTCGACGATCACCTTCGGGCGAATCAAACCCAACCCAGCCTTACCGTCGACGACAATGCCGGTAATTCGGCCATCTTCGAGTAAGACGTCGGTGATGAAGGTGTGGAGCAACAGATCTACGCCTGCTTCTTGCGCGAGGCGCTCCCAGACAACTTTCAAATATTCCGGGTTGTACGTCACGCCGGTGCCGGCGCCGAAGGTATTTGGCCGTTCAATGACGCGATCCAGTTTGCGTAGCCCCGCCACCACGTCATCCGGAATTCCAGAGACTACTTTCTTCGAAATTGTCCCTGGAGTGTAAAAGCCATAGAAGGTATCGAGCACCGCGGTACTCGTGCCTCCCAGAAAACCATATCGTTCAACCAACATCACCTTAGCTTGAGGATTGCTGCTGTGTAATTCGCGTGCAGCGGCGATGGCGGCAGTCGATCCGGCTGACCCGGATCCCGCGATGAACACGTCGGGCTCGGCGATAACCGGGATTGTTTTGCTATACGTGTACATTTTTCGCAATCTCCGCTTTCGGCTGCTCCGGCAAGAGCTTTGGGAACAGGTCCCGCAGCCGCGGATATAGTTCCCGGTAAATGGCGAAGAGCCGCTGGTATTCCTGGTGAGATTCCCGATGGGGCATGAAACTCTTGCGAAGCTTCGCATGCGCCCGCTGCATGAAGAGCGGATCGGCAAAAAGTTGCGCGCCCATACCTGCGAGAATCGCGTCTCCGAAAGCGGCTCCGCCCCGATCCTCCATCGCGTGCAGCGGCATGCCCGTGACATCGGATATGATCTGGCACCAGAGATCGTTTCGGATTGGGCCGCCGACAGCAAGTATTTGCCGCGGAGACCCGCCCCACTCGCGAACGACACTTAGGTTATGCGCAATCGCGAACGCGGTTCCTTCGAGGACCGCTCGAAACAAATGCGCTTTCGCGGTCTGTAAGCCCAGGCCAAAGAACACGCCTCGCGCAAAGCCGTCATTTACCGGCTGCAGCTCACCTGCTAAATAAGGAAGAAAGATCAGTCCGTGCGATCCCGGTTCAACCTGCGCCGCCTGGGCCGTCAGAGCATTCAATGCTTGTGATTTCGAATCCGGCGCCAGCGTGTCGTTTAGAGCCTTGAGCAGCCAGTCCGCCGCCAGTCCACCAGCGGCCATCGAGCCGCCGAGCAAGGTGAGTCCATCTACGACATGAGGGAAAGCCAGGAGCCGCGGATCGGAAACGGCTCGACCGAGAGGAACATATACCGTGCTCGCCGATCCCATGGAGAGTTGAACGTCATTCTCCGACACAACCCCCATCGCCAGTCCGGCGCTGCTGGTGTCTTCGCCGCCGGCGACCACGGGCAAACCGGCAGGAAGGCCTGTTTGGCCCGCCGCTTCCGGAGTGATTCCTCCAATGACCTCATGAGAGGGAGCTAGGTCGCAGAAGATGCTCCGCGGCAGATCCATGCATGCCAGCGCTTCGTCCGACCAGCAGCGTCTGTTCAGATCGTAAGAGAGAAGAATGCCGCCATCGGAGTGATTCATCACTGCCTGTCCGGTTAGCCGGAACGTGACGTATCCGGTCGTCGTCATGACTTTCCAGATGCAGTTCCAGGTAGCCGGCTCGTATTGCCGCAGCCACAGAAGCTTAGGCTCGACATTGTAGGTCGCCGGCCTTTTCCCGCTGATCGCCGCAATCCGTTCACCATGCGACTCGCACAGTTGAGTTGCCTGGGGAGCGCTGCGCGTATCGATCCAGAGAATCGCATTCCGTAAAGGCTTGCGATTGTGCCCCAGTACGACGGCGGCAACACCCTGCCCACTGATGCCCACGGCGCGCAGGCGCAAACGTAACTCGGGATGGATCGAGAGTAGTTCCTGCGTGAGGGAACAAACGGCGCCCCACCAATCTTCAGGATTCTGCTCGGCCTGGCGGTGCTCCGGCGTGGTGTAGCTGTATGACCGTGTCGCCGATATGAAGAAGCTTCCACCGGGGTCTGCGACGACCGCCTTGGCTGAGCTTGTTCCAATATCGATACCGAGAGTGAGAGGACCTGACAAGGCAGTGTCTCCGGAAGCTAGTTTGTCGATTTTCGATCGTCACGAAACGCGAAAGCACGTGCGGGATTGCCGACCAGCATCGCGTCAATCGCTTGTGCCGGAAAGCCTTCCTTCCGAAGCCGGGGAATGAACCGCTCGAGGATGTAGGCAATGCCGGTCGAGCCGCCGTTAGCCTTCCAGTAAGACCGGCGCGCTGTATCTCCACCGAGGAGGATCTGGCTGCCCAATCCCAATTCGAACATTTTCGAAATCAGGTCCATGACGGCGCTCTCCGGAAGATACTTTATTCGGCTCGGTCCGTCGTACTCAAGAAAAGCTCCCGTTTGCGCCAGATCCCGATGCAACATCCAGTCGGGATTTCTATCCACGTGTGACAGCACGACATGAGCCGGCGAGACGCCATGTCGTCGAAGCAACTCGATCTGCTGATGCGCCATGGTTCCCATTTCCGTGTGTGTAAGAATCGGCGCCCCAGTTTGCGCGTGAGCCAAGGCGGCTGCTTCGAATCCGGTTCGAATTGCAGTCGTAAAGTGTTGGTAATCGGATGCCGCCTTAATCACTCCCGCGCGTGCCGGCGTCGTGTTCCGGAAGGGCGCCTCAAACCCATAGGCATCCATGCCTACCTCGATTTCTTCGATGAAAAGTTGAGCAATCTGTTCGGCCGCGAGGCGATTACGCCAATGAGAATCGAGATAGTATCGCGGTTTGTGAAAGCCTGTCGCCGCGATGACGTGTACTCCGGTTGCTTGGGATACAGATACCAGACCTTCGGGATCGCGGCCAACGCCAAGCGGTGATGTCTCGATAATCGCCTCACCTCCGTGAGAGCGGAAGTCGGCGACTTCCGAAACGGCATTCGCTTCTGAGTCGAGGCGAAAATCCGGCTCAAGGATCAGGATCAGCCCATTCCGGATGAATAGATGTTCGTGCGCATTGGTACGGCCAAGAGCCGATGAGTCAATATCGCCGAGAACTGTTCGAACAATTGCCATATATCCATGGGGTCCGTCCCCAAAATCTTGATTTCGCGCGCAACAGCGTCTGCGAATCAATCAACAGCTGGCACGTTGTGTCTCCTCCATCGCTGCTTCGCTAGTCGGTGCGGTCCACACGTGCGCGGCCGTGCAGCGTGACACGATATTGGTAACGATCGCCGCGCGATATAGCAGTCGCCAACTCAAGCGGAGAACCGTCTCCGAGGAAACTGAGCCGCGTCACCACGAGAATCGGAGACCACGGCTCGATGCATAGTGTAGCGGCCTCCTCGTCTGTAGCCGATCTTGTTTCAACCGTGTCCACCGCGCGTTCCGGAACGAGGCTATAGCGCCGCTCAAGCAGTTCATAAAGCGATTCCGCGGCCTCGGATTCCTGGCTGAAGTTCGGCACGAGCCGGCTGGGAATGTAATTGGTCATCAGCGAGAGCGGTTCCTCGCCGACAAGCCGGGTGCGGCGCAGCATGATGACTTTTTCGGCCGTCTCAAGGCCGAGCGCGTGCGCTACCCGGCGCGGAGGCGAGATTTCGGTGCAAATCCGTTGCGCGGTCCGCGGGTTGTAACCAAGAGCGCGGAGCTGTTCCGTCCAACTGCTGATCGCGTTTAACTCGTGCGTTAGTTTAGGGATGCTTGTAAACGTACCCTTTCCCTGGCGCCGTTCGAGTAAACCATCGATAACCAGATCGTCAACAGCCTTACGCAAAGTGATTCTGCTGACGCCGAACCGCTCGATCAGTTCCAACTCGGTGGGAATCGCCGTTCGGGGGGGTAACTGGCTGTATTCACCTCGTAAAGTCTCACGTACTTGGACATAGAGGGGAACCCCGCTTGTTTTATGCACGATCGAAGACGAGTTCTTCAACTTATTAAAATCGCCATTGTCGTGTCGCGGTTTGTGGAGCTTGCGCTGTGAGATTCGCATTGTCAATGCGTGCTGATGAAGCACATGGCACTGAGCGTAAGTAGACCGACGCTCTCAAAATAGATCATGATGTCATATTCTCTTTAGAGCTGCAAGTTCCGCGGAAGCCCCCTCACGTTACGATCTCGAATCCGAGTAGTTCACCTGATCGGTTGTGAGCAAGCAGATTCAGTTTTCCTTCGGCCCACGTCCAATCGGACCAAGCTGTTTCTGTGGAGCGGCTTACGGCGACAACATGATCGGGACGGGTTGTGCGTGGAATCTGGAGCGCCGTGCCATCGATCGGCAGACAGGCAAGCCGGCGAGATTGAAAGATGTCACGATCGTCCTGTGCGATCACTGCCCAGCATCCTTGCCAGGTCATGCCTCTGAGAGCATCCTTTGGCAGCAAATGCTTCTCTTTCTCGCGGAGCACCAGGGCGGTAAGCCGGTTCTCCCCATCAATGTTCTCGATTCTGCCAAAGCATCGCATCAGCGGGTCCTGCATGTACCCTCCAGGCGACGAGTTAAGCCAGAGAGGCGACCAGCCGGTTGTTCTCCTGTACCAGCGGTTCAGGGCCATACGCCGGTTGAGAAATATGGCAGGGACGGGCGAGCCATCGTCCATTGTTCTCGAAAGAAGGGCGCCGGGTATGCCAATGACAGCCGAGTCCAAAACTACTTCCGCATCCTCGTTCCAGTCGTAGCCGCTCGAAGCCATGATGTTTGATTTGCTAGCGCCGAGCCCGGACCAGATACTCCACTGCCTGTGTCCCAGCGCTTCTTCGTTGCCCGCGTCGCCCAGATCGTCCAATGCGACCACATCTGCGATACTTCGAACCGCCGGATGCAGGCTGTAGTACTCAATGGCAACGTCTCGATTAATCGATCGAGCGGCGCCGGCAATAATTTCGAGGAGGCACAGACTGTATCGTTCTCCACGCAGACTCGGGTCGCGTGGCACGCCCGCATTGGGAGATGGAAGACCGTAGCCGAAGTCCAGCTTGAGGAGCACCGGCCGGTACTTTTTCATGAGGCTGATGGTTCGCCGGCGCAAGAACTCGACTGCACTGGGAGAACTCGGATCGAGGCAATAGTGACTGCGGCTGCGGGGGTTTGTGTCCCAGGCGACGCGCCTCGGCTGGCCGTCCATTCCCACAACTAGATCTTTGGTGGAAAGCCCGACTCTTTCAGGATGGTCTACCCAACCGGCAGGCTGCCAGAAACCGAGGTTGAGTCCTTTGGCTTTGACGTAACCGATGTCTTCATCGAACTGAGGAAATCGTTTTCGATCCGGTTTGCCGCTTCCCACAAAACTTTCCCAACGATCGTCGAGGCCGAGGATCTCCGCGCCCATGGTATGGGTCCAATCGGCGAGCGCGCGCAGATCATAAATACCTTTCTTGAAGTCTCCCCAACTGTTCCATTGCGGTTTGAGCGGCGCGCTTTGGACGACACGGCGCGTGTCGAAAGAGCTAAACAGGTTATGGTACGCCCGCCATGGGTCGCGTGCCCAAGCTAATCTGAGTGGAGCTTCCCAGACTCGGCGTTTCGGCTTAGGCGCTCCCCATAGATCTTCACGATAAAGCACACGTAGACAAGCCGAAGACGATTCGACAGCCAGCGACAACGCGCCATCCGGCACGCTGCCCGAGCCCAGGCATACCCAGCCATCCTGATTCCCCAGTGCTGCAGCGAATAACGGGCGTGGATATGCAGCCGCGTAGGGTGTGCCTAGCGCCGGCCCGAAACTGCCCAACGGGAGATTCGCGCCGCCCAAATCCCAGCGTCGGAAAACGCTTTGAAGCGGCGCTCCCTTTGCGCCCGGAACGCAGAAACCAGCGGAATCCCAATTGGGCCAGAACGATTGATCGAGGATTGGCGCCGCGCGCCTCTCGGCATCAGATAAAAGTGCAGTTCCAAAATAAAGGCCGACGATCGGTAATGGTTCAGAGATCCAATCGATGTGAAAGTGCGTGAAGTTAAGGCCGTAGTCTGTAGCCGCGAAAATCAGTTCGCCGCCGGCGAGCGAGCCTAACTTGAGAGCCAATTTCCCGCCCGAAGACTCAATCGAACTGTCCTTGAGATCGACGGTAGCCTTTATATAAGCGTGGGCGTTGTTGCGGGTCGCTACGACGAGAGCCGGTAAGAGTCCTCCCTTCCAAACAGGGGATTCGCCGTGTTCCGCTCGGATGCTGGCTTCATCATCTTCGATGGCCCACGCGAAAGTGTAGCCTCCCGAGCTGGCTGACCACGTTGACGCCCTGGGCGGATGCGCGGCAACGGCCCTGGTGACTGCCCAGAGGGCGGCGCCGGCCCCGGCAACCGTAAGAACCCCTCTTCGAGTTGCCGTGTGGGAAAAGTGCGAGTCGTCTATTGGCACAGGGGTCCTTCATCGAAGTCAATAAGTGCAATTCCCTCGTCGACGGAATCCGACATCGGCGCCAGCTCCGAGTTGTGGGTCATTTTATGTCGCAATTTATATCGTCTGCCTCACAAATGGAAGGCCGCTGAACAGCTTCACGAGGGCAATTCGTTTTATACCGCAAATGTTGTTGACATCATAACGTCATGATGTATACTAAACCGGTACTAGTTCGTGAATTCTCGTAACCTCTTGAGAACACTTCCTTTTCTGAGGAGAGGAACTGATGAAATTCCATACTTTCCCGCCTGTCGCCGCAATTGTCGTCGCAGGCCTGCTGTCGATTCCTGTCACGCTGCTCGGTCAGAGTTCCAATGCTTCCATTAGTGGAGTTGTCACCGACAGTTCAGGCGCAACGGTCCCCGGCGCGGACCTTGTCCTCGAGGCTACCGATTCGGCAAAGGTATCCAAAGTGAACAGTGGTCCGGATGGGCTATTTGCTTTTCCGAATCTCCAGGCAGGGAATTATCAGCTTAAGGTCTCGGCGAAAGGATTCAAGGATTTCGTTCAAACGGGAATTGTCCTTCATCTAAATGACTCAGTAACTCTGCCGGTTTCTCTCCAGGTGGGCGAGGCCTCGCAAACGATCGAGGTGAACGCCAACGCATCGCCCCTGAATTTCGAAAACGCAGAGGTGAAGGGGACCATTACGAAGCGAGAAATTCTTTCTCTTCCGTTGCAGGTAGCGGGAGGGCAGCGCTCTGCCGCCAGCTTTGTCGCCTTGTTGCCCGGCGTGAACACCGGCAACTCTCCATCGAGCACGGCCACGGCTCGATTCAACGGCGGGCAGGAACGTTCCGACGAGGCAACGCTGGATGGCATCACGATGCAAGAGGGCTTGCTCAGTCAGAGCGGCATGACTGCCATTCAAGCCGACTTCCCGATCTCGCCGGAAGCGGTTGGCGAGATCAGTGTTTTGACATCCAATTACGACGTGCAATATGGAGCCTCGGGAGCGGCGGTAATCGTTGCAAGCACCAAGGAAGGAACCAACGAGCTTCATGGCGGAGCCTATGAATTCCACAGGAACAATTTCTTTAACGCCCGGCCCTGGAACGCCCTAAAGACGCCTCGCGATTTGGAAAACGATTATGGCGGCTATGTGGGAGGTCCCGGGAAGCTTCCGGGTCTGTGGACGAGTTTTAACAAGACATACTTCTTTGTAAACTACGAGCAGTATCGATCGGTAGGCGCGACGACGCAGCCGGTTCTTACGGTCCCAACGGCAAAGATGCGCGCGGGCGATTTCAGCGAATGGCCCCAGCCGATTTACGATCCGGCCACAACCACCCTCAATCCGAACTACAATCCGAATGCGGGAACGGGGGCGAATAATCTGCCTTATTTGCGCCAACAGTTCATGGGCTGCGACGGCCAGCACCCTAATGTGATCTGCGGGAGCGATCCCCGCCTTGCAAGTTCCTTAGCTCCGCAATGGTTGAAACTAGTGCCGGCCCCAAATCGGCCCGGACTTCAAAATAACTATGTTTCTCCGAATGGCCTTGCCAGTTCGCTCAATGCCAATACGAATCAGTGGGACACACGCGCCGACGAGTATTTTGGCGAAAAGGACCACCTCTTCGGAACGTATCATTATCGTGGAACTCTGCCTTATACCCAAAGCGCGTTTCCTGCCGTGATCGACACGAATAACACCCGGATCCCCAACTACAGCCACATCGTCCGCGTCAACTACGACCACATCTTCTCGCCCACGTTGGTGAACCATTTTGCCTGGGGTTATCTGGATTTGAGGACCGCCCAATACAATGCGAGCGATTGCTGCGTGGATCAGGTTCCACAGATCGCCGGAGTGTACAGCCATACGCATGTTCCAGTTTTGAATTTCGATAACTTCAGTTCCTATGGCGGCAACGCCGATCTGCTTAGTACGCGGCCGACTTACGTGACGACCGATACTCTGACCTGGGTAAAAGGAAAACACACGTTGCATTTCGGCGGCGAGTACCGCAGTCTGGCCTACCCGACGGCGCAACAGCCAAATGCCTCGGGCACTTTCGAGTTCACGGAGGCGAACACCGGCCTGCTTGGACTTGCCAGCGGCAACGCGATGGCAAGTTTTCTCCTGGGTGAGGTAGGTTCGGGCAGCGGCGGGTTCTACACGCTTCCCAAGTTCGACCCGAAGGCCAGCGCATACGGTTTTTTTGCCGGAGATACGTGGAAAGCCACTCAGAAGCTAAGCCTGACTCTTGGCCTGCGATGGGATGTATTTACGCCGTCCGTTGAAGCCAACAATCAAACATCGTTCTTTGATCCGACTGGCGCCAATCCCGGGGCCGGCGGCCGGCCTGGCCGGCTTGCGTTCGCGGGCACGAAATGGGGAGATGCCAGCTACGGTTCCGACGCGCCGGAGAAAACTTACTACAAGGCGTTTGGTCCGCGTATCGGCTTAGCTTATGCCTTGAATCCCGAAACCGTCATTCGCGCGGGCTACGGGATTTTCTACGAGCAGGCATATTATCCCGGTTGGAACGGAGGAATTGCGACCGACGGATTCAACGAGACGGTTACATTCAACAGCACGCTCGGTGGGATTCAGCCCGCATTTCTTTTGCAGGATGGCCTGCCGCAAAATTTTACGCCGCCGCCCTTCATCGATTCATCGTTTCTTAACGGCCAAAATGCGCCGAACTATCGTCCGGTGGATGCCAACAGGCGTCCTTATACACAGCAGTGGAACTTCACAATTGAGCGTCAGGTCGGCAAAAACGTCCGGGTCACCGCGGCCTACATCGGCAATAAAGGCACGCGATTGCTGTCGCAAGTGAATGCGATCAATGCGCTCCATCCCTCTCTGCTCTCAATGGGTAATCGGTTGAACGATCAGTTCGCTCCCGGCCAAACGACCCTCGATGGAGTATCGATTCCGTACGCCGGGTGGGTTGAGCAAATGACCGGTTGTGCTCCTACGGTTGCCCAGGCCCTTCTGCCATATCCGCAGTATTGCGGGAGAATCTACGGCCAAAATGAGAGCGACGGAAACTCGACCTATCATGCTTTTCAGCTCAGCGCGGAGAAGCGATTCTCGGGCGGCCTCTATTTCGTGGCCTCCTATACGTTTTCCAAGACTCTGACTGACGCCGACTATTCGCAGTCGAGTCAAGGTCCCACTTACGCCATATCGCCCTTTGAACAAAACCGGCAGAAGGCCCTGTCAATTCAGGACACGCCTAATTCCGTCACGATTTCGAGTAGTTACGAGCTTCCGATCGGCAGAGGAAAACCATTCATGAATTCGAGCGGAGCAGCTTTGAATTTCCTTCTCTCGGGTTGGCAGCTAAATGGCATCTTTCGCGCCAACTCCGGACAGCCCATTCCGTTTCGGTCGGGCTACTGCAATGTCCCTTCACAATTTGCAGCTGCCTGTATCCCCAGCGTTTTGCAGGGCGCGAATCCCTATGCTCAAGACCGGGGAAATTTTGATCCGAACGTGCCGTTGTTTAGCGCCAGTGCGTTTCAGCCGGTGGATTCGTTCAATTTCTATTACGGCGATGGCCCGAGAGTTTCAAATCTCCGCGGTTTTGGCTTTACGAACCTGGATTTCGGGATCACCAAGAATTTCAGAATCACGGAGCGCTGGAACATTCAAATCCGTGGGGAAGCGTTCAATGTGTTCAATTCGCATTCGTTTCTGAATAACTTCGTAGCCAACATTCAGAGCCCCAGTTTTGGTAATTGGAATGGATCCGTAACGGCTCCGCGTAATCTGCAGTTGGGAGGTAAGATTACGTTTTAGCTGGAGAGGCATCGGCCGCATGTGAATGCGGGCCGCCCGCTCACATGAAGAGAGAGTGCCTGTTTTGTATTCTGTCGCTTTGCTTATGCTGGTTTCCTGCGCCCGCCGCAAGCCCGGAATCCACTATTCTGCGCATTCAGACGCATATACAGGAAGGAAATCTGGATGCTGCGGAACAAGCGATTGCGGCTGCTTTGAAGAACACGCCAAATGACGGCGGTATTTACAACTTGCGCGGAATCGTCCACGCAGATCGCAATGAACTGAAGGCGGCGGAAGCGGACTTCAACCGTGCGATTCAATTGAGCCCTAATCTGGTAGGCGCTTATCTCAACCTAGGCCGGACGTGTGAAATGCTGAGCGCGAAGGATCCGGGCGCACTTACGCGAGCAATCGTGCAATATCGTCATTTGCTAAACCTGCAACCTGACGCAAGCGCGGTTCGATTGCAACTCGCGAAATTGCTCGAGCAACAGCAAGAGTTTGCGGCTTCTCTCAAAGAACTGGATGCTTTGACGACAGTGGATCGTCGAGGCGCCCTTGCCATTTCCTTGCGAAGCGCCGACCTGGCGAGTTTGGGCCGGCGCCGCGACGCGAAGCAGGCAGCAGAGTCCTTACGAACAGCGTCGGATCTCGACGAGGAAGTCGTTTCCGCGGTTCTCCCCGCGCTTGTAAAAAGCAAGGCAGATTCGATCGTCATTCTGATGCTCGACCTTGTCGGCCAACGCCAGCAACTTTCATATAACGGTCTGCGGCAATTAGCCGCCGCGCAGGAACGCTGCGGTCAACTATCCGAGGCACGTTCGACGCTCGAAAAGCTGGCTTCGACAAATCCTGCGAATGCTGCTCCGCTGATGGAACTGGCACGTATCGCCGAGAAACAGAATGACCTGAAGGGCGCCTTAGGATATCTGGCGCATGCTCGCGATCTGGATCCGAACTATGCGCCGGTTCACTTCTTCTTCGGCGTGGTGTGCATCGAACTCAACCTTCCCATTGAAGCGAAGAAATCGCTTCAAAAAGCTCTCGACCTCGATCCGGGGAATGCCGTTTACAACTATGCGAGAGGATCCGTGGAACTGCAGGGCCGAGCGGCCTGGCAGGCGATCCCCTATTTCAAAAAGTTTGTCGCCGCGAAGCCGGACGATCCGCGAGGCCATTTCGCTTTAGGCGTTGCGGAGTTTGCCAGTCAAGACTACGGGCCGGCAGGCAAAGAGTTGAATTCGGTCGCCAACAACAAAGAAACCGCGGCCGGTGCCCAATACTTTCTTGGACGAATTGCAAAAGCGGAGAGCGACTGGGCCCAAGCGG
>Ga0134125_10007770_pt1 | contig 12086 bp, 10 predicted proteins | sample KB31751_FD_96464 | JGI IMG/M metagenome (GOLD analysis project Ga0134125, IMG submission 96464) | Terrestrial soil microbial communities with excess Nitrogen fertilizer from Kellogg Biological Station, Michigan, USA - KB3-175-1 | ecosystem: Environmental > Terrestrial > Soil > Unclassified ... | reverse complement strand
CTGGCGGCCGCAGGCGCGGATACGTGGATTTTTGATCTTCCATCGGAGAAGCTGGCCGAAACTGCGTCGTCTTTCGGCGGACGCTCTTGCGCCGCTGACGTTGCGGATCGCGAATCGCTCACCCTTGCTTTTGCTGAGGCGCCTGCTCCCGATGTAGTCGTTATTAACGCCGGAATTGGTTCAATCAGTAGTCTCAGCCAGACGAGCGCCGAACTTTGGAATCGTACTATCGCGGTGAATCTGACCGGTGCGTTTCACACGCTGCAACTCGCGGCTGACAGCATGAAGCGCCGCCGCAAGGGCGCAATCGTGATGACGGCGTCGACAAATTCTTATGACGGCGAGGCGGACCTGATTGCCTATAACGCAAGCAAGGCCGGTCTGCTCGGGTTGTTGCACACGGCCGCGAATGAATTGGGACCGCAAGGCATACGGGTGAATGCAGTTTGCCCGGGCCTGATCCGGACACGCTTGACCGCAACACAGTTTGCCCGTCCCGAAGTGCTATCGGCTTACTTCAGCGAGATCCCGCTAGGGCGCGGCGGCGAGCCGGAAGAAGTCGCGAACACGGTCCTGTTTCTTGCGTCCGACCTTGCGTCTTACATAACGGGCGCAACGGTGTTTGTCGATGGCGGGCAAATGTGCTCGAAGTTCGGCACATGGAAATCGGAAGACGCCACATTTGAGAGGGATCATTGGAAACAGAAAACTTAGGGAATCGCCTGCGAATTGCCTCTATCCACGCGCATCCCGACGACGCTGAATTTCTAGCGGCGGGAACGCTTGCGCTTCTCGCAAACGAGGGCCACGAGATCGCGATCGTCACGATGACGGCGGGCGATTGTGGATCGGGCAATCACGGTCCTGAAGAGCTGTCGAAAATTCGCAAAGCCGAAGCCACGGCTGCCGCGAATTTAATTGGCGCGCGATATCTGTGCGCCGAGTTCAAAGATCTGGCAATCTTCAACGACGATCCCTCTCGCCGCCGGGTCACGGAACTGCTGCGGCTGCTAAAGGCTGACGTAATCCTGACAGCGTCACCGAGCGATTACCTTTGCGATCACGAGGCCACCAGCGTCCTTGTGCGGGATGCCTGCTTTGCTGCGTCGGTTCCGAATTACGCGACAGGCGGAAGCGAAGCGCCGCTTGCTCGCATTCCTCACCTTTATTTTATGGATCCAATGGAGGTGACCGATAGGACCGGCGCGCGAGTGGACGCCGATCTTGTTATTGACATTGGCTCAACTTTCGAGACAAAAAAGAGCATGCTCGCGAAGCATGAAAGCCAGCGGTCGTGGCTGCGGCTGCAGCACAACGTCGACAATTATTTGGAGCAGATGGAAGCCTGGAGCCGGGCAGCGGCCCGCGCCGGCGCGGAATTCGGCGAAGGGTTTCGTCAATATCGCGTACATCCTTATCCGCAATCGGATGTACTTGCGGATCTCCTTCGATCGCACCTTGCGGCCTGGTAGCTCAGAGGCGAGTGAGTGGAGGCCAACCTACCATTGGAGCCGCCTGGCTCATTTCGCGGGCCACGGGTTCACCGGCAGCCCCGTGTCGTTTTCGATTTGCAGCAGCCGATTGTATTTCGATAATCTCTCCGATTGCGTGATGGAGCCGTTTTTGAACTGATCGCCCGCCCACCCGACGGCAAGGTCGGCTGCCCAGTTGTCCTCTGTCTCTCCACTGCGGACGCTGATGGTTACTTGCCAGCCGGCATCCCGCGCGATCCGGCGCGCCTCGGCGGCTTCGGTTAGAGTGCCGATCTGATTCACCTTCAGCAGAAGCGCGTTGCACGACCGATCCGCGATCGCGCGCCGGATGCGAGCCGGATTGGTGCAAAGCAGGTCGTCTCCCACCACTAGCGTTTGATCCCCAATCTGACTGAGCAGTTTCGGCCAACTGTTCCAGTCGTCTTCGGCCAGCGCGTCTTCCACGCTGACGATGGGATACGAGCGCACCCATTCAGCAACTTGCTCGATCATTCGATGGCTTGTCAGCACCTCGTCCCCCAGGCGATATACCTCGCATGAATGGAAATGCGTCGAAGCAACATCGACGGCCAGATTCACTTCGGACCGAGTGTTATAGCCAGCCGCCTCGATAGCCTCAAGGGCAAGCTCGATCATTTCTTTCGGCGTACCGCATGGGGGCGCCATGCCGCCCTCGTCCGCTCGGAGAAGCCGCATTCCATATCGTTCTAGAACGAGTGCTGCCGCCGACTGGTAGACATCATAAGCGGCCGTCAGTGTCTGGTCGATTGTTGTCGCAGCGACCGGAACAATCAGGACGTCCTGGATTGAAACCTGCTGGCCCGCATGTTTTCCGCCGCTGAACAGGTTAATGGTCAAGCGGGGCAGGGCTGACGGTTCACAGCCCGCGATATTTGCGAATTGCCGCCACAGTGGTAAGCCCGCTTCCGTGGCTGATGCTCTCGCGAATGCTATGGACGCCGCCAAAATTGCGTTCGCGCCCAGCCGCGATTTGTTTGGCGTGCCATCAAGTTCGATCAAAAGCCGGTCGAAATCAGTCTGGTTGTCGAACTCACGTCCTCTCGCTTCGTCATGAATAAGTCCGCCGAGGTGCCCCGCGGCTTTCCGGCATCCCAATCCTCGATATCGCGTTGGGTCGCCATCACGAAGCTCTAAAGCTTCGGCTTTTCCGGTGGATGCGCCGGAAGGGACGGAAGCGGATGCCACGGCGCCGCCGCGTAGCGCGCACGTGGCTTCCACCGTAGGACGGCCGCGGCTGTCCAGAATCTCGCGGCCAGTAAGGCGCTCAATGACCGGCAATCAGTCCCTCCGAAAAGACGTCGATCAGATCCTCGAGCATTTGTGGCGGATGCGAGATCAGATTTATCACCATGCGCTGCTGCCTGCTTCTCTCCTCAGGCGACAGGTATTCAAGCGGCGATCGCCCAGCGACTCTCGCGAGCAGACATGCCAGCGTATGGCGGACAGCTCTGGGCTCCAGCGCTTCTCGCCAATCTACACCTCGCAAGCTAGCGAGGTATTTGCTGGCGTAAGCGTGGGCGGCGGCCACGAATTCCGGGCGATATTTCGCAAAATGATGAGCCTTGCTCAACAGGTGCGTCATCGAGAATCCTACATCGAAGGCGGGATCTCCGAAATGAATCACTTCATGGTCGAGCAGGACAAGTTTGCCGTCGTGGAGCAAGATGTTCTTGGGGCTGTAATCGCCATGCACTACCGTGAGGCGCGTGTTCAGCGTGTCGTCGATCAGATCTTCAAGAAAGGCCTTTGCCTTCGGGACTTGTTCCGCGGAGTAGCGGTAATACGGTTCCAGGCGAAGTGTCTCGAAAATGGAGCGGTCGCCGAAAATTTCAGCGGCGAGAATCCGTTCCTCTGCCGAATTTCGATGGATAGCGCCGAGCAGGCGCGCGAATTGCTCAACGTGTCCGATCTGGATTTCGCCTCCGAGGAGAACGGCCTTCCAGTTCCGGTGAGGCTCGGGTACGGCGGCCATTGCGATCACATGCGCGCCGCGATCCTCGAAGAGAAGCGGCGTGATGGTTCCGGCCGGCGCTACCCGGAGCAGCCATTCCAGCCCGCGCGCTTCGGTGTGAATCCGCCGAGGATCGCTATACCAATCTACGGCGACTCGCAGTTTGCGCAACGCCTGTTTGACCACGAACGGCGGGCGGGACGCGCTGACAACGAGCACGGTTCGGTTTGAGACGCCGCCTTGCAGAATGCGGATTTCGGGACGATCATTCGCCGCAATCATCCCGTGCGTGCGCAAATAGGTATCGAGCGCGCCGGGATTCTCGATATCGAGAGCGGTCTCAAATAAGTTTTGAGGAGAGCCGGCCTTCACGCTGCAGTCGCTCAAAGTGATTCAGCGTCCTTTCCAGTCCTTCTTTTAATGGCGTGTGCGGTATGCCGGGAATCAGCTTGTGAAGCTGTGACGAATCGAGCTTATGCGCAACCGGAACCTTTGCGCCAGCTGCGGTGATCCGGCGCGCCGCTCCGGGCCGCAGCTCGTCCAACATCCGAATGAGGGCATTCATTTCGACAATTTCACCCGACAAATTGAATACATGCGCGCCTTCCAGATCCGTTAGAAGCGACTCAATGAATGTGGCCGCGACATCCTCCACATATTGCATGTCCATGAAGCCCGTCACGCGAATCTGAAATGGCTGCTTCAGCACAACAGCCTTAGTTGCAATGGTCGGATCGCCCGTCAGCCCGCTATCGCGGCCCACTCCATAGACTGTCCAGGGCCGCAGGCCCACGCTCGAGATGCCATCTTGCGCGTAAAACACATGCGCGTTGCCCTCATTCGCTTGTTTGAATATGCCGTAGTGCGTGTTTGGCAGTAGTACATCGGATTCCGTTAGCACGCGATCGCCATAGGCCTCTTCCGGTCCCCAAACAGCCGCCGAGCTCGCATAAACTACGCGTATGGGTCTGCCTGCGTCGCGCGCCGCCTCAAACACGTTTAGGGTTCCGACGACATTCACCAGACCGCCTCTCACCGGGTGGGCCTGGCAGACCGGAATCAGGAGGGCGGCCAGATGCACGATGTGGGTTATGCCGCCATCGCGCACAAGCGCCTTCACTCGCGCAGTGTCTTCGATGGACCCGGTTTCGATCGAGACGTGTTTGATTTGTTCCGGTGAAGCAATGAGTGACAACCGCCGCGGCTCTGGGTCCAGGTCGTATACGACGACTTCTATCGAGCGTTCCAATAACTGTTTGACGATCCAGGCGCCAATGCAGCCCTGGGCTCCCGTTACCAGGACTCTCATGTGCGCTCCACGGTGTCCCCGAAGAAACGTTCTCCGGGCTTACGGTAACGGTACGCTAGGTCTTCATCTATATCGACGCCCAGGCCCGGCAGATCGGGAACGGCGACACGGCCGCTTCGGATAAGAGGCCCCTCGCTGCCTCGTACGAGTTGATCGAAAAACGGCACGCTGGCGGCATGCCATTCAAGCGCGAGAAAATTCGGCGTAGCGGCGGCGAGATGGACTCCCGCCATGGTGCCAATGGGGCTGCTGATGTTATGCCACGCCAGGTTGACGTAGTGCATATCCGCCAAATCCGCCAGCTTCCTACCCTCCCAGATCCCTACCTTTTGCACATCGGGGGAGAGTATGCGAAGCCCGGCATCCGTGATCATCGACTGGAAATCCGTTCGAAGATAATGATTTTCACCAGTCGCGATGGGGGTCCTCGTGTTTCGCTGTACTTCTCCGATGGCGCGGATGTTTTCGGGGGGAATCGGGTCTTCCAGCCACAAAAGTTTGCTCGATTCCAGAGCCTGGGCGATAGCTATTGCGGTCTGCACGTTGTAATTCCAATGGCAGTCGATCGCCAATTCGATTTCCGGGCCTACCGCCTGCCGGATGGAATGCACCAGCGCGGCTGCAAAGTCCACTTCCGCGTTGCTGAGAGCCCGGTTATATTCGTCAGTCTCGTAGGGCGTCGGAACATCAATATCGAATTTAAGAATGCGAAAACCTTTTGCAACCACATCGGCGGCATGTCGCCCATACGCCTCGGGTGTCAGGTGATCGTGCCGGGAGGCGTCCCAGCCATGGTGCTTGAGGCTGACGATGCTCTTGTGGCCCGTGACCACGTCGCTCTTCATCCAGCCCGGCGTGCGGGGAAGAAGCAGGGGCGTCATGCTTTCGAGCGCGTCGCCTGCATGGCAATCGGCGTAGATGCTGACGGTGTCGCGGTATTTGCCGCCGAGCATCTGCCAAACAGGCATGCGGTAAGTTTTGCCGAGAGCGTCCAGCAGCGCCGTTTCGATGCCGGCGAGAGCGTGCCAGACCAGGCCGGGCGAAGCATAGACTGTCATGGCGCGGAGCCGGCGAAGCAAACGATCAATCGACGTCGCATCCTCACCGATCAGGACCGACGCGAATTCCTGAATGACGGCAGGCAAACCCGGTCCGAGGAACGATTCGCCATATCCTATGATTCCGTTTGCCGTCTCAACCTTCACCAACGTCCAGTCGAAATTCGATTCGAGCACCGCCGTCGAGATTTGCTTGATTCTCATCCGTTTTCAAGTGTATCGAGTGCCAGTTCTACTTTCTTTGCGATAACTACGAAAGTTTTCGTTGACAACTACGAAATGCTTCGTATATGCTCCTTGTATGCCAAGCGCTCCAGTTTCGAAGCCGACCCCGAACGAGCTGGAGATCCTGCGCGTCCTCTGGGAGCGGGGACCGTCTACTGTACGGGAAGTACATGAAACGCTCTCCGCCGCCAGGGAAGTCGGTTACACGACGGTGCTTAAGGTCATGCAAATTATGACTGTCAAGGGTATGGTCCGCAGAAACGAAGAGAGCCGGGCGCATATCTATCAGGCTTGCCAACCAGCCGAGAAAACGAAGCAGCAGTTGGTTTCAGATCTTCTACACCGTGCTTTCGCAGGTTCCGCAAGTCAATTAATGATGCATGCTCTGGCGGGCAAGAAATCGCCGGAGCGGGAAATCGAGGAGATTCGCCGCATGCTCGACCAGTATGAAGCGGGGAGGAAGTCGTGAGCGCCCTTTTGTTATCTCCCGAGACGATCCACCGGCTGGGTTGGACACTGATTCATTTCCTTTGGCAAGGATTTGCTCTGGCCATTCTGGGCTATATCGTGATGCTGCCCGTTCGGAAGGCCGCCGCGCGTTACACTCTGGCGCTTACCGCGTTTGTAGCAATGGCGCTTTGCCCGATTGTCACGTTCCTTGCCTTAGGCCCTGGAACGGTTCCAAGTTTGTCGTTTACGCCGGTTTTCAACGGTTTTGCCGCACCGGCGACACTCCTTTCCGCGGCAACCGCGGGCGCTTCGCCTGGATACGATTGGCCCGGCATGGTTGTTGTGTTCTGGCTGGCCGGTATCCTCGTATTTTCGGTTCGAGCGCTCGGCGGTTGGATTGTGCTCGAACGCCTGTGCCGTGGGAATACCGAGACTCTTTGTTCTCGGTTACGGCAGCGCTGTCTGAGCTTTCAACGACGGTTGGGAATCAAAAAGACAGTACGTTACCTGGAGTCGCAAAGTCTGGACGCGCCCGCTGTGATCGGGTGGCTTCGTCCGATTGTTCTGCTTCCCGTCACCGCAATCACAGGGCTTTCAGCGCAGCAGTTGGACGCAGTGATCGCCCACGAACTGGCGCACATCCGGCGATACGATTCACTCGCCAATTTGTTTCAGGTGACGGTCGAATCCTGTCTCTTCTATCACCCCGCGGTCTGGTGGCTGAGCCGCCGTGTTCGAACAGAACGTGAACACTGTTGCGATGACCTTGCGGTGGCGCTATGCGGCGATGCGACCGAATACGCCAGGGCGCTGGTGTTGATGGAGCAGTGGCGGGCCACGCCCGCCTTGGCGCTGGGCGCCAATAGCGGTTCGCTTCGCTCGCGTATCGCGCGCCTCCTCGCGATTCCCGCGACGGCCGGCGGCGTCGGAACGAGGGGTTTGGCAGTCATCGGGATTTTAGTTATGGGTGGCGTGCTTTTTGCAAGTACGTCGTTGACAGACAGACTTCCGGGCTTTTCGGGACTCAATTTTAACGTCTCCGGGTATCCCGGCGCGACGCCGCAGTACGCGCCCGCCTCGCCGACGCCGGATACAAGCGCCACACAGTTGTCGCGGAAGCCCGCGCTATTCGCCATCGCCAGCGCGCAAAGCGATCGCCCGGCTGCGCCGCAGTCCACTCGTCAACCGGTCCACGCCACTAGCGGGGAATCATATATTGCCGGCCTCGAATCGGTTGGATTGAAGAACTTGACCGCCGATCAATTGATTGCGTTGAAGGTGCAGGGTGTCACGCCACAGTACATTCGGGAACTACACGCCGCCGGCCTGAACCCGGACGTAAACCGGCTGGTTGCGTTAAAGATCCAAGGCGTCGATCCCACGTACGTCCGCGATATCCGTTCAACCGGATTGAAGCCGTCAGTGGACGATTTTATTGCGCTGCGGGTTCAGGGTGTCACGCCGGAATACGTGCGCCAGATTCAGTCTCAAGGGTTCAAGGATGTCAGCGTTCACGACATTATCGGCATGCGAGTGCAAGGAGTAAAGCCCTCCGATTTTGCGGAATTCGAACGGCTGGGGCTAAAAGGGATGTCGATCCGAGACCTGATTGCATTTCGCGTTCAGGGAATCACCCCAGACTATATTCACTCGCTGCAATCGGCCGGATTCACGAACCTTCACACGCAGGACTACATTGCGGCGAAAGTACAGGGCGTCACGCCCGAATTCATTCAAAAGGTGAAGAGCCATGGCTTTGCCAATTTGAATATCCATCAGGTCATTGCTCTGAAAAACTCCGGCGTACTCTAAACACCGTCACAACTGTCGAGGATTGATATGCGCGCGACACAACGAAGCGTTTTGTATTTGCTCATGGCTGCCGTTGCGGGCGCCGGGCTGCTCTGGTCCTTTCAACGGCAGGTAGGCGAATGGACGCTGGGCTCTTCGGAGAATGCGGGCAGAGTACAGTTTTCCTTGCAGGGTGGCTCCGGAGAGCATCATCACTTCAATACCAGTTCGGAATGGAACAAAGCCGATTTCCACGGAATCGACTGGTCCACGGCCGGCAAGCACGACGTTCACTTTACGATCGATCGTGACGCTGGTAAGTTGAGGTGTCAGGGCTTTCTGGAAGGCAGCGAAGGAGCGGGACTCTTTCAGTTCGATCCGAACCCTAGTTACCGGGCCGAAATGGCATCCCTCGGGTTTTCCGGCATTACAGCCGATCAGCAGCTTGCGTTTGCAGTACACGATGTCAGCCTGAGTTTCGCTCGCGACATGAAGGCTGCTGGCGTGAATGGACTCGATGCAAGCAAATTGATGGCGTTCCGGATCTTCCATGTCGATGACACGTTCATTCATCAGTTGCGATCTGCGGGCCTAAAACCCGTGGACGCCGATAAACTGATCGCTTTTCGGATACACGGAGTCACCCCTAAATTCGTCCAATCGTTGAAAGGCTTTGGCTACACGCTCGATGGGGATAAACTCATTGCGTTTCGCATTCATGGCGTATCTACCGAGTTCATTCAGCAATTGCAGGGTCTCGGTTACCGCCATCCGGAAGCAGACCAACTGATTGCAATGCGAATTCACGGCGTTACACCGGAATATATTCAGAATCTCCGCTCACACGGCATGAAGGAATTGACCGTTAACCAACTCGTGAGCCTGCGTATTCACGGCATCAATTAGACCGCGCAAACCTTACACGGCGTTCGTGCGCATCTGTTCCGCTAGATATTCCGAAGCGCGCATAGAAAGCGAAAGAATGGTCATCGTCGGATTTTGCCAGCCGCAGGTGACAAAGCTGGCGCCATCCACCACAAATATGTTTTTGACGTCGTGGCTTTGGCACCACTTATTGAGAACGCTCTTCTTAGGATCGTCGCCCATCCGGCATGTGCCGACTTCGTGAATGCTGTAGCCCGGAGGATTGACTCGATCGGTTTTGCAGATGATCTCCCAACCGGCCTCATGGAACCATTCTTCGATCGTGTCGGCCGCGTCCTTACACAAGTTACGCTCGTTATCGGAATCGCGGGCTTCGATATGGAGAACCGGGATGCCCCAGCGGTCTGTCACTTCGGAATCGATCCGAACATGGTTTTCATAACGCGCAACACGCTCGCCGAAGATGCTGCCCGAGACACAGGAGTTGGCATAGCTATCGAGTTTTGCCTGCAACTCCTCGCCATAGAGTGGAAAGAAATTCGGGCTCGCGCTGGAGCCGCTGCCGATGCCGACGCAGTATCCTTTGATGAAATTGCGCTTGTCGTTTTTGTTGAGATTGCGAAAGCGAGGAATGAAAGCATTGCCGCCCATCAATCCCGGCGGCGATTTGCCGTCACGAGCTTCCGGCAGCGAAGCCACCACGGACACTCCGTACATTTGATCGACGAGATAATGACCCATCACGCCGCTCGAGTTGCCGATCTTCGAATTCAGCAACAGACGCGTACTCTCCAGACAGCCGGCGGCAAGCACGACCACGCGAGTCTTCACATGCATTTCGCGGCCCGAGTGGCGGTCGACGAAATGGGCGCCGTTCGCCAGTCCCGTGTTTTTATCGACGCTAATTTCACGAACAATCGCGTTCTCGACAATATCGAGTTTGCCGGTAGCCAGGGCATCCGGTAACAGCAAGTTAATCGAGCTCGCTAACCCATCTTTGCCGAGCGCGGAGCGCCACTTAGAAACCCCGACTCCCTGCTTGTTTGCGATCTCGGTAAAGCGTTTGATGCTATCGGTGTCGGGCGGATAGGTGATTTCGACGAAGTCGCCATCGGGAAACTGCGGCCAGCCTTCCTTGCGGCCCGTGACACGGAAAATTTGTTCGACGCGAGAATAGAAAGGCGCCAAGTCTTCCAGACTGATGGGCCAGCTATCGCCCGTGCCGTCAATTTCGGCGGCTTTGAACTCTAAGTTACTGAGGCGGAACGATTGACGCGCCCAGAAGAGCGAACGGCCTCCAAGAAGCCGCACACGCACCCAGTTGTACGGAGCATCGGACGGGCACGTATAGGGCACCTCCTTTTCATCGACCCACTGGTTGGCATTAAACTCGTTGGCCTGAAAGACGTGCGGCAATCGCCCCGGCTTGTCGAAGCCGCGGTAGGGAAGCTCATAAGCGTGTTTGAGAGCGCGGTCCTTTTCGTAGTCGGCTTCCGGGCCGGCATTTAACATCAGGCAGGAGATCCCTTTAGACGTGAGGATATTCGCGGCCATACCGCCGGAATGCCCTGAACCTACTATCAGGACATCGTATGTTTTCACGGGCATCTATTTATCCTTGATTGATTGGATCGATGGGGAACCAATAATAGCCGCTCCCGCGGAACCCGCGAGTGAAGTGGCGCCCCGACTTTTCCGAGGCAGCCGCCCATTCGCGCGAATTCATAGTGGCTGTCCTGAGATCATCGTGTACCTGGGCGATGAACTTTTTGAGTGGATCGCTGGGAAAATCCTCGGACCAGGGCCTTACTACGAGGAGCGGCCGCAGGATTCGGTCGGCTTGTTGAGCATCCAGATCGCAAAACGGCCTTTGGAACTGATCTCTCGACTGGCTGTCGAGACTATCGAGGCCGAAGCGATAGAGATTTTGGCGATCGTCCGGCGACGCGCTGATTAAGAAATCGAGAAACTCGGGCGCCTGCGCATCGAGCGCGCCCGGATTGTTCTTGAGAGGAGGCACGAGAAGAGCGCCCAACTTGCGAAGCGTCGCAAATTGCGCCGCTGTGAAGTAATGAGGAGCGGGCTGCCCGGTCAAGTCCACGCCGGTGAGGTCCAGCTTTGGCACGTCGTGCGGGCCCCATCGCCTCTCGCGAACGGGAGTCTTCGGTTCAGTGGCGGGTTTTTGGTGAGGGGTGGTTTGTGACGAAGGAGCTTGCGTAGCTGCGGCTACGGCGGGAGCAACGGGAGCCAGCAGTAAGTTTTGAACGAAATTCCGGCGTTTCATGGCGTACGTTTGCCGCCATTATTTCACATCGCGATTGAGTCGCTGAGCCGGCAGTTTCGCGGGGGAGTTCTGCATAATAAAAGAGTGCCCGGTTTGCCAGTAACTCAACGCGTTCTCATCTGCGGCGCCGTCTTTCTGGCAGGTAATCTGGCTGTTGCCGAAACGAACGCGCCCCAACTGCCTGACGGTCCGGGCAAAGCCACTATGGAGAAGATTTGCAGCGGATGTCATGCTCCTGAAATCGTTTTGGGACGCCATGAGACGGAAGACGGGTGGACGCAGATCGTGAGCGACATGGTAAACAAGGGCGCCAACGGTACGGACGAAGAGTTCAATACAATCATCGACTACCTGGCGAAAAATTTCCCGGCGAAACCGAGTTCACGATCAAAGAGCAAAGATTCCGATGCGAAGAATCGATAAGGCTGGTTCGCGGCGTTTTAAGTAGCCGGCGCAGTCTGGCTCAGCAGAAGCTCAAAGTAAACGGCTCCGGGAGTCGGCGCCGGGGAGTATGGCCCGACCTGCGTAAAACCGCAGCTCTGATACAGTGCCTGTGCACCGTCCATGGATGGCAAGGAATCGGCGTACATTGTTACGTAGCCGATTGAACAGGAGCTTG
>Ga0134125_10007769_pt1 | contig 12086 bp, 12 predicted proteins | sample KB31751_FD_96464 | JGI IMG/M metagenome (GOLD analysis project Ga0134125, IMG submission 96464) | Terrestrial soil microbial communities with excess Nitrogen fertilizer from Kellogg Biological Station, Michigan, USA - KB3-175-1 | ecosystem: Environmental > Terrestrial > Soil > Unclassified ... | reverse complement strand
GGTCGGCAAGCTGATCGCCGGCAAGAAGAGCACCGACGAGATCAAGGCCGCCAAGCCCCTCGCCGACCTCGACGCCAAGTGGGGCCAGGGCTTCGTGAAGGCCGACTTCGTCATCGACGCGGTAGTCAAGACCCACCCCGCGCCCGAGAAGGGCAAGGGCAAGCACAAAGCCGCCAAGTAGACGCGCCCGTTTTCCGGTCGATCGCGTCCCCCGGTCGATGGGGCATAATGGGGTTTGGCGTGGCGGTCGATCAGACGACGCGATGGGAGATGGGCGCGGTCGCTCTGAGCGGCGGGGTGCTCATCGGTACCGTCGTCGCGATTCAGCACGGCGCCTCCGCGCGTCGCTGGGAGGCGGTGGTGATCTTTGACGCACTGTGGACCGCGTGCGCGATCTACGTCGTGCTGGCCAGCCTGGCGGCGCGCCGGCGTGCCTCGCGGCTGCGGACCTTTTCGGCCCCGCGTGGGGTCGCCCTGCGCCGCCCGGCCTGGATCCTGGTCAAGAACTTCGTCGAGATCACCGGGTTCGGGACCGCGCTGGCCACCGCGGTGGCGGCGTTCGGGTTTCCGTCCGTCGGCGCGGGGGTCCTGCTCCCCATCGCGGGCAGCGGTGCCATTTGGCTCTCTCCGTTCCTGAGGGAGCCGGTGGCGCTCACCTTCGAAGAGGCGTGCCTCCGCGTCCACCTGAGCAAGAACATCACCTTCGTCATCCCGTGGCGGTCGGTCGTCGAGGTCGGTCAGACCGGTCCGGCCCATTATCGCCCCGTCAACGTGCGGGTCGTCGATCCCTCCCGGACCATCGCCTCGGTCGAACCGGACACCGCTCGCAACCGAGGGCGCGTTCAGATGCGCTTGGAGCTGGGCGAGCCGAGGGGACAGGCCATCTCCCTCGAGCCATGGACCGCGGGCCTCGACAGCGACACCCTGGCCCGCCTGATCCGTTCGGCAATCGGCGCCCGTGAGCCAGCGATCAATTGACTTCGATTCCGCAGCCAGCGGGCAAGAAACGATGGCGCCGGGTGCGGTTCGCGCTCATCGCGTTTGTCCCGCTGGTCGTCGTCCTCCTCGCGCTGGCGTTCGGTGCCCCACGCCGTCGTTTGCTACCGACGGCCGTTCTCCTCGCCGTGGCCGCCGGATCTGGAGCGGTCGCTCTGGTCAGATCTCGCGCCGAGAAAAGGCGGAGTTGGAACTTCAGCCGGTCACCGGTCCCGCAGGGCGTTCGGCTTTCGAAGCCTTGGTGGCTGTATCTGTACGGCGCGGACGTTCTGATTCATCACGCGGCGCTGCTGGGCGCCGTTTTCGCGGCGCTCCAACTCCCGGGTGTCGGCGTCGGCATCCTGTCGGTCGTGGCGGTTGCGATGTGCTTTCCATCCCTCTACTTTTCTGGGCCCCGAGGCCTGACCTTCGAGGGGACGGGCCTTCGCGTTCACTTCCGGGTGTTCGAGGTTCTCGTCCCGTGGGGTGCGATCCGGAACTGTGAGCAGATCGGTCCCGACCAGTTCGCCGGGGTGCGGTTCGAGATTGCTGACCCCGAACGAATCGGCGACTGGGTCCGTCCCGATACGCCGCGCAACCGGCGTGACGCGGCGAAACGCCTCGTGGGCGCGGCGGTGCCGTTCTGGTCACCCTGGACGGCCGGTCTTCACGCGGAGACGATACTGCGGGGAATTCGCGAGGGAATCGAGAGGCGACCGAACCGGCTGAATTGATCCGTCACACGGAAGATCTTTTTCGTTTCCCGTGCGTCGGAGCAGGAATGAGCCAGCCCGGTTGTGCACCGTCCGACGCGATCGATGAGATCGAGATCAGCTCTCCTTGCAGCGAGTCCTGGGGCGAGATGCGACGGACGCCCGGGGAGGAGTGGGTGCGGTTCTGCGGGAGATGTCGGCAGAACGTCTACAACGTCGAGGCGATGAGCCGCGGCCAGGCGCGGCGGCTGATCGCCGAGCGCGAGGGGCGCGTCTGCGTGCGGATCCTGCGCCGGCCTGACGGGACGGTGGTGACAGCCGACTGCTGGGCGCGGCTGCGGGCGGCGCGGCGGCGTGGGTTGCTGCCGTTCCTGGGGATGCTGGTGCTGGTCGGGTTCACGGAGCTCATCTCGATTGGCGTGGGTCTGGCCCGTCTCAAAGGGATTTTCGGCGCGCCGCCGGCGCGCGTCTCGCTGCCGGTGCTGCGCACGCCGGCGCCTCTGCCCCATCCGTCCCCCACGATGGGCTTGCCGGAGGCACCCGAGCCGGACCGTCACGAGATGGGCGAGAAGCCGGCTCACCGGGACCACCACCTCATGGGCAAGCGAGCCCTGCCGTCCAAGCCGACTCACTCCATGGGCGCGCCGGCGATCAGACCGCCGCTCGACGAGCGCGACCCGCTGATGGGCCTCCTCGAGTAGCGCCGACCCGATGTCCGGGCGTGGCGCGCCCGTGTTATGAGAGGCGGATGCTGTTCCCGGACATCGTGCAGTCCGTCGGGCGCACGCCGCTGGTCGAGCTGCGCCACCTGGACGCCGGCGGCGCGCGCGTGTTCGTCAAGATGGAGTCGCGCAACCCGTGCGGCAGCATCAAGGACCGCGTCGGCGTCGCGCTGATCGAGGACGCCGAGCGGCGCGGCGCGCTCAAGCCCGGGGCGCGGCTGGTCGAGCCGACCAGCGGCAACACCGGCATCGCGCTGGCGTTCGTGGCGGCCGCCAAGGGGTACGCGCTGACGCTGGTGATGCCCGAGCACATCTCGCAGGAGCGGGTGGCGCTCTTGCGGATGCTGGGCGCGGAGATCGTCTTCACGCCGGGCTCGCTCATGCGGGAGGCGGTGGCCAAGGCCGAGGAGATCGCGGGCGCGACGGGCGCGGTGATGCTGCAGCAATTCAAGAACCCCGCCAACCCGGAGGTCCACCGGCGCACGACCGCCGAGGAGCTGTGGGCCGACCTGGGCGGCGAGATCGACGTGTTCGTCTCGGGCGTCGGCACGGGCGGGACGATCACCGGCGTCGGCGAGGTGCTGAAGGCGCGGCTCCCGACCTGTCGCGTGGTGGCGGTCGAGCCGGCGGGGGCCGCGGTGCTGTCGGGCCGGGCGGCGGGCCCGCACCACCTCCCCGGCCTCGGCGCCGGGTTCGTCCCCCAGATCCTGAACCGCGCGATCATCGACGAGGTAATGGCGGTGACCGAGGAGCAGGCGGTGCGCGCGCAGCTCCAGCTGGCGCGCAAGGAGGGGATCGCCGCCGGCATGTCGAGCGGCGCGGCGCTGTATGCCGCGCTGGTGCTCGGCCGGCGCGACAGCCTGGCCGGCAAGCGGATCGCGGTGATCCTCCCCGACGGCGGCGAGCGCTACGCGAACAACGCCGTCTTCACCGAGATCGCGCGCAAGCTCGGCAACAGCGGCAACATCGGATCGGGGACGCGCTGATGGCGTTCGAGACCCGGCGCCGCAGCATCCTGAAGTCGCTCTCCTGGCGTTTCCTGGCGGCCCTCATCACCAGCGCGGTCGTCTACGTGCTGACCGGCAAGGGGGACTTCGCGGCCAAGGTGGGCATCGCCGACACGCTCGTGAAGCTGGTCATCTACTTCATGCACGAGCGCGCCTGGGACCGGATCAACTACGGCCGCGTTCCCCCCGCGCCCGACTACGAGGTCTGAGGAGGGCGCGGTGCTCGACGAGGTGCAGTGTCCGTACTGTGGCGAGCCGGGCGAGATCGCCGCCGACTACGACCCGGAGGTCCCCGGCGATCAGGTGTTCGTGCAGGACTGCGAGGTCTGCTGCAACCCCTGGACGGTGACGGTGCACGTGTCGCCGGACGGCGAGGTGACCGCCGACGTCGCGCGGGGATAGCGCGGCGGTCAGGGCGCGGGCGCGTCGGCGTGAATCGGCGGCCGGCGATCGCGCCAGGGGCGCGCCGCCTCGAGCTGGGCGGCCACGCGGAACAACGTCGCTTCGTCGCCGAACCGCGCGACCAGCTGGACGCCGATCGGCAGGCCGGCGGCGTTCCAGGTCAAGGGAACGCTCATCGCCGGCTGTCCGCTCACGTTCGGCAGCGGCGAGAACGGCATGAACGAGAACACGCGGCGCACGGAGGCGTCGATGAGGCCCGGGATCCGCAAGAGGACGCCGAGGTGCAAGCGCAAGAGCAGGTCCTGCGCGAAGGCCTCCAGCCCGCGCGGCTTGAGCGTTCCGATCGGCGGCGGCGGCAGCGCCAGCGCCGGGGAGAGCAGGAGATCGTGGCGTTCGAAGAAGGCCAGGGCGCGGCGGGCCTGCGCCTCCAGCCGCTCGCGCGCGCGCGTCGCCTCCACCGCCGAGCGCTGCCGGCCCAGCAGCGCCGTCACGGCGGTGGCGCTCTCCAGCTCGCCGCGGCGCGGGCGCCGGCCCAGCTCTGCGGCGGCGCGGGCGAGGAACGCCGCCGTGTCGACGCAGACCAGGGTGAAGAAGTCGCGCGCGAACGCCTCGGCGTCGAGGTCGGGGTCGGCCTCGTCGACGTGGTGGCCGAGATCGGCCAGCAGCTTGGCGGCGTCGTCGGCGGCGGCCGCGCAGTCGGGGTGGAGCGGCGGCGACGTCACCTGCGGCCGCTTGGTGAGCGCGATGCGCAGCTTCCCGGGCGGCGCGCCGACCTCGGCGAGGAACGGGCGGGCCACGGGGGGGGCCCAGTAGGGCGAGGTCGTCTCGGGCCCGGCGGTCGCGTCGAGCAGCGCGGCGCTGTCGCGGACGCTGCGCGAGATCGCGTGCGCGATGGTGAACCCGTTCCAGACCTGCGAGTGATCGGGGCCGACCGGCGTGCGGCCGCGCGTCGGTTTGAGCCCGAACAGGCCGCAGCAAGAGGCGGGGATGCGAATCGACCCGCCGCCATCGTTGGCGTGCGCGAGCGGGACCACACCGGCGGCGACCGCCGCGGCCGACCCGCCGCTCGATCCGCCCGGCGTGCGTGTCGGATCCCAGGGGTTGCGGGTCGGTCCGAAGAGCTCCGGCTCGGTGACCGGCAAGAGCCCCAGCTCGGGCGCGTTCGTGCGGCCGAAGATGACCAGGCCGGCGCGGCGCAGGCGCTCGACGATGGTCGCGTCGCGCGGCGCCTTGTGGCCGGCGAGATACCGGCTGCAGCTGGTCGACGGGACGCCGGCCATGTCGCAATGGATGTCCTTGACCAGGAACGGCACCCCCGCGAACGGCGCGGCCGGATCGGCCGGCGTGGCGGCGGCGGCCCGCCGCGCGTCGTCGTAGAGCGGCGTCACCACCGCTCCCGTGCGCGGGTTCACCCGCTCGTTGCGGGCGATCGCCTCTTCGAGCAGCTCCGCGGCCGAGACCTGCCGCCGCCGGACCAGCTCGGCCAGCCCCAGCGCGTCGAACCTGCCGTAGTCAGCGATCGCCACGGTCCCTCACCAGAAAGATCCCCGCCGTGATGCCCGCCAGCGCCGTCGCACAGCGAACGAGCGAATCGAGCCAATACAGCGGCGCCACGATCAAATAGGTGTCGAGGAGATAGGTCCAGGCCGCGAGCAACAGGAAGATCCAGAGCGCGGTCCAACTCCGACGCGCCAACCGGCGCTGAGCTCTCCGGGCGCGCGCGGCCCCGATGGCCATCCCCAGGCAGGCCAGCGCGATCACGAAGTTCGAGGCCCCCTCGAGGATCAGCAGCTTCGGCGTCCAGAGATAGTCGTGCCCGCGGGGCATGAAGATCTCGGTCGAGAAGAGCGCGCGCAGCGACGACACCGCGAGACAGAATGCCGGCTGTCCTACCTCAAGGCAAACGCGCTGTTCGCCGTCGGTGGTGCGCGGAAGTGCAAGCTGGACTGCACTTCTCGACCCGCCAGTTAAGTTTTTCGCGCGCGTGCCGTTGATTCCTGCTTCGCGAGGGGACGCGTACGCATTGGGATGAAAAAGGTCGTGATGCCGACTGACCTTCAGCCTCAGAGCGCACGGATGACGACGTCGACCAACGTCACGGGGCCGACGACGGGCGAGCGCATTCCGGGACCCGACCGCAGCTCGACGTGGCAGAGCGGCACACACTTCAGCAGATACGAGATCGACTCCCTGCTGGCGGCGGGCGGGATGGCCGAGGTCTGGCGCGCCAAGCTGAAGGGGGTGCGCGGGTTCGAGAAGCGGATCGTCATCAAGACGATGCTGCCGCAGCTGGCCGGGCGCCCCGACCTCGTCGAGATGTTCATCAACGAGGCGACGCTGGCCTCGGCGTTCAGCCACCCGAACATCGCGCACGTTTTCGACTTCGGCCAGCTCGAGGGGCGCTACTTCATCGGCATGGAGTACGTCCCCGGTGTCACGCTGCGCTTCGCGCACAAGCGGATGCTCGCCCGCGGCGATCTCCTGCCGATGGCGGCCACGCTGCACGTGATGATCGACCTCTGCGAGGCGCTGCACGACGTACACGAGCTGGCCGACGGCCACGGCCCGCTCGGCCTGGTCCATTGCGATCTCAGCCCCGACAACGTCATCGTCTCCACCAGCGGCGCCGCGAAGCTGATCGACTTCGGCGCGGCGCGGGCCACCGCGCGCATGCCGGCGCGCGCGTCGTTCGTCGGCAAGTATCGCTACGCGGCCCCCGAACGGGTCCGCCGCGCCGGCGAGGACCGGCGCAGCGACATCTACTCGGTGGGCGTCATCCTCTACGAGTGCCTGACCGGCGCGCGTCCCTACGACGGGCGCGACGCCGAGATCGTCCGCATCGTCGAGGCGGCGCGGGTCTACGATCCCCGGACGCGCGCGCCCGCGCTGCCGGCGCCCGTCGCCGAGATCGTGATGCGGGCGATGGCGCCCGATCCGGCGGAGCGATTCGCGACCGCGCGCCAGATGCGCGAGGCGCTCACCCTCTGCCTGGGCGCGCTCGGGGCGTCGAGCTCGGGCCAGGAGGAGGACGTGACGGCCTCGCTGGCCGCGCTCATGGAGGAGCCCCGGACGCCCGGGCCCGTGCTGATCGCCCCCCCCGGCGTCCCGGAGTTGCCCGTTCCGGAAGCGATCGACCTCGTCGCCGAGCCGTCGTCGGAGGTCGAGGTCGCTCTCTGCGAGGTCGAGATCATCGAAGCCTCGGGGCCGATCCAGATGCCTTCCGGGCCGACCCGGACCGAGGCGTCGGAGACGCCGGCCGTCTCCGGCCACACCCGCCCGGGCAACCCGCCCCCCGCGCCGCCCCCCGAGGCACGCAAAGCCGACCCGTCGGCGCCGCACTGGAGCCTGCCGGGACAGCTGTTCGACCGCGTGTTCGGCGGTCCCGTGGGCGCCGTCGCCGGAGTCCTCGGCTGGCGGCGCACGCCCGACCAGCCGCCCCACGCGAGCCAGTGTTCGCCGCGCCAGCGCGCCGTCGAGCTCTTCGACCAGGGCATCGCGCTGCGCAAGGAGCGCCGCTACGGCGAGGCGCTCGACGCCTGGGAGCGGGCGGCCGCGCTGGCGCCGGAGAACCGCGTCTACCGGGCGAACGTCGCCCGGCTGCGCGAGCAGCTCGACGAGCTGCGCCGCGCCGAGCGCGAGCTCGCCGACTGGGGCGGCGAGCTCGACACCAGCGAGCGCTGACTCAGCGGGTGGACGCCGCCGGCAGCCCGACCGGGCAGGCCACGCCCGTCCCGCCAATCCCACAGTAGCCGTCCGGGTTCTTCGCCAGGTACTGCTGGTGGTCGGCCTCGGCGTAATAGAACGGCGGCGCGGGGGCGATCTCGGTGGTGATGGGACCGTAGCCGGCGCCGGCCAGCAGGCGGCCGTACGCCGCGCGCGACGCCTCGGCGGCGCGCTGCTGGTCCGGGCCGTGCGCGTAAATCGCCGAGCGGTACTGCGTCCCGGAATCGTTCCCCTGCCGCATCCCCTGCGTCGGGTCGTGGTTCTCCCAGAACACGCGCAGGAGCTGGTCGTAGCTGACGCGCTTCGGATCGAACACCACCTGCACCACTTCGGTGTGGCCGGTGAGACCCGAGCAGACCTCGCGGTAGATCGGGTTCGGCGTGGCCCCGCCCGCGTAGCCGACGGCGGTGCTGAAGACGCCCTCCTGTTCCCAGAACTTGCGCTCGGCGCCCCAGAAGCAGCCCATTGCGAACGTGGCCAGCTCGAGCCCGGCGGGAAACGGCGGTTCGAGCGGCGCGCCGTTGACGAAGTGGCGCGCCGGGACCGGCATCCTCTCGGCGCGGCCGGCGAGCGCCTCTCCCGGCGCCGGCAACTTGTTCTTGGCGGAGCTCCACATGGGGACATCTTGGCGCGCGCCTGCCCTCGGCGCCAGCGCCGCGCTCGCGCTAGAATGAGAGTGTCAGCATGGCAGCCCCCCTGCCGCGTCTGCGCGCGGATCTCGACGTCATGCCGTCGCCGCTCCCCGAGCAGCCGGGCCTCATCATCCGCGATCCGTTTCGCTACTCGACGGTCACGCTGGTCGTGCCGCCGCTGCTGGCGCGGTGCCTCGGCTGTTTCGACGGCCAGCACGACGAAGGGGACCTGCGCGCCACGCTGGCCCGGCTGGCCGGTCAGCTGGCCGTCGGCGACGCCGCCCAGAACCTGGTGCAGGCGCTCCGCGAAGCGGGGTTCCTCGACGACGAGCGCTTCGCCGAGATGCGCGCGGCGCGGCTGGCCGAGATCGCCGCCGCGCCCGAGCGGCCGGCGGCGCACGTCGGGAACGCCTATCCGGCCGAGCCGGAGCCGCTGCGGGCCAGGCTGCGCGGATACTTTGGCGAGGGGGCCTCGACCGGGGACGGCGCCGGCGACGGTCGACTCGGCCGGGCGCCCGCGCGCGCGATCGCGGCGCCGCACGTCAGCCCCGAGGGGGGCAGCAGCGTCTACGCGCGCGCCTACGGCGCGCTGCCGGTCGATCCCCAGGCGGGCGAGCGGGTGTTCGTCGTGCTCGGCACCTCGCACTACGGCGAGCCGGACCGCTTCGGCCTGACGCGCAAGCCGTTCGCCACGCCGTTCGGCGCCGCGCGCACCGAGGCCGGGCTGGTGGACGCGCTGGCGGCCGCGGCGCCCGACGCGGTGGCGCTCGAGGATCCCTGTCACTTCGTCGAGCACGCGGTCGAGTTCCAGGTGATCTTCCTCCAGTATCTCTACGGCCCGTCGGTGCGGATCCTCCCTGTCCTCTGCGGGGCGTTCGGGGAGGGGCCGCGCGCGGGCGCCCACCCCGAGGTCAGCGAGCGGGTGGCCCGTTTCGTCGGCGCCCTGGGCGACCTGGCGGCACGCGAGGGAAGCCGCTGGACGTTCGTGCTGGGGGTCGACTTCGCCCACGTCGGGCGCCGCTACGGCGACCCGCTGGCCGCGCGCGCGCACGCCGGACCGCTGGCGGCGGTCGCCACGCGGGATCGGGCGCGGATCGAACGGATCGCCGCCGGCGACGCGCGCGGTTTTTGGGAGCTCGTGACCGAGCGCGGCGACGACGATCTGAAGTGGTGTGGCACTTCCCCGATCTACACGTTCCTGCGCGCCGTCCCCGAGGCGCGGGGGCGCCTCACCGGCTACGACCAGTGGAACATCGACGAGGCGAGCGTCGTCAGCTTCGGCGCCCTGCTGTTTCCAGAAAAGGAAAGGGCTTGACCGATCGAGGCCGAGGCGGTCAGATGACCATGGGCGGGGACCGGCGGGCCGTGGAGCTCCGGTAGGCTTAAAATGAAGCTCACACCCCCAAGGACTCTCTTTTTTCTCTTAGTCAGCGGCTTGGCCGCGGCGGCGCTGTCGTCGTGCACGCCGCCGGCGCGTGGCGGGTCCGGAGGAACCTGTGGCCCCGGCCAAATGCAGTGCGGCACCACCTGCGTGAACCTGCAGAGCGACAACCAGAACTGCGGGACGTGCGGCAAGGTCTGCCAGAGCGGCAGCACCTGCACGGCGGGTTCCTGCGCCTGCACGGGCGGCTTCGTGAGCTGTGGGGGCGGCTGTGTCCAGTCGAATCCCCAGCACTGCGGCACCGGTTGCACGGCCTGCGCGAGCGGCGACGTCTGCGACAGCACGGGGATCTGCTCGTCGACCTGCTCGTCGGGGACCAAGTGCCCGGACGGCACCTGCGGCGGGCTGACGAACGCGGCCGACTGCGGGACGTGCGGCACCGCCTGCGGCTCGGGCTCCTCCTGCGTGAACGGGAGCTGCAGCTGCACCGTCGCCGGCCAGCAGCTCTGCGGCGGCAGCTGCATCGACACGAGCTCCAACGCCAGCAACTGCGGCAGCTGCTCTCACGCTTGCGCCAGTGGCCAGACCTGCAGCAACGGGACCTGCACGACCGTCAGCACCGGCACGGGCGGTGCGACCGGGAGCGGCGGCTCGGGGAACGGCGGCGGCGCGGGGAACGCCGCGGGTGGCGTCAGCGGGACGGGCGGCCTCTCGCGCGGGCCGACGCCGCCCTCGAACGGAACCAACTTTCCGTTCCCGCAGAACCGGCAGATATCGGGCTGCACCTATCCGGCCGCCTACGACAACAACGACGTCATGGCTGCCTACACCAAGTGGAAGACCGACCTCATCACCGCCAACGGGGCGGGCGGCTTCCAGCGCGTCCAGCGGACGACCTCCGACGGGCTCGGCAGCCCCTCGGGGGCCACGCCGCTCAATTCGACCGTCTCCGAGGGGATCGGCTACGGGATGGTCATCGCCGTCTACATGGGCGATCACACGCTGTTCGACAACCTCTGGAAGTACGAGCAGCTCCACACGGACGGCAACGGCCTCATGAACTGGGTGGTCGACGCGAGCGGCAACGCGCCGGTGGTGAACGGGCAGCCCGAAGGCGGCGCCGCGACCGACGCCGACGAGGACATGGCCTGGGCGCTGGTGATGGCCGACAAGCAGTGGGGATCGAGCGGCGCGCTCAAGTACGCCGACCTGGCCAAGACGCAGATCCAGAACATCTGGAACCACGAGGTCTACATGTCGAAGCTGACCGGTCCAGGCGACAGCTGGCCGGGCAATCTCTTCGACGACGTCAACGCCTCGTATTTTGCGCCGGCCTACTATCGCGTGTTCAAGCAGGTGGACACCGACTCGACTCACAACTGGGACGCCGTGACCCAGACGGTCTTCGACACGATCTTCTGCGACAAGTCGGGCACGACGTTCTGCAACGTGCTCAACGCGAGCAACAAGAACACCACCAACGGGCTCGTCCCCGGCTGGGCCACCAACACCGGCGGAATGTCCAGCGCAGGTCCCTACTACTACCAGTACGACGCCTGCCGGACGCCGTTCCGCCTGGGCATCGACTGGTGCCTGAACGGCGCCAGCGCCGCGAGCGCCGCGGCGGGGCTCAACCCCTCGCGCGCGCAGCAGTACGTGGCGCTCACCAGCAGCTTCTTCAGCGGCGTCGGCGCCGCCAACATCGTCGACGGCTACAACATGGACGGCACCGTGAATTCGAGCGCCCACAGCGTGTCACAGGGCCAGTCGGCCGCGTTCATCGGCCCGGCGGCGGTCGGCGCCATGAACAGCGCCTCGAACCAAGCGTTCCTCAATGAGGCCTACACCCTGGTCAAGGGCGACAATCTGTTCGTCGGCGGCGCCTACTACGAGGAGTCCTGGACGGTCATGTCGCTGCTGATGATGACCGGCAACTTCCTCGACTACACGCAGATCACGCCGGCTACGAACTGATCGCCTTCCGGGCGGCAGCCGGCTAGTTGCGCGCCACGGCGCCCGGCTGGATCGCCTTCAGCGCGGCGATGCGCGGGCGGATGGCGTCCAGGTAGCCGGCGCGGTCGGCGACCGGGGCGTCGCGGTTGACGTTCAGCTTGCTCGGGTCGACGAAGGCGCCGTTCTTGGTGACGCTGAAGTGGAGGTGCGGCCCGGTGGCCAGGCCGGTCATGCCGACGTAGCCGATGACCTCCTTCTGCTTCACCTGCTGCCCCACATGCAGGCCGCGCGCGTAGCGCGAGAGGTGGTAATAGCGGGTTCCGATGCCGTTGCTGTGAGCGAGGACGATGGTGTTGCCCGAGCCGCGCTTGAGGCCCACTTCGACGACGCGCCCCGCGGCCGAGGCCCAGACCGGCGTCCCTTGCGGCGCCGCGTAGTCGATTCCCAGATGCGCCCGCTCGACGTGCAGGATGGGGTGGAAGCGCTTGAGGTCGAACTTCGAGCTGATGCGCACGTAGCGGAGCGGCGTCTTGAGCATCGTCTTCGAGATCGCCAGGCCGTGGTCGTCGTAGTACTTG
>Ga0134125_10007767_pt1 | contig 12088 bp, 12 predicted proteins | sample KB31751_FD_96464 | JGI IMG/M metagenome (GOLD analysis project Ga0134125, IMG submission 96464) | Terrestrial soil microbial communities with excess Nitrogen fertilizer from Kellogg Biological Station, Michigan, USA - KB3-175-1 | ecosystem: Environmental > Terrestrial > Soil > Unclassified ... | reverse complement strand
AGTTTCCGTGGGTGTCGCCGAAGACCTGGAACTCGATGTGGTGCGGTCCCTGCACGAATCGCTCGAGGAGGACCCGCTCGTCGCCGAAGGCATTCTTCGCCTCGCGCCTCGCGCCTTCGAGCTGTTGCTCGAACTCGGCGTCCTTCGTGACGAGGCGCATCCCCTTGCCGCCGCCCCCGGCCACCGCCTTGATGAGAAGCGGAAATCCGACATTCTTCGCTTCTCCGCGCAGGAATTTCGCGTCCTGGTTCTCGCCGTGATAGCCCGGCACCACGGGGACGCCGGCCTTCTCCATGATCGCCTTGGCGCGGTCCTTCAACCCCATCTTCTCGATGGCCTGCGGCGTGGGGCCGATGAAGACGAGGCCCGCGGCCTCGACGGCCCGCGCGAACTCCTCGTTCTCCGAGAGGAATCCGTAACCCGGGTGGATCGCCTCCGCCCCGCAGGCTTTCGCGACCTCGATGATCCGATCGCCGCGCAGGTAGGAATCCGCCGGACGCGGGCCGCCGATGAGATAGGCCTCGTCGGCCATCTCCACGTGCAGCGCATGGGCGTCGATGCTCGAATGCACGGCCACCGTGCGGATCGCGAGGCGTTCGCAGGTGCGCATCACGCGGCAGGCGATCTCGCCGCGGTTGGCGATCAGGATCTTGGAGAACATGGCGATCGCGCAATTATACTGTCGCGATGGACGGCCGTTCCCTCGACTCGCCCTGCAACAACGTCTGCACGCTCGATGCGGCGACGCGAACCTGCATCGGGTGCGGGCGCACGTTGGACGAGATCGAGCACTGGATCGAGTTCACCGCCGAGCGCCGGACCGAGATCATCGCCGGGCTGCCCGCACGCCGCGCGGGAATGGCGGCGCAGCGCGTGTCGGAAGCCGCGGGCCGCGCGGCGGCCTGGCCGGCGACGCAATGCTCGCGTTGCGGCGCTTCGTTCGCTTGCGGCGCGTCGGACTGCAGCACCCCGTGCTGGTGCGCGAGCTATCCGCCGGTGGATCCGGTCGAGGGAGCCGGCTGCCTGTGCCCGGCTTGCCTCGCGGCGACTCGCGCTGACGCGACGGCCTGACCACCCGCCTCATTCGGCGGGCATCTCCGGCGGCAGGTCGGCCTCGGGCTCGGGCGGCGGGGGCGGCACCCAGGACGCGCGGCGCTTCTCGAGGAAGGCGGCCACGCCTTCGCGCCCTTCGGGCGACGCGCGGATCTTCGCGATGCGCTCTGCCGTGTCCTGCAGGAGCTCGCTCGTGACGGGCCGCCCGGCCACCGCGCGGATGAGCTCCTTGGCCGCCAGCTGCGCGGCGGGGCTGGAGGCGAGCAGCGCATCGACGATGATGCCGATCTTCTCGTCCAGGTCCGCGTCGTCGCGCGCGAGGTCGTGCAGGAGGCCGAGGCGAAAGGCCTCCGCGGCGTCGAAGCGCTCGCCGGTGAGGAAGAAGCGGCGCGAGGCGCGCTCGCCGATCGCCGCGACGACGTAGGGGGAGATCGCGGCGGGAATCAGGCCCAGCCGCGCTTCGGTGAGGCCGAACGAGGCCTTTTGCGTCGCGATCGCGATGTCGCAGCAGGCGACCAGCCCCACGCCGCCTCCGTACGCCGCGCCGTGGACGCGCGCGATGGTGGGCTTGCGAAGGTGCGCGAGCGTGCGCATGAGCGTGGCGAGCGCCATCGCGTCGCGGCGATTCTCGTCGAGCGAGAAGCCCGCCATGCGCTTCATCCAGGCGAGGTCGGCGCCCGCGGAGAACGATCGTCCGGCGCCGGAGAGCACCAGTACGCGCACCGCGTCGTCGGCCTCGATGCCGCGCAGGGCCTCGGTGAGCTCCGCGATCAGGCCGTCGTCGAAGGCGTTGTGGCGGTCGGGCCGGTTCATCGTCACCAGGGCGACGCTGCCCTGGCGTTCGACGGCGAGGGAGTCGCTCATGGGGTCACATCCGGAAGACGCCGAAGCGGGTCTCTTCGGGGGGGGCGTTCGCGGTGGCCGCGAGCGCGAGGCCCAGCACGCGGCGCGTGTCGGCGGGATCGATCACGCCGTCGTCCCAGAGGCGTGCGGTGGCGTAGTAGGGATGGCCCTGGCGCTCGTACTGCTCGCGGATCGGCGCCTTGAACGCCTCCTCCTCGTCCTTCGACCACTTGCCGCCCTTGGCCTCGATGCCGTCGCGGCGCACGGTCGCGAGCACGGAGGCCGCCTGCTCCCCGCCCATCACCGAGATCCGCGCGTTGGGCCAGGTCCAGAGGAAGCGGGGATTGAAGGCGCGCCCGCACATGCCGTAGTTGCCCGCGCCGAACGAGCCGCCCAGGATCACGGTGAGCTTCGGCACCTTCGCGCACGACACCGCCGTCACCATCTTCGCGCCGTCCTTCGCGATGCCCCCGCTCTCGTACTTCTTCCCGACCATGAAGCCGGTGATGTTCTGCAGGAAGAGGAGCGGGATGCCGCGCTGGGCGGCGAGCTCGATGAAGTGCGCGCCCTTCAACGCCGACTCCGAGAAGAGGATGCCGTTGTTGGCGAGGATCGCGACCGGGTGGCCGTGGATCGCCGCGAAGCCGGTGACGAGCGTGGTGCCGTAGAGCGCCTTGAACTCGTGGAACTCCGAGCCGTCCACGAGGCGGGCGATGATCTCGCGCACGTCAAAAGGATGTCGAGGATCCGAAGGGATAATTCCATAGAGCTCCTCGGCCGGATAGAGAGGATCCAGACGCGAGACGCGAGACGCGAGATCGGCGTCGCCGGCCTCTTCTCGCGTCTCGCGTCTCACGTCTCGCGCCTTCGTATGCGCGATGATCTCCCGCGCAATGGCGAGGGCGTGCCGGTCGTCATCCGCCAGGTGATCGGTGACACCCGAGGTCCGGGAGTGGACATCGCCACCCCCCAGGTCTTCCGCGCTCACCACCTCGCCCGTCGCCGCCTTCACGAGCGGCGGCCCGCCCAGGAAGATGGTCCCCTGGTTCTTCACGATGACGGATTCGTCGCACATCGCGGGCACGTACGCGCCGCCCGCGGTGCACGAGCCCATCACGACCGCGACCTGAGGGATTCCCAGCGCGGAGAGGTTCGCCTGGTTGTAGAAGATGCGGCCGAAGTGCTCGCGGTCGGGAAATACCTCGTCCTGCAGCGGCAGGAAGGCGCCTCCCGAGTCCACCAGGTACACGCAGGGAAGGTGGTTCTGCTGGGCGATCTCCTGCGCGCGCAGGTGCTTCTTCACAGTCATCGGGTAGTACGTGCCGCCCTTCACGGTGGCGTCGTTGGCGACGACCACCGCCTCGCGGCCCTCGATGCGCCCGATGCCGGTGATGATGCCGGCCGAAGGCGCGTCGTCGTCGTACATGCCGAAGGCGGCGAGCTGCGAGAGCTCCAGGAAGGGCGAGCCCGGATCGAGGAGGGCGCGCACGCGCTCGCGCGGCGGGAGCTTGCCGCGCGCGGCGTGCTTCTTCTGGGCTTCGGGGCCCCCGCCCTCGGCTACGCGGGCGACTTGCGCGCGCAGGTCATCGACGAGCGCGCGATGATGCGCCGCGTTCGCCTGGAACGCCGGGCTGGAGGTGTCGAGGCGGGACTTGATGCGCGGCACGCTACTCGCAGAGGTTGCGCGCGATCAGCATGCGCTGGATTTCGCTGGTGCCCTCGTAGATCTGGGTGATGCGCGCGTCGCGGTAGTGCCGCTCGACGGGGTAGTCGTGGAGGTAGCCGTATCCGCCGTGGATCTGGATCGCCTTGGAGCAGACCCATTCGGCGAGCTCGGAGGCGTAGAGCTTCGCCTGGGAGGCCTCCGAAAGGCACGCCACGCCCTCGGTGCGCAGCCTTGCCGCGTGCAGGATCAGCATGCGCGCGGCGTTGATGCGCGTGTGCATGTCCGCGAGGTAGTTGGCGATGGGGGCGTGCTCGGCAAGCTTCTTGCCGAACTGCGTGCGCTCCTTGGCGTACGCGAGGGCCGCGTCGAACGCGGCGCGGGCGATGCCGAGCGCCTGCGCGGCGATGCCGATGCGCCCGCCCTCGAGGTTCGAAAGCGCGATCGCGAGGCCCTTTCCGCGCGGCCCGAGGAGGGCGTCCGCCGGGAGCTTGCAGTCCTCCAGGACGATGGCGCAGGTGTCGGAAGCGCGGATGCCGAGCTTCTCCTCGAGCTTCTGCGGGACGAAGCCCGGCGTGTCCGTGGGGACGATGAAGGCCGACAGGCCCTTCTTGCCCAGGTCCGGATCGGTCACGGCGAAGACGATCGCCACCGCGGCGCGCTTGCCGTTGGTGACGAACTGCTTGTTGCCGTCGAGGACCCAGCCCCCGTCCCTGGACGCGGCGCGGGTCTTGAGGTTGTTGGCCTCGCTCCCGGCCTGGGGCTCCGTGAGGCAGAAGCAGCCGATCCTGCGGCCGCCCGCCATGTCCGGGAGCCAACGCTTCTTCTGCTCGTCGCTCCCCCAGGCGAGGATCGGCCCGCAGCCCACGGAGTTGTGCACGCTCATGAGCGTGGCGGTCGCCGCGCAGCCCGCGGCGATCTCCTCCATGGCGAGCGCGTAGGCCACGTAGTCGGTGAAGGAGCCGCCCCATTCCTCGGGGACCACCATGCCGAGGAAGCCCAGCTCGCCCAGCTTGGCCACGACCGCGTCGGGGATCCAGCCTTCCTCCTCCCACCGCGCCGCATGCGGCGCGAGTTCCGCTTGCGCGAAGTCGCGCGCGGTGTCGCGGATCATGCGCTGCTCTTCGGTGAGGAAGTCGCTGCGGGCGCGCGTGAGCATTGCCGCCTACTTCGCGTCTTTCTCGATGCGGTCGACGTTCTCCGAGGCCTTCTTGTTGATGTCGGCTTCCAGCGCCTTCGCCTTGTCGAGCGCCTGCACCTGCGTGCCGAACGCGTCGTGGCGGGCGCGCTCGAGCGCCTCGGCCTGCTCCTGCTTCGCATCCACTTTCGCGGGCGGCGGGCTCTTGCTGCATCCCGCTGCCGCGCCGGCGAGCGCCATCGCCGCGAGCAACGCCGCGCGCCGCTCGAGGATCATGCGCGCACGGCCTTCACCCGCTGGCGGATGTCGGCGCGTACCTTCGGTGGAAGATGGTTCCATCTCACGCCCGCCACGGCGCCCGCGAGGGCGAGGCATGCGGGCACGCTGTTTCGCTCCGGGTTGGCGCGGCGCAGCTGCAGCCACGCGTCCCAGAAGCCCACGCGCATCAGGGCCTCGAGCGAGTCGATGCCCACACCACGAAGTTCTGCGGCGAGCGACGCGCCGATGTTCGGCGTGCGCTCGATCGGAGTAGCGATTGCGGTGTTCATCATTACAGGACCTCCAGTGCGATTGCCGTTCCCTCGCCGCCGCCGATGCACAGCGCGGCGACGCCCTTTTTCAAGCCCCGCTTCTTGAGAGCGTAGATGAGCGTCGTGATGATGCGCGCCCCCGTGGCGCCGATCGGGTGCCCAAGGGCCACCGCGCCGCCGTTCACGTTGATCTTGTCGGCGGGGATGCCCACGTCCTTCATGGCCGCCATGGCGACGACCGCGAACGCCTCGTTCACCTCGAAGAGGTCGACGTCCGAAGCTTTCCAGCCGGCCTTGTCGAGGACCTTCCTGATCGCGCCCACGGGCGCGGTCGTGAACCACTCGGGCTCGTGCGCGTTCGAGGCGGAAGCGAGGATCCGCGCGAGCGGCTTGGCGCCGCGCTTCTTCGCCTCGGACTCGGTCATCATCACGAGCGCCGCCGCCCCGTCGGAGATGGACGAGGACGTCGCGGCCGTCACGGTGCCGTCCTTGTTGAAGGCCGGGCGCAGCGTCGGGATCTTCTCCAGCTTCACCGTGAAGGGCGTCTCGTCGTCCTTCACCACTTCCTCGCCCGCGCGGCCCTTCACGGTGACGGGCGCGATCTCGTCGGTGAAGGCGCCGGACCTCGAGGCGCTCACCGCGCGCTCGGTCGAGGTCTTGGCGTACGCATCCATCTGCTCGCGCGTGAAGCCGTACTTCTCGGCGGTCTTGTCGGCGAAGAAGCCCATGGGCTTGCCGACGTACGCATCCTCCAGGCCGTCGAAGGCCATGCTGTCGAGCACCTGCCCGCTGCCATAGCGGATGCCGCTGCGGCCCTTGGGCAGCAGGTGCGGGGCGTTGGTCATGGATTCCATGCCGCCGGCGACCACCACGGTCGCGTTGCCCGTGGAGAGCTCGTCGAAGGCCATCATCGCCGCCTTCATGCCCGAGCCGCACATCTTGTTCACGGTCGTGGCCGGCGTGGTGTTGGAAAGCCCCGCCCCGAGCGCGGCCTGGCGCGCGGGCGCCTGGCCCTGGCCCGCCTGCAGCACGCAGCCGAAGATGAGGTCGTCGACTTCCGAGGGCTTGACGCCCGCCTGCTCGATCGCCGCCTTGATCGCGGTGGCCCCCAGCTGCGAGGCGGTCACGCCGTTGAACTTGCCCTGCAGCGCTCCGATGGGGGTGCGCTTCGCGCCCACGATCACGATGCTCTCAGCCATTGCGATTGTTCTCCGTTTGCCTCAGACCGATTCGTTGAAGAGCTCGCGCCCGATCAGCATGCGGCGGATCTCGTTGGTGCCGGCGCCGATGTCGTAGAGCTTCGCGTCGCGAAGCAGGCGGCCTGCGGGGAATTCGTTGATGTAGCCGTTGCCGCCGAGGCACTGGATGGCTTCCAGCGTGACCTGCACGGCGTTCTCGGAAGCGAACAGGATGCAGGCGGCGGCGTCCTTGCGGACCGAGCGCCCGCGTCCCTGGTCGAGGGCCGAGGCCACGCGGTAGCTGAAGGCGCGCGAGGCCTGCAGCTTCGTGTACATGTCGGCCACCTTGCCCTGCATGAGCTCGAAGGTGCCGATGGGCTCGCCGAACTGCTTGCGCTCGTGGATGTACGGGAGCACGAGGTCCATCGCGGCCTGCATGATGCCGAGCGGGCCACCCGAGAGGACCGTGCGTTCCGTGTCGAGGCCCTTCATCAGCACCGTGGAGCCGCCGTTCACCTTCCCGAGCACGTTCTCCTCGGGGATCTCGCAATCCTGGAAGACGAGCTCGCACGTGTTGGAGCCGCGCATGCCGAGCTTGTCGAGCTTCTGCGCGGTGCTGAAGCCCTTCATCCCTTTCTCGACCAGGAAGGCGGTCATCGCCCTGGAGCCCTGGTCCTTCGGCGCCGTGCGCATGTAGACGATGGCGACGTCGGCATCGGGCCCGTTGGTGATCCACATCTTCGATCCGTTCGCGACCCAGCGCGCGCCCTTCTTCTCGGCGCGGCAGGCCATGGAGCCCACGACGTCGCTTCCCGCGCCCGGCTCGCTCATGGCGAGCGCGCCCACGAACTCGCCCGAGCAGAGCTTGGGCAGGTATTTCCTGCGCTGCGCCTCACTGCCGTTCAGGTAGAGGTTGTTCACGCAGAGGTTCGAGTGCGCCCCGTAGGACAGGCCGACCGACGCGGATGCGCGCGAGACTTCCTCCATCGCCACGATGTGCGCGAGGTAGCCCAGGCCCGTGCCGCCGTGCTCCTCCGGCACCGTCATGCCGAGGAGGCCCAGGTCGCCCAGCTTCTTCCACATGCCCGCCGGAAACTCGTTCTTCGCGTCGATCTCGGCGGCGCGCGGCGCGAGGTCCGCGTCGCACATGCGCTTCACCGTGTCGCGAAGCGCGTCGAATTCCTCGTTGAGGTGGGTATCGAAGAGCAAAGGCGCTATTTCAAGGATCGGGAGTGTAATTATCGCACTATTTGGGTGCCATCCGTATTGCGCCATCCAGCCGGATCACCTCGCCGTTCAGCATTTCGTTCTCGACGATGTGGCGCACCAGCGCCGCATATTCCTCGGGCGTGCCGAGGCGCGAAGGGAATGGCACCTGCGCGCCCAGCGAGGCGCGGATCTCGTCGCTCATGCCGCGCAGCATCGGCGTGTCGAAGATGCCGGGGGCGATGGTCATCACGCGGATCCCGAACTTCGCGAGCTCGCGTGCGACGGGCAGCGTCATCCCGTTCACGCCGGCCTTCGAGGCCGCGTAGGCCGCCTGGCCGACCTGGCCGTCCATGGAAGCGACCGACGAGGTATTCACGATCACGCCGCGCTCGCCGGATGCCGATGCCGGCTGCACGCTCATCTTGGCCGCGGCGAGCCGGATCGCGTTGAAGGTGCCCACGAGGTTGATCTTCACCGCGCGCTCGAAGGAGGAGAGCGCGTGGGGCCCGTTGCGCCCGACGACGCGCTCGCCCGGCGCCACGCCCGCGCAGTTCACCAGGCCGTGGATCGCACCGAACGCGGACACGCATTGGTCGACCGCCGCCTGGGTCGAGGCCTCGTCGGTCACGTCCGCCTTCACGAAGCGCGCGCCGGGAGGCAGGCTCGCGGGCGAGTTCAGGTCGGCGACCACCACCTTGCCGCCGCCCGCGGCGAGCATCGCGGCGGTCGCGGCGCCGAGGCCGGAGCCTCCACCCGTCACCAGGAACGCATGATCCTTGATTTGCATGTCAGTCCTTCGAAGTCGTGGAGGATTCGGCGACCGCGGCGAGCGGCATGTCGTGTTCGCGCGCCCACGCGTGCCAATAGGCGGCATCGTGGCTCGAGAAGAGCTCGGCGAGCGCGGCGGAATCCAGCCGCGGCAGCGCGAAGTGCTCGCGCAGGCGCTCGGCGAAATGCGGCTCGAGCGCGGCGAGCGCCACCCATCCGCGTTTCGCCGCATAGAGATTGTATCCGGCGAAGCCGCCGCCCAGCAGCGCGCCCGGCGCCGTGAGGCCTTCGCGGCGCGGCGCGGCGAGCGCCTCGGCCGCATCGGCGAGCGCGGCGACGGAGCGGCGCTCGCTTCCGCCGCGGCTTCGCGACAGGAGGAGGGCGAGGGCGGTGCTCACCGCCCGCTCGGCGCCCGCCATGTCGGCGAAGAGCGTGGCGGGGAGCGACGGCGGCGTGACGAGCCCGCATTGCGCGAGGTAGGTGAGGTCGTGCCCCGCGATCGCATCGTCGGGCGGCGCGTGACCTGTGATCGCGAGGTGGCAAAGGTCCGGGAAGCGTGCGAGCGCGCTTGGCCCGAGCCCCAGGCGATCGAGCGCGGCGGCGCGCTGCGCGGTGACGAGGAGGTCGGCGCCCTCGAGGCGCCGCGCCATCGCCTTCCTCCCGATGTCGCTCTTCAGGTCCAGGCGCCCGACCTCCATGCCTTCGTGCAGCCGCCGGTACCAGGCGGGGCAGAACTGCTCGAAGGGATCGCCCGACGGGGGCTCGATCTTGGCGACTTCCGCGCCCAGGTCGCGCAGCCGCGCGCAGGCGGCGGGGCCGGGGAGGTTCAGCGCGATGGAGACCACGCGCAATCCGTCGAGGAGGGGCAAGCGGGCGCCGCGATAAGATGTCGAGTCCGAAATTATAGGGTCCGCCGTGAGCCTTGCCTTGCCCGCCACCGTGCGACCGATCGTGCGCGGCTGGCTGAACGCGAACCACGTGGCGCTCATCGCGCCCGGCGACAACGTCCTCATCGACTCGGGCTATTGCACGCATCGCGAGCGCACGCTCGAGATCCTCGCGAGCCGCGACGGATTCGACCGCGAGCCCATCGAGCGGCTCGTGAACACCCATTGCCACTCGGATCACATGGGCGGCAACGCGGCGATCGCGAGCGCCTACGGATGCCGGATCACCATTCCCGCGGGCGAGGTGAAGCACGTGCGGCCGTGGACGCCGCAGAGCGCGTGGATGGAGCAGCTCGACCAGCGTGCGGACCCGTTCCACTTCGATGACACACTTGCCGCCGGCGAATCCTTCGGGGGCGGCGGCTTCGAGTGGCAGGCGCACGCCGCCCCCGGCCACGACATGGATGCGCTCATGTTCTTCGAGCCCGCGCATCGCATCCTGGTCTCGGGCGATGCGCTGTGGGAGAACGGCATGGGATTCGTGTGGCCCGCCGAGGGACGCAATCCGCACATCGAAGCGGCGCGCGAGGCGCTCGCGGCGATCGAGCGGCTCGACCCCGCGGTCGTCATCCCGGGGCACGGGGAGCCGTTCGCCGACGCGGCCGGGTCGATCGCCTCCGTGCGCGCGAAGCTCGACGCCTTCGAGCGCGATCCCCGCAAGAACGCGCGCCACGGAACCAAGGTGATGTTCGTCTTCGCGCTCCTCGACAAGGAGGCGATGCGCGTGGACGAGGTTCCCGCGTACCTTGCCGGCGTTCCCTTCTACCGCGAGGTGTCGGAGCGTTTCCTGGGCCTGGCCCCGGCGGCCCTCGCCGAGTGGCTCCTCGAGGAGCTCGCGAGGGCGGGCGCCGTGGCGATCGCCGGCGGCGTCGTGCGGCCCACCATGGCGGCCTGAGGCTGCGGGAACGAGCGCAGGCCCTCCAGGTCGAGGATCCGCAGCTTGCCGTATTCCACCTTCAGCAGCCCCGCGCGCTCGAGCACCTGGAGCGCCTGGTTCACGCGCTGGCGCGAGACGCCGGTGAGGTAGCCGATCTCCTCCTGGGAGAGCTGGATGTCGCTCGCCTGGTCGGGATAGAGCACCGGGTTGAAGAGGCTCGCGAGGGAACGCGCCACCCGCGCGTCGGGCTCGAGCAGCCGCTCGTACTCGACCATCGCGATGAACTGGCCCAGGCGCTCGTTCAGCTGCAGCAGCAGGAAGCGGTTGAACTCGATGCTCGTGTCGAGCAGCCACTCGAAGGTGGCGCGCGGCATGTAGGCGATGCGGCTCTCGCGCAGCGTCACCACGTCGTACTTGCGCGTCTTGTCCTTGAGGAGCGACCCCTCCCCGAACCAGCCGCCGCTCGTCACGCCCAGGAAGGTGGTCGTCTTGCCCTCGCTGTTCATGCTCGTCATCTTGACGAGGCCGTCGATCACCCCGATCCAGCTCTCCACCGGCTCGCCCTTGCGGCAGACCGGCACCCCCACGGGCAGGGTGCGCACCACCGTCTCGGCCTCGACCCGGGCCACCTGGTCGGGCGCGAGCGCGCGCCTCCAGAGGGAGGCTTCGAGGAGCTGGGAGAGGGTTTCCATGGGCGAATTGTCGGCCAAAAGACAACCGGTGGAGAAGTCCAGCCGCTACACTAGCCCGAAATCCGAGGAGGAGTGCCGCCCCATGCCGGTGGTCGACGGGACGCCCGACACGTTCCCGAAGCTCCTGCTGCGCCACGCGCAGCGGCTCGCCGATGCCCCCGCCATCCGCGAGAAGTACCTCGGCATCTGGCAATCGTGGACGTGGTCGCAGGTGCGCGACGAGGTGAGCTACCTCGCCGCGGGGCTCGCCGCCGCGGGCGTTCGCCGCGGCATGCACGTGGCCGTGATCGGCGCCAACCGTCCGCGCCTCTATTGGTCGATCATCGCCGCGCAATCGCTGGGCGCGATCCCGGTCCCGTTCTACGAGGACGCCGTCGCCCAGGAGATGGTGTACGTCTTCCGCGATGCCGAGATCGCCTTCGCCGTCGTCGAGGACCAGGAGCAGGCCGACAAGCTCCTCGAGATCCTGCCGCAGTGCCCGGCGTTGAAGCACATCTGGTACGACGAGGCGCGCGGTCTTCGCAAGTACACCCATCCCGAGCTCGCGCCCTACGAGCAGCTGCGCGAATCGGGGATCGCCGGCGCGCGCGCCGAGCCCGGCGCCTTCGAGGACGGGATCGCGAAGGGAGCGCCCTCCGACACGGCGATCATGATGTACACCTCGGGGACCACGGGACACCCCAAGGGCGTGGTCCTCTCGCACGACAACCTGATCCTCTCCAGCCGCGCGTACGCGGAGCTCGAGAGCCTCACGCCGGCCGAAGAGGTCCTCGCGTACCTCCCCATGGCGTGGATCGGGCAGAACCTCTTCTCCTACGCGCAATGGATGGTGGTGGGCTTCCGCATCAACTGCCCCGAGTCGGCCGAGACCGTGATGACGGACATGCGCGAGATCGGGCCGACCTACTATTTCGCGCCGCCGCGCGTGCTCGAGGGGCTCCTCACCCAGGTCACCATCCGCATGGAGGACGCGAGCTGGGTGAAGCGGCGCATGTTCCACTACTTCATGGATCTCGCGCGGCGCGTGGGCGCGCGCCTCCTCGACGGCAAGGCCGTGAGCGCCGGCGAGCGCGCCCTTTACGCGCTGGGCGGCGTCCTCGTCTACGCGCCGCTGAAGAACGCCCTGGGGATGTCGCGCGTGCGCGTGGCCTACACCGCGGGGGAAGCGATCGGCCCCGACCTCTTCGTCT
>Ga0134125_10007766_pt1 | contig 12089 bp, 16 predicted proteins | sample KB31751_FD_96464 | JGI IMG/M metagenome (GOLD analysis project Ga0134125, IMG submission 96464) | Terrestrial soil microbial communities with excess Nitrogen fertilizer from Kellogg Biological Station, Michigan, USA - KB3-175-1 | ecosystem: Environmental > Terrestrial > Soil > Unclassified ... | reverse complement strand
GACATTCAAAACGGTTCGGGTGAGCCATGCGATCTCGCCTCCGCCCATTTTGGAACGCTCAAACTTTATGTTCGGCGATGACCTCTCGTCGCTCGACATTGACAACCAGTATCTTTACGCGGTTTGGGGCGACTATCGCTCAGGATTCCAAGCGACTTGGTTCGGCAGGGTTCCGCTGAGTGCCTACTAGGAAGGCGCGAGGTTCTCACAGCCTAAATCTAGGAAGTGAACTGCACATCTGTGGAGGAGCGTATGAAGAAGAGACAACTCAGTGTAGCGGCTGCGTGCGCGATATTGATGGTCGCGTGGTCCGCGAGTTCCGCGCAAGTTGTCGTGCAGGCGCTGAACGGGAAACTGCAGGGAACGGTGGAAAACGAGGTGGCATCGTTCAAGGGCGTGCCGTTTGCGCAACCGCCGGTCGGCGATCTCCGGCTGAAGCCGCCGCAGCCCGCTAAATCGTGGAGAGGCATCCGAAAAGCGGATGCTTTCTCACCAGGCTGCATGCAACACAAAGATATTTCGCGCGGACCTTGGGTGGAGCAGTACATGCTGCAGGGGCCCACGAGCGAAGACTGTTTATATCTGAACGTGTGGACGCCCGCGGATTTCACCCGGCGAAGGCTGCCGGTGTACGTGTGGTTCCACGGCGGCGGCTACACCGAAGGGGCTGGATCCGTCGATGTGTATGACGGAACGAATCTCGCGCGTCATGCCCTTATCGTCGTAACGGTGAACTACAGGCTTGGTGCTCTTGGATTCCTGGCGCTTCCACAATTGAGCGCCGAATCTCCGAACCACGTCAGCGGCAACTACGGGTTCCTCGATGGAATCGCTGCGTTAGAGTGGGTGAAGAACAACATCGCCGCATTCGGAGGAGACCCAGCGAAAGTCACCATCGGCGGCCAGTCCGCTGGTTCCGGCATGGTGCACAACATGTGCGTGAGTCCGCTCGCAAAGGGTCTGTTCCGCGCTGCAGTGGCGGAGAGCGGAACTTCACTTACCTCGCGGATGAAGGACCTGGCTGACGCCGAAAAAGACGGCATGGATTTTATTAAATCCAAGAACGTCAGTTCCCTCGAAGAGCTGCGGAAATTGCCTGCAGAGGAGTTCATACCGGCGCCGGGCGCGCCAAGGGTGTTGCGCTTTTCTCCGATTTTGGATGGATGGTCGATTCCAGGCATCCCGCTCGATGTGATCGAAGCGGGCAAAGCGAATGACGTACCGCTCCTCACTGGCATGCAGGCGGACGAAGGCAGCGGAAACGCGCCGCAGACGTATGGAAAGATTCCTGCGGCGGAATGGCACAAGCAAGTTCGGCAAATGTACGGCGACATGGCCGAAAAATTTGAGCAACTTTACCCTTCACCAGACGACGCGGTGGCTTCGATTGTCGAGAAGCAGAGCGCAAGAGATCGCGGCCAAGCCTCCATGTATCTGTGGTGCTCGAGAACCGCCAACAAGCAGAACTCGAAAATCTACACCTACTACTTCAACCGAGCGACGCCCTGGCCGGAGCATCCTGAGTTCGGTGCACATCATACCGGGGAAGTCATTTACATGTTCTCCAATCTCGACAAGCTCCCCCGGCCTTATACCGAGGATGACCGCAAAGTGGCGGCAATAGCTTCAGGCTATTTGGTGAATTACGTTCGGACGCGAGATCCGAACGGAGCAGGCGTTCCGAAATGGGATTCTTTCGACACGACCCAGCCAGCCACGCTCGAAATATCTCCAGAGACGGCAATGCGTCCTCTGATGGTTCCGGAGAAACTCGCATTTTGGAAAGAGTACTTCGCCTCTCCGCTAGCGGCGAAAGCACCGATTTTCTGAACGAATCGCTGTTTTTGTTCGAGAACCACGAGAGGAAAGCGCTTCTGAAGAGGAGCACATATCTGCGTATGGGGACTGCGCCTGTGTGGTGGACTCGGTATTGCATCTCAGTTTTCGCACTTCTCCTCGGCACGACGGGTTCATTCGCACAAGCGGCCCATTCGGCGAAGGCCGCGAACACTGCTCGGGAAAACGCTGCGAATCAGCTTGGGTGGTGGAAGAACGCCGTCATCTATCAGGTCTATCCACGTAGCTTTCAGGACACCAATGGCGACGGCATCGGTGACCTGAAGGGAATCATTCAGCATATTGATTACTTTCAGAGTCTCGGGGTCGATGCCATCTGGCTAACGTCCGTGTATGCCTCGCCCAACTACGACTTTGGCTACGACGTTTCCGATTACTTCAACATTAATCCCGAGTACGGAACGCTGGAAGATTTCGACCTGCTCGTGTCCGAGGCGAAAAAGCGGCACATCCGGATCATCATGGATATGGTAATGAACCACACAAGCAACGAACATCCGTGGTTCATCGCTTCCCGCTCTTCGCGCGATAACCCATACCGTAGCTGGTATGTATGGCGAGATGGCAAAGGTGAGACAGCCACGGATAAAGGACAGCCGCCTAACAACTGGGGGGCATTCGGGCGCTCGCCTTGGGAATGGGACGAGAAGACGCGCCAGTACTACTACCATCATTTCTCAGTGCAGCAGCCGGATTTGAATTGGTATAACCCCGAGGTAAAGCAGATGTTCAGGAACATTACAGAGTTCTGGCTCAAGCGCGGAATTGCAGGTTATCGGTTCGACGCGATCGGAGGGCTGTTTGAGGATCCGACGTATGAAGACGAGGCAGTGGCCAAAGACCAAAACGGGAAGCCGATCATCGATGCCCGCGGCAATCTGCAGCTCGAACGGACGAAGGAGTTCAACCTACCCGCGGTGCATGTCTTAATGAACGAGATGCATAAACTGATTCACAGCTTCGATACCGCGTCCTTCCCAGGCTCGCGCGTGCTGATCGGAGAGACCAATACACGCAGCCTTAACGAGTTGATCAGGTGGTACGGCACATCGGAGGAGCCGGGATTCGATTTGCCGATGGACGTGCAGGTGGGCTTTATCAACAAGCTCGACGTGGCGACATTTCGCACCCGGCTTGTAGAAGCGGAGACGGAATTGGGCAGTCACGTTCCACTGCTCGTTTTTGATAACCATGACCGGCCGCGAATCGATGCGCGCTATGGCGATGGGGTTCACGATGTCGCAATTCAGCGGGTACTCGCAACTGTCCTCTTCGCCAGTGGTGGCGCCACGCTCATGTATTACGGCGACGAGATCGGAATGAAGACGACTCCTCCGACACGAATAGAAGATGTAAAGGACAAGATGGAGGGCTATCCGAACTGGCCGAGGAACCGGGGCCGCGATGGCGAGCGCACGCCGATGCAATGGGACTCGGGCGTAAATGCTGGCTTCACTGCTGGGAATCCATGGCTTCCGGTTCCGCCCAGCGTGAAAGACATTAACGTCGAAGCAGAGGAGCGAGATCCAGATTCTTTGCTCGCGTGGTACCGAGCTCTTATCAAGCTCAAGAAGACCAATCCAGCGCTGGCCCGTGGCTCGAACGTGATGCTCGATACCTTGAACAACCAGGTTCTGAGTTGGAAACGTGAGGCGCCGGGCATGGCAACGGTTGTAGTGAGCGTTAATTTCACTGCCGGGCGGCAGGCAGTAAATCTGCGGGCTGAACTGGGCCGATCACAATTGAAAACGCTGCTGAAGTCGCCCGGCGCATCATCTTCATTATCTCCGGATCACATCGAACTGGAGCCTTACGGAGTGTTCATTGGCCAATTGCATTAAGTATGCGAATGGATGCACCGCTTCTGTCGAATTGAAGGTCACTTCGATGTTGATCTGCTCCGACGTCTTTCTTCTATTTGGAGTTACCCATGAGAAAGCACAAAACTGCCGTCGCGATTGCAGCCCAGTTGTGCGGAAACCACAATTGTCAACGGGATCGTCAATATGCCGAAGCCGACGCAGCTCTGTGTGCCGCTCGAAGAACCATGCCTTCCTCCAGGGAACTGCCCTATCCACCTGACACATGAGTCACTTCTTCGTGGGTGCTCAGGCACATCTGATTGCTACCAGACCTACGCTTGCATCCGTTCGAGATGTAGGCTAACGGAGCGCGGGCGCCAGGCATCCGTCATTTGCATCTCGGTTCCGTAATCGGAGCTATAAGGAATTGGAAGTGTCGCTTTTATGATTCGTTCAATTTGGCGTACTCATCTGCCCGCATCGGTTAGCGGGTCTCTCTCAGCGAAGGCTTCGTGTATCGAAATCGATCACATTTCTCCATTGGCTCCGAAACGGAAATAGAGCAAATATCATAGAATTCGTGACGCTCATCCTCGCCGTCAAAAAGGCGATTCCCTCATGGAGAATGAGAGCTGCAACCATTGGGGTGCCTGTTCGGCAAGCGCTGTTAGAAAGTCACACCCTTTTCTGTCTTAGCGGTTAGAAGAGACCGGTGGGTCAGAAATGCCTTGGTCAAAATTGAGGAGGCAATTATGAAAATCGTAGTAGTCGGCGGTACCGGACTCATCGGATCAAAGCTTGTCAAGAAGCTGCGTGAGCACGGGCACGAAGCTGTAGCGGCGGCACCCAGCACGGGCGTCAACACCCTCACCGGCGAAGGATTGGCTGAAGCGCTGAAAGGTGCCGCGGTGATGGTGGACGTATCGAACTCTCCTTCGTGGGAAGACGCAGCCGTGATGAAGTTTTTCGAAACATCGACCTCAAACCTCCTCACGCATGAAGCGGCCGCAGGCGTGCGGCATCACGTCGCGCTGTCGGTCGTGGGCACTGACCAGCTATCCGAAAGCGGCTACTTTCGCGCGAAGATCGCTCAGGAGAAACTGATTAAAGAATCTTCATTGCCTTACTCCATTGTTCACGCTACGCAATTCTTCGAGTTCATCAAGGGCATTGCCGACATTTCGATGGTTGAAGGCAAGGTGCATTTGCCACCCGTGCTTTTCCAGCCGATGGCTGCCGATGATGTCGCGAGTGCTCTGTCAACCATTGCAGCAGGCCAGCCGGTAAACGGTGTGATCGAAATTGCGGGGCCGGAACAGTTTCGCCTGGATGAACTGGTCCGGCGGCGCTTGGCCTCGCTGAAAGATGCTCGCGAAGTCGTCGCTGACCCGAATGCGCTTTATTCCGGGGCGAAAGTTCGCGAGAGAACCCTGGTTCCGGGTGATAACGCGCGGCTCGGCGAGACCCGTTTCGAAACCTGGCTTGCTCAGTCCGCAGGAGCCGGCGTCGCGGCGTGAAGCAGGGCAGAAAGAATAAAGGACGTGCCCAGTCATGAAAGCGGAGCTGACATTATCGCCGCGCGGGAAGTTCAATGCAGGAGATGAAAGCCGGCTCGCTCGCCGAACAGGAAAAATGGCGACAAAACTCTGTATCACATCTGTGCCGGCGCAGTGACGACGATTCTTGGACTGGAAAACAAACTGATTCCGGAGGCAGCTATGGCGAGAAAAACAAGGCGCAGTGAAGTTGGACCAAACTCCGCGGGGCAATCAGGGGATATTCAGCAACTTCCTGATGTTGCCGATGCCGATTCGGAAAGCGTGGCGGAACTTGCCGAAGAAGGTAATGCCTTCGAAGCTGATGCCATAGAAGGCGTTGAAGCCGCCGAAACACCGGATGTGTCGGAGGTCCGAACCCGCGAAGTTCCCGAAGACGACGTGCCCGGCGAATACCTCGACAACGACGAACATGTAGCTTAGCGAGCCGCACGCGTATCCATGGATAACAGATTCGCAGACAATGTGATTTTGCTTGCGGGCGGCACAGGAGCGCTCGGTCAGGCCATCAGCCTGGCATTCCTGACGGAGCTGGGCAAGGTTGTGGTGACGTACCAGCGACCCGAGGAATTCGCCGCTTTGCAGAAAGCCGCGGCCGCTCACGGTCCACAACTTGAGGGTCATCAGGTTGATGTCACTGACGAGACCGCAGCCCGCCAACTCATCGAAGCAATATCGGGTCGCTACGACCGCCTCGATGTGCTGGTGAACGCGGTGGGAGCCTATGCCGGCGGGCTCGCGCTCTGGCAGACGGAATTACAAACCTTCGACAAAATGCTCGCGCTCAATCTGTATTCGGGCTACGTCTTAGCCCGCGCAGCAGTACCGCTGATGCTGAAACAAGGAAGCGGAGCGCTGGTCAACGTCGCTTCCCGCGCGGCACTCGATCATGCGGCTGGGGCGGCTGCGTACGCTGCTTCCAAGGCCGCTGCTGTCGCCATGATTGATTCCCTGGCAGCGGATCTCAGAGGCACTGGCGTGCGCGCCAACTCGGTCCTTCCCAGCATTATCGATACTGCCGCGAACCGCAGAGCCATGCCCGGCGCTGACTTCACCAAATGGCCTAAGCCGGAAGATATCGCACGCGTCATCCTGTTTTTGTGCAGCGATGATGCAAAGCTCATTAGCGGAGCGGCCCTGCCCGTATATGGCGATGTCTAAATGGTGCCGGCTCTTCTTTCATCTTTCATAACGGTTAGCCCATTTCCGCTGACGAAGCGACGCTGCTGCGCAGCCAGCAACGTCCGGGATCCGACAGCAAACGGCACGAAATTGACAGTCGCACTATCTTTCGGTCGCCAATCCTGCGAATGTTTTTGTACCTCGTTGGAGAGCGACGGGCTACGCGAAGCTTGCTCTCTGATCCATTTCAATTCCCCGATGCGCTTTAGCCGCTTTTGTGTAAACGATCATTAACGTTAAGTGTTTTACGTTCAAAAGATTCGACGTCCCACCAAAATGCAGGACGGCAATAACAAACTTATGAGTTTGTCAGTTTATGTATAATATAATTTACTTAATGTGGGATAATGGATTCTAGAGGATACGTTATGTCAAAAGAGGCGCCATTATCGTTGCCGATACCTGTTCGTCGCGCTTTGTCGAAGCTTGGCAAAGACATCCATGAAGCGCGGATTCGCCGCCGAATACCCATGGCTATTCTCGCGCAACGAGCGCAGATGACAAGAATGACCCTCTACAAAATCGAGCGCGGTGAAGCTGGCGTTTCAATGGGAGCCTACGCCAGAGTCCTCTTTGTTCTAGGTCTCACCAGTCATCTTGCAGCGGTTGCGGATGTCAGGTCAGATGAGGTTGGGCTTGCCCTTGAGGAAGAACGGCTGCCGAAGCGGATTCGGCTGAGATCTCCGACCCTAAACCCGACGAACAAACGGGACCAGGAGTAACCAGGAATGGACCGCGAAATCCTTGTATACGTCGATCTCGAGAACAAGCTGGCCCTGGTCGGGACGACTTTGGACGCGTGTACGCGGACGACATGAGAACGACGTGCCTATTCTGCCTGCTTGCGACTGCGAAAATGCTAGGGGCAAAAAGTGAACGCAAGGCATGCGAAGAGCAAAGGCGCGGCGGCGGAAAGCGCCGCGCCTTTGGGCCACAACCAAGCAGAGAAAGAGAGCTCTCTGCTCTCATTAGTCGCCGGCGACCATCGCTCTCGACCGCCTGCCACAATTCTGGAGGTCGCGATTCATCCTTTCAGTGTTTCTCATTTCGCTCGTCATTCTGCTCTTCGGCATCATGATCGTTGCCCTTCTTCACCTGGGGCGTGATGGTGCCAAACAGCCCGTGCTTGAGACCGTCAATCCCGGCAGTGAAGAATAGAGTGTTCGAGGCGCCGTTCGTGGAATTGCCCCCGCCGAAAGCGATTGCCCAGAGCCCATCGATAGCCAGCGCCCCGCGGCTGCCATGAAGAAAACCGACGAACTCACCCGAAGCGGGATCGAACGCGGCGATGCGTCCGCTGCCCAGGTTGCCGATCAACAGCCGGTTGCTGAGTTCCCCAAAGTTAGCGGGCGCCATCGCGATGCCCCAAGGCGCGTTCAGGGCGGCTTCTCCGGATTTGAGGCGCATCAGCAAATGTCCGCCGGTGTCAAAGACGTCGACCGCGCCCAATCCGCGCCCGAATGCGGGCGGCGTCGCGCCATCGGCAAACGTCACAATTAGCTTGTCGCCGATCGCCTGAATATTGAAAGCCACCAGCCCTGCCGGCATCGCACTATCCACAAATTGTCCCGGCACCGTTGTCGCCTGGAAGTGGGAGTCAAAAACGTCAATCGCGCCGGTCTTGTGATTCGCGGCATAAAGGAATGTCGCGCCGTTGAATGTCGCGGATGTTAGCCCGGTGTAGATCGCTCGCGAAGAGTTGTCGACGGCGATCACTGCCGTCGTCCCGAGTGCCGGCACCCAGCCGGAGATGGTTCCGTCCAGCGTGGCAAAGATAAAGCGCGCGACGCCGGCAGGAGAACCGAGCATGAAATCGCTCGTGCTGTTGTTGGAAATGACGCCCGTCGGAGTGCTGATTGTGCCGGCGGGAGAATCGGGCGGCGGGGGAACTGTTACGATCAGCCCCTGCTTGATGCCGTCTGCGTTGTAAAGCGTGGAGTGACCCGTGCCTTCGTCACTGGCCCACCAAGGGGTTGCCGGACCGCGCGTCAGACCAAACGGATTCACCAGGTCAGAGTCGGTGTGAGCAGCGATGCCGGGAAGGTCAGAGACCACATTGTTCTGTTGATAGTGCGGGCCGCCATCCGCCAAAAGCGACGGTGCAACGAGCGTAACGGCGAACAACGCAAGTACAAAACGCATGGTGCAAGTGCGGAGCAAGTACATCGATTCCTCCTATTGAGTAGCGGTGGCGGCCGTGGAAGTTGTTCCAGTGCAACAGCAAATGGATTGTCGGCGGACACGCTGCGGCCTAAGAGCATTGCCTGCGAAGCCAGCCGATTTGTCAGCGGCATGTCAAAAGGTTGTCAAAAGCGTGCACGGCCCCGAAGCGGCTGCCGTAGCCGGGATCGCACCAGGGATCAACTTCGTCTGGCTATGCTCACGAAGTCGCCAGGAAAATCGTTGAACCATGGTTTATGCGTTGCTGATCGAGAGTCAGCAGATGGAAGGTTCGGGGAAGGAGACCGCAATTCAGCAAATGCGCCTTCATCAAAAGCTTTGATTCAGTTGCTCATTGTGATTGCCTGGTTTTTCACTACGCAGTCGGCTTTGTAGCCCGAAACGAATCCGGCTTCTCGATGTCGTTCAGCGTACCACTGAGCCACGCTTTGATTACGGCAAGCAACTCTGGCTTTACTCTGGGATGATTTCGCGAGTTGATCGAGGCCCCGGCGAAGCTTCGATGGATCTATGAGCTTTTCAACGAGCAGCGTCCTTACAAAGTCTCGATCTTTGTCGCGGAAGGCTGCCAGTTTGCTCGTTGCGAGGTCATGTGCCTCAAGGCACCACCCTGTGTAGTTTCTGGTGTTCTGGTTGCGGACTTCGATGGCTCGCCCTTCCCACCCAGTCGGCAGCACTGCTGTGTCAATCGGCACTCCGTGCACATAGAACCCGAATGTGACATGAAAAGCAGACAACTCTCCCAGATTTCCATCGATCAAATCCACCCTATCAATGGCTTTCACTGGTGCGATGTCTGCTTCAGCCGACTGACGCAGCGATTCGGGAGCTTCCGGATACTGTCCGAGAATCGCTTGGGAGCCAAAGACATAAACCTCGTCATCCCCTGAGACATCACAGGAGGCACGATTGCGTGTTCTAGCTCGAGGCGCGTCATCGATCAGTTACAGAAGCTACTACTTCTGCATCCGTCTGGCTGCGCATGACGGCGTCCCGTTCGGTCGGCGATAGAAGGTTTAATGCAGGCAATGTTTGACGCAATCGAACGGCTCGTTCGCTGTTCTCCAGCAGAAATCGTCGAAATCGTGCCGGCGACATCGTAGAGAGAATGCGAATCCATTCCGCGAGTTCCCTGCCTTCGCGGGGACTGGCGTCACGAGCCCGGCGTCGGACGCGTTCCTTTGCCAGCGCAATCAATCCGGGGTCTCTCCTGATCTTGGCTGCAATCGCAACAGCTAATCTGCGAGAACGAGCATCATGTTCACGGTGTGAGGCGATGGCAGACCTCCTGGCTGTTGCTCGCGACCGTTCCAGGAGAGCAACAGGCGGAACCCCGCCTAGCAAGATTGCTGCATCAATCGTGGTCGATTGCGTCCGGTGCAGCGTCTCTACCTCGCTCGGCATAATGCCGCGTACAGCAATATGAACATCGTGTTTGCGTTCCAAGTCTTCGAGTCGCTCGTTCAGATAGTCCGTTAGTTTATTGAGCTCCTCGGGTCGAGCGACAACGTACATCGTGAGTGTTTCCGCACTCTCACGATCCTCCCCTCCGCAGTCGATCCATGCTGAGATGGGGCTGCGGGGCATCCCCGATATCATTTTGCGAAGCGCAATCGTCAACCTATCAAATCGGCCGGCCTCGCCACGAAACAGTTCCTTTAGAATTCGTGAGAGCGGATAACGGGCGCGAAGTTGCACGAGTTTTCGCGGCCCCGCTCCAATGAACTCCACAACTCCGACGCGCTCGAGTTCGCGTAGAACGGGATAGGTCGAAGTTCGTCCGAGCCTTGCGCGTTTCGCGAGTTCGCCCGCAGTCAACGAAGTGTTCTGGAGCGCCAACACACGCAAGAGCCGCACGTTGGCCTGCGTGCCGAAGATCTCGTTTAGCGGATTTATGAGACGGTTCTGGTGGTTCTTCGTGGGGCGCATTGTCTGTAAAAGAATACGATTGTCTGTTATAAAAGACAATAGTCATATATTTAAGACACCCCACTTTTGGCAAGGGCAGCCTCTGGGTAATGCCCCGGTAATGGTCGGAACATCAACCGGACCCATCTTTAATCCTTACAGCACTCTAGGAACCCGGGAAAACAAAGAAGTAAGCTTGTCTCGGCTGCCATGAATTGTGGGGCGGGATGAGGAATGCGCCGTTTGTTCGCATTAAGGCTAGGTTTAGACATAGTTGAGACACAAGGACTGCGTCCTATCACTGCTGGGAAGAGACCGGATGTAGGCAACTAATGCCTTCATGTCTTTGCAATTGATGTTGGTCAGCGGCATGCCGCCTTCCTGCATCTGCACACTGTGGTGTCGCAGCAAGTTTTCAAGCACCGGTGCACGTAGAATAATGGGGAAGCTGTTCCAGCGAGGCCCGGTGCAGCCACGGTCCCCTGCAGACCTCCAACGGCATGTCAAGTCTGGTACGGTGCCCATGCCGGAGCTGGAAACGAACACCATCCTGCAATTGGCTGTAGAAGAATGATGAGAAGTCACGACTCCATTGACTGCCCTCTCAAAACGTGAAAGCATAAGCTCTGATCGGCGGAGCGGAGCGCTCCGTCTTACGTTGTCTCCGCTGTTATTCTCCGCCCTTTATCGCTTCATATTTTCCTAAACAACACAGAATTCCTGCAAGGGAAGGACTTCACCTAGAGGAACCGATCATGACTCCCGTTAATGCAACCAAGATGAAGAAGCGCGACTTCGATCCGAAGAAGTTCCTTAGCAGCATCGGTGAGGGTCGAAAGATTGTGACGTTTCTGAATAAGCAAACGATCTACGCTCAAGGCGCAGCCTGCGATGCGGTGTTTTATATCCAGAAGGGCAAGGTAAGACTCACCGTCGTGTCGAAGAATGGCAAGGAGGCTACGATCGGCATATTGAATCCAGGCGATTTCTTTGGAGAAGGTGGCCTTGCCGGGCAGCGACTACGCATGGGGTCGGCCATCTCGGTGACAGACTGCGAACTTATGCGAATCGACAAGAAGGCAATGATGCTCGCCCTTCATCGCGAGCATGCAATGTCCGATATGTTTGTGGCATATCTGTTGGGCCGTAACATCCGATACGAAGCCGACCTGGTTGACCAGCTTTTTAACTCCAGCGAAAAGAGACTAGCTCGGATTCTGCTGTTGCTCGCTCACTTCGGAAAAGAAGGAGTGCCTGAGACTGTGGTGCCCAAAATCAGTCAGGAGACTCTTGCGGAGATGATAGGAACAACCCGCTCACGAGTAAGCTTCTTCATGAACAAATTCAGGAAGTTGGGTTTCATCCATTACAACGGCGGCCTTGAGGTTCACAGTTCACTTCTCAATGTCGTTCTGCACGACTGATATGACGAGGGCGTATACTCATAAATGAGGTGGTTACCACCTTCTCCTCTTTCAGGTCCTCTGAACTAAGCAGTCCATCTGAAGTCTTCTTCTCCTCTTAGCCCCAACAAAAGGGGCGCAATCATGGCTTTTGAAGCGATTCTGGACGAAGTTGATCAACTTCATAACGTGAGCACACG